>Ga0134128_10004511_pt1 | contig 17026 bp, 15 predicted proteins | sample KB31754_FD_96462 | JGI IMG/M metagenome (GOLD analysis project Ga0134128, IMG submission 96462) | Terrestrial soil microbial communities with excess Nitrogen fertilizer from Kellogg Biological Station, Michigan, USA - KB3-175-4 | ecosystem: Environmental > Terrestrial > Soil > Unclassified ...
CGGCATGAGGAAACATGGCGGCAAGCTCGCCATAGGAAAGCGCCGCGGATACCGTAAGCAGTCCCGTTAGCACCCAGGTGAGCATCAACCCGCCCGGCGAACCAGTCTGCCGCGAAATGTCCGCCGCGACGATAAATATGCCGGAGCCAATCATCGACCCGACCACGATCATCGTGCCGTCGAACAGACCGATGGCGCGCACAAACCCAGGTTCATTTCTTGCTGTGTTCTGGGAAAGTGGTTGTGTAGTGTCGGCCATTCCCGGTTTGCCTTAGACCGCCGCCGCGAACTTCGCGGATTCGAGCGTCTTGATGTACTGCCGTGCGCGCTGGCCCGGATCAGGCGCGCTCAAAATTCCGCTGATTACTGCCACAGAGTCGGCCCCTGCCTCAATCACTGCCGCGGCTCGCTCCAACGTGATTCCGCCAATGGCGACAATCGGCTTGTCAGTCAGAGGCCGAACTCGTCGCAGGAAATCCACACCAACCGCCGGGTCCGGATTGGACTTGGTAGACGTGGTGTAAACCGGGCCCACCGCGATATAGTCGGCCGAACTGGCCATTGCCCGTTCGAATTGTTCCAAGTTATGTGTCGAGATGCCAACAAGCTTGTCAGGCCCAGCCATTCGCCGCGCCTGTTCGACATCCAAGTCTTCCTGCCCGACATGCACGCCCTTCGCCCCAGCCAGAAACGCTACATCCGGACGGTCATTCACAATAAGCGACACACCGCAGGGCCTAAGCAATTCCACCAATTGGCGGGAAGAATCGAGATACTGCCGCGCTTGGGCACGCTTGTCCCGGTACTGAAGCAGACGAACTCCAGCTTCAGCTAGACTCAATGCACAAGCTCCTTCGGGAGAAGTAATCAACGCAGCGTCTAATATCACATACAGCCTGGGGAGGACAAGGCGCATAGAGACTCATTTTCCGCCTGAACCGAGCAGTCTTTCGATAAAGTGCGTATCAAAGCGGCCTTCGGCGAAATCGGAGTCGGCTAAAATTCGTCGGTGCAGCGGTATGGATGTCTTGATCCCCTCGATGACGAACATCTCGAGCGCCCGCTTCATTCGTCCAATGGCTTCGGCACGATCCCGGCCCTTCACGATCAGCTTCGCGATCATGGAATCATAGTACGGCGGTATTACAGCGTCTGCGTAAGCCGCGGAATCCACGCGAACCCCAGTCCCCCCCGGCGCTTGAAAGGTAGTGATTCGTCCGGCGGAGGGCACAAATGTATCCGGATCTTCGGCATTAATGCGGCACTCGATTGCGTGCCCCGAGAAATTCAGTTCGCCCACAGCGTCATCCAGACCTTCGCCTGCGGCGATGCGGATCTGCGCCTTGATCAGGTCCACGCCGGTCACTAGCTCAGTAACCGGATGCTCCACTTGAATGCGCGCATTCATCTCAATGAAATAGATAGAACCGTCCTGGTCCATCAGAAATTCCACCGTCCCAGCGTTCGTATATCCGACCTTTTCGAGCGCCCGCACCACCTTCAGGCCGAGTTCCTTTCGCCGCTTGGCGTCCATCACGGGCGAGGGCGACTCCTCGAGCAACTTCTGATGCCGGCGCTGGATGCTGCACTCGCGCTCTCCAAGATGAATCACTTTGCCGTGTTGGTCGCCAAGAACTTGAAATTCGATATGCCGGGGATGCTCGATGAACTTCTCTGCGTAGACATCCGGCGTGCCGAATGCCTGCTGGGCCTCGCTTCGAGCCGTCTCGTAAGCATTCAGAAGCTCTTCCTGCTTATGGACCACTCGCATCCCGCGCCCGCCTCCGCCTGCGGAGGCTTTGATGATCAGCGGAAAGCCAATTTTCTTGGCCTCTTTGGCAAGTTGCTCTTCCCCTTCCACCACGCCATCGCTTCCCGGAACCGTCGGAACGCCTAGCGCCTTCATTTCCCGCCGCGCACGGTCTTTTTCTCCCATCATCTCGATCACTTCGGGAGTCGGCCCAATAAAAGTAATCTCCGACGCTTCGCACACCTTGGCAAAGTTAGCGTTTTCTGAAAGGAAGCCGTATCCCGGATGGATGGCATCCACGTTGGTAATCTCCGCAGCGCTGATCACTTGAGGAATATTGAGATAGCTTTCACTGCTGCGTGGCGGCCCTATGCACACCGCCTCGTCCGCAAACCGGACATGTAGCGAATTGCGGTCCGCCTCTGAATAGACCGCAACCGTGGAAATTCCCAGTTCCTTGCAGGCACAGATGACCCGCAGCGCGATTTCCCCGCGATTGGCTACCAGGATTTTCTGGAACATGGTCTAGGGCGCCGGCTACCTCTTCCGGCTAGGACGAATGCCGAAGAGCGGCTGGCCGTATTCCACAGGCTGCCCGTTTTCGACAAAAATGCGAATCAGTTCACCGCTCTCGTCCGACTCAATTTCATTCATCAATTTCATGGCTTCGACGATGCAGAGCGTTTGCCCAGACTCCACATGCACGCCGACCTTCACAAATGCCTCCGCGCCCGGGCTAGGAGCTTCGTAGTACGTCCCGACAATCGGCGACTTCACCAAGTGGAGGTCCTCACTTATTCGCGCTTCCGGCGCCGCTAAAGCGCTCGCTGCGGCAGCCAGAGGTCTCTCGGAGACGCCAGGCACTATGATCTCGGGAACTCCCATCGAACGCTGCATCATGGGCACAGCTGCCGACGGTTTCTTCAGCCGGATCCGCAGATCTCCTCTGGAGTACTCAAACTCCTCAAGATTGTGCTCGCTCATGAAACGGAGGAGTTGTTCGATTTGCTGGACTTCGGGACTTGCTATGGAAGAACTATCGCTTGCTTTCGAGGGCTGTTTGCGTTTCATGCCTTTGTCAGAGCTCGATGAGATCCCGCGGTATGCGGGTCAGAACTTCGGTCTTCCCGGTATGCACGGCCACGTCATCTTCGATTCGAATTCCCCCCACCCCTGCCATGTAAACCCCTGGTTCTATGGTGACCACGAATCCTGATTTTAGTCGAGCTTTTTGACCACGCGCCAGCCGAGGATTCTCATGTACTTCCAAGCCAAGGCCGTGCCCCGTGCTATGCGTGAAATACCGATCCAGTTTGTACCCGGCCAGAACTTGCCGCGCCGCTGCGTCCACTTCCCCGCATCTGACTCCTACTTTCACGGTCGCAATCGCCGCACCTTGCGCTTCCAGAACGGCCCTATACCATGTTTTCACGCGCGCGGGCGCCCGGCCAACGTACACCGTCCGTGTTATGTCGCTGCAATAGTGCGCGAGTATAACACCCAGGTCTAGTACCACCAACTCATTTTTCCTCAACCGCTTGCGGGTAGGCCTCGCATGCGGCAATGCCGAACGCTCCCCGAATGCCACAATCGACTCGAATGCTGCCCCGGAAGCTCCGCCCTTCCGCATCTGGTATTCAATCTCACCGGCAATGTCGCTTTCGGTCACTCCCGGCTTCAGCAGCTTCACTGCGCCACTGAGGACATCGCCTGCAAGAATGGCCGCCTGTCTCATACGTTCGAGCTCAGCGGGTTCTTTTCGGACTCTGAGGCCTTCCACCAAACCGGGAGCAGAAATCCACTGGATTCGCGCTCCGGCGGCCTTTCGAAGCAGACGCATTTGAGACACAGAAACTTGAGATGGGTCAAACCCTACCCGTCTTCCGGCCTTCCCACGCAGAAGCCTTCCTGCAGAGTCCATCAGGTTACCCTTCTGCTCCAGGAATCGAATGGAAGGCGCTTCCTCTTGCGCCTGCGTTGTGAACCGACCGTCGGAAATCAGCGTCGTTCCACCCTGGCCGACGATAAGCAGTCCAGCATCTCCGGTGAAGCCAGCCAGGTAATACCAATTAGCTGGATGAGTGATCACCAAAGCATCCAGATTCGCCTTTGAAATCAACTGGCGGAGGGCCATCCGCCGGCTATTGAAGGATGTCATATCAAAAAAATTGAACGAGGAGACCGTAGTCTCCTCGTTCCCTATTTATTCTAATGCGTTTGGGCTCGAATTACCCCGGAATAATCCGTGGGGTCAGGAAGAACAGCAACTCCTGCGACTGAATCGTGACATTCGTCCGTTTGAAAAGGTTCCCGATCAGCGGCAAGCTGCCGACAATGGGAACTTCTGAGATGTTTTTATTCTGCGTCGACACGATGATTCCGCCGATGACCACTGTCCCGCCGTCCGCAACCAGCACCTTGGTCTGTGCCGACTGCGTATCCAGCGCCGGGATGCCTTGTACCCGTGGAATACCTTGATCGATCTGGGTGTTTTCCACAAGCACATCCATGAAGATCGTGCCCTCGGCCGTAATCTGTGGCGTCACTTCCAATTTCAACGTCGCATCGATGAATTGCACCGAAATCGTGTTGTTGATAGTGGTCTGGATCGGTATTTTGACGCCTTGCTGAACCATCGCCTTTTCGTTGTTTTGCGTCACGATGCGCGGTTTGGAGAGAAGTTTACCCACGCCCTTGGACTCCGCAGCAGTAATGAAAAAATCCACCGCGAAATTCGGCGAACGGTGCGAGAAGCCAAAGCCGCTCGTCGGCACACCAGCGGAAAGGCTCGTATTCAGGGGCGTACCTGATGTGATGCCATTGCCGCTTCCGGTTCCTTGGGCGCACGTGATGGGAGAGGCGGGCGTTCCGCCTGTGACCCCGCTGCAGCCCACGGACGGGTCGCCCCCGAAGAGGCTGCGACCGCCAGTGGTGGTTCCGGCAAATCCAAGTTCCGTGCCAATGTCCTGCGCAAAGGAACGCGACGCCGAAATCACTCGAGCTTCGATCTCCACCTGCTGCGATTTGCGGTCGAGTTGATGGATCAGATTGTCGATCGTTGGAATTACCGACGGTATATCACGGATAATGAGTTGATTTGAGCGGTCATCCGAAAGAATATCTCCGCGGCTGCTTAGGAATTTCTTGAGCGTATCCTTCAGGGACGAGGCCTTTGCGTAGCTGAGTACGCGGGTCCACGTCACCGGCGCGACCGCCTCCGATTGCGCCTTTTCCAGGTCCCGTTGGCTCTCCGCTTCCCTTTTCAGCGTGTCACGTGTAGCTATCCGCAAAACGTTCCCGTTGAGCTGCTTGTCCAGGCCGTTGTTCTGGAGAACGATGTCCAGAGCCTGATCCCAGGGAACTTCATCCAGTACGATCGTCAGTGACCCTTTTACCGCCGGATCCAGGACCACGTTCAACCCGCTGATCTCGTGTATCAACCTGAAAAAATCCCGCAAATCAACGTCTTTCAAATTTACCGAGATTGGTTCGCCCGTGTACTTTCCGGTTGGGGCTGATGCGGTCGTTGCCGGTACCGGCTGCTGGCCCGAGGATGCTGCAAGCGTACTCGCAGCCGCACTCGACTGTTGTGCCGCCTGCTGGGCCGCCTCTTGAACCCTCGCCGGTCTCGCTGGTTCATTCTTCCCGCCAAACGAGGCCAGGTAGACTGAGGGCTGGGTCAGTTCGCCAGGCAACGCAAAGCGAGGAGCTGGAATCCGCGATGCACTTGAGGGCCTTGTATTTGTCCGGGGAATTGCCGCGCTAAAGTCAAATCCGGCACGCGTTTTTGTTTCGTTTGCCGAAGCCACCGTCTGCCGATCGTTAGGCGCCGCGCTCGGGCCTTCCGGCTGTGCGTCAAACACCACCACCACCGCCGCCCCGTCATGGGAAATCTGGTACGGAGACACGCTCGTGAGGTCCACCACGACTCGCGCAACGTTGGCACGGTACTGGCCCAGCCGCACGTCGCGGACCGGTTCCGACACGCTCGGAATGACCGTCTTATTGACCGCCATTCGCGCGCCGGAGAAATCCAGCACTAACCGCTCCGGATTCTGCATACGCGTGGCATGGACGTTGAGTCGCCCCTCGCCCTCCACTCGCACACTGGCGCGTTGTGGCGCTTGCGTTATCGCCACGCTCGAAATAACCGCGGATGCCGCGGTCGCGCCGGCAGGCTCCTGCGTCTGAGCGAGCAACGGGCTTGCGCCCGCAACCGCACTCGAGAGGATCAGGCAGCCACACCGAAAGGCGGGCCAATTCGTCTTCATTGCTGTTCTCCTGCACTGGAGTAAATTCTCTTGTTTACTTGGCGTTCCACTGGTTTGCCAAACGCATCTTTTCCTATTTCGTGGAACGAAACGCCGTCCATCGCAATCTTCTCCACACGTCCGTCATACAATTGGTCGCCTTCACGGAGAAAATAAGTCCGCGCTTGCGGGTTCGTCACCACGGCTATCATGCCGTTCGGCGCCTTTACGATTCCGTCCAGCCTTAGCGTGCTCACTTGCAGTCCCGCTTTGCCCGGCGGCAGATTCTTCCCCGCATTCGATTGCGCCTGCTGGCGAGCTACCAGGGACTCAAAGGGATCGCGGCGCCCAGACCTCTCTTCGCCTTCCTTCGGCGCGTCGGGATTCAACGCTGTCTCGACAGGCTTGGCTGGCTTGGGGGCCTTCGCCACTTTAGTTCTGGTGGGTCTTGCTGCGCGCTTCGCCGCTGCTGGTGTTGCAGTTTTTCCTGTCTGCGGCGCAGCCTTGCTAGCGGCCGGTGGCGCGGGCTTCGCGCCAGCCGGAACCGCTGGTTTGGCTTGCGCGCGCAGCCCAGGGGCGGCTGCCGCGAGCAAAATCCCTAGTACGAGAGTTATTGCTGAACGCATAGATCGCTCATTCCCGCTCAGGGTTTCCCAGCCGGCTTTACCGCGGACTTCGCTCCAGTTGCAGGGGGCGGTCCTACGTCAGCTGGCTTGGTAAAGAAAGTCGTTGCTGTAAATATTCCGGAAACTGTCGTCCCCGGCCGTATCGGATACTTGGCCCCTTTGCTTTTCTCCGGATCAGCGAACTCGAGGTCACCTACGTTTATGATCCGCGACAGCCGGCCCAAACGTCCGAAAAAATCCATCAAATTGAAGTATGGCCCGTCCGCTTGCACCTCGAACGGCATCTCATAGTGGAATTCCCGGGGCACGATTGCCTGTGCCGTCAGTCGCCGTATCTGCACGTTTGACGAACTCGCCGCTCCCTGCAACAGCCGGATGAACTCATCCGTCTCTTTTTCTTCCGGGACGATCGTCTTCAGCGTATCCAGCTGCTTCGAAAGCGCATCCATCTGCTGTTTAAGTTCGCCGTAGCGCTGCTTGTAAACCGAGAGTTGCTGCACTTCTTGACTAAGCCTGTTGCGGTCCTGAACGGCCTTATCCACCGCATCACGTTCTTGCGCAACTGGAGAAAGTGGAATGTAAACCCCCAGGAGAAGAATCACGACCGCGATGGCCACTGCCACCAGGCCCTGCATGAACACCGACATGTCTCGAAACGGATTGGCCATGGTGGTCCCTTACCCTTTCTTGGCCGGTGCCGTGGAAGGCGCGGCTTTCACCGGCGTGGTCGCCGGCTTCGCTTGCGCTGGCGTTGTTACCCCTGCCTGCGGCGGAGTAATTTCTGCCGACAACTGGAAATTAAACGTCTGAACGCCTGTACTCTTATCGTCCTGCTTGGTTTCCTTGATTTCTACCTTCTGGAAGTAACCCGAACGCTTTAAAGCTGTAATAAAATTTGCTACCGCGTTGATCGAGGCCGACGAACCTTCAATCGCAAGGTTGGTCCCCTTCCGGGTCATCGTCGTCAGCCAGAGATTCTCCGTCCTCGATACTGTATTCGCCACCATGTCCAGCAAATCTTGCCCGCCTGTCCGGTCGCGCTGCAATTGTTCGATGGTTGCAACTCTCTGCTGGAGAACCTGTTTCTGCTTATCAAATGACTCGACTTGCTGCTTGATGTTTTCGAGGTCGGTCTTCTGCGCCTGCAGCACTTTAATCCGGCTGTTCTCCGCGTTCAGCTGTCTCTGCCATGAAAAGTAGAGGAAACCAAGCACTAATACGCCGAGAACGACGCCCGCTCCGACGAAAAGCGCCGGTATCGCCGCTCCAGTATCGACCGGCCGGCGGCTCGCTTTAGGCCGTATTTGTCCGAGAAGGTTTATGCGGATCATGGTTAGTCAAAGCTCCTCAGTGCCAGACCCACAGCAATGGCCAGCCGCGGAGACATCTCACGGATCTGGTCATCACTGTGCCGGCTGGGATTGATGAGCACTTTCCGGAATGGATTCAATTCTTCCACAGGCATTGCGAACTCTTCCCGCAGCAAATCTACCAACCCGGGTACGCGCGCTGTTCCGCCGGCCACGACTATGCGTTGGATATTCTCCCCGCTGGCCGTCGCCCGGAAGAAGTCGAAAGTTTTTTGTATCTCGAGAGTCAGAATGTCCGATACGCTGCGCAGAATTTGCTGTTTTTGCTCATCCGTCACGCTCGGAAGAGAATCCCCTTTTTTCAGCCGTTCCGCGTCCTCGAAGCTCAAGTCCAATTCCTTCTGCAGCGCGTCCGTGTACTGGTTCCCGCCCACGCTGACGTCGCGGGTAAACAGCGGAATGCCTCCGCGCACAATATTGATGTTCATCACGCTCGCGCCAATGTTCAGCAGCGCCACCGTCTGCCCCGCATCAGGTTCATAGTTGACCTCGAAGCAGTTCTGCAGCCCGAACGCGTCGATGTCCACTACCACTGGCGTTTTGCCCGCCTGCGCCAGCACGTTCGTGTGGTTCAGAATCTTGTCCTTCTTCACTGCCACCAGCAGAACATCCATCTGCGAGTCCATCGACTCCAGCAACTGATAGCTAAGGTTGACGTCGGCGATGTCGAACGGAATGTGCTGGCTGGCTTCCGATGGAATTCGATCGTACAGCTCTTCTTCCGTCATCAACGGCAGCGGCACTCTCTTCACAATCACCGAATGTCCAGAAACCGACGTCGCCACGTTCTTCGTCTTGATTCGCTGCGCATCGAATATCTTGCTGATGGCATTCGCCACTTGCGGCGCATCCATGATCGCGCCGTCCACCACGGTGTCCTGCGCCAGTGGTTCCATCCCAAAACTAACGAGCTCGTAGCCGGCCTTTGTCGACCTCAGCTCCACTGCCTTGATCGAGCTTGAGCCGATGTCCAGCCCTACCAGCTGCCTTGATTTTTTGCCCATTCCCAACATATCTCGGCCTCTTTCGCCTTTACACTCGGCAAACTATCGGCGCCTCGCATGCGCCTGGCTCATCTTGCGTTCCATCCAACGGTCCAGAATCGTCTTACGCAGTTTCCAACGATTACCGAGTTTAAATGCGGGAATTTCGCCCTCGGTGATGTAACGGTACAGGGTATCCGGGGAAATCCCCAGATACTGCGACGCCTGTCTCACATTCATCACTTCACGCGATTCATTCACGAGGAACGTCACCCCGGCGCCCGAACTCACGCCAAACCCCACCACCATCCACTGCACCCCTCGTTGCGCTGCGGATTGCCTCGGGGTGCAGCCCGTGCAAGGTTTATCCCATTGAAAACCTCAGAGCGTCAAGGGTTTCTCTACCGGAGTTGCCTTAAAACTACCCCTATTCGTAGGTAGTCTTAGGGTATTCGGGGCAGTACTCACCAGATAATGTGATCGGTATTTAAGAGCACCACAATTAGTTGTGTTTCCCCCGTCTCCCTGCCTGTCCGTAAGGACGGTTATGTTTTGTAGTCAGTCGGTCACTTCCACTTTCTCTTCCTGCAGTTTCATAATTGCAGAGTCTTCCAAATTGCCGCCACTCGCGCCTTGGTTCCTTCATCCATTAATATTTCGTCCGGCCACGGCCGCTCGAACCCTTCGCTCTTCCATTTTCGCGTTGCATCAATGCCCATCTTCGAACCGTAGTCTTGCATCCTGGCCGCATGATCCAGAGTATCCATCGGCCCAAATGAAAACTGAACATCGCGCTCCGGGTCCAACGCGCATAATGTCTTCCACACAACTTCGTTGTAGTTGTGCACGTCCACGTCGTGATCCACGACCACAATCACCTTTGTAAACATCGCCTGCCCCAGCGACCATATCGCATTCATGATTTTCCGCGCGTGCCCCGGGTACGATTTCCGGATCGCTACGATCATCAAATTATGAAAGATTCCCTCGGCAGGCATGGCGACATCCGTGATTTCCGGATATTGCATCTTCATTACTGGCAGAAAAACGCGTTCTACCGCGTAGCCCATGTAATAGTCTTCTTGCGGTGGCGGTCCCACAACCGTCGTCAAATAGATCGGTTCCTTGCGATGCGTCACGCACTCCACGTGAAAAACTGGATAGTCCCCTTCCAATGAATAAAATCCGGTGTGGTCCCCGAACGGACCTTCCGTCCTCATCTCGTTCAAGTTCACATATCCTTCGAGCACGATTTCCGCGTTCGCCGGTACTTCGAGTTCATTCGTCTCGCAGGTCACCATCTCTACGGGTTCGCGTCGCAAGAATCCGGCGAACATCATTTCATCCAGGTCCGGCGGAATCGGCAACATCCCGGCCAGGGCCGTAGCCGGGTCCGATCCAATCGCCACGCTAACGGGAATCCGTCCTTCTGGACTTTTCGCCTTCGCTCTTCGGAAATGTTCCGCGCCGTGCTTTTGTGTCTGCCAATGCATGCCCGTGGTTCGCTCGTCGTAAACCTGCATGCGGTACATCCCGACGTTTCGCTTCCCCGTCTCCGGATTCTTCGTAAACACCAGCGGAAACGTGATGAATCGCCCGCCATCCTGTGGCCAGCACTTCAATACCGGAAAATCCAGGAGATTCACGTCCTTTCCGTGGCGCATCACCTCCTTGCATGAGCCCGTCTTCACGCTCTTTGGAAAAAAAGATCCCAGCTCAGCCAGCTTCGGCAACATCTTGATTTTGTCGAAGAGTCCCTGAGGAGTCTCCATGGCCAGAAATCCCCGAATCCGCGCAGCTACTTCGTCCAAAGCTCCTACTTCAAACGCCATCGCCATCCGGCGCACGCTTCCGAACGTATTTACGAGCAGCGGCACCCGCGACCCCTTCGGCTTCTCGAAAAGCAACGCAGGCCCCACACTTTCCGGCAGGCGGTTCTTGTCTCGCGCCACTCGCTGGGTGATTTCAGTGATTTCAAGAATGGGGTCAACCTCCGCGCGAATCCGCTTCAGTTCCCCTTCCTTCTCCAATTTCTGGACAAACTCGCGCAAATCCCGATACGCCACGTCTGCCTCCCTGGCATTTCTAGCTTAGGTCATCTGGCGGACCGCACCTTATCATGAACGTGAGCTTTACTCGCTCACCTCCCGGCGGGTAGATATTGTTGTCAACCTACAGGCAGACCCACCCATGAATCGCCGTCCATTCACTGAACGTACGTGTCAAACGCGCCCGTCTCCACCTGCCCCGCGCGTTTGATCTGCACAAAAATCCTGTACTCTCCAGCCTTGGGAAAACCGTACGGAAAACTAACTTCCGGCGCCAGCGGTCCGGATGGCATCGTCATCGCCATTGCGCTCGGCATGCTCGAATCTATTGCAGCGGCGCCCGGTGCGCCACTTGAGCTCGCCATTGCCAACGCTGCCATCGAAACAGATCCCGCTGGATGGATGTGGGCAAACACGCTCAAATCGGAACTCACTACCTCCGCGTGGCCTGCCATGCCCATATAGGGCTCAACATCCTTCGCAGGCACTCCGTCCTTATCCTCTATCTTGAACTTGAGTTTCATCGCGACATTCGCCACCAGTGGCCCGCTCCCTTGTTCCCAGACCATCCTTCCACCGTCCGTCAGTTGTGACACCTTCGCGTCCGCAGCCTGCGCACTGAGCGGCGTTCCCGCCCACGTCGAATCATCTCCCAGCAGTGCTTTCCCGCTAATCTGTGGCAACTGCACTTGCCCTACCAGCGTCCACGGAAATCCTCGCTTATCCACGATGTCCGCAAAAACTTCGTATTGTCCCGCTGGCATATTCGGCAAATCCTCCAAGAACAACTCGCCCGCCCGATTCGGATGCAGGTGCCACATCCTCTCCACGCCTGGCGTGCTCATCACGAAGAGATGCATCAAATGATTGTGGTCCGGAATCAGATCTTCCATCTTCACGTCTTCCGCCCATTCAGGGTCTTGCCCCTTCGCCCGGATCGCCAGCCGGTTCCCATTTTCAAGTGTTAGCTCCGCCGCTGGCGGCTTGAAAAAATTCACGTCTCGTTTGTAATTCGCCGCTTCCGTTCCCCACCAAGCTTTCCCGAGATAAAGTATACCCAGCACCACCACGGCCGTTGCCGCCATCACAATTCTGGCCAGGTGTTTGCTCCCCACCGAAGGTGTCTCTCCCGGTTCCAGATTTCCTTCGCGCGTCGCCGCACCCGCAATAAACACCAGCCCCACCGCCAGGAACACCATCAAAAATCCAAGCAGCCCTCCAAGCGAACTCTGCATCGGAAGTGTTCTCTGTGCGAAGGCCGGCACTGGCACAGCAAGCTCCCCTTTTCCTTTGCCGCCCTCGGCCGTCACGCGAACCTTGAGTGCGCCGAACTCCATCAACCACAAACTCCCGCTAAAAAATTGTGCATCCTCCCTCGACTGTTCTGCCACGTCCGGCGTCGGCGGCAGGTTCGAACCCGGTCCGCTCAGCCTCATAGGCACAATCTCGATCCTCTGCACGTCGCTCGACGCGCTTCGCACCTGAATCTCGGCGATTCCCGGAATCACCTGCGGCACTCGCACCGTCACGTAAAGGTGATACGGTCCCGCGTCTCCCTCAAAATACACGTCCGGGCTTCCCACGTGCGCGGTCACAGAAAGCGCGGTCAGCAACACAATCGCCGCAATGCCGATCGTCCGGATTCGCATGAATCTCCCCAAGAAAGTTCGCCGTCCGCCCGGCGCCTCCGCGCAGACACAAAAACCGCTAGTCACCCGGCTTCGCATCTGCGTGTCCTCGCGGCGAGTCTACACCTTACTCTCTCTTCGGCAAACAACCTGGCGCCCGCTAGTATCTACAGTTGCTCCCAAATTACGCTCTTCGTTCCACTTTGTTTCCCAGTCCTCGAACTTACTGGAACTTCCGCGCTTCGTCTTCGTATTACTTGATAGGGGTTCTGCCTTCGCGCTTACTGGTCCAGAAGCACAGCCTCGTGAGGCCCCGTCCATGCCAACGTTCATGCTTCACTTGAAGCAAGTCTTCCGCCGTCTTGCACGCGCTCCGCTCTTCACTGCCATTACCCTCATCACGCTTGCCGCCGGCGTCGGGGGTAATACTGTCGTCTTCAGCGTCCTCGAAGGCATCCTCCTCAAGCCTCTTCCCTACCCGAACCCCAGCGAGTTGATCGGCGTATGGCACTCCGCCCCCGGCGTCAACATTTCTGACCTCAACATGGCACCTTCCAACTACTTCATCTATCGTGAACAAAATCAAACTTTTCAGGACATCGGTGTCTATCAGCGCGATGCAGTCAGCATCACAGGCCTCGCCGAACCCGAACGCCTTGACGCTCTCGACGTCACCGACGGCATCCTTCCACTGCTTGGCATTCCACCCATGTTGGGCCGCTCCTTCACCCGCCAGGACGATTCTCCCGGTGGACCCGATACCGTCATGCTCACTTACGGCTTTTGGAAAAAGAAATTTGGTGGCTCAACTTCTGTCATCGGTCAGTCCGTCACACTGGATGGCAAATCCCGCGAAATCATTGGCGTACTCCCGCAGCGCTTTCATTTTCTCGATTGGAACGATCCCGCCGTCATCCTTCCCTTTAAATGGGACCGCAATAAGACCAATCTCGGCAATTTCAGTTACGAAGGTATTGCCCGCCTCAAACCAGGTGCCAGCATGGCACAAGCCAGCGCCGACGTGGCTCGCATGCTACCCATCGTTGCGCGTTCCTTTCCCGCTCCTCCCGGTTTCAGCGCCAAAATTTTTGAAGATGCCCACATCGGCCCCAATCTGCGTCCGCTCAAGACCGACGTCATCGGCGACGTTGGCAGCACGCTCTGGGTGCTCATGGGCTCCATCGGCCTTGTCCTGCTCATCGCTTGCGCTAATGTTGCAAATCTTCTCCTCGTCCGCATCGAAGGTCGCCGCCAGGAACTCGCCGTCCGTTCCGCTCTCGGCGCGAGCCCCTTTCGCATCGCTGGAGAACTTCTCCTCGAAAGCATCACCCTTGGTCTCCTCGGCAGTGCGATCGGATTGGGACTTGCATACGCAGCCTTACGCGTCCTGGTCCTCATTGCACCGGATGGCCTGCCGCGCATCAACGAAATCGGCATTGATGGCCCCGTCTTGCTCTTCACTTTTGCCATTTCCATTCTCGCCAGCGTGCTCTTCGGCTCCATTCCCATCTTCAAATACGCCGGCGTTCGCCTCAGCACTGGTATCCGAGAGGGCGGCCGCGCGAACAGCGGCAGCCGCGAGCAACACCGCGCCCGCAGCGTTCTCGTCGTCGTGCAAGTCGCTCTCGCCCTGGTTCTTCTCATCTGCTCGGGGCTCATGATCCGCACCTTCCGTGCGCTCACCCACGTCAATCCCGGCTTCACCGAGCCTGCGCAACTGCAAACCTTCCGCATTGGCATTCCTGACAATCAGGTCAAGGACGACGAGACCGTCGTCCGCACGTTTGAAGAAATGCGCAGCAAGATCGCCGCAATTCCCGGCGTTTCCGCGGTCACCATCTCCACCGTATTCCCAATGGACGGCAACTCTAGCAATGACCTCGTCTTCGCCCAGGATCGCGCTTACTCCGAAGGACAAATTCCTCCCATCCGCCGCTTCGCATTCGTCATTCCGGGTTTTTTCGCAACCGACGGCACTCCCTTGGTTGCTGGGCGCGATTTTACCTGGACGGATATCTACCAGAAGCTCCCCGTCGCCATCATTTCTGAAAATTTCGCTCGCGAATACTGGGATTCGCCAGGCAACGCCATCGGCAAACGTATTCGTGTCGCTTCCACCGACGACTGGCGCGAAATCATTGGCGTCGCCGCCAACGTTTATGGCGACGGCGTCAGCAAGAATCCACCTTCCATGGTCTATTGGCCCATCATGCGGGCTCGCTTCGAAGGCCAGGCGCACGACGTCGCGAGTTACACGGCTTTCGGCATTCGCAGCCCGCGCGCCGGTTCCGAGGCCTTTCTAAAGGAAGTTCGCGAAGCCGTCTGGTCCGTGAATCCCAATCTTCCGCTCTCGCGGATAAATACGCTCCAGTATTACTGCACACGCTCCATGGCGCGCACCTCGTTCACGCTCATCATGCTCGCCGTCGCCGGCGGCATGGCCCTTCTTCTGGGCGTCGTCGGCATCTACGGCGTCATCGCCTGCTCCGTTTCGCAGCGCGTCCGCGAGATCGGCATTCGCATGGCTCTGGGCGCTCAGCAACAATCCGTCACCGGGATATTTATCCGCCACGGCCTCATCCTCACCGGCATCGGCATCGCCTTTGGCCTCGTCGCCGCGCTGATCGTCATGCGGCTAATGTCCTCTCTCCTCTTCCACGTCAATCCCGTCGACCCCATCACCTACATCGCCGTCACGCTAGGCCTGCTCCTGACAGCTCTCATAGCCAGTTATCTCCCTTCGCGCCGCGCCGCCACCGTCGACCCCGTCGAAGCCCTCCGCGCCGAATGACAGATGTCTTGTGCTCCAATGAATGTGAGGGCCCGCCGTGGGGCCGGCCCCGCCCCCGCACGCCACCGCTTTAGATTGCGGGACTTTGCAGCGGTCTTGTTACTTGAGGAGTCGCTCTCAAAGCCGTTTTCCACGCCCTCGCCTGCGCGATGCATATTACGTGAAGCATGAAGAAGAGCGGCACAAGGAAAGTAGGAATAAGGCTGAGTGGCATCACCGTCATGGCCACCATCGAGGGACCGTGAGGCATAAGCAAACCTGCCGTCGTGCCCAAGCTCACGGCCGTGATAAGATCCAATATTCCAAGCACCTGCCAAAGAATGAAACTGCCGCGATGATCGGGCTCCGCCAGCTTCCAGGCCACGAAAGCAGCTGTGGCTCCAATAGTCATATCTCCGTATCCTGCCGGCCAGGCAAAGACGCTCGGGAGCACGTTGCGCGCTTCCAGCAGTACGAACGTGAATCCCACAATTCTCCATGCCTGGATAGAGGTCAAAATTCTCGGGTTTAAAGATAATGCGAAGCGTCGAAATTCTTCCGACGCCGCGAACCACAACGAAAACACAACCATCGGCGTCAGCGAGGCTACAGCAACTCCAAGTCCGAACCGGCCCGATCCATTCTTGAATAGACCTAAGGCCGACGCGGTCAGAGCCGCGACGAACCAAACGACCAGTAGTCCAGCAATGATCTTTCCATACTTGTTCATAGCGATCCTCCTTGTGTCTTGACTAGGTCTGTTACTTGATGCGTGAGTTCCAAAAGGCTCCTCCAAGCCTTCCGCCCCAGCTTCCGCTGGAGTCGCGATTGAACTTTCTCCCACACCGGCAGCACCTGCTTGAGCTTGATTTCTCCGGCGCTAGCCAGACATAGCCATCGCTGGCGCCGGTCTCTGCCGCGGCGTTCGGCGACCCAGCCCTTCCGGCTCATGATTCCCAACGTCCGAGTAAGGCTGGTGCTGTCCATCGCAAGCATCTCGCCGAGCTGCCCCTGGGACACTTCTCCCGCGAGCGACAAAGCTTGCAGGATGGTGAACTGCGTCGCTCGCAACCCCACTGGACGCAGCGCCTCCTCATAAAGTTGCGTGAGTGCCCGCGACGTACGGCGGAAGCTTCCGCACATGCACGGCAGTTCCGGCAGGAGTGTTTGGCTCATAGCGAGATAGATGCATATACATCTATCGTGGTTATAAGGATTTTTTTCTCTAGCTGGCGAATGCCATTCCGTCGACTAAGGACGTCAGTCTAATTCCCCCAAAGCTGCGCTGTTTTATGGGACTAAAATCCCCTCGTCCGGTTACGGCTGCGGGCACTTTGGCGGGAGTAATGATGAACTTCACAAATTGAGAAAGAAGCAGTTTTAGTTCACTCAAGTCTTACTACCTTTGAGGGTGATCGTTTCGTGGGACTACTGATCAGCCGATGATTCCCGCCGCTACGCTTCGCGCGGCATGGCGCCCGCGAGCAGAAGAATGGTGCCGCAAAACATCAGTGTATCCCCCAAGTAATTAAGGCCATTGGCAAGGCTGGCGCGTTCTACGACGGCGATCGGCACGTAGACGACCAACACCACGAAGAGCA
>Ga0134128_10004512_pt1 | contig 17023 bp, 18 predicted proteins | sample KB31754_FD_96462 | JGI IMG/M metagenome (GOLD analysis project Ga0134128, IMG submission 96462) | Terrestrial soil microbial communities with excess Nitrogen fertilizer from Kellogg Biological Station, Michigan, USA - KB3-175-4 | ecosystem: Environmental > Terrestrial > Soil > Unclassified ...
AATATCGGAACCAGTCTTTGGCAGCCTTGCGTCGTTCACGTTGATGTAGCGTGCGAGCCGCACAGAATTTTCGCTTGTGGCGGTCAGCCAGGCAGAAACAAAACCCTCGGCAGTAGCCCTTGCATGCTGGGCGGGGGTGGGCAGGGCCGCAGATTTTGCTTGCACAACCTGGGCCGGCACCGCTGGAGACATCGACTGGGAGATATTCGAGGCGATAAAGGGATACACGACCAAACCGGCAACCACTATCCCGGTGAGTGCTTTGTTCGACAGATTGTGGCCCTGGGTCCACGGCTCCGCCTGGATTAGCTTTTCCTGATCTGCTTCCGGCTGGTGCTTCGCTCCACAAGAGCCTTTGAAGCCAGCCCACAAGGAGGGTTTGGTCTTGGCGGTGGATTTCATCTTGCTCGTGCGTTTCATAGCTTCCCCTCCTCGCGGATGAAGGCCGCGGCACGTCGACCGCGTTCCATTTCGTCTGACATCAAGTAGGTCGCTAGGTTCTGTGCGGCCTGGGTATCGAATGGTTCCTGCAGCACATCGGCGACTCTGCTTTCAAGCTGCTGCTCGGTAGAAATGACGACCTCGCTTTCACGGAAGAAATGCCCGAGGTCGTCACTAAGCTGCGGCTTCACATGCTCATCAGCATCATTGGCCCGATCTTTCATAGAGGTCCCCTGTCAAGAATTTTTTGACTTCTACCTACAGACAGCCCACTGAGGAACCGAAACCGGTCAAGAAGATCCGAACTTTTCTTCAAAACAAAAGAGCCTAGTCAGTGGGCAAAGGGGCGAAGAGGAATCTGCTCGTGACTTCCTGCTCGCACAAAGGATCCAGATTCGAATCTAGGGGTGCTGAGGAACGTGGTGCAGGACGAAAGGACGTGAGTGCCATGACCACCCTCACCCGCATCAACACCAGGCTGAACCATGAATGGGAAGCCCAGCACGCCCGCCAAATTGCCGACTACGGATCCGCGGGTCTGATCACCGGTGCTGAATATCTGCAGAAGATCTCAGAAGCATCGCAAGACGAACTTCGGGAAGCATTGAGTGCAGCAGTGGAAGGCAACCCAGCGGTGGAACGTGCCCTGTTGCACTACTTCCAGGGAATGGCTGTGAACGCCGCTGGGTATTCCAAGGGCCTGAGGTACCTCCGGTCCATCGGCCAGGCGGATGAAGCCCTCACAATCGCCGTGTACGCCCTCTGGGAGAGCGTCAAGACGTACCCCGTCACCCGGACGACGTCAGTGACTGGGAATCTGCAAATGGAAATGCTCAAGCGCATTACTCGCTCCATGACGGTCAAGCTCCCCCAGATCATGGCTGAACAAAGCTTCGGAGACATTGCTGTTGCTGAAGCCATGTACTCCGAAGACCGTTTGGCCGATCGCACTGCAGCTGAAGCGCATCCCATGATGTGCAAGCCGCACGAAGACAGCTTTGGATCCCCGTGGGTGGAAGTGATGCGCGTACTTGAATGGGCGGTAAAGACCCATGCACTGAACCTCGAAGAAGCCAAGCTCCTCGGCCAGTACACCTCTTTCACAACCAAAGAGCGTCACGTCCTTGCTGAGAGCCTGGGCCTGAGCAGCGGTGAACTGAGCGAACGTATCCAGGTTCTCAAACGTCGTCTGGCACGGAGATTGGCTAGTGCAGGCATTGAACGCGGAGCGCTGGTCTAGGGAGTTATCCACCAATCCACAGATTCGGCGGCCCCTACCAATGAATTTCCCCCATGTTTATTTAAGTCTTATGGTCCTCTCAAATCTACGGGCCTGACTAGGGCAAATGCAGGTGGAGCGTCACCGATTGCACGTGGTCAGCCGTCACCGATTGCACGTGGATAAGTCAGCAAGATCAGAACAAGCGTCACCGATTGCACGTGCCGCATCGCAGTAATCACGTGGATTACTCCTCCCGAACAAGGTATTCACATCCAGAAAAATGGGGCGTCACCGATTGCACGTGGATAACTCTCGTCATCCACAGGAAGAAAGACCCATCATGACCACTAGTCCACAGCCACTCCTTCAGCGTCGTCAGCTGCAGCTGATTGACCTGGCCAGCGAACTCGAAGGCGAGAAATTCCATGGACATTTCGCCTCCCGGATCATGGCTCAGCTGTCACTGCCGTACAGGGATCCCCAAGGGGCCACGGAGTGGGTTCGCAGGAACAACGCGCTAACGCTTACGCTGACTCCCGGGCTCGTTACTTCGCCTGATGGCAGTCGAAACCGCGCCTACCCGTACGGCGTGATTCCGCGCTATCTCATGACCTGGATGACTACCGAGGCGGTTCGAACGAGATCCCGTCAGATCTTCCTCGGGGATTCACTCACGCAATTTCTGGGCTCCCTAGGCATGAACGGATCGGGTGCCTCTGGGCGTCGAGTACTGGATCAGTTGCACCGTCTGGCCGTAGCGAGCATCAACATCGAAGACGCTCGGGATGTAGGCACGCGATGGGCAATCACAGGAGAGAACTTCCATATCGCCTCACGCTACGACCTCTGGTTCTCGACCAAGGAAATACCAGGGCAAGACCAGCTGCTCGGGTCCACCATTACGCTGTCGGAACAGTTCTACGAGGAAGCACTCAAATCACCGGTCATGCTGCACCCTCAGATTCTTCGAGCCCTATCGGGTTCAGCGATGAGGCTGGATCTGTATGTGTGGCTCGCCTATCGATTGCGGAACTTGCAAAAACCGACCACGGTGACATGGTCGCAGCTGGAAGCCCAATTTGGGTCCGAGTACAAGCACCAACGACAGTTTCGGGCTAAATTCCTGAGTCACTGGCGTGAGGTGCAAATATTTTTCCCGCAGAACACAACAGTGGCCCTGCCATCAGGACTGCGCCTGAGCAGGGCCACTAAAGCACTTGTCTAGCTGCCATCGCTGCTAGGAATAGTGAGGGGTCTCCACCTTGAAGAGCAAGGCATAGACAGTCGAAACCAGGGCGCTCCGATTCGGGGCGCCTACTTCTGGCGCATATGTGGAATCAAGCCACATCACTTGCTCGTCGGTCATCCTCAGCTGGATTTGGGTACCTCCTCCTCCCCCAGCACGCCGCTTACGGGCCGGGACACCGCTAGGCATTCCTTCGGGAAGGCCGGCCGAAGAAGAAACGCTAAAACATGCCTTCAGCTGCTCTTTGGAGACTTCGCTCAGTCCCAGCATGAAGAGATCGGTGTATCCCAATCCACGGTTCTTGGATTCCTTCTGCAAAGCCTTGTACACGTGCGGCGGCAGATACGCTGAATGATGATCCTGCTTGGCCTTTTGCGCACCTGGCTTCCTGCTCTGCAGCTCCGAAGGAGTCACCGGGACAGACAAATCGTTTGAAGCAGCATCGGAGACTGCCTGAGCACGATCAACAGCGGCTGGCTGTGGCGACCGCTTCTTCGGGGCCAGTAGCCCCTTCAACTGGTCCACTGCAGGGTCCTCAGGCTTCGGCTGCTCTTCGGCACCTGGCGAAAACATCGCGCCCAAATTTTTCCTAGCCATTGCTAATCTCCTCCTCGATTTCAGTCAAACGAGTCAGGACTTCTTGAGTCAGGGCAGTATATTCCTTCGCAAGCTCGCCCACGTTGGTCGCCAGTAGACCATTGGCGTCATCAGGGGATTCCCCCCGTTGCAGCGCCAATAGGCGATCCTTGACCGCTTCTTGCACCGCGGGCGAGAGCTCATGAATCAGCTTTCCTTGGCGACGAGCGTCGATCGCGGCGGTCTCCTGATAACGGATCCTGGTGTTGAACACCGGGGCTGCATCTCCCAACATTTCATCCAGACGCTCACGGGTCTGGCGAGCGATCCGGCGACTCATGCTTCCGATGCCGAAAAGTAGAGCTCCAGCCAAGCGGAGGTCCGGGTTGAAGTGCCGGGCTCGCATGAATTTATGGGCAGTATTCTCCACCGCGTCCAAGGATCCATCATCGGAGCGTGTGGGGATGACAAGCGCGGCCGACACACACAGGGCACCTTCGGTGATCCAGGGATCCCCTGGGGGCGTATCGATCACGATCAAGTCATAAGGATCTGCGATAGCTCCCAAACTGAGGGAGAGCATGGACGCGAAGCCTTCGATGGCTGATTGTCCGCGGCTGAAAAGGATGCCTTGAAGGTCACGCAGTTCTTCGCCGCCAACAACGACGTCGAGATTCGGGCGGATCCCTTCGAGAATCGGGAGGGGATTTCCCTTGCGTAGAGCGTCAAAGAGTTCAGTGCCGGAATTCTTTGGGTAGCCCAAGTCGCTGTGCAAGCTGCCTACGGGATCCAGGTCGATGATGAGGGTTTTGTATCCCGCGGATGCAGCTTGGCCGGCCACGTTGGCAGAGCAGGACGTCTTGCCCACTCCCCCTTTGTCGATGGCAAATGTTGTGGCGCGAGGGATTGGGCGAATATCCACGGTTTGCGTGGTGGGAGTGAATGAATTAGCCATGGTGTCTCCTATGAATGATCTGACTCCCTGGATACTATCACCTTACATAGTTTTGGAATAGTTATGTACATAGTTTGCAAGTATTCATATCACTAGTTCTTCAGCAAGTTACAAAATAGTTGCTGTACTATGTTCACAACTAGTTAGTACATTGTGTTGGAACTAGTTGAGTAGTTAGGTAAGAACTAGGTAACAAGTTGTATCCGGAGTACTTCTACAACTAGTTCTCGGTGGCAAGTTTCCTTGAATAGAGGCCGGGCGCGGAACATTCCAAGCGCTGAGGGAGCTCACAGAAACGGGGGAGTGGAGCGATTCCTCTAGATGGGGGTGTTGCGCTCTGCTTGGGCGCGGCCATTTCTAGGGCGCAAGAAATTCGGCGATCGCCCCAATTTCACCAAAAGGTGGCCTTTTGGGACGTCAGCCCGAAAAATGCCCTACCTGTATTCGCGATGTCTACGGGGGGAGTGCGAAAGCGGTACTTCATGTAGGCGAGAATATTAATTGAAGAGGCTTGACCGGAAAGGCCGCAAGGCAGGGCTATCCCAAAGATGAAGCCTAGGTGTCACGCGGAAGGAGGACGTTGGTGCGCAAGATCAAGAGCAACTCGGCGCAGCGCCCAAGGTTGACCGAGTACTGCACGGCTGTCCTTGTTCGGCGCTCTGGCGGTATGTCCCCGCTGAGGACCCCCGTGCCCTCCAGGACCTTCAGGTTCGACCGCACCGTGTGTTCGTTTAAGTCGAGTCGGGCGGCAATCGCTGGGATCGAGGCGGGCCCGCGGACCTGGAGGTCGCGAAGGATCAGCACCCGGGCCGCGGAGCCGAAGGTGCTGATGGCATGCGCCAGCTCGGTTGGTAGTCCGGGGTCGATTTTTCGCGGCATGTCCCCATCATTGCTTTTGAAGTTGTTCATGACCAACTAGCCTAGATTTAAAATCTAGGTCGTGTTAGCGTGCAAACGTCAGATCGTTCGTTATTTTCCAGGAGGCCACTCGTGACGGCACAAGTCACCGAAGACGACTCACCTTCCATCGCTAAGCCTGCAAAAGGCTTTCCTCAGCGATCGATGAATCCAAAGATGCCCATGCGCCGCAAGGGATACATCGCTGCTGTGCTGATCCTGGCCATCATTGGGGCCCTGCTCGCCTGGATGGGTGTTCAGTCAAAGGGGAGCCATGAGGTCCTGAGCTTGAAAGCGGCCGTTTCGCGTGGTGAAGCGATCACGCAGGAAAATCTGACCTCTATTTCCGTAGGGGAGAACGCTCCAAATCTCATTCCTATCGATAGGTCCGCTGAGGTCGTTGGGATGAAGGCTCAAACTAATCTTTTTGCGGGCACTCCGCTCGTTGAAGGTTCTTACGCGCAGACCATGCCGGTGCCAGAGAATTTCAGCATTGTGGGCTTGGGCATGAAGCCAGCGAACTTACCCGCTCGTGAGCTGCTTCCGGGGGACAAGGTCCGTGTGGTCTACACCCCATCTGGGGACCAAGGGGCGGCATCCGGTGAGCTTCCCATAGTCAGCGCAATCGTGGAGCGCTTCCCGACAGCTAGTGAAGATGCGGAAGGAAATAGCGCGATGATTGTGGACGTTCGCGTGAAGAGGTCTGACGCCCCACGCGTAGCTGCTTGGAGCGCAGCAGGCTCTGCCGGCCTGGTCTTGGACGGAGAGAAGTAGTCATGGCCGTTGTTTCCATCGCCAGTGTTGGTACGTCCCCTGGAATCACTACAACGGCTGTTGCCCTCGCTTTGGAATGGCCACGCCCAGTTGTCCTGGTTGAAGCCGACATCTCGAAGCCGTCATCGGTCATTGCTGGTTTCATGCAGTGCCAGATTTCAGGTGTTCGTGGTTTGAGCACACTTTCCCAGATTGCCACCATTGGTCACCTCGACCGGGAATCCTTGCTGGGCTCCTGTGTCCCTCTGACCAGTACGGGGGAAGAGCAGGGAACTGAAAAGCTTCTACTCCCAGCAGTTGCCAATCCTGAGGCTGCTGGCGGAATCACGACGCTTTGGGGGGAGCTTGCTGAATTGCTTTGTAGCTTGGATTCGTCCGGGGTCGACGTCATCGTGGATCTCGGCCGGTGGACCGGAAATCGTGACCGCCGTGTTGCATTGGCTGAACGTGCTGATGTCTTTTTGTATGGTCTTCAACCGACCTTTCCTGCCTTGGCAGCGATTGAATATGGGCGCAAGTCCATCGATCCCATCCGCGATGCAGTCGGTAGGGGAGACAGCTCATCTCTGGTGCTTTTTGAAGCTCCGGCCGGAGGAAGCACCAGCTCTGAGGTCCGCAAATTCCTGAACATGCCGGTCGCCGGAGAGATCCCCTTCTCACCCAAACGTGCAGCGGTATTTTCCCAGGGGAACCCGGCCACAAAAAAAGCCTTGCGGGATGGCTACCTGGCTTCGATCCGTTCTCTACGCGCAAAAATCACCAAGGACCTTTCAACTATTCGAGCAACGATGGAGGAGGAGATCGATGCCTAAGAATACTGCCGAGAGCACCGCGGATCGGGAGATCCGCAGCCTGCCTTTCTTCGCTCCCGAGACGATCCCTCATCCTTCGGTGAGTGTTCCAGCATCTGCCAAGAACCACCTATCTGGGGGAGTGGGTGCCGGCCGCCGCGTTGCCAGGGAAACCAGCGTCGTGAACGCCAGCGGGACCCTGACCTTTTCGGAGGATAGCGAAACATACTGGGAGACCATCACGGCTCTTCGTGGGCAGGCCGCAGAACTGCAGTCCCAAGAGCTGCTGCTACGCCCCGAGCTTGATAAGGAAGCCCGCGAACATTTAGGGCGCCAGCACATCAAGCAGGTCGTGCTGGACAACGTGAAGCTTCAGATTCGGACCATGGGTCAAGAAGGCAGCTGGAGCGAGGATACGCAGCGCAGTGTCGAGCGAACTCTCTTTGACTACATGTTTGGGCTCGGGCCGTTCCAGAAGTTCGTCGACGATCCCACAATTGAGAATGTGACTGTGATCGGTTGCGACGAAGTGTGGACGGAGCATGTTGGTGGCGAGATGCGTCGCCAAACACCGATTGCTCCGAGCGATCGGGTGTTGGTCGACGACGTGCAATTCCTGCTGAACCGCAAGGAGGAAGAAGCGCGTGCTTTTGATCAGGCACACCCCGACGTGGACGCGGACCTCATGGAAATGGTCCGTCTGGCCGGCGTCACCGCCCCGGTGACGCCACGACCCACGTTGGTTCTGCGAGTTCACCGCTTTCTGAACATCACATTGAGCGAAATGGTGGCCAAGGGGAACCTGACCGAGGCTGCCGCCCATTTCCTGTGAGTTCTCGTGGATGCAAAGCGTTCGGTCGTCATCAGTGGTTACGCCGGTGATGGCAAGACCACGATGCTTCGTGCCCTGGTCAACGAATTCGACCCCTACGAGCAAGTCATCACACTGGAGATGGAGCGCGAGCTTCACTTGCATCATCTGGAGAACCGGGTCGTTTCGCCGATTTCCTTGCAGTACCGCCCCGCTGGTGAATCAGGGGGAGTTGGCGAGTACACCATGTGGGATGCGAGCCGTAAGGCGCTGCGCCTGAACGCGCAGAGACTGATTGTTGGCGAGGTCCGCGGCGATGAAATCGGGCCAATGATCCGTGCAATGCAGACCGGTGCAGGTAGCTTATCAACGGCGCACGCTGAGGATCCTGAAGACTGCGTTGAGGCTCTGGTAGGTCTGGCCAGCCAGACGTACACCGAGGAATACGCCAAGCGCCAGATCGCCAGGCACATTGATTTTGTGGTTCAGCTGAATCGCATCGAACAGCCCGACGGTACGAAATTGCGTAAGCTCACGCACATTTCCGAAGTCTTGCCTCACGAATCTACCGGTGTCGCAGTCTTGGATATCTTCAAGCTTGATGAGGATAACGACGACGAGGATGCGCACTTCGTCCGTCTGCCACAGGATGGCCGCATGCGGCGCAAGCTGCAGCGTCACGGGTTGAACGAAGAGCTCCTGAGGAGGGATCTGCAATGAGCCCGATTCTTTTGCCCCTGGGAGTCTTTCTGCTGATTCTCAGTGTCGGCCTGACCGTGGTCTATTTCTTGCTGCGTCCAAAAACGAAGGCGAGGCAGACCGCCCCTATGCCGGGGTCTGTCAAACGCCTCGGAGCCCGATTTTCCAAGGCAGAGAGGGTACGTACGGGCGTCGCGTTCCTCGTGGCACTGATCTTCTTCCTGATCACGGGGTGGGCGCCAGCCCTGATCCTTTTGCCGCTGGGTGCGCTCACGATTCCTACGCTCTTTTCCAACCGTGCTGAACGCCAGGTCATGGAGAAGCTTGAAGCACTGGAAGCTTGGACCCGATCACTGTCCGGCCTTATTGGGGTTGGAACTTTCCTCGAAACAGCCTTGAAAGCCTCGCAGACCAGTGCCGCGGAATCAATCCGTCCAATGGTCAAGCGGCTCGTCGCACGCCTTGACGGCGGGTGGACGCTGCCGGCCGCTCTGGAAGCCTTTGCGAATGAGGTCGATGACCCCACAGCGGACGTGATCATCATGAATCTGATGCTGGCAGCGAAGCAGCGTGGCGCAGGTCTAGGTGCAGCCTTGGAGAATATTGCCGAGAGCGTCCATGACGAGATCCGCGCACGTCACCAGATCGACACAGATCGTTCCAAGACTCGACAAGACACCCGCATCATTGTCGTCGGTGTAGCCGTGATGCTGGTCGGGATGCCGTTCCTGCCTGTGATCGCCGAACCGTACCAGAGCGCCACGGGACAGGTCATGTACATGGTGTGGGTAGGTGCGCTTTGCGCCGTCCTGTACAGCATGCACCAGATGACCAAACCGTACCGTGCGGCTCGCATGCTGGGAAGGAAAGCCAAATGATCCTCACAGTGATAGGCGGCGCATTGATCGGCGTAGCCGTAGCCGTACTTGTCTCACCACTATTTACAGCGCGGCCGAAGCTATCGGCCGCGATGGCCACATTCGGATCCGAAGCCACAGCTGAGACCTCTTCATGGGGTTCCAGGGATGACTGGAAAACTCGAATGGGCATCTGGGGGATGAAGCTGCCCCCGCTGCCGGTAGGACCGAAGGCCACGAAGATGGACCTGCAGCTCATCGGTCGTACTGAAGTAGACCACGCTTTCCAGAAGGTCCTTTATGCCTTCAGCACCACAGCCATATTGATTCTCGCAGCCGTTGTTCTGAGCGCGGCAGGAGTGCCAAACGACCTCTTCTTCTTGGCAATTTGCTTGGGCTTCATGGCAGGATGGTCCGTCCCCGACAGGCAGGCGAGGGCATTGGCCCAACGCGCTCGAAAGGAATTTGGGCGCGGTGTCGGCAGCTTCATCGAGTTGGTCGCTACCGAGGTCAAGCGAGGCGCTCATGTCACCGCAGCCGTGGCCAGCGCCTCCACCGTCAGCAAAGATTCCTGGGTCTTCGTGCGAATCCGTCAGGTTCTGACTCGGGCCCAATACCAGCAGCAGCAAGTCTGGGACGCCCTGGATGACCTCGCCGCGGAAATCCACGTGCCAGAGCTCTCGGAGGCCGCCCGAATTGTCCGACTAAGCGGCAAAGACGGAGCCAGGATCTACGAGGCTCTGCGCGCGTCAGGAAAGAATCTGCGCATGCGAGCTCTAGCTGACGAGCACGAGCAAGCCAACTTGGTCAGCGGCAAGATTGCCCGTCGTATCCAAGGGATCGTGATGATCTTCCTCGGAATGATCCTCACCGCACTCTTCATCAATATTTCTGCAAGCCCCTTCTGAAAGGAAAGAACAATGCGCAATCAAATCACTGACAAGGTGACCACCGCAGTGCTAACCGCAGTAGCCTTCATCTCCGCCCAGGTGACCCCCGCCAGGCTCAAGAGTGAGCATGGAAGCAACGACACCAGCAACTTCGGTTGGGTGTACATCGCGGTCATTGTGGTGGGTGTCGCCGTGGCCTTCTTCACCGGAAAAGCCCAGGAATGGATGGGCAAGATCGACGATATGGGTTGGTGGTAAACCGCCATGAGCAAATCTGCCGCAGATCAGAAAAGGGAGCGTGGTAGCTCCAACGTCGAGGGGATGCTGTATGTCCCGATGATGCTCATTCTGATCTTCGGCCTCATCCAGTTCGGTTTGGTGATCCACGCCAGCCAAAAAGCACATGCAGTGGCGGCGGCCGCTTACAACGTGGCCCGCTATGAGGGATCCACCGCGGCCGACGGACGCCGCGCGGCAGCTGAGCTTCTGGACAGATACGGCATGGATCTACCTGCCGATGCGGTCAACGTGACAAAGACGGCAATCGAGGTTAGGGCCAGCGTGAAGGCTAAATCACCGTCGCTGTTCCCCTTCCACGAAGGATGGACCATCGACCAGGAGGTTTCAGGACCTACCGAAAGGATCATCGCGCGATGAAGATCGAGACACGCTGCTCCGAGCGGGGGAGTCAATCGGTGAGCGCGTTCTTCGCGATTCCGGTGATTTTCCTCTTCTTCCTGCTGGTCCTTTACGCGGGCGTCGTAGGTACCGCGAAGCATGCGGTGCAGTCAGCTGCTAACTCGGCGGCCAGGGACGCTTCCTTAGCCAGGACGGCCGGATCTGGCGAATCTGCCGGGGAAAAGGCGGCCAACCGGGTGCTCGATCAGCGTGGGATTGATTGCGCCTCGTCCGGTGTCAACATCGATACTTCCCAATTCGCACCCGTCGGAACGGATCCCGGAACCGTGCGGGCCACCGTGACCTGTGACGTGGTTTTCGTCGGTATCAATAGCGCGAGCTTGCCTGGCGCCCGAACAATCTCCGCAGACGGTATGTCCCCCGTGGACGCCTTCCGGGAAAGGTAAGCGGTCATGAGAAAAAAGTTGTGGCGCAGCGAGCGCGGCGAAGCTCCATCGATCCTCTTGTTCGGGATGGTTCCCATCATCCTCATGGTCATTGGCCTGTATATCGACGGAGGAGGCGTGATCAATGCCCAGGAACAGGCCACCCTGGTCGCACAATCGGCCGCTCGGGCAGGAGTGAACGGCGGCATCACCGCTGACACCACGCTCAGCCCATCCCTCGCAAGGGAAGCAGCCCAGAAATACCTAGCCACGTCGGGAGTCGAAGGTAGCGTGGCAGTACAAGGACAAACGGTAACTGTGCGTGCTGTAGTCACTTACCACCCCGAATTCCTTCCTATCGGACCAAAGCAAGGCATCGGCATCGGCGAAGCACGAGCTTTCAGGCCAGGACAGTAGAAAGAGCGAACATGATGAAGAAGCCAGTACTAATTACCGCATCTGCCGCCGCCCTGGCGCTCCTCCTGGCCGGCTGCAACACAGCCGGTGGTACGTCCCCGACCGAATCAGCGACGGCGAGCGCGAGCCCGTCGGCCTCGGCATCGGGCACTCCCTCGGCGAGCGCGGAGCCGTCGGCCGAGGTGCCGGTGTTTGAGCCTGTGACGACGAAGCCTGGTCCTGACGATGTGTCGGTGAATGCTGCTTTCGAGACTTTCGAGAAGTTGACGGAGGTCTACAACACGCAAGCGCATGTACAGGATGACTCGACCGATGATTTGGCGAATTTTGCGACTGCGGATCAGTTTGCTCAGGATATTGGAATTCTGAGAGATACGAAGAAGAAGAAGCTGAAGGTTGTTGGTGATGTGAAGGTGGAGAAGCTCTCTGGCTATTCCACGGAGGTCACCGAGGGGGGTAAGAAGCTGAAGGATCATTTTGTCTACCTTGAGATCTGTAACGACACCTCAGCGGTGGATATCACTTTGGCGAATGGCAAGAAGGGTGGGAAGCCTGAGCTGAAGCGCGCGGTTATCGAGGTTCAGGCGAAATTCGATACGAAGCGCGGGCAGTGGCTTGTTGGTAAGACGGTATTCAAAGATGGCGGTGTCCCTTGTTAGCCCGAAGGTTTATGAGTGCTCTGGCTGCTAGCAGTGTGCTGCTTGCTTTGGGTTTGGTGTCACCGGTTTCGAGTGCATCTGCTCAGCCTGTTGGGAAATCTGCGAATTTGGTTTGTGATGCCCGAGGTAACTGTGAGTCTCAACAGCAACAGGATGGTTCGGATGGGGAGAGTAACCAGTCTCGTCCCATTGGGAATCCGAAGGATCCTGAGGGTGATTTCAAGCCGGGCCCGACGGAGTGCAAGAACGAGCATGGGACGAAGATCCCGTGTAAGCACGATAGCAAGGGTGTATGGAGCGGCGGGGACAACTGCTATTGGCGATTGCAGAGTCCACAGGATCCGCCGCCTGCTGGGAAGGTCGCCGGCGAAGGTGCTTGGTATGTGTGCACTCCTGCGGATACGGATTGCACGCATTTGGACCCGGTGGATGACCAGGTCGAGTACATGTTGTGTCAGCAGCGTCGCGATTTCTTCTCTCCGCGGCCTGAATGGCGGAACTCCCCACCTCCTGGGGTTAATCAGTTGACACCTGATCAGGCAGCAAAGCGTTTCATCGATACGTTCCAGCTGGAAGGCGTGGATTTCACTTCGACGGTTTCTGCGAAGGACTCCGGGGCTGTGAACCTCCCGGTATGGCTATGGGTTCCTGAAGCCAACCAGAAGGAACGGAATTGGGGTCCGTACAAGCGCTCGAAGACGCTTGGCGGTGTGAGTATCACTGCTGAAGCGAAGGTCGTGAATGTCGTGTACACCATGGGCGATGGTGGACGCGTGACATGCAATGGGCCGGGTGTCGCGTGGGAGAAGGGGTCAGGGAAGACTTCGTCGCCCAGCTGCGGCTACCGGTACCAGAAGATGAGCCCTGGCGAAGGGTCGGGGCCTTATGAGATTGGGGCTCGTGCGACGTGGAAGGTTTCGTGGTCTGGTGGGGGTCAGTCCGGTGTGGTGACCACGTATACGGAGTCGACGGGGCCTGGATATGTGGGGGAGCTGCATGTGCTCAATAGTCGAGACTGATCTCGAATTTGCTTCGAAAAAAGAATCCTAGAGCTATGACCGGTTTGCCAATCGCGAGGGGCTATCTCACCTGTGAAGGCACTCCATGTGCCCCACAAGGTGGTACGTCCCCCTTGGCGCCCTGGTTCGACGAATGAGGTCCCTGATGAAAATAATCAAAGGCCTAGCCGCCCTAACAGTCCTCCTCGGCCTCGTAGCCGGGGTACCCATCGCGCTCTTCGCCTTGACCGGAAACCCGCTGGAGCGGTTGCCCGAGGTGCTTCAGCTGCTGTCGCGTCCCGACTATGGCGGCATCATCTTCTTCTCCACCATCCTGCCAATCATCGGCTGGGCCCTGTGGGCATTCTTCACCCTGTCAGTGGCCATCGAGATCCCGTCAGCTGTCCGAGGCATCAAGGCACCGCGGATTAGGGGCCTCGGATCCATGCAGGGCGTCGCCGCCACCCTCTTGGCAGCCGTGATCGCACTCTTCGGCGTTGTAGGCCCCGCCAACGCTGCAACGTTCGATACCAGCAGCCAGAGCTCACCCATCGTCATCACTGCGCCGCAGCAGGCAGGGGGACATACCGCCGACCAGGCGCAAGCCGCCGCGGCCGCGCAGAAAACCGACTCACCGGAGACCTTCACCCACACCGTAGAGTCCGGGGACACCCTCTGGGGCCTGGCAGAAAAGCACCTCGGTGATGGCCTGAAATACAAGCAGATCCAAGACTGCAACCCGGGCATCCTCGACGCTGATGAAATCTATACCGGGGATCAGATCAACATCCCCGTCGCCCAAAGTGCGCCAGCTGAAAAGTCGCAACCAAAGTCCGCACCGAAGGCAGAAACCCCAGAATCCACTACCTCTGAAAAAAGCGCGCCAAAGCAGCTAGCTGTCGACACGCAAGACCGCAGCAGCGCAGTGGAGAACGCACTCAGCGCCCCAGCACCGGAACCTGTCCAGGAAACCCCACCGCCGGCCCAAGAACAGGTGCCTGAGGACGACAGCGCCATGGGAGACACCTTCCTGCAAACGACTGCGGGTATCGGCGGGCTGCTGGCCGCTGGTCTGCTGGCCCTGATCGGCAAACGCCGCTGGCACCAGCGCCGCCTGCGCAAAGCCGGCCAACGCACCTCCCCAGTTAGCGCCGCTGCCGCCAGTACCGAACGCGAAATACGCGATGTGGAAGACCCGATCACCCAAGAGAAGATCGACCAAGCACTGCGGTTCCTGGCCACCTGGGCCACCGAAAACGGTACGTCCCTACCCAAGATCTTTTGCCTGCGCGCCAGTACCGGCGCACTGACCTTCTACCTTTCCGAACCCAAAGACTTCCCTGAGCCATGGGCCAAGGAAGACGACGAAGGTACTGTGTGGAGTCTTCATCCCATGGACGTCCCCGAACCAGAGGCCTACACAGACGCCCCCTACCCCGCGATGGTCACCATCGGCGAAGACACCAAGGACGCCCAGATCCTCATTGACGCCGAGTACATCGGAGCCTTGGGCATCGAGGACCACCACAACGGATCAAGCCACCACATCCTCACGGCGTTGGCCGTCGAGTTGGCCTGCTCCCCATGGTCGGAACAGCTGACCATTAGCCTGTGTGGCGTTGCCGATGACCTGCCAGAAGCCTTGGGCACCGGGCGGGTCACCAGCTACGCCACCATCAACGAACTGCTGATCATGCTCCAGGGCAGGGCCGCCGACGTCCGAGCTGCCATGCAAGCGGCCGGAGTGTCCTCCTTGCACGAAGCCCGCACGCTCCCGGGCCAGTCGTGGATGCCGGAAATCGTTTTGCTGGGTGTCGAGCCCACCGATCGCCAGCGCCATCAGCTCATGGATCTCGTTGGCCAAATTCCTCGCCTTGGCATTGCAGCCATTACTGCAGGATTTACCCTCGGCGACTGGAAACTCTCCGTCGACTCCGAGGGCTATGCCACCTTGGCCCCGGTGGGCCTGATGCTCAAACCGCAGAAAATCACCCCCGAGCAGCAAGAAGCAATCATCGAGCTGCTCGCACAGAGCGCGGCTGCAGCCGAAGACCCCGAAGATGGTATGTCCCCCGATGCCGGTGAAACCCCGGCCGCTGTCGAGGACGTCGTGATCCACATTCACCACGTCGACGCTCCTTCCTCTGGATTCGACGCCGATGGATTGCAGAACGTTCCCATCCAGCCTCAGGATGAGCCTGTTGCTGAACCCGTCGAAGATCTGGCTACTGAACTCCCTGTCACGGACGACCAGGAGAGCATCGAACAGCCTGTCGCGGAAACTCCGACCATACCGCTGGAGGCCTCGGGTACTTCCCCTGATGACGAACACGCGGCACCCGTCGAAGAAACTGAACCCGACGAAGAACCTGAACCCGACGAAGAACCTGTGCTTGCCACCGTGATCCACCTTGACGATCGGGATCTTCCGGAGGCTGCGGGCGATGCTGAGCTGCAGCCGGCCGACAACGGTATGTCCCCGCTCCAGGTATCACTTGGCAGCCTCGATCCTGACGCCACCGAACTGCTCGGCATGGTCTCAGGCGACACCACCGTAATCCGACTGCTGGGAACCGTGGAAGTACTCAACGCCCGAGGCGTCGAACCAACGTCCCCCTCTACCGGTAAACCCGCGCCGGGAACCACCGCACGCTGTGTCGGACTGCTGGCCTACTTGGCACTGCACCCGGGGGCCACCACCGAACAGTACAACGAAGCCTTCTGGCCCAACACCGAAGTATCAGGCGCGAAAGCCGCACAGAACCGCAACAAGCTCTCGAACCTCACCCGCGCTTACCTTGGCCAAGCCGAGGACGCGACGATGCTCTTCCCCCACGCACGGGACGAACGGTACCGCCTCGATGAGCAAGTGCTGTGTGACTGGACAATCTTCACCCGACTGATCGGGGACAACGTCCAGACCGTCTCCCTGCCTCGCCTGGTCGCAGCCCTCCGCCTGGTACGCGGTGCGCCCTTCGAAGGGATCCGCCCGAAGAACTATCTGTGGAACGAACGCAATATGACCGAGATGATCGAAGTCATTTCCATGGCCGCCCACGAGCTGGTCGACCGCGCCATGGCCAAGAACGATGCCCAGTTGGCCCGCCTCGGGGCCCTAGTCGGACGTACCGTTGACCCAGCCAACGAACAGGCCTGGCGCGACGCCATCACCGCTGAGCATTTGGCCAAGGACCGCAGCGGCGTGGAAGAGATCGTCGAAAAGTTCCACGACTACCTCGGAGCCTTCGACGAGGACAGCGAGCCGGAGGACGAAACCCAGCAACTGCTCAACGAACTACGCGAAGTTGGCTACCGTGTCGCCTAACCCGACGTCACCGGCAAGGGTGCAACGCCTCAAGCACTTCCTCGGCGAAGAGAACCATCGCATGAAAGACAGCGACGGTATGTCCCCGGCAGTGAGCATCCCACTCAGCGTCCTGGTTGGACTGGGCGGGGTGCTGGCATTTCAGGAGACCATCTTGATTTTCCTGGTCCCCGCCATGGTCCTGTCGCTCGTCTTCGGAGCCTTGATCAGCCTCAAAGACCTCAAGACACGTCGTGTCCCCGACGCCTACACCCTGCCCTGGACCGCAGGACTGGTCGCCGCATTGGTACTCACCGCCGCGATCCTTCCCGAAGGTGGCGCCATGCTGGGACAGACAGCGCTGCTTGCCGCAGCCCACACGGGGTTCTATCTGCTGCTGTTGGTGTGCAAGGCGACCAGCA
>Ga0134128_10004513_pt1 | contig 17022 bp, 17 predicted proteins | sample KB31754_FD_96462 | JGI IMG/M metagenome (GOLD analysis project Ga0134128, IMG submission 96462) | Terrestrial soil microbial communities with excess Nitrogen fertilizer from Kellogg Biological Station, Michigan, USA - KB3-175-4 | ecosystem: Environmental > Terrestrial > Soil > Unclassified ...
CAACACCGCGTTCGGCGAAGAGACGTTCGCCGTCGACACGCACGTCTTTCGCGTCTGCAACCGCACCGGCCTCGCGCCCGGAAAGACGGTCGACGAAGTCGAAGCGAAACTCGAGAAGATCGTGCCGCAGCCATTCCGCCGCGACGCCCACCACTGGCTGATCCTTCACGGCCGCTACACCTGCAAGGCACGGCTTCCGGAATGCTGGCACTGCCCCGTGATCGACCTGTGCCGTTACAAGCCCAAGACTCCGCCGGAGGAGCGCGCTAAATCCACCGCCGCTCGAACCGCGAGCCGAGGGTCGTCAAAAGCTCGTACTGCGCCACGCCGGACTGCTTCGAAGCGGAAGGCAGATCGTAGTCGAGCTCGACCCACTCGCCTTCCCTGAGCTGGGGCGCCGCGTCGCACCCGATCGCGAGCAAATCCATCGAGACGCGGCCGAGTACGGGCAGCGCAAACTCACCGGCGAAGGCCGAGCCGCGTGACGAGAAGCCGCGCAGGTAACCGTCGGCATAGCCGATGTTTAGGATGGCCGCCTCGGTGTCCTCGTCAGCGTGGAAGGTCGCGCCGTATCCGCAGGTCTCGCCGGCCGGAATCGTTCGCCGCTGCACGACTTGCGCCTCCAGCCGGACGACCTGGCGGATATGCCCTTCCGCTTCGGCCCGCTGCATCCCGCCGTAGAGCGACAGCCCCGGTCGAACGAGATCGAAGCTGTAGTCGCGCCCAAGGCAAATGCCCGCGCTGTTCGCCATGCTGTAGCGCCGCGCCGGAACCGCCGACGCGACCGCACGGAAGCGCTCGAGCTGCATGGCGTTCATCGGACTGTCCTCGTCGGCGCGGGCGAGGTGGCTGTGCAGCGTGTCGATGGTGACGCCGTCGAGTACGCCGATCTCGGTCGGCCTCAGGCCGAGGCGGTTCATTCCCGTGTCGATCATCACGTCGCACGGCCGGCCGGGTGCGATTTCCTTCCACCGGGCCACCTGCTCGGGCGAATTGAGGCACGGGCGAGCGGACATTCGCAGCGCAGCTTCGACGTCGCCGGGCCCAACTCCGTGAAGCACCACAATGCTGGCGCCTGCGGGCAGGTCGCCGAGCTCCCCGGCCTCGGCCCAGGTCGAAACGAAAAAGTCGCGACAGCCGGCTTCGATCAAGGCCTCGGTCACCCCGCGCGCGCCGAGGCCGTAACCGTTCGCCTTCACGGCCGCACCCGCGGTCACGCCTGCCCGCTCCTGCAGCCAGCGCCAGTTCGCCTGGATGGCCGAGCGGTCGATCGTCAGGCGCAGCGGACGGTGCATCGCCTTCGCCTACCGGCGCTAGTCGGCCGCGTCGAGGCTGGCCTTCGCCTGCTCCCAGTTGCGGCCATCGAACTTCTCGACTGCCAGCTCGACCGGCTGGTCGAGGCAGTTGGCGTTCACGCTCCAGGCGTCGGGGTGCGAGCGGGGCTGGTAGAAGCTCTTGATGCCGCAATGGCGGCAGAACAGGTGCTCCGCTGCGCCCGTCCCGAAACGATAGCTTGCGAGCGCTTCACGGCCGCTGATCAGTTCGAAATCGGCGTGGAGCACCATCACGTGGGTGAAGCTCGTCATCCGGCACACCGAACAATTGCAGTCGAGCGCCGGCACCGGCGGCTCGGGCACCTCCGCCTCGAACCGCACCGCGCCGCAATGACAGCCGCCACGGACCTTCATTCGATCAGCTTCCCGGAACCCGCGAGATCGTCAGCGTCAGCCGTTGATCGCCGCGCGCGACGTCCACCGACACCGACTTGCCCGCTCCGTCTAGCGCCCTGCCGAGCTCGGAGGCGCTCGCCACCGGAGAACCGTTGACCGCGACGACGATGTCGCCCGCCTGGAGTCCGGCGCGCGCGGCCGAGGTTTTGGGTTGAACGAGCGCCACCGCCGTCCCGCTGGAGCGCGATTCGCTGAGCCTGCTCGACAGGGCGGTATCGAAATCCTCGGCGCGAAAGCCGAAGCGGGTGGTCGGCGAAAGGCTGTCGCGCAGAAGCTCGTCGGCGATTTCCGAAACGACATCGGCGGGGATCGAAGCGAAGGCCGGTCCGCTCGACGCGATGACACCGATCGCCTGCCCGGTCGCGGAAATGAACGGCGCCCCGGCCGGAAGCGCAGCCCCCATCGGCTGGAGCCGGATGTACGCGCTCGGCGCGCCGCCGTCGGTCAGGAAATCGCTGGCGATCATCGCCGCCTCTGCGCTGCATCCGTCGCCCGCCGGATCCTGGATCGCAAATCCGAAATCGCCGACTCGCGGGAAGCTTTGATCGGCGAGCGGGACCGGAGTCAGCCCCGTCGCGCCAGTCTTCACGATGCTGAGGCCCGATACCGGATCGGAGCGGGTCTCGGACGCCGGAATCGCCGCTCCGGCGCCAAAATGCACTTCCATGTCCCCGCTCGGCAAAAGCGCCGTGGAAGCAAGGACCCAGCCGTCGGGGGAGATGACGAAGCCGGCCGCGGTCGGCCCCGTTCCGCCCGCCGGGACGATCGCCGCGATCGACGGGCAAAGGCTGGAGATCGCATCGGCCAGGCTCGGAAAGCCCGGCTGTTGACGCACGATCTGGATGATCGGCCGCCGCCGGTCCGGCGACCCCGGCTGCGGCTGTCCGGTCGGCGTATAGATCCGGCCGAAGTAGGCACCCCCGACGGCCGCGATGAACACGGCGGCGCCGATCAGCAGGAAATTGCGCAGCGGCTTATTCACCGAACATCTCGCGCTGCGCCTTGTCCATCTCGTCCGTGTAGCGGCGGTGGATGAACTTCTCGGCGAGCGTTCCGATGACCTCGCCTTCGGCACTGACCACTGCGAGGAAATCAGCGCCGTTCGAATCGAAAATCGTCATCGCTTGGCGGACGTCCTCGGCGGGCTGAAGCGCGACACCCTTCATCTCGGCGAGCTCACCGACCTCGCTGTCCGCGTCCAGGCTGGCGTCGAAGGCGCGCGCGGTGTCGACGATCCCGAAATAGGTGCCCGTCTTGTCGGTCAGGACCACGTTCGCGGTGGAACCGAGCGGGAACCGGCGGCGGAATTCGCTAATGCTCGTCGACGCCGGGACTGAATCGACCGTCCGCTGCATCATCTTGCCGACCGTCAGGTTCCTGATCCAACCGACGTCACGCGCGCTCCTGATCGTTTGTCCGCGCGTATGCATGCGCCACGTCGAGAAGGAGAAGCCGAACGTCTCTCGCACTACCGTGCTGGCGCAGAGCGCGGCGGTGACCGCGACCCCCGTCAGCGCGAAATCGTGGGTCGTTTCGAGCACCAGCAGGGACATTGTCATCGGCGCGCCGATGATCGCCGACGCCATCGCCGCCATGCCGATCAGGGCGGCATCGGACGGATCGATCGCCGGCGCTCCGCCGATATGGGCGAGCGCGCCCGCGAACAGCTGGCCCGCTAGCGAACCGATGAACAAGGAGGCGAAGAACAGGCCGCCCCGAAAGCCGAACCCGAGCGACACCGCCGACGCCATGACCTTCACCACGAACACCAGCAGCAGGAAGCGCAACGCGACCTCCGCCCCAAGATCGAAATGGAGCGCTCCATGCCCCGACGACAACGTCTGCGGTGTGACCATCGCAAGCGGGATCAGCAGCAATCCCCCGACTGCCGGACGCCACGCGTCGAGCAAGGTGGATGAGCGCACAGTCTCCTCGATGAAGGTCACCGCGCGCATGATCGCGATCGACACGCCGGCGCAGACAATCCCTAGCGCGGCGTAGACGAGATAGTCCTCGGTGGTGATCGCCTTGGCGCCGGGAAGCGCGATGATATAGGCTTCGAGGCCGAGCAATCGTGCCGTGACCACCGCCGACAGCGCGGCCGCCGCGACCGGTGCGATCGCCGCCGGCGTATAAGCGCCGATCACGATCTCGAACGCGTAGAAGGCGCCCGTCAGCGGCGCGCTGAATGCCGCGCCGATCGCCGCTCCGGCGCCCGCCCCGAGCAGGATCCGCATGTCGGCCCGGCGCAGCCGAAGCCACTGGCCGACCACCGATGCGAACCCGCCGCCGGCCTGGGCGTACGCAGCTTCGAGGCCGACCGACGCGCCGACTCCGTTCGACAGCAGCGTCTGCGCGCAGACGAGGAGGCTGTCCCGAAGCGGAATAACCCCGCCGTGGAGCGCATTGGCTTCGACGACGTCGACCGGGGTCCGCCACCGGCGCGCTGCCGCGCGGGTGCCGAAGCCGAGCAGCAGGCCCCCGATCGGAAGGGCAAACAGCGACAATATCGACACCGAGGGGGCGGCGCTGAGGCTTCCGCCGTTCAGCCCGTAGATGATCGATTGTAGTCCGTGGGCGGTGCGGTTCATGATGAACGTGAGCACGCCGGCCGCGATCCCCAGCACCACGGCCATGACCACAAGCGCCGCTTCGCTCGATCGGAACAGCCGCCGCACCGCATTCATGCCGCGCGACACGTTCACCGTCTGCTGCACGCGCGAAAGGCTACCGCCGATCACTTCACTCCACCGTCACGCTCTTGGCCAGGTTGCGCGGCTGGTCGACGTCGGTGCCTTTCAGAACCGCCACATGATAAGCGAGCAGCTGCACCGGCACGGCATAGACCAGGGGCGCTATCAACGGGTGGACCTCGGGCATTTCGATCGTCGCGATACAGCCCTCTCCCGCGGCGGCAATTCCCGCGGCATCGCTGATCAGGACGATGCGCCCGCCGCGGGCCCGGACCTCCTGCATGTTGCTGACCGTCTTCTCGAACAGAGGGCCCGACGGCGCGAGCACGATCACCGGCACATTGTCGTCGATCAGCGCGATGGGGCCGTGCTTCATCTCTCCGGCGGCATAGCCTTCGGCATGGATGTAGCTGATTTCCTTGAGCTTCAGGGCGCCCTCCAGCGCCATCGGATATTCCGCCCCGCGCCCGAGGTAGAGCACGTCATGCGCCGGCGCGACGAGGTGCGCCATGGCCGCAATCTCCTCGTCGTGGTTGAGCGCTGCATTGAGCGCTGCCGGAGCCTCCTGCAGGTGACCGACGATAGCCTCCTCATCCTCGCGGCTAAGCCGGCCGTTGGCCCGGGCGAGATTGGCCGCAAGCGCCGCGAGAACCGCGAGCTGACAGGTGAACGCCTTGGTCGAAGCGACCCCGATCTCCGGCCCCGCATGGGTCGGGAGCAGCAAATCCGCCTCTCGCGCCATCGAGCTGGTCGGCACGTTCACCACCACGGCGATCCGCTGCTTCTCCTCGCGCGCGTGGCGAAGCGCGGCGAGCGTGTCGGCGGTCTCTCCCGACTGGCTGATGAACAGCGCGAGCCCGCCCGGTTCGAGCACGGGCTCGCGATATCGGAACTCGCTCGCGACATCGATGTCGACGGGCGTCCGGGCGAACTTCTCGATCCAGTATTTGGCGACGAGCCCGGCATAATAGCTCGTCCCGCAGGCGACGATCGTCACGCGCTTGAACGAGGCGAGGTCGAGGTCGCCGGTCGGAAGCGCGATCGCGCCTTCGAACGGCCGGACGTAGCTCTGGAGTGTCTGGGCAACCACGATCGGCTGCTCGAAAATCTCCTTTTGCATGTAATGGCGGTAATTGCCCTTCTCGACCGGCGCCGAAGACGCGCCGGACTCGACGATCTCGCGCTCGGCGGGCCGGTTGTCGCGATCGAAAATCTCGATCCGGTCGCGGTGGACCACCGCCCAGTCGCCCTCGTCGAGATAGGCGATGCGTTGCGTCCACGGAGCAACGGCGAGCGCGTCCGAGCCGAGGTAATTCTCGCCGTCGCCATAACCGACGGTCAGCGGCGCTCCGCGTCGCGCGCCGATGATGGTGTCGGGATCGTCGCGGAACAGGAAGGCGATCGCGAACGCCCCCGTCAGTCGCGGAAGCACCGTCGCGACCGCCTCGCGCGGGGAGGCACCGCGCTCGATCTCCCGCGCGACGAGGTGGCCGACCACCTCGGTGTCGGTTTCGCTCTCGAACTTCCGTCCTTCGGCGATCAGCTCGTCACGCAGCGGCTTGAAATTCTCGATGATCCCGTTGTGGACGAGGGCGACGGGTCCGACGACGTGCGGATGGGCATTGTCGACCGTCGGAGCGCCATGCGTCGCCCAGCGGGTATGGGCGATCCCGGTGGTCCCGTGCAGCGGATCGGCCTTCAGCTCGCGCGCGAGATTGTCGAGTTTGCCCTCGGCCCGCCGGCGGTCGAGCCGTCCGTCGTTGATCGTGCAGATGCCGGCGGAGTCATAGCCGCGATATTCGAGTCGCTTGAGCCCGTCGAACAGGCGCTGCGCGACATCGGACTTGCCGACGATTCCGACAATCCCGCACATCCTACTCTGCCGCTTTCCGGGTCATCCGCTCGCGGAAACGCCTGGCCCAGCCGGCGATCCCCTTTTGCTCAGCCCGCCCCACCGCAAGGCTGTCCGGCTCGACGTCCTCCGTGATCACCGAGCCTGCGCCGACGATCGCGCCGTCGCCAATCCGCACCGGCGCGACCAGCGCGCTATTCGATCCGATGAAGGCGCCCTCCCCGATCTCCGTCCGGTACTTGCCGAATCCATCGTAATTGCAGGTGATCGTACCGGCCCCGATGTTGGCCCGCGCTCCGACGGACGCGTCGCCGACGTAGGACAAGTGATTGACCTTCGCGCCTTCGCCGACGTCCGCCTTCTTGAGCTCGACGAAATTGCCGACCTTGCTGCGTTCGGCGAGGCGCGTCCCGGGCCGGATCCGCGCAAATGGGCCGATCTTCGCCTTGGCGCCGATTGTCGCCCCCTCGATATGGCTGAAGGCGTGGATCGTCGCGCCGTCGGCGACCTCGACCCCGGGACCGAACACGACATGCGGCTCGACCGTCACGTCGCGGCCGAGCTTCGTATCGTAGGCGAACCAGACGCTTTCCGGGTCGATCAGCGTCGCGCCCTCGTGGAGCACCTGCTCGCGGCGCCGGCGCTGCCACTCGAGCTCCAGATGGGCGAGCTCGGCGCGGCTGTTGACTCCGGCCGTCTCATAAGGGTCGCCTTCGATCACCACCGCTTCCCGGCCTTCGGCTGCTGCGATGTTCACCACGTCGGGCAGATAATATTCGCCGGCTGCATTGTCGTTCCCGACCTTGCCCAGCCAGCGGAACAGGTCCTTCGCGCGGATCGCCATCATGCCCGAGTTGCACAGGCGCACCGCCCGCTCTTCCTCGGTCGCATCCTTATATTCGACCATTTTCGCGATCCGGTCGCCTTCACCCAGAATGATCCGGCCGTATTTGAGCGGGTTTTCCGGGCAGGAGGCGAGCACGACCACGCCGGGCCCATCGCCGCCGTCGAGGCGGTCGAGCATCCTTCGAAGCGTCTCAGCCTGGACGAACGGCGTGTCGCCGTAGAGGATCAGGACCGGCCCGTCGTAGCCGGCGAGCGCCTCGGCCGCCTGCTGCACGGCGTGGCCCGTGCCCTTTTGCTCGGCCTGGAAAGCGACGGTCACGTCTCGGCCGCCGATCGCCGCCTCGACCTGCTCGCGCCCCTTGCCGACGACGACCACGCGCTTGTCTGCGCCCAGCGCGTCGACCCGGTCGAGGAGGTGGAGGAGCAGTGGGCGGCTGGCGATCGGGTGGAGCACCTTGTGCGTGTCCGACCGCATGCGCGTGCCCTGGCCGGCGGCAAGGATGACAACGGCGAAGCGGCGCTGGTCACTCATCGGCGCGAGCAATGGCATGGCGCTTTCGCGAGCGCCAGTACCGAGCATCGCTACATGGTCTGGTATGCCTCGTTCCCGACGAAACCGACGCTTTGGACATGCTCGGTTTTGACGATTCCGAGCACCTCGTCGACAGCGCCATAACGGGCGTTCGGCCGCGGACGGAGGTGAAGCTCGGGAATGGGCCGCATCTCCTGCGTCAGCGCCAGCTCCTCCCGGAGCTGCTGCGTCGAGACCGGAGTCCCGTTCCACAGGAGCGCTCCGGTCTCGGTGATCACCAGCTCGTTCTTGAGCGGATTTGGCGGCGGTACGCTGAACGGCGGCGGCGACGGCAAGTCGAGCTTCACGATATGGGTCTGCGGAGGGATGGTGATGATCAGCATGATGAGGAGCACAAGCAGAACATCGATCAGCGGCGTGGTGTTCATGCCGGCGATCGGATTAGCGTGATCGGCCACAAATCCCTGCCGCATCGCTACACTCCTCGATGGAGCACAAGTATCTCACAAGTGCCGAACTGCGGCAAGGAACGACAGCGAACAAAAAAGGGCGGCTCCGGGGAGCCGCCCTCGAACTTGGTGCAGTCACGAAGATCTAGAAGATGTTCGCGTAATATTCGTTTCCGACGAAACCCATCTTCTGGACGTGGGCTTTCTTGGTGATCGCCAGCACTTCGTCGACCAGCTCATAACGCGCCGTCGCGTCGGGCTGCAGGTGCAGCTCGGGGATCGGGTTCATCTGCTGGGTGGCTTCGAGATATTGTTTCAGCTGCTGCTGCGAGATGGGCGTGCCGTTCCAGGTGATCGCGCCCTGCGCCGTGACGCCGACCGTGTTCTTGAGCGGTTCGATCGGCGGCGGCGGCTGATGCGTGTTCTGCGGCAGATCCAGCTTCACGGCGTGGGTTTGCGGCGGGATGGTGATGATCAGCATGATGATGAGAACCAGCAAGACATCGATCAGCGGCGTTATGTTCATGTCCACCATCGGTTCGCCGGAAGCATTATCGCCAGTGGTCTGCATCGACATAGCGAGTACTCCTACAGCCGCGCGGCCGGGCCGCCGCCCGGTTGCGAGATGAACCCGACGCGCTGGAACCCGGCTTCCTGCATGGTCAGGATCACGGCGCCGATACATTTGTACGGCGTGTTCACGTCGCCGCGGATGTGCGCTTCGGGCATATTGTCTTCGTTGATGTTCTGAACCCCGCCCACGGCTTTGATCTGGTCCTCGAGCTTCTTCACGGCCCGGTCGAGCAGATCCCTTTGCGTGACCTTGGTCAGCTGCCAATAAACCTCGCATGTGCCGCCGGGCCCGCCGCGGACGCTCAGCGAGACGTTTTCCGGCTTGGTGATCGTCGGCTGGTACGCGACCTTGGGAAGAGTCACCGGAATACGGTGTGTCACCACCGGGATGGTGATCAGGAAGACGATCAGCAGCACCAGCATGACGTCGGTCATCGGAACCACGTTGATGTCCGAGATCGCGGTGTCGTCATCGCCTTCTAATACTTGTCCTGCCATACGGCTGGGTTCTTTCCTGGTTCGAAACGGCGGAGGCCCGGCGGCGCCGGACCTCCGCTGCGATTACTTCACGTTGGTCGGCGTTGCGTCCGTGCGGCCGGTGCGCAGCGGATCGCTGCCCGCGGCCGGAGCGGTCCTCGCCGAACCGGTGGTCCTCGCCGCCGGGGCGGGCGTCCCGCCGAGGCGCGGCTTCACCGAGCCGTCCGACATTAGATAGCCGTGAAGGTCGTTGGTGAAGGCCGCGAGGTCCTCCATGATCGACTTGTTGCGGCGGATCAGCCAGTTGTAGGCGAGCACCGCCGGGACCGCGACGACCAGGCCGAGCGCGGTCATGATCAACGCTTCACCGACCGGGCCGGCGACGGTGTTGATCGAGGCTTCGCCCGACGAACCGATCTTGATCAACGCGCGGTAGATGCCGACGACGGTGCCGAACAGACCGATGAACGGAGCGGTCGAACCGACCGTCGCGAGGAAGGCGAGGCCTTCGCCGAGGCGGGCGCCGATCGATCCCTGGCTGCGCGCGAGGCTGTTCGCCATCCAGTCGTGCTGGTCGATCGGGTCGGTCAGCTTGCCGTGCTGCTCCTGCGCCATCAGCGCGTCGTCGACGATCGCCCGGTAGGCGCTCTTGGCGTCGAGCTTGGTCGAAGCTTCGCGCAGGTTCGGCGAGTTCCAGAAGCTCGCGCGGACCTTCCGACCCTGGCTGATGATCTTCTGCTGCTGCATCAGCTTGGTGAAGAGGATGTAGAACGAGAAGATCGACATCAGAACGAGGATAACGAACACCGAAATGGTAATGATACCGCCCTGCTGGAGAGCGGGTCCGATGCCGTATTGTGCTGCGGCTGGTGCTGCTTGCATGCTATTTTCCTTTTGAAAACCTGTCGAAAAACGAAAGTCTTGGGATCAACCTGAAAGCTGCCATCTGATCGGCGGCGTCTGGATCGTGTCCGTTGTCGGCTGGCCGTTGCTGTCCCGCGCCGGGATATATTTCGCCCGGCGACGGATGATGTTGCAGGTGGCCTGATCGAGCGCGCTGTTCCCCGATGAGCGGATGATGTTGCACGCCACGACGCGGCCATCGGTTCCGATCGTAATCTCCGCCTGTGCCGTGCCTTCCGCGCCGGCAGCTTGGGCCGAAGCGGGATAGTCGTCCGGGCCGAACAGCGTCCGCAGGTCGCCCTTGGCGCTCTGCGCCGACTGGACCTTGCGTGGCGGTGGCGGGGGCGGCGGCGGAGCCGGAGCGACCGGTGGAATGTACACTGGCGGAGGCGGCGCCGTGACCGTCTGGATGGTCGGCGGCGGCGGAATGTTGGTCTGCACGAGCGGCGGCGGAGTCACCGGCGGCGGCGGAACCTTCGGCATGTCCTTCGGCGGCGGCGGCGGCTGCTGCGGTGGCGGCGGCTTCTGCTCGACGTCGATTACCTTCAGATTCTCGGCGGTCTTCTTGATCACGTCGTACGCGAGACCGGTGACGATCGCATACAAAAGCGACCCGACCACCGCGACGGTCAGGAATATCGACAGGGCCGGATTGCCGCTCAGCTGTTTGCGTTGCGCGTAGGACATTTAACCCGCACTTCTCCTCGACACGCCGTGGTTCCCACGGTCACGGCCGGGCGTCCGAACGCACGCCCCGCCACTTGGATGGGATCGCCGAATTGACATGACGTCATCAGCGATAAGCGCGCCTCCTTATCGTCGGCTCAAAGGCCGCGCAACGGATTTTGTTCCACAGGCGGAAGGCGTGAAACTCTCCTTGGGCAAGCGCCTTGAATCAAGGATTGGGCCAGAGTCCGGGAAATGAAGCGATTTCCACCCCGACGCCGCGCGCATCCGGATAGACGTCCGGCTTAGACGTCTGGATTCGCAGCGCGCGCACGCCACGAAAGGCGGCGAGCCGTTCGAACACCGCGTGGGCGAACGTTTCCTGCAGGTTGAAGCGCCGTGACGACGCGATTTCCTCCACCTCGCTGCGGAGGAAGTCGTAATTCCACGCCCGCTGCGGATCGTCGTCAACCGGAGGGGCGACGTCCTCGAGCCAGATCTCCACCGTCACTGCGAGCCGCTGCGGCGCACCGACCTCGAAATCGTGGAAGCCGATGTCGACCTGGACCTCGAGCGATTCGAGCATGATCCGCGCCGAGCGGACCTTCAGCCTGTCGGGAACGAGGCCGTCGAGCTTGGTCTCGCTCATGCCTTCCCCAGGAACTGGACGTCGCGCTCGAGCCCGAGGAAGCGCTGACCGGAATCGATCACCAGGACCTGGCCCGTCACGCAGCGGGCGCCGATCAGATAGCGGATCGCGCCGATGACATCCGCCGGCTCGACTCCGCGCTTCAGCGGATTGTCCGCGTGCATCGTTTCGAAATTCTCCTCGCTCTGGCCGCTCGACCGAAGCATCAGCCCCGGAGCGATGCCGTTCACGCGGATCAAGCGATGGGCAAGCGCACGTGCGGCAAGCTCGGTCAAGCCGGCAAGAGCCTGCTTGGACAGGGTGTAGCTCAGATAGTCCGGGTTGGGCGCCGCGAGTTTTGAATCGAGCATGTTCACGATCAGCGAATCGTCGGTCGCGTGCTGGGCGGCGGCGAAGCGCTCGATCAGCAGCGCCGGCGCGCGCAGGTTGACGTTCATGTGCGCCGAAAATTCTTGCCGATCGAACTCGCCGAATCCGTCCCATGCGAAGCGGGCGGCGTTATTCACCAGCAGCCGGACCGGCGGCAATGTTTCGGCCGATTCAAAAATGACCTCCGCGCAGGCAGGGTCCGCGAGATCGGCGACGACCTTGGTCACGCCGGCGGGAACATCGTCGGAAGCGTGGTGGACGTGGCCCACGACCGTCCACCCGTCCTCGAGGAGAGCGGCGGCGATCTCGCGCCCGACGCGTTTGCCGGCCCCGGTCACGATTGCGGTTCGTCCACGTTCCATCGAGCGGCACTCCTGCCTTGAGCGGAGCGGCGAAGCAATCCAATGACGCCCGGATGCCCGAGAGCCGTCCACCAATCGATCTGCAGGGGATCAGCCTCGCCGAGCTTCAGCGGCTGATCGATGAACGCCGCCTGCCCCCGGTCGACCGATGGAATCCGGAGCGCTGCGGCGATTCGGGAATGCGCATCGCCCGCGACGGCACCTGGTTTCACGAAGGCGAGCCGATCCGACGGCCGGCGATGGTGCGCCTGTTCTCGACCGTGCTGAGGCGGGAGCCGGACGGGCGGCATGTGCTCGTCACGCCGGTTGAAAAGCTCGACATCGAGGTCGAATCCACCGCCTTCCGTGCCGTCGAGATGCACAGCGAGGGCGAAGGGCCGGACCGCCGGATCGCATTCCGCCTCGACATCGGCGAGGCCCTCATCCTCGGCCCGGACCGCCCGTTGCGCATAATCGAGACCGCGACCGGGCCATCGCCCCGAATCCTAGTACGCCACGGCCTCGAGGCGGAGCTCAGCCGCTCCGTCTATTATGAGCTCGCCGAACTTGCGCTCGCCGAAGCGAACGAGCCGCCAGGCATCTGGAGCAGCGGAGCCTTCTTCCCGCTGGGCGTCGGCGCATGAGCGAGCTTGCCGACCGGCTGCGTTCCGCTCTCTCGCGGCCACCGGCAGAGCCGCCGCTCGAAGGGGACCTGCCGGAACTCCGCGCCCACGCCTCGAAGAAAGCGGCTGTCCTGATTGCCGTCACCGACCGCGACGAGCCAGGAGTCATCCTCACCGTCAGGCGCGAGCACCTTCGCGCCCATGCCGGCCAGATCGCTTTCCCCGGCGGCCGCGTCGAGGTGGGCGAAGAGCCAGTCGCAGCCGCGCTCCGCGAAGCGCAGGAGGAAATCCTGCTCGATCCGCCCGCGGTCGAGCTGGTCGGCGCAATTGAGCCCTACCGCACCGTCACGGGCTATGTCGTTACGCCGGTGATCGGAGTCGTCGCGGCGGACCTGCCGCTGCGACCGCACGAGCAGGAAGTGGCCGACCTGTTCGAGACGCCGCTGTCCTATCTCCTCGACCCGGCGAACCTCCACCGGCAAAGCGCGCTGTTCCAGGGACGCGAGCGCCACTATTACGAGATCGTCTGGAACGGGCGCAGGATCTGGGGGGCAACCGCGGCGATGATCGTCAACCTTTCGCGCAGGCTCCAGTGGCGCTGACCATCGATCCTGCGAAATGGCGGAGCCGCCGCGGGATGAAGCGGCTGCTCGACGCGCTCGGCGCGAAGGAGGGCCTCACCCGCTATGTCGGCGGCGCGGTCAGGGACGACCTCCTCGACCTGCCCGTCAGCGACGTCGACCTGGCAACGCGGCTCGAACCCGACGAGGTGGTTCGGCGCCTCGAAGCGGCAAGGATCAAGGCGGTTCCGACCGGCATCGACCATGGCACCGTCACCGCGGTCAGCGACGGGCATCCATACGAAATCACCACGCTTCGCCGCGACGTCGAGACCGACGGCCGCCGGGCGACGGTAGCATTCACCAGCGACTGGGAGGAGGACGCCGCGCGCCGGGACTTCACCATCAATGCTTTGTTCGCCGACCCCCGGACCGGCGAGGTGTTCGATTATTTCGGCGGCCTCGACGACCTCGTGGCCCGGCATGTCCGATTCATTGGCGATCCCTTGAAGCGAATCGCCGAGGACCATCTGAGGATCCTCCGCTATTTCCGCTTCCACGCGCGGTTCGGCGCGGGCGAGCCGGACACGGCCGCGCTCGAGGCCTGCACGGCGCGCGCGAACGACCTGATGGCGCTGTCGCGCGAGCGGATCGCCGACGAGCTTCTGAAGCTCCTCGCGTTCGCAGACCCCGCTCGGACCGTCCGGATCATGGTCGATCATGGAATCCTGAAGCCGATCCTGCCCGAGATCGCTTCCGACCACCTTTCCAGCCTCGCAGCGCTTATCGAGGCGGAGCAGGCGGCAGGGATCGAGCCCGACGGGCTGCGCCGCCTCGCCGCGCTTCTGCCCGGCGAGCCTGCCCTCGGCGAGTCGATCGCCGCTCGTCTCCGGCTGTCGAACAAGGCGCGAAAGCGGCTCGCCTGCGCGCTGGAACGCGGCGTAGCCGCTTCGCCGGAGGCCCTCGCCTATCGTCTCGGCAGGGAATGCGCGGTCGACCGGCTCCTGCTGGCGGGCCGCCTCGACGATGCGGTCCGGATCGCGGACTGGCATCCGCCGCGCCTGCCGATCGGCGGCGGCACGCTGATCGCGCGCGGTCTTCCCGAAGGGCCGATCGTCGCCCGCACCTTGAGGCGGATCGAGGACCGCTGGGTCGAAGCCGGTTTTCCCGACGGCGACAGGCTGGAGTCCATCATCGCCGAGGAACTGGCGCGTTAGCTTCCGATCTTGCTCGCCCGGCGGACCTTGTCGACCGCGCCGGGCCTGACCTTCTCTCCGCGCTTCTGGGTCGTCCGAACCTTGAGCAGATCCTGGCGTGACAGGATCCCGACCACCTTGCGGCTCTCGGGATCAATGATCGGGACTCGGCCGGTGCCGGACTCGACCATCATGTCCGCGACTTCGCCGCAGGGCGTCTCCGGAAAGGCGACCAGAATCGAGGCGTCCGACAGAACGTCTGCGAGATGGCCGGCGAGCCGGCGCCCGTCCTGTTTCCAGCGCAAGGCGTCGGTCCTCGAAACGAGGCCGAGCAGGCGTCCGCGCTCATCCACCACGGGGTACGAACGGTGCAGCGCCTCTTCGCTGAAGAAGGTGACGGCGTCGGACAGCGTCATCGTCCCGGGCAAGGTCTTCGGATTGGGGGTCATCACCTGGCCCGCAAGAAGAAACTCGAGCGCGTCGACCGTATATTCGCGAAGGATGTGCCGGCCGCGCCGGGCGATCTTCTCGGTGAGGATCGAGCGCTTCATGATCAGCACGCTGACGGCATAAGCGGCTGACCCGGCGGCGATCGTTTCCGGCAGCGCCGAGAGATGGTTGGTAAGCTCCGCGGCGAACAGCGCTCCGGTCATCGGTGCGCGCATCACGCCGCTCATCACGCCGGCCATTCCGACCATCGCCCAGAAGCCCGGATCGCCGGGCAGATACTGGCCGATCAGGAAGCCCGCGCATCCGCCGAGAATCAGCAGCGGCGCGAGGATTCCCCCCGACGTCCCCGACCCAAGCGCGACCAGCCACACGACCGCCTTGACGACGAGCAGGAGCAGAACGGCCTTGATCACCAAATTGCCGTTCACCAGGGCGTCGATACTTCCGTATCCCGCGCCGAGCACACGCGGCTCGATCAGGCCGCCGATGCCGACGACGATCGCGCCGATCGCGGGCCACCACATCCAGTGGATCGGCAGCCGGTGGAAGCCGTCCTCGATCCGGTAGAGGATGAACGACAGGATCGCGGCCTCGAGACCGGTGACGAGGCCGAGCAGGGCCGAGATCGCGACCGGCTCGATCCCCGCCGGAGTCGGCGCCGGGAACGGGAACAGCGGCCCCGATCCGACGAGCAGCGGCCGCCACGCGAGCGAAATGAGCACCGCGGTCGCGACCGGCACGAAGCTGCGCGGCTTCCACTCGAACAATAAGAGCTCGACGGCGAGCATGATCGAGGCGAACGGAGTCCCGAAAATGCCCGTCATTCCCGCACACGCGCCCGCGACGAGCAACGTCTTGCGCTCGGCGGCGCTCAATCGGAAGAGCTGGGCGAACAGCGAGCCGATCGCCCCGCCGGTCATGATGATCGGCCCCTCAGCGCCGAACGGTCCGCCGCTTCCAATCGATACCGCCGACGACAATGGCTTCAACAGCGCGACCTTTAGCGACAGCTTGCTCTCGCCGAACAGGATCGTCTCGATCGCTTCGGGGATTCCGTGCCCGCGGATCTTGTCCGATCCGAACCGCGCCATCAGTCCGACGACCAGGCCGCCGAGCACCGGGATGCTGAGCGTCGCGATCCCCGGCCGGACCGCCGCCATGTCGGCCATCTGCACCGACCAATGGTGAAACCAGAACAGGTTCGTCGCGAGATAGATGAGCTTCAGCAGCGCCCAGGCGCTGAACGCGCCGCCGGTGCCGGCAACGGTCGCCATCGCGGCGAGGATGAGCATTCGGTAATCGGCGCTGTAGTCGGCGAGACGCCGGGGGTGGTTAAGCGATGATGGAGGCATGGCGGGCGCATGTGACTTGCCGCCGCGCGAATGCAACCGTCGTCGCACTCACTTGACTTTGGTCAAGGAATCCTGGGGTCAGCGTCGCCGCGGCAATTGCCGGGAGCGGCTGTGCGATCTCAGGAGAGGCGGGCTCCGGACCGGGCCAGCGCGACGCCCGGCAAAGGCTCCAGCGGTGCTGCGGCACCCCCCGCGATGCGGGTGACGGGCCGCGCAATGCGCTCGGGCGTGAGCGACTGGTAACGCGCGAACAGCTCGGCGAAATGCTCGTCCATGGTGCGCGGACGGCTCGCCCGGACCGCGGCTGCGCGTTGCAATTCCGGCCCGCGGTTGATGAAGCGAGCGATCGCCTGCTCGAGCGATTGCTCGCGGCCCGCCCGGTAGCTCGTTCCAGCGCCGTCGACGAGCTGATCGGCCGCCGCTCCCTTATCGGGAACGATCAGCGGAATCCCGCTTGCCCGCGCCTCGGCGGCGACGAGGCAGAATGTCTCGGCTTCGCAGCCGTGGACCAGCGCATCGGCGCTCGCCAGCAGCGAGGCGAGCTCGGCGCGGTCGGTGATCGGGGGAAGGACATCCACGTTGCGATATTGCTCGGCGATCATTTCGAGCTTTTGCCGCTTCGATCCGTGGCCGACGAGGAGCAGTCCAACCGATTGCTTGCGCCCGCACTCGCCCGCCGCGCGGAGCACCAGCTCCCACCGCTTCTCGGCCGAGAAACGACCGATTCCGAGGAGGAGCACGGCGTCGGGGCCGAGGCCCAG
>Ga0134128_10004514_pt1 | contig 17019 bp, 20 predicted proteins | sample KB31754_FD_96462 | JGI IMG/M metagenome (GOLD analysis project Ga0134128, IMG submission 96462) | Terrestrial soil microbial communities with excess Nitrogen fertilizer from Kellogg Biological Station, Michigan, USA - KB3-175-4 | ecosystem: Environmental > Terrestrial > Soil > Unclassified ...
CGGTCTTCTCCTGACGCGTTTCCAGCGCCGACAAGGCCCGTTCGAAAACCCGCAAGCGGCGCTCGAGCCAGGCGTCGCCTTGCGGCGCGGGCGCGCTGATCGCCGGAACGTTCACCACCGCGCGCGGCATGCGCTCGACCGCCGCCGCTTCCGCGATCCCTTGCAGCTGCGCCACATCTTCTTCCAGCACCGCCGCGATCAGTTCGTCGCGGTCGGCGAAGAATCGCAGAAATTCCGTGCGCGCGACGCCCGCATCCGTGCAAAGTTGCGTGACGTCGATATCCGGCGCGTCGCTGCGGCTCATCTGCTCGCGCGCCGCCACGATCAACGCCGCGCGGAGCCCCGCGTTTTTCTCGTTCTCGGCCACACCAATACCCACAAGCCCTGAAGCCCAAGCCCTTTGAAGCGCAAGGCTAGTGAGGAGACATTACCAACGGCGTGGAAAATTACTTTCAATTCGAAATGAATTGCGCGCCAAACGGATAGGCCGCCTATTCGGCGGGTTGTGCACGCGGGCGTGGCGCGGGTTTTCCCGCCACACGCATCAGAAGCAGGATCGCCAGGATCGTCCCAAGATAGGCCAGAATCTGTGCGCCGTCCGGTGCTTCCACATAGCCCACCAGCGTGTGCAACAACCGCCCGGGAATGGAGTCTTCCTTCAGCAACCAGGACGTGTTCCATACGGTACCCGTCATGGCGTTGATGTAGCCGCCATTCTGCAGGAACAGCACCGCCTGCGCCGCCATGCCGGCCGCGAGCAGCGTGATGAGACCGGATGTCACTTGAAAAAGCCTGCCCGCCGGAATGGTGAGAAGGCCGAAATACATCAGCGCGGATACCGCGGCGCCCGCGACAAGGCCCAGCGCGCCGCCTGCCAGAAGCGCGGCATTGCTGGTGCCGCCTTGCGCCGCGATGCCGTAAAGAAACAGCACCACTTCCGAGCCTTCGCGCAAAACCGCCACGCCCACCACCACGCCCAGCGCGGCCAGAGTGCGCTTGCCGGTGACGACTTCATGGCCGGCTGCCTTCAATTCAAGCGCCATTTCGCGGCCATGGCTTGCCATCCAGACATTGTGCCAGGTGAGCATCGTCACGGCCAAAAGCAGGATCGAGGCGTTGAACAATTCCTGGCCATTGCCTTGGAACAAGGCCGCCAATTCGCCCGCGAACGCCGCCACCAGACAGGCGCCCAACACGCCCGCGGCAACGCCGCCGGATACCGCCCGGCCGCGCCTGGGCACGCCTTGCGTCGCCGCCAGGACGATGCCCACGATCAGGCCCGCCTCGATGACTTCGCGAAAGACGATGAGCAGCGCCGAGAGCATTATTCCGCCACCACCACGCCTTGCGCGGTTCCTGGATGATATTCGCCCATGAAGGGATAGCGGCCCGGCGCCAGCGCCCGGATGCGGACATTGCCAGTGGAATTGCCGGCCACCACCTTCTCGACTTTCAAGGCCGTGGAATCGAACTCTTCCGCCGTCGCGTCTTTGTTGGTGAGCGCGATGATGGAAGGCGCATTGGCCTTCACGTGAATTTCAGCAGGCGCGAATTTGTGGTTCTGCAAGGTCACGGCGATCGGACCATCCGCTGCTGCTGGAACGGCGGCTAGCATGAACCCAGAAAGAAGAAGAATGCGTTTCATTTGATCTTGCTCGGAAAGCTGAAGGTCCAATCCACCTTGATCGGCTTCCACCAGCCCGGCACGCCCGAGGCTTTGTCGACATGACGGATGAAGCCATGGCTGGTCGGCGGCGAGATGATGTAGGTCAGGTGATAGGTGCCCGGCCCCGCCATATCCACGCCATTGGCGTAATGCGGTCCGTCCTTCGCCGTCATGGGAAAGAGGATGCCGGTTTTCTTGTAGGCCTTGTCGCCGTCCTTGGTGAGCTCGAAATTGATCTCGAGATAGGGGATCCAGGCGTCTTCGGGAAAGCCATGCGTCTCCGCATTGGTGGCATGGACATCAGCTTCCAGATGGACGCTGTCCTTTGTCATGCCCATGCCCGCAGGCATCTTGTCCATTTCGACGCCGGTTAGATAATTGGGCACGATCTGCATGCCCTCCTTCACCACCGGCTCGCCGACATAAAATTCCTCCACCGCCAGCGCCGGCGCGGCCAGAAGCAGGAAAGACGCCGTCAAAAGGACGGCGGGCAAGAAGGTGTGACGCATGGCATCCAATAGCCGAGTTCCATACCCCTTATAAATGCAACTCATTCTCATGTACAGAGACCCAATCGCCGCATCGGCGAAATTTAAGGCCAAGAGCGTCGGCGGGGCCCATAGCAGCAGCGTATGGGCGAGCGACCAAAAAAGAGCGTCCGCGCGAGCGGGAGCGCCTCTAAAACTAGCGAAAGGCGGGCTTTTAGTCCGGGCGAAGGGCGCGAAGCAGGAAACGGCTGAGATTGTCCGCCAATTCGACCCGGCTTTCCTGAGAGCGAGCTCCCTCAAGGGCGGCTTGGTGCAGAGCACCCGCCACGGCCTGGCCAATCACCTCGGCATTGAAGGTCCCGCAGGCCTCCCCTTGGGCGGCGGCGCCCCGGATGAGATCGCTCCATTCCTGGCCCCAGCGTGCGACCATCGGCACGCCCTGCCCTTCGCCGGCATCGATCACGCTGGCATCCGTCAGGGCAGCGCGGAGCGCCCCAGGATGGGCGTCTGAATAATCGCGGATCGCGTTCAAGGTCGCCGTGATTGCGTCTTCCAGGCTCTGGTCCGGCCGGCGGGCTAGACGCAGATACTCCTCCAGTTCCTGACGCGCCTCTTCGACGAAGGCGAGGAAGCAGGATCTTTTGTCGGGATAATGCAGATAGAAGGTGCCATGCCCCAGTCCCGCTTCCCGCGCGATATCCTGCGGCCGCGTGGCATCATAGCCGCGCTCGACAAAAAGTTTGCGCGCCGCGCTTTTGATCTTGGAAAGACTCTCGGGCTTGCGGCGCGCGCGGCGGCTCTTGCTCTCGTTATTCGCAGAAGTGCTGTCCATGGCCGGGGACTTTCGAGAAAGAGAGAGTGATGTCAACCATGCTGCCGCCTTTGGTCGCATCGCGCGAAGCGGCGGAAGCGCAATTCTACGGCAAGAGATGCGTAGTTAAGTCGCGGCGCCGATTAGACCGTAGACGGAGTTTTCCCGGACCCTGGGCAAGCGTTGAATCGTCAGGCTTATTCCCGATGCGTTCCAGTGCTTAATTGGCTGTTAAGGCCACGCTGCTAGACCTTACAGGCAAGGCCTGACAGAGGCCGGATGCAGAATGCATTGAGGGTCTAGTGGGGCTGACCGCACACGATATGAGCGATATGGGCAGGCTTGCCCAGCTCGCGATGAATCCCAGGGACGGCGCCAGCCGCGAGGAAATCTATCTCGCCGTTGCATCGCTTTACCGTATTCAAGGCACGGGCCTGAACAATCGCGAGCGCGAATTGATGCGCGAGATTCTGCGCCGCTTGACCCGCGACGTGGAAATGGCGATCCGTATCGCGCTGGCGGAAAGGCTGGCTGACGACGCCAGCGCGCCCCATGACCTGATCCTGCTGCTGGTCGATGATTCCATCGAAGTAGCGCGCCCGCTCATTCTGCGCAGCCCGCTTTTGACCGAAAAGGACACGCTGCGGTTGATCGCCGAAGGCGGCGTCGCGCATCAAGAAGCCGTGGCCGGCCGCGCCCATATCAGCATTCCCGTTACCGACGCGCTGGTGCGCTGCGAGGCGGAGTCGGTTTTGGTGGCGCTGGTGCGCAACGCGACCGCGCGCATTTCCGAGGCGGCCTATCAGACCCTGGTCGATCGTTCGCGCGCTATTCCGATCCTGCAGGAGCCTTTGGCGCAACGGCCCGACCTGCCAGTCGAGCTTGCGAACCGCATGTGCGCCTGGGTTTCCGACGCGCTGAAGGTCTACATCACCAACAATTACAAGATCAGCGTCAAACTGGTGGACCAGGCCCTGGTGGCCGCCACGGACGTCCTCAGCCGCGAGCCGGCCGGTCCTAAGGACCCGCCGGCCGACGGCGCCCAGAAGCTAATCGAAAAGTTGGCGGCGTCCGGGCAACTCAAAGCCGGTTTCCTGATGCGGGTCTTGAGCCAAGGCCAGATCGACCTATTCGACCTAGCCTTTGCCCGCCTGCTGCAGATCGATCTCGGCCGGTTCCGCCGGCTGTTTTACGACGACGGCGTGCATCAGATGGCCATGGCCTGCCGGGCCGCGGGCATCGACAAATCGGTCTTCGCCACGGTGTTCAACCTTTCCCGCCAGGCCCGCGACGAAATGCCGGCGCTCGGTCATGCCGAGATGGAGGAAGTGGACACGGTTTTCACCAGCTTCACCCGGATCTCGGCGCTGGATACGTTCAAAACCGCCGCCCGATAGGGCCTTTCCCGCCTGCAAAACATGCTATCCTGTCTGGATGCAGGACAGTTTCGGCCGTTCCATCACATATCTGCGCGTCTCGGTGACAGACCGCTGCGATTTCCGCTGCGTCTATTGCATGAGCGAGCATATGAGCTTTCTGCCCAAGGCGGAGGTGCTGTCGCTGGAGGAGCTGGAGCGGCTGTGCCTCGCCTTCGTGGACAAGGGGGTGGAGCGGCTTAGGATCACAGGCGGCGAGCCTCTGGTGCGCAAGAATGTGATGCGGCTGTTCGAGCGGCTGGGCTCGCGCATCGGCCATGGGCTCAAAGAAGTGACCCTCACCACCAATGGCAGCCAGTTGGCGCAATATGCCAACGCGCTGCGCGATGCCGGCGTTCGGCGGGTGAATGTCTCGCTCGATACGCGCGATCCCGATCTCTTCCGGCGGATCACGCGCTGGGGCGATTTGGCAAAAGTCACCGATGGCATCGAAGCCGCCGCCAAGGCCGGTCTTGCGGTCAAGATCAACGCGGTGGCGCTCAGGGGCCTTAATCAGGACGAGATCCCCGATCTGATGCGCTGGTCGCATGCTCAGGGCTTTGATTTCACCCTGATCGAAACCATGCCCTTGGGCGAGGTGGAAGAAGACCGCTCCGACCGCTATCTGCCGCTGTCGTTGGTGCGTGCGGCGTTGGAGCGGGATTTCACGCTCACCCCCAGCACCTATCGCACCGGCGGGCCGGCACGCTATTTCGACGTGGCCGAGACGGGCGGCCGGCTGGGCCTGATCACGCCCCTCACCCATAATTTCTGCGAAAGCTGCAATCGCGTGCGGCTGACCTGCACCGGCACGCTCTATATGTGCCTGGGCCAGGAAGACAGTGCCGATCTGAGATCGGTGCTGCGCGCTTCGCCGGACGATGCGCCGCTCCATGCCGCCATCGACGCGGCGATGACGCGCAAGCCCCGCGGTCATGATTTCGTGATCGACCGCAGGAGCGCCGGGCCCGCGCTGGCGCGTCCCATGTCGCTGACCGGGGGCTAAAGGCCGCGTATCATGCCCGCTCTTCATTTCACCGCGGCGCCCGATGCCGCCGAGGCGCTGAAAGCGATGCGCGAGCGCCACGCCGATGTGGGCGCGGCTGATGCCGACATCATCGTGGCGCTGGGCGGCGATGGCTTCATGCTCCAAACGCTGCATGCTTTTCTGGGCAAGGGTAAACCGATCTATGGCATGAATTTGGGCTCGGTCGGTTTTCTGATGAACGAATACCGCACCGAGCATCTGCTAGGGCGCTTGGAGGCGGCCGAGCGCGCCGTGGTGCATCCGTTGCGGATGCGGGCCCATAGTTCCAAGGGCATGACCGAGGCTCTGGCCTTCAACGAAGTCTCGCTTCTGCGCGAGACCCGTCAGGCCGCCAAGATCGGAATCCTGGTGGATGAGCGGGTGCGTATCGCGGAATTGATCTGCGACGGCGTGCTGGTGGCGACGCCCGCCGGTTCGACCGCCTACAATCTTTCCGCCCATGGACCGATCTTGCCCATCGATGCTGCGCTTCTGGCGCTGACCCCGATCAGCGCCTTTAGGCCCAGGCGCTGGCGCGGCGCGCTGTTGCCGCATCGCGCGCGGGTGCGTTTCGAAATCCTGGAAAGCGGCAAGCGGCCAGTCAGCGCAGTCGCAGACGATTTCGAAGTGCGCGATGTCAGCGCCGTGGATGTGGCCGAGGACCGTTCCATCGCCATGACCATGCTCTACGATGCCGGCCACAATCTGGACGAGCGCATCCTGTCGGAGCAATTTTCGGATTAGCGGGGCTGCCTTTTTCGTGCATTTGTCTGGGGAGATGCAGTCTTTCTGGGGTTGCCACCACGTGCGGACTTCACCCGTCGTTAACGCCCGTTAAGTAACCTCGGCGGCATTCGCGCCCAGTTTCCGGGCAGCGGCGGGCTGGATGTTGGGATGAGCGGATACCGCTTCGACAAGCTGAAAATTCTGGTGGTGGACGACAACGCGCATATGCGCAAGCTGGTCGTCACCATTCTGCAGGCTTTTGGCGTCATCCAGATCTATGAAGCCGAGAGCGGCGAGCGGGCCTGGACGGTCCTGCGCGAATCCAATCCCGATGTGCTGGTGTTGGACTGGATGATGGAGGGCATGTCGGGTCTCGATCTGGTCACCATGATCCGCACCGATCCCCAGACGCCCAATCCTTTTGTGCCGGTGATCATGCTCAGCGGCCACACCCATATCGACAAGGTGCGCCAGGCGCGCGACGCGGGCATCAACGAGTTCATCGCCAAGCCGGTCTCGGTCAAGACCATGATGAACCGGCTTCTCGCGGTGATCGAAAATCCCCGCCCCTTTGTACGGACCAAAAGCTATTTTGGTCCTTGCCGCCGCCGCCGCGGCGCCGCCGAATATCAAGGACCGGAACGCCGCGCCGACAAAACGGCCCAGGCGGCGGAATAGGAGAAACCGATGGCACGCCAGCAGCCGATCGAACTCTTCATGCCGCCCAATATGCTGAAGGCGAAAGTCGGCGGCACTTATGTGGGCGTCGATATGGCGGCGGTGGGCCGCGCCGAAGCGGCAATGGAGGCCCTCAAAACGGAATTCGCGGAATGGGCGCAGGACGATGTCCGAAAGCTGGTCGCCGCGCGGGAAGCTTTTGCCGCCAAGCCAGACCCGGCATCACGCGCGGGCCTACTTCGCGCCGCCCATGACATGAAAGGCCAGGCCGCGACCTTCAACTATCCTCTGATCGCGCGCGTGGCGGGCTCCCTCTCCCGCCTGATCCACGATCTTCCGGTTGGCACCGAAGTACCGCTGGCGTTGGTGGATGCCCATGTCAACGCCATCCATGTTATTTATCGCGATAAGGTGATGGACATGTCGAACAAAGTGGCGCTGGCGCTGTCGGAAGAGTTGGAAGCCCGGGTCGCGGAGATATTGGGCGACTAAAGCTTCTACAGGCCGTTGCGCACCGACGACAGCAGGTCCAGCAACCCCGATCCCAGGGACAGCGGCTTGTCGGAACCGAAAAAATTGGACGGCCGCCAGTTCATGACGCCCGCAAGCAGCGCTTCGATATTGGCATCGACCGCATGGGCGGCCGTGGTGCGGGCGACCACTGCGCCATTGTTTTCATTGCTTGAAGCGGCAGGCGCGAGCGGCGCCGCGGCGCCGGGCTGCTGCAAGGCCCAGTCATAGACTTCGCGCACGCTCTTAGCCGTGCCGTCAGCGTGAAAGAAGATATTGTGGTTGGCGCTTGCGGCCTGCGGAAAGAGTTGCGCCGCACCGGTGGCGGGCGCGCTCTGGCTGGTGCGGATGAGCTTGCAGGCGGAATCCGCGCCCAAAAAATGCGCAGCATAAAGTTCGCCGCCGCAGACCGGGCGGCCCAAGCTCGCTTCCATGCTGCTGCGCGCCGAGCGGGCGTATTCGCCCGCCATCAGGGCGGAGATTTGCGGATCCTTCTTCAGAGCCAGGATGGCCTGGCGGTCTGAATCGCTGGCGGCGTGATAGCGGCCGTCGGGCGCGACATTGATCGCTCCGGCCATTGAAGAGAGGCCATATTTGGCGCCATGATTTTTTACCAGGCCCAGCCAGGTCTGATCCAGGAACTGGAACAACCCGCCGGCGGAAGACGTGCTGGATTGGGCGTTGGCCTTCAGGCTGGATTCGCGCATGGCGGTGCCCAGCAAATAATGGAAATCCGAACCCGTGGCCTCGGCCGCGTTCTTCAGCGCCGTGACCACGCTATTGGTGTCTGTGACGGCCCCAATCTGCATGCTTTTTCCTGGTCGCGCGGCCGGACGGAAAACCAGAAGTCCGCCGTTACGCTGGCGCTACCGGCTCCTGGCCGCGCTCCGAAGATCGCCGCTTATGGTTAACGGGTCCTTACCAAGGCGATGAGGTCGTTGCGCGCCTTTGGCTCATAGGGGACCGCGGGACTATGGCCCCAGACCGGACCTGCCCCGGCGGGATCGCCCGGCCTGCGCGCGATCACATGGACATGCAACTGCCGCACGACATTGCCTAGCGCCCCGACATTCAGCTTGGCCACGCCGGGCAAGGACCGCAGCACTTCGCTGGCGCGGACGATCTCTTCCATTAAAACGGCGCGGTCGGGCGGCGGCAGATCGGCAATCTCCACCAGACCGGCGCGGCGCGGCACCAGCACCAGCCAGGGATAGCGCGCATCGCCCATCAACAGCACGCGACACAAGGGCCAGTCGGTGACGAAATCCGTGTCGGCGTCCAATCTCGGATCGAGCGCGAATGTCATGATGCAAACCGTCGCGGATCGAAGGCGGGAATGGCTTTGGCCTCACCCAGAATCTGGCCGGCGAGATTTTCCGCCAGGGCGGGCGCGAACAGGATGCCATTGCGATATTGCCCGCTTGCTAGCCAGAGGCCTTCGACGGATGTTGGGCCCAACATGGGCAAGCCGTCCGGCGCGCGAGGGCGCAGACCCGCCCATTGCTCGCTGACCGTCCATTGCTTGAGCTCCGGCATCAATTCCGCGGCCGCGCGATGCAGGCTTTCGCGTGCCGCATCGGTCAGGGCGGTATCGAACCCGGCCTCCTCGATGGTGGCGCCGATCGCAAGCCCGGACCCGCGCGGCACCGCATAAATGCCGTTGCCCCAGATCACAGGCGCGGGCGGCGAAATGCCGGCGGGCGGGGTCAGGAAGATCATCTGACCTTTGACCGGGGCGATGGGTGCAACGGTTTCTTCCAGCAGGCTACTCCAGGCTCCAGCCGCCAGCACGAAAGCATCGGCATGATGGAGGCCATAGGGCGTATGGGCAGCAGAAGCGCGCGCCCCTCGGCGCTCGATCCGCACCACGGCTTCGTTGGTCAGCACGCGGCCGCCCGCCTTTTGCAGGGCGATGGCCAACACCAGACCCAAAGCCCGGTTGTCCACGATGGCATCCAGCGGCGACCAGAGCGCACCCACGCTGCCAACAGCCAGCGGCGCCAGGGCTCGCAGCCGATCGCCCGTCAGGATTTCGACGCGGGGTTCCGTCGCCTTCCGTTCCAGCTGCCCCAGGGCGATGGCATCCCCTGCCAGGATCAGTACGCCTGGCTGCGAATAGCCGATGCGGCGCCCACCAAGAACTTCAATCTTTTTGGCAAAATCCGGCCACAGTGAATTGGAATATTTCGCGAATTCCGTTTCTTCGGGACCGGCATCCAGCGCTTCTGCTGTCACCGCCAGCATGCCCGCCGAGGCCCAGGTAGCGCCGCCGCCGGGCTGGGCTCGCTCCAGCACCGTGACCTCCTGCCCGGCTTCCGCCAGCCGCAAGCCGATGGCAAGACCGGCCACGCCTGCTCCGATAATGACGATCTTCATAAAGGCCTCAAATAGCGAAGCGGTAGGCCATGCAAAAAGGCCTATAACTCGAAAAAGCCCTCGCCAATACCTATCTGACAGCAGGCCCGGTTCCAGGATTATGATGGGCGGGATTTCCGGCAGGAGACGAGAATGGAAAAGGCACTTTTCGGCGCGGGCTGCTTTTGGGGCGTAGAGGATTTCTTTCTTCAGGTGCCTGGCGTCAGCGAAGCGGTGAGCGGCTATGCCGGCGGCACCACCCAGAATCCCACCTACAAACAAGTGTGCCAGGGCGACACCTATCACGCCGAAGTGGTGGAGGTGACCTTTGACCCTGCCAAGGTTTCCTATGCCGCGCTGGTGGACCTCTTCTTCAAGATGCACAATCCGACCCAGCTCAACCGCCAGGGTCCAGATTTCGGCACTCAATATCGTTCGGTGATCTTCACCCATGGACCGGAGCAGGCCCGCATCGCGCAAGAGAGGCTGGAGGGCGCCAAGGCCTCGGGGCGCTATCGCTCGCCCATCGTCACCCAGATCGAACCTGCCCCCGCCTTCTGGCGCGCCGAGGATTACCACCAGCGCTATTTCCAGAAGCATGGCGGCTCCTGCCATGTGAGCTTCGCCGAGGTGCAAAACTCCTGACAGGCTCAGGTCGGGCGTTCACGCTCGGCCTTCTCTTCGCTCAACCGCATGGTCACCAGAACCACGATCATGGCGGCGAAGCTGGTGAGCGTGCCCGGCAGCCAGATGATTAGGCCGCCATAATGCTGATCGTTCAGCGCCGTCATCTCGACGACGCGGCCGCAAATATTATAGACCGGATAAAAATCGGTCATGGAGAGCGACAGGATCGCGCCCAGGACCATCTGCGGCAGTTCGATGAGAAGGATCATCAGCGCCCGCATCAGATGCGAGAGCCGCGCCGGCGGCTTGGCTCGACTGTCCAGCACTAGCGACCAGAACATGATGCCGTTGATCGCCATGGTCCAGTTCATGACCATGTAGAGATTCTCGTCCAGCATCACGCGGGTGTGGATGGCTGGGATCAGCCAGAAATAAAGCAGCGCCACGAATAAAACGGGCGCGATGGCAGGATGCTGCAGAAAATTCAGCGCGGACTGGACCGGGCGCGCCTTGACCAGCGGCTTTAGAAAATCCGGCATCCCGGCATAGAGCACCGGTCCGCTCATGCCCATGGCGATCAGGAAAGCGCCGGCATGATGCAGCACAAAATGCGCCCAGCGATGGGCGAAGAAGAGATGCTGAGCGTAATAGTCGATGCGGGTCTGCAGGACAATGTAGAAGGAGAGCACGCCCAGCACGAAACAGGCTTTGCGCCAGAGGCCAGGCTGGATGTCAGGCGCCAGGATCTGCGTTCCCCGCCAGAACCAGGCCAGCGTGAGAAACGTGGCCAGAAATTCCATCCAATGGAATTCCCATGGCAGGAAGATCGGCAGATGGGCCGGATAGGTGCGCGTCACGGCCCAAAGCACCGCGCCCGCCACAAGCAGCGCGCCATACCAGGTCCATGGTGAAACCGAGCGTGAAATCCGCATCATTGGAAAGCGACTTTACGCGCGGTTCGCGTGCTCCCCAAAGCGTGATAAGGACGCGCCCCATGCGGTATATGGCGCTGATTTTGGCCCTGATGCTCGCGGCCTGCGGCCGCCAGAGCTTCCACATGACCGATATTTCAGGCGCCATGCCGCGCCTCGATTTTCACATGATCCGCGCCAGCGACGGCGCGGCGGTGACCGGCGAAAGCTATCGCGGCAAGCTGGCGCTGCTCTATTTCGGCTACACCAATTGCCCCGATGTCTGTCCCGCCACATTGGCCAATCTCGCCGGCATGCTAGCCAGGGTGCGAAGCAAGGATGTCCAGGTCCTGTTTGTGACCGTGGACCCCAACCGCGACACGCTGGCGGCTCTAAAGCAATATGTGGCCGCCTTTTCGCCCCAGATCGAAGGGTTGCGCGGCGGCGATAATGAACTCGCCGACATGGCGCGGCGTTACCGCGTCGCCTATTCCGTGGACCCCAGGCCGCCCTATACCGTGATGCATTCCAATGCGGTGTTCGTGTTCGACCGTGACGGCCGGATAAGGCTGGTCACCACGGATACCACCGATACCGCGGCGATGGCGGATGATGTGAGGCGGCTACTGAATTGAGCCTCAGGCTCCGTTCAAATGATCGGTAAGCTGGTCAAAGGTGCCGCCGAAACCTTGCGCCAGATTGCCGGAGGAACAGAGGTCTTCAAAGAACTTCATTTCGTCTTCGCTTGCGCCGAATGGCTCCGCGCGCAGAAATTGCGTTGTGCCCTCTGCGGTGTCGGAAAACGTCACCACATTGAGAATCTCCAAGGGGCATTTATCGCTGAACGGCGCCCGCGCCATGCCACAATCCTGGTTGGCGAATGAATTGAGCCAGACGATACGGGCCGGCGCAGAAATTTCCAGGAAATTGAAACGTCCCCACATTGGGGAAGCGCCGGGCGTCTCCATGGAATAATGGAAGAAGCCGCCCGGGCGGAATTCGAACCGCAGAGCCCGGACCTTGCATCCCTTCGGGCCCCACCATTTTTCCATCCGATCGCGCTCACTCCACGCCTTCCAAACCGTGGCGCGCGGATGCTGGAGCTGGCGCGTGACCTCGAAGACGCGGGCATTGCTAGCGGCCACTTCTATTCTCCTTCTTTTGAGCTTGCGCGTTTGAGTCCAAGAACACACCGAGCCGGTCGAAGCTGTCCTCCCACAGCCTGCGATAACTTCCCGTCCATTCCATCGCAGCGCGCAAAGGCGCGGGTTCGAGGCGGCAGGGTCTGGTTTGGGCCGCACGGCCGCGGGACACCAGGCCAGCACGTTCCAGGACCTTGATGTGTTTCGAAATGGTGGGCTGCGCCAATTTGAAGGGCGCTGCCAAGTCCATCACCGTGGTTTCCCCTCGGGCCAGTCTTGCAACAATCCGGCGCCGGGTCGGATCGGCGAGCGCCGAAAACACTCGATCCAGATTGGTTTTCATATATTTCCTGTCAGCTATATTGCTAACTAGCTATATTGTGAGCGCGATGAAAGGTGTCAAGAAACTTCTCTTCATTCAGATGTGGAGCGCAGCCCCATCCGCTGCGAGCACTGCTTCATGCATCATTTCCGACAGCGTCGGATGCGGGAAGATGGTGTGCGCCAGCTCCTGATCGGTCAGTTCACCGGTCTTGGCAACGACATAGCCATGGATCAATTCGGTGACTTCCGCGCCCACCATATGGGCACCCAGAAGCTCGCCGGTTTCGGCGTCGAATACGGTCTTGACCAGGCCGTCCGCCTCGCCGAGCGCGATGGCCTTGCCGTTGCCGATGAAGGGGAAGCGGCCGACCTTGATCTTGCGGCCGGTTTCCTTGGCCTTGGCTTCGGTCAGGCCCACGCTCGCCACCTGCGGCCAGCAATAGGTGCAGCCCGGCACGTTCGATGCGTTGAGCGGATGAACGCCTTTCACCCCAGCGATTTTTTCCGCCACGATGACGCCTTCATGCATCGCCTTGTGCGCCAGCCAGGGGGCGCCAACGAGATCGCCGATCGCCCAGACGCCATCGACACCCGTTTCGCCATATTTGCCGGCCACGACATGGGTGCGATCAACTTTGATGCCGGCGGCTTCCAGGCCGAGATTCTCGACATTGCCCACGATCCCCATGGCCAGGATCACGCGATCCACGGTGAGGCTTTCGGTCTTGCCGTCCTTGGCTTTCAGAGTGGCGGTGACATTGTCCGCGCCTTTTTTCAGCTCGGTCACGGTCGTGCCGACTTTGAGCTTCATGCCCTGCTTGGCAAAGGCCTTGGCGGCGAAGGCGGAGATTTCCTCGTCCTCGACCGGCAGCACCCGGTCCAATACTTCCACCACGGTCACGTCCGCGCCCAAAGTGCGATAGAAGCTGGCGAACTCGATGCCGATGGCGCCCGAGCCCACGACCAAAAGTGATTTCGGGAAGGACGGTGGCACCATGGCTTCGCGATAAGTCCAGATCAATTTCCCATCCGGTTCCAGGTTCGGCAGAGTGCGGGCCCGCGCGCCGGTCGCCAGCACGATATTCTTGGCGGTGTAATCCGTCGCCTTACCGTCCTTGGTGACCGAAAGCTTGCCCTTGCCAGCCAGTTTGGCCTCGCCTGCGATCACGGTGATCTTATGCTTCTTCATCAAGAAGCCGACGCCATTGGACAGCTGCTGCGACACCGCGCGGCTGCGCGCGACGATCTTCTCGATGTCGAATTTGAAATTGTCGGCGCTGAATCCGAACTCGTTCAGCCGATGCATCAAATGCCAGATTTCCGAAGACCGCAGCAGCGCCTTGGTGGGAATGCAGCCCCAATTGAGGCAGATGCCGCCTAGCCGCTCGCGCTCGACCACCGCCGTTTTCAGGCCCAATTGGGCGCAACGGATGGCGCAGACATAACCGCCCGGACCGCCGCCAACGACGATCACATCGAATGATTCAGCCATCGTAAAATTCCCGTTCGCGGCTTAGAGCAACATCGAGGCAGGTTCCTCGATGAAGCGCTTCAAGGTCTGAAGGAAGCGAGCGCCCGTGGCGCCATCCACCACCCGGTGGTCGCAAGACATGGTGATCGTCATCACGGTGGCGATCTCGAGCTTGCCGTTCCTCACCACCGCCCGCTCCTCGCCCGCGCCCACCGCAACGATGCAGGACTGGGGCGGGTTGATGATGGAGGTGAAATTCTTGATCCCGAACATGCCCATGTTGGAGACCGAGAAGCTGCCGCCTTCATATTCCTGCGGCTTGAGCTTCTTCTCCTTGGCCCGGGCGGCCAGCGCTTTCACTTCGTTGGAAATCTCGGCCAGACCCTTGGTCTCTGCCTTGAACACGATGGGCGTGATCAGACCGAAATCCAGCGCCACCGCGACGCCGACATCGGCGTGCTTGTGGCGAAGGATGGAGGTCTCGGTCCAGCTGGCATTGACGTCAGGATGCTTCATCAATGCCATAGCCGACGCCTTCATCACAAAGTCGTTGACCGACAATTTGTAGGCCGGCTGCTTTTCCTTGTTCTTGGGCGCCGCAGCGTTCAGCGCTTCGCGCGTCGCCATCAGGGCGCTCAGGTCGCAATCAACGCTCAGATAATAATGCGGAATAAGGGTCTTGGCCGAAGTGAGGCGCTTGGCGATGGCCTTGCGCATCGAATCGTGCGGGATTTCCTCATAATCCTCGGGCTTGTAGAACAGCCTGGCGTCGGGCAGAGGCGCGACTGCCATACCGGCGCCGGCGGCTTCCCCTTTCGGCGCAGCGGCCGCGGCAGGCTTCGTTCCCGGCTTGGCGCTCTCCACGTCCGCCTTGATGATGCGTCCGCGCGGGCCCGAGCCGGCGAGCGCGGCAAGATCAATGCCTTTGCTGGCCGCAATTCGGCGGGCAAGTGGTGATGCGAAGATCCGATTGCCGTCCTGGCTCGCAGCCGCCGGAGCTGGCGCGGCTTTGGGCGCTTCGGGCTTGGGGGCTTCCGCTTTGGCGGGCTCGGCTTTCGGAGCTTCCGGCTTAGCGGTTTCGGCTTTCTTCGGCGCTTCAGCTTTCACTGCCGCGCCGATGTCCTTCATAGCGGCGGAGATATCGACTTCACCGGCCTTCTCGCCTTCACCCAGAAGCACGGCAATAGGCGCATTGACCTTCACGCCTTCGCTGCCTTCGGGCACCAGGATCTTGCCGATGCGGCCTTCATCGACCGCTTCGAATTCCATGGTGGCCTTGTCGGTTTCGATTTCGGCAAGAATGTCGCCGGACTTGACGGTGTCGCCTTCCTTCACCAGCCAGCGGGCAAGCTTGCCTTCTTCCATGGTGGGCGACAACGCAGGCATTAGAATATTCGTCGCCACGGGATCAATCCTTGTAGCAAACGGATTTAACGGCGGCGATCACGTCATCGACGGTGGGCAACGCCAGCTTTTCCAGATTGGCGGCGTAAGGCATCGGCACATCCTTGCCGGCGACCTTGTTCGGCGGCGCGTCCAGATAATCGAAAGCATCCAGCGCCACCCGCGCGCAGACTTCCGACCCGATGGAGCAGACCGGCCAGGCCTGTTCCACGGTGACGATGCGGTTGGTCTTCTTCACGGACTCCAGAACCGTGTCGATGTCCAGCGGACGCAGAGTGCGTAGATCGATGATCTCCACATCGATTCCTTGTTCCGCCAGCTTCTGGGCGGCCTCTTCCGAGATTCCGACCGAAATCGAGTAAGTGACGATGGTCGCGTCCTTGCCGGACCGGACGATGCGCGCTTTGCCGATGGGCAGCACGAAATCGTCGATCTTGGGCACCGGGAAGGAGCGACCATAGACGATTTCATTTTCCAGGAAGATCACCGGATTGGGATCGCGGATCGCCGCTTTGAGCAGACCCTTGGCGTCGGCGGCGGAATAAGGCGCGATCACTTTCATGCCCGGCACCGAGGCATACCAGGCGGAATAATCCTGGCTGTGCTGGGCGCCGACACGGGCGGCGGCGCCATTGGGGCCACGGAACACGATGGGACTGGCCATCTGGCCGCCCGACATGTAGCGGGTCTTGGCGGCGGAGTTGATGATCTGGTCCATCGCCTGCATGGCGAAATTCCAGGTCATGAATTCCACAATCGGCTTCAAGCCGTCGAAGGCCGCACCCACGCCCAGTCCGGCAAAGCCATGCTCGGTAATGGGCGTGTCGATCACCCGGCGATCACCGAACTCATCCAGCAGGCCCTGCGAAATCTTGTAGGCGCCTTGATACTGGGCGACTTCCTCGCCCATCAGGAACACCAGCCCGTCGCGGCGCATCTCTTCCGCCATGGCGTCGCGCAACGCGTCGCGCACCGTCATGGTCACCATTTCCACATCGGCGGGAAGATCGGGATCGGCGGGCGCGGCGGTTGTCGGCGCGGCGGCGGGTTCGGGCTTGCGGTCACCGGCCGGTTTGGGCGCCTCCGCCTTGGCTTCCGGCGCGGTTTCGGCTTTTTTCGGCGCGGGAGCCAATGCAGCGGCGGAAGCATCCTCGCCATCGCCCAAAAGCACGGCGATAGGCGAGTTCACTTTTACGCCTTCGCTGCCTTCGGGCACCAGGATCTTGCCGATGCGGCCTTCATCGACCGCTTCGAACTCCATCGTAGCTTTGTCGGTTTCGATTTCGGCGAGAATATCGCCGGACTTGACGGTGTCGCCTTCCTTCACCAGCCAGCGGGCAAGCTTGCCCTCTTCCATGGTGGGCGACAGTGCGGGCATCAGGATTTGGGTGGACATCAGGCGAGCACATCCGTGTAAAGTTCAGCGAGACCCGGTTCCGGGCTTTCGGTGGCGAATTCCGCCGC
>Ga0134128_10004516_pt1 | contig 17016 bp, 17 predicted proteins | sample KB31754_FD_96462 | JGI IMG/M metagenome (GOLD analysis project Ga0134128, IMG submission 96462) | Terrestrial soil microbial communities with excess Nitrogen fertilizer from Kellogg Biological Station, Michigan, USA - KB3-175-4 | ecosystem: Environmental > Terrestrial > Soil > Unclassified ...
GTAGAAAAGCTGCTCCTGCAAGTTCTTGGTGCCGGTGGAGATGATGACGCGTTTGCCAGATCGGATTGCAGGCATCAGGTAGGCCAGCGTCTTGCCGGTTCCGGTTCCGGCTTCGACGATCAGATGACGGCGTTCTTCGATCGCATGTTCGACCGCTTGCGCCATCTGCAACTGGCCACGGCGAAACTCGTAGGCGGGATGTGTACGCGAGAGCAGGCCGCCGGGAGAAAAGAAGCTGTAGAGCGAAATCGTGCCGCCCGGTGCGGCAGAACTGGCGGGCTGAAAACTCGAGGACACAGATTCTCTATACTAATCTGAGAGGTTGAACTAGCACAGATCCGCGCAAGATTCATGTCCAGGCTTCCCCTCATTGCCATCGTCGGCCGGCCGAACGTCGGCAAGTCCACGCTGTTCAACCGGTTGGTTGGATCGCGGCGTGCCATCGTAGGAGATGAGCCCGGCATCACGCGCGACCGCATCTACGGCGAAGGCCACTGGACAGGTCACGAGTTCCGTGTGGTCGATACCGGCGGAATTCTTCCCGAAGAAAGAGACTTGATTCCCTCCGAGATCTTTCGTCAGGCCCGCGTCGCACTGGAGGAGGCTGCGCTGGTTGTCATGGTCGTCGACGGGCGTACGGAGCTGGCCGCGCCTGATCTTGAACTTGGCCGGCTCTTACGCAAAACCGGGAAGCCATTGGTTCTGGCGGTGAATAAAGTCGACTCGGCGAAGCAGGATAATCTGGCCGAGGATTTTCACCGCCTCGGGATTCATGACATTTTCCCGGTTTCCGCAGAGCACGGGCGAGGTGTGGATGAACTTCTGGATGCGGTGGTCGCCACGCTGAAGGAAAAAAACCTTTCGAGGGCCGAAGACACGGCTCAGTTTCGCTCAGGGCAGGCCGCAAACTCGGCTTTGGCGTCTGCCGACCTTCCACCACGAAGGACTCGCGACGAGGTGGCCGAGAACCGGCCGTTGGTGACCGAGTACGAGCCGCGCTCAGGTGGCGGGGTGGACGACGCAGGCCCAGAACAAGCCCCAGCCGAGAGCCAAGAGCCGACCGAAATTCGCGTAGCAATCATCGGCCATCCCAATGTCGGCAAGTCCACACTCCTGAACCAGCTGACAGATTCGGAGCGAGCAATTGTCTCTCCCCTTCCCGGCACCACCCGCGACGCCGTGGATGAGGTCGTCGAACGCGACGGCAAGAAGTTTCGCTTCATCGATACTGCCGGCATCCGCCGCAAAGGGAAGACCCACATGATGGCGGAAAAACTCTCCGTGGTCATGTCGCGCAAGCATCTTGAATCGGCAGACATTGCGTTGCTGATGGTCGATGCCACCGAAGGAGTGAGCGCGCTCGATGCCTCGATCGCCGGCTATGCGCACGACAGCGGCCGTTCGGTCGTCATTGTCGTGAACAAGTGGGACCTTGTAATCAGCCGACAGAAGAAGGCGATTAGCCAGTCGCGTGCGGCTCGCATTCAGGAGCATAAGCGGCCCGCAGACCGTGCGGCCTATGAGCAGAGCTTGCGATACGCGCTAAAGTTCCTGAACTACGCGCCGGTCGCGTTTATCTCCGCTGCTACGGGCAATGGTGTCGAAAAGCTATTTCCTTTACTGCAGGTGGTTGCGTCCGAGCGGCGGAAGCGCATTACGACGGGCGAGATGAACCGCTTCTTAAAGCATGTGGACTTCGATCGGGCTTCGGTCCCGGTTCGACAGCGTGTGAAGATTCTGTACCTCACACAGGCCGCAGTTGCACCGCCCACCTTTATCCTTTTTACTGACCGCCAGGTTAAACTTCATTTCTCGTACGAGAGATTCCTGGAAAACCAGATTCGCCGAGCCTTTGGCTTTTTGGGTACGCCGATATGGATCAAGGTTCGAGCGAGGTGACGGTTCTCGAGCCGGTTAAATGGATCTCGGGGAATGAGTGGGCTATATTCGTCCAGTGCTGCATCCAACCAAAGGAACGGAATGAGGTATTCAGCTAATCTAATGGCCCTCAAAACGCTTCTGGCCCCTACAGTTTTTCTGCTCGGATCTTTGGGCATGCTTTGCGCACAAAACCCTCAGCTCCAGTTGAAGACTTCCTTCCAGTTCCCAACCGTGATCTTCAGCGCGGTTAAGTGGAACTCCGACCCGTCTTATTATTCAATCGCGATCGACGCATCCGGTACCGCGACTTACATATCTTCTCCAGAGGGGCTCGATAAAACTGGAGTGCACTACACGACTGAGTTCCACGTGAGCGATCGAACGCGGCGTATCGCTTTCAACTTGGCCCAGCGATTGAATTACTTCGCTGGTGACTACGGCGAACTGCAAAGCTCGCCCGGGAATAATCGCGTTCATACGCTCGCCTATCGCTATGGGCCGGTCAATAACCAGTTCACTTACAGCAGCTCGGCTGATCCTGACCTCGCCGAACTGACCTCGGTGTTCGAAGAGCTGTCACAGACTTTTGAATACGGGCGGAAACTCTCCGATCTGCAGCTTCACAACCGGAGGGCAATCATTCCTGAATTGGAGGCAATGACCGGCAAGGCGGAACGTCACGCGTTGCGGGATCTGCCCGCCCTTGTGCCGATACTCCGAAATGTCGCAAGCGACACCCGCGTTGACGCGGCAGCCCGGGATCAGGCCTCTGCCCTGATCAAGCTGGCAGAAAATTCAGGGCAAGCAACCCTTCGGTAGCTTGGGACCTACGGGGATTCTGGGCCGGTTCTTGTTAGCAATCCAACCCGATCCACTCCCGAAGTACGCGCGATTGAAATCGCATCCGCCACGTACTGGAAATCCACGTCGTCATCCCCCTTTACAAAAACAACCCGTTCGGCGCGTTGTTTGAAGATTTCAAAGAGCCGGTCGTGTAATTGGTTCCAGGCGACGTTTTCTTCGTTGATCTTCAGGCCGGGCAGCTGCTTGTCTCCCGACCACGCCACCTGGATGACGACAGTCGTTGGAGTGGGAGCTGATGTTGGCGGTGCGGGTTGTGGAATCTGAGCCTTAAGCCCCTTCTCCTGAGACATAGAAACCACCACCATAAACACGATGATCAGCACCAGCAACACGTCGATCATCGGGGTGATATTAATCTCGGCCTGAAACGGACTACCGCCTGCTGTTGAGAAAGCCATGTACTCACTCCTCTCGAGCACGCGTGTCTGTCGAGATTGGACAACGGACTTAACCGAGAGGTTCCAGGAACTGTACCGATGACCTGACTGGTAGCATCGGAGGGACATGTTTTTCAGAACCCAAGCGATAGGAGCGGCTGTCTCGCTTTGCTTGTGGCTGGGTTGCTCGGCTGTTGCGGCCGCGCAAGACAACTACGAAATCCAGGTCTATGGATCAGACACGGTTGCGCCAGGCCACACGATGGTCGAACTCCATTCCAACTTCACCGTCCAAGGAAGCAAAGCCACGACAGATGGGACGCTGCCGAGCAACCACGCTGTCCATGAAACGCTCGAGATCACCCAAGGATTCACAACTTGGTTCGAGACCGGTTTTTATGTTTTTACGAGCATTCAGCCGGATGGCCACTGGTATTGGGTGGGCGACCACATCCGGCCAAGGTTCCGGATTCCCGAGTCATGGCACTGGCCCGTGGGCGTCAGCCTGTCTAATGAAATCGGATATCAGCGCCGCGAGTTTTCGCCTGACACCTGGAGCTGGGAAATTCGTCCTATCGTGGATCGGCAACTGGGAAGGTGGTATCTCAGCTTTAACCCCACGCTCGATCGCGCTTGGCATGGCGCGGGCGTGAATCAGGGAGTTGTGTTCTCCCCCAACGCGAAGGTCAGCTTCAATTTCACCAAGCGTATTGCAGGAGGACTGGAATACTATGCGACCTACGGTCCGCTCGCGGGATTCGATCCCCTCCGGGAGCAGGAGCAGCAGTTTTTCCCCGCGATCGATGTGGATTTTGGGCCGCAGTGGGAATTCAACGCCGGCGTGGGTGTCGGTACAACTCGCTCGACCGATCACCTGATTCTCAAATGCATTGTCGGGCGGCGTTTCGACTGGAAACGGAAGAAAAACTGACGGTTTCTAGTTTGCTGCCCCGAACGACATTCTGACGTCCGCCTTGTCGGCTTCCTCGATCTTCAACATCGTGCGTGGAGTTAACCGCATGAACGAGGCGACAAAGGTGTCCGGCACCTGCTGAATGCGGATGTTGAAGGTATTGACACAATCGTTGTAAAACTCCCGCCGGTCGGCAATCTGGCTTTCCAGCTGGGAGATGCGCTTCTGCAGGGTCTGAAAATTGCCGTTCGCCTTGAGCTCGGGATAATTCTCTGCAACGGCAAAAAATCCTCGCAAAGCGGATGTCATACTCTGGTCGGCCTGCACCTTTTGATCGATGGTGACCGCTTGCTGATACTGGCTCCGCGCCTGGGTGATCTTGGTTAGCGTCTCCCGCTCAAAATCCGCATACCCCTTGGTTGTGTCCAGCAGCTTTGTGAGTTCGTCATGTCGCTGTTTGAGCAGCACATCGATGTTGGCCCAGGATTTGTCGATGTCATTCTTCAACGCGACCAAGCCGTTGAAGATCGTGACCAGGTAAACCACTAATGCGACGATAGCGAAAAGAAACGCAACCGTGATCACCAACCCCATAAAGATTCTCCGTCCGCTCGCGGACTTTACAACAGACCGAAACGTGCGAGCAAGATGTAAATACACAAGATGGTCAGGGCCGGCCCTCCCCAGATCATCAGGCTCGATTTCCACCCAAGCGACGCGACCACTTCGCGTTGACTCCTCCAGGAAATTAGGAACGTGGGTTCGTGGCTGCCTTTCATGAGCACGACGGGAGGATGAAGATCATATCCGCCAAGGTCTTCAAGGGCAGTTTGAGCCTCGACCGGGTTTGTTGCCTTGGCCGGGCTAGCTGCAGCAGACGTGCCCCCGGAGTCTGAACCCCAAGAGGCCGGGTTTGAGATTCCCGCCCTGGATAGCGCAGCGGCGATCTTTTGTTGCTGCGTCATCGCGGTCGCCGGCACGGACCCAACCGGTTGGGAAAGTCGAATCACCGCTGGTTCAGGTTCTGCTGCGGCTGCCGCCATCGCTTTTTGCTTCGCTCGTTCGGCCCAGGCTGGGGCTACGCTTGCATCCACGCCCGGATTTTGAGAAAGGGTGCCCAGCACGAACAGGAAATTCTTCGGCTTGATGCAGTGCTCTTCCACCTTGATCCGTTTGTCCGGATCAACCCCGTGCCGCAAGAGAAAAGCCTGCACCGAAGAGGGCATCTCCGGCCCCTCGAACAGCATGGAGCGGTGATATTCCTCGTGGAAGTCACAGTGCAAGTCCATCTCGGACCCGCGCGGATCCACCAATACCTTATCGGTGCTGTCATCGATATAGAACGGTACATGCAGGCTCTCGTCCGCCACCTTCACCCAATCACGGTTTTTTCCCCGCTGACGCAGTTCCCATGCCGTGCTTTGGTAGTAGTAGCACTCGACTTGGCGGAGAGGAGAGGTCATCACATGTGGTCCGGTGGCTAGGCCGCTGACCTCCACCAGGCCCATCGAAGCGCTGCGGATCTTGGAAGCGGGAGTATTCAGAATCAGCCGCTTGCGTTGGAGCAACCGGAAGCCCTTGCAGAAGAAATAGACTCCTGCAATCGCCCCGATCATGGGGGCGATGAGCCACCGTGAATCGCCTACGAGGAAAAGGGTTGCGGCGAACATAGTTACGGCTGACGGAAAACACGCTCCGAGCCAATATCAGGTTAGCGGCGTCAGTAGGGAACGTCGCAGCAGAAACCACCCTGGAGGCTTACCAGGGTAATTGGCGTGGTCAGGATGACCTTGGTAATCCTGGTCACCTGTCCTGCGTTGATGCCGGTTAGGCCCCTGCCTAGAATCAGGGTTGGATTACTCCCGAACCGCTTATCCCATGGCCGAAACACCAAAACGGGCGGACCGGCAGGAGATCGCCAGACGTGTAGAACGCGGCGAGAAGCTGCTCCAAAAAGGCAAGCCGGCGGAAGCTTTGGAAGAGTTTCTGCAGACTCTTGCCCTGGATCCAGCCAATGACACCGTCAGGCAGATGGCGGCCGACCTTTGCCTATCGTTGCAGCGCATGCCCGATGCTGTTCGCTTGTTGGGGGAATTGTTCGAACGGCAATTGAGTTCTGGCGATGGCATCCGAGCAAGCCTTACGTACAAGAAGCTGGCCCGATTTGCCAATCCCAGCCTCGAACAGAAGAAGCGCTTCGCCGAATTGCTCGAAAAGTCCAACCGCAAGCTTGCCATTGAAACCTACGAGAACGTCTTTGACGAGTTCTCAAAACAGCGGCGCAAGACCGATGCGCTGGCTATCCTGAAGAAAATTGTTGCGCTCGAGAGTTCCGAACGAAATATCGTCAGGCTGGGTGAGCTCTCCTCTGAAGTTGGGGATGGCAAGCAGGCTGCCTCTGCGTTCCTGCAGTTGGCGCAAATGGCGGAAGGGGCGGGTGGGGATCCCAGTCAATGGTATGAACGTGCTTATTCCGAAGACGCGATGGACGAGACGATCGCGATCGGTTACGCCCGCAGCTTGATGCAGCAACAACAGGTGGGGGCAGCCATCTTCGTCCTCGATCCCCTGGCCGCCGCGGGAAGCACTTCGGCGGAATTCCGTGACCTCTACGCGCGGGCCTTGTTGAGCGCGAACCGCCTGACGGAAGCCGCACCACTGGTGTGGCAGATTTTCGAACAGAATCCCTCGCGAATTGAGCAAGTCCGGGATCTCATCGGGGCATTCTTAGATTCACAACTCGACCGCGAAGCGGTAGTCATGGCCGAAAAGCTTGAGCATTTCCAACGCCGCAAAGGCGAGCGCCGGGCTTTCCTCGCCATGATGCAGGACATCGTGGCGGGCCACCGGGCTTCGGTCGAGATGCTCGAGTTTCTGGCCGAACAGTTCAATGCAGCAAATCGCGAAGCCGATTACTGTGCAACCCTGCTGCGGCTTTTTGAGATTTATTGCAACGAGAACAAGTTTGAGAAGGCCGGTGAAGCCCTCGACCGGGCGGTAGAAATCGACCCCTACGAGAACGGGCACCAAAAGCGTCTGCAGGCGCTCAAGGGGAAAGTTGACGACAACCGCTATCAGGTAATCTCTTCGCGCCTTGGAGGTACGGCTCCAGCGGCCCCAGCGAAGGTCACCGAAGAGAAGTCCGTTGGATCAAGCACCTTACAAGACCTCATGGTTCAGGCGGAGATTCTTGTTCAGTACGGTATGCGGAACAAGGCGCTAGAACGGCTGCAGCGGATCCAGGAGCTATTGCCCCACGAGGAGGAGCGCAATCCTGAATTGCAGCAGCTCTATTTGAGCGCTGGCCTGACGCCGCAGTATGGAAGCGCTCAGTCGCCCGCGCCGACTCCGGCCCGCGCGGTGGCAGAATCTCCCGCCGCTCCTGTGACCTTTGACAACGACATGAGCGGGGTTGCACGGGTCTCAGAGATCACCAAGAAACTTAACCGCGAAAACAGCGCTGCGGGTGTTCTGAACACCATGGCGGTCGAGATCGGCACACAATGGTCGCTCGACCGGTGCGTGGCTGCCTTGCGCAAGCCCGGCTTGAGCGTCACCATGCTGAAGGAATTTGCAGTCTCGACCGCGGCGAAACCGGATCTCCTCGACAAACTGGTTTGCGGAATTCACGACGTGGTTGTAAGCCGCGGGGCGGTGGCATGCACTGACATTGCCTCCTCGCCTGAATTAAGAGATTTCGCGCAGCTCGGTGCTTCGCTAGGGGTGAGGTCCTCTGTCGCGCTACCGCTCGGGGAGGGTGGCGAGCTCGGACTGCTTCTCTTACTCAGCAACAATCCCCGCAGCTGGTCGCCGAATGACGTCCTAGTTTTCAAAATGATCGCTGATCAGGGCGGCATTGCGCTCAACAATGCTGGGTTGCGGCGGTTGGTCAAGAATCTCTCGGTTACCGACGAGAACTCTGGGCTGCTGAAGCGAGCTTCCTATCTCGACCTGCTGCTGGGCGAAGTACGGCGGGCAAAGCAGCAAAGCGCTGCCTTGTCGGTCATGATCATGCGCTTTGGGGAGCGGGCAGCCTTGGCAAAAGAACAAGGCGAAGCTGCTGCCGAGAGCACCATGCAGCGACTGGGTCAGGTGGTTGCCGCCAACGTCCGGCAGAATGACTTAGCATTCCGCTATGCTGCCAACGCCATTGCCATCGTGCTTGGCGAGACGGCCGAGAAAGAAGCGCTGCTGGTTGCCGAGAAGATGCGCCGTGTCATGGGCTCCGCTGTCCCTGAAAAACAGCTGGCCACTCAATTCGACGCGGGCGTTGCAGAAGCCGTCATCAGGCAAGAATTCGACGCGGTTGATATTGTCACCGAGCTGATCAACCGAGCCGAGCGGAGCCTTGAGAAGTCCGTCGCCGAGGGCCCGGGAAAAAGCGCAGCGCTTCCCGCCGCGAAGACTGCCGCTGCCGTAGCATAGGTCCTGCCGATCCTCTTACCGATCTTCGCTGCTAGACTACTGGTTGGGCTCGAAAGACCTCCCGAATTCAGATGCTAAGACCTGGTGACATTGCAATCGTCAGCGGCGCTCGCACGCCGTTCGGCCGGTATTGCGGGAAACTCAAGGACTTCACCGCCCAGGAACTAGGGGCAATCGCGGCCAAAGGCGCAATCGAGCGTTCCGGTATCCAGCCCGCCGAATTCGAGCATGTGGTTTTTGGCAATGCACAACAGACCTCAGGGGATGCTCTCTACGGTGCTCGTCATGTTGGCCTGCGCGCAGGTTTGCCTATCGACACTCCAGCCCTGACCGTAAACCGCCTGTGCGGAAGCGGGATGCAAGCCATCATCAGTGCCGCGCAGATGATCCAGGTAGGGGAAGCCACCCTTGTTCTCGCCGGAGGGATGGAGGCGATGTCGCAGGCTCCATTCGTGATTCACGGCCGCGACGGGTTTACGCTGGCACCCGGAGGTAAGCTCGAAGACTCGCTCATGGTTGCCCTGCTTGACAGCTACTGTGGCCTTTCGATGGCCAATACTGCGGAGCTATATGGTTCGCAGCACGGGGTTACGCGCGAGATGCAGGATGAGTTCGCACTGCGCTCCCAACAGTGCGCAGAGAGTGCGTACGCGGCGGGCCGTATCCAGGAAGAGCTCGTTCCGGTTGCGTTGAAGAACCACAAAGGGGAAGCGACGGGAGAGTTGCTGGATGAAGACGATCACCGGCGTCCCCAGACAACACTCGATGGACTTGCCAAACTCCGCCCAGCATTTGGAAAAAATGGAACGGTGACGGCCGGCAACGCAAGCGGCATTGTGGATGGTGCCGCCGCGGTGGTTATGATGCCCTTAGAGGAAGCGGGAAAACGGGGGATCCTGCCCCTTGGCCGGCTTGTCAGTTGGGGCATCGCCGGGGTTGACCCGAAGATTATGGGTAGCGGCCCGGTTCCGGCCACAAAAATTGCTCTGCAAAAGGCCGCCCTGACCCTGGATTACATCGACCTGATCGAGGTGAACGAAGCTTTTGCAGCGCAATACCTCTCGGTGGAAGCGGAGCTCTCACTGGATCGCGAGAAGGTGAACGTGAACGGTGGTGCGATTGCCCTCGGTCACCCACTTGGTGCCACGGGAACACGATTGATCATCACTCTCTTGTATGAATTGCGCCGCCGCAAGAAGAAATATGGACTGGCGACGGCGTGCATCGGTGGGGGGCAGGGAATTGCCGTGGTGATTGAAAGTTTGAACTAGAGTCGGTCGATTGTCGCGAGGTTTCGCGAGGGCGGTGACTTAGACTTCTCAGCTCAGAACGATCCAGCCGTTTCCTGCATCTCACAAATAGTGCCGGCTCGGCCGCGACTCAAGTGCCCAGCGGTTGCTGAAAAAAGCTGCAGCCTCTAAACTGAGAGTTTCCCAGAAGCGCCAATTTCTTTGCGGAAGGGTTCATGCGTAGGTTGGTTCCCGCCACATCCCTGGTGTGCTTGCTAGCAGTTCTGGCCTTCCTTCTTTCGTGCAGTAGCGGCACCCCGACTCATGTGGTCAACAATGTAGTTCCCGCAAGCGTGTCCTTAACACCAGGGCCTAATGCCAGCGTGGAGATCGGAAAAACCCTGACTTTTGCCGCTAGGGCAGAGAATGGCCAAGGTACCCCCGTACCCGAAGTGTTTACCTATGAGTCCAGCGATCCGGGTGTCCTCACTGTCTCAAATAGCGGCCTGGCCTGTGGGGGGGTATGGGACTCCCTCACGGCCCCGGTGGTATGTACTCCGAAAGGCACAGGCGTTGCTCTTGTAACGGCCATTGCAAACGGAGTTTCCAGCCCTCCGGTCACCGTCTATGTTCACCAGCATGTGACGAACGTGGTGGTTCAGAAGGTCCCTGGCCAGCCGCCCACACTTAGCACCGCATGCTATTCGAGCGGTACACCCCAAGGGCCCGAAAAGGCTCTCTACGAGGCTTTTGCCTTCGGGGGACCGAGCGGATCGACTGATCTGACTTCGAGTGTGGGGCCATTCGGATTTGGAAGTACCACTTTGCCCGGCCAGGCGCTCGGCCGAGCGGTTACGCTTTCCTCCCCGGGGCCTTCTGCTCCAACCAATCAGCAGATTGCAAGCGCGGCTGTCCCGGGAACCACTTCCATCTTCGCTACCGTGGCTGGCGTCACCTCTCCACCTTTGCAGTTTACGACCTGCCCGGTGCAATCCATTTCGTTACAGCTTGCCCCGGGATCGTCTTCCGCACTGGTTTCTCCGGGAGGGTCGGCGGCAGTCAACGCGGTTGTGAAAGACACGGTTGGGATGACCCTGACCGCCATCCCGCTTACTTGGATATCATCCTCGGCGCAGTCGGTAGCGGTCACCGGCGGAGCCAGTTCAGTGTTTGCCAGCAGCGCAAGCGTTGGGGGTTCGGCTGCTGGGAAAGGCGCGATTACCGCCGCTTGCACACCGCCAAATTGCAACGGCGGCTTCAGTCCTTCGCTGCCGGTATACCCGACGAGTTCGCTCCCGTTTCAGGTGACGAGTAGCTCATCCCCACCTAGCCCGACTACTTACGTAACAACCTCGGCGTGCAGCGGAACTACCTTGTCATGCACAACACGGATTGTTCCGATCACTAAGGCAGGTTCAGCCTCCACCTTTTCTGCAGGAGTCCCCATCAACCTCCCATTTACACCCAATAGCTTTTCGATCGGTAGCAACAGCACCGCAGCTTCCTATTTGGGGGTGGATTCGACCGGGTTCAACGCGCAAGGCCTGATGATCTTTTCCTCCGGCGGTGTATCCCAGTTGGCAGGTGCCGCCGGTCGAGTGCTGGCGGTTTCGCCCGATAGTTCGACGGTCATCTTGTCGGATACGGCTGATGCACCGAGCCGGATTAATGTCTGCAAGAACTGCAACAGCACCGCACGGACTTTTTCGACAATCTTGTTTCCGAACGCGTCCGCGGCAGCATTCTCTCCTGACAACCTGAAGGTCTACTTAGTCTCCAGCTCTCCGTGTCCAGGCGGCGGAGGCAATGGTTGCATTTTGGTTTATTCTCAGGTGGATTCCCCCCAATATGTTCCGCTTTCTGGGCCGGCGAGCGATGCCGCTTTTATCGCGAATGGAACCGCGGGTTTCATCGCGGAGAGTGGGCAGGCGGAGGTTCTACCCACCTGTGGGCCCAATACCGCGGGAGCGCTCGGGAGTGTGAATCTGGTTGCGCAATCCTTACGGCCATTGCCGGATGGCATGTCGCTGCTCGCCTTAACGCCGCCAAATTTGCAGACCGTGACCGCAAGCATCACTGGTTCCGCCGGACCCTCGAACTCGATTGGATGTCCCGCGCCGCGAGGATTCCTGAACATCACCAATACGCTCGGCCCTCAGGTCAACCTCGGGACAGGAAGCTTTGTGACCAAGCAGTTCTTCCTCTCGCCCGACGGTTCCAAGGCCTACATACTTGCGCAGACCGGAACCGGGGCATCCTTCTCCTTCATTATCGTCTTCGACGTTACCTCCGGCACTTTGTCGCAAATCTCGCTGGCTGGAAACGCTATCCCTTTGAGAGCGGGCATCAGCCGCGCCGGCGATCTGCTTTTGGTTGGAGCGAATGACAACTCGGTTCATGTGATCGACACCCAGAGTGGATTCGACCTGCAACAAATCCCCTTAAGTTTTCCCAATGCGAGCTTGTGCATTGGTCCGGGAACCCCGGCAACGCAGGTAGCGACGGCAGCTCTTTCCATTTCGTCGGCGCAGCAAAGCGGCACCAACACGATCTTTACTTACAGCTTGCAGAATGGAGCGACTCCGCAGGTGGGGCAAACGCTGGTGCTGACGGGAATGTTGGACAGCGGGAACAATGGGACTTTCACCATCCTGGCGGTGAACGCAGCCACCTCCAGTAGTGGTGTAATCACCGTGTCGAACCCAGCCGGCGTGACTGCGAGCGGGCAAACTGGAAGCGGAACCGTTCCCTTAACCTGTAACCCGGATCTGCTTGTTACCGTGCCCTAGCTCAGCTTGCTGCCTTCGCTTCAATTTCTTTCCCTACGCTGTCGAGAACGCCATTGATGAACTGCGCCGATTCGGGTGCGGAGAACTTGCGGGCGATTTCGATGGCTTCGTTGATTACCACCGCGCGTGGGGTTTTGGGGAAGCCGAGCAATTCCGCAACCGCGGCTCTCAGGATATTGCGATCCACCGCTGCCATGCGGTCCATGCGCCAGTTTTCGGCGTGCGATTCGATCAACTTGTTGATCTCAGCACCATGGTCATTCGCCACACGGAAGATATCTTCAGCAAACCCCTGAACTTCCGGATCCACTTCGCCACGGCCGGTCCAGAAGGTCTTGCGCACCTGTTCGGGTGCCTGCTCGCCAACGTCAGCTTGAAATAGCATTTGAAGTGCCAGTTCGCGGGATTTGCGTCGGGTACCCATAGGAAGTGCCGTTGTTAAGTTGGCCAGATACCGTCGGTTTCCGGATCCGAGCCGCTGCGACAGTGTCAGTTTACAGGAAGAGGAATCGTTGCAGGACCTTCAACGGGACCGGCGGCGAGCCTTGGTGGTTCGCCTCTCCTTGCTCTTTCCGGCTGCTGAATGCTGATCGCTGATCGCTTTTTTCAGATTCGCCATCTCAATCGCAGCCAGCGCCGCTTCGAATCCTTTGTTGCCCATCTTCAGGCCCGCGCGATCAATCGCTTGCTCCAGCGTGTCACAGGTGAGGACTCCGAATGCATGAGGCACTCCGGTTTCCTGGGCGGATTGCCCAATGCCGCGCGTAACTTCGTTGACAATGACATCGTAGTGGGCAGTATCTCCTCGCAATAAACAGCCGATGCAAACGATGGCGCTGTACCTGCCGGTTTCGGCGAGAGTGCGGGCGGCGGACGGAATTTCGAAGGAACCCGGAACTCGAACAATATCGATGGCCTTGTCTTCGGCACCGGATCGAAGCAGTCCATCATAGGCGCTTCGTAGCAGGCGATCGGTGATGAACTCGTTGAAGCGCGAAACAACAATTCCGAAGCGAAGCCCGGAGGCGTTCAGCTTGCCCGCCCGGGTTTTGCGGCGAATGCGTTCTTCAGTCGACTTCCCGGTCCCGGTGCCTTGCTTGCGCGACGTCGAGGGATGTTTGTCTGGCGAAATGGTCTCCGTCCTAAGCTGGGATCATCAGAAAACTGGATGACAATAATAATGGAAATCCGCGAAGGGCCGCGTTGGATTGGCGGAAGGGAGCTTAGCATCCCTTGAACTGTGCCGGGCGTTTTTCCAGGAACGCCGCCGTCCCTTCTTTCTTATCTTCGGTTGCCGAGGCTAGCCCGAATAGCACCGCCTCAATGTACAGACCTTCGGAAAGAGGCGTTTCCATACCTTTGTTCAGTGCCTCCATCGTGTACTGAACCGCAAGCGGTGCATTAGCAATGATCTTCTGCGCGATGGCTTCGCCCCGCGGAATCAGATCGGAGGGCGCGGTGACCTCGTTCACCAAGCCGATGCGATGAGCCTCATGGGCCGTCATCATCTCCCCTGTGAGAAGCAGCTGCATGGCGATGCCTTTGCCCACCAGTCGCGGCAAGCGTTGCGTGCCGCCATAACCGGGAATGATTCCGAGCTTCACCTCCGGTTGTCCCAGCTTCGCATTGTCGCTCGCCAGGCGGATGGTCGAGGCCAATGCGATCTCGCAGCCTCCGCCGAGGGCAAATCCATTGATGCAGGCAATCACCGGTTTCCCTAGGTTCTCAATCAGGTTGAGTACATTTTGGCCGCGGAGGGCGTATTCCTTTGCCGAGACAGGGTCGTTCTTTGCCAATTCGCTGATATCGGCTCCGGCGATGAAGGCTTTCTCTCCCGACCCGGTCAGAATGACGACCCGCACGCCCGCGTCACCCTTGATGTCATGAAAAGCCATGCGCAACTCGTCCATAGTGGCCATATCGAGCGCGTTCAGAACCTTCGGCCGGTTCACGGCGATGTAAGCGATGGCATTCTTCTTTTCAAACAGGATGTTTTCAAAGTTCATAAATTCATGGCCGCGTCTAGAACTGGATTCAGGCGATTTCGGCTGCTTGCCAATAGGACTTTCTTACCACGGGCAACAGTAACAGTATTGGCAATATGGCTGAGACCACCGTTGCTCCGGCCATCTCCCAATCGATCGTGTTTTCGTCCGTCATTCCGTAGATGAGAATCCCCAACAAGGCTGTATTGCTGAACAGCGCCAACCACCATCCCCAAAGCTTTCGCTTCCACAGGCCGTAGGAGGACGCCATCGCGAAAAGAGCTGGTAAGGCCATGACGGCAGCCCCTACTCTGAGCCCGTACGCGGCTTCCTTGCCATCAGGGCCATTCAGTATGCCCGACGATCGCGCCAGGATGAGCAGATAGATACAAAGCGCAACCAGGGCGACCATCCACAAGGCCTGGACAATCACAACTCCGGTGACCCACCCTGAACGTTTTGGGGTGTGGTTCGCAGTCCCGATTACCCGATTGAAATCCGTCTTCACCGCTTTTGTCCGAAGAAATGAAGTTCGTCCACGGAACTATTCGCTGGCCGGTCGGGGTGCATGAAGTTCTTTCCGGCTCTGATCACAACAATAGCACTTAGTTAAAAACGAAAACCTCCGACCGGCCGCAATCAAGGCCGGATCACCAAACTCTGCCGCCGCAAGGAGGCTAGTCCCAACTCTGGCCGGGGTTCGGAAAATCTGAAGGATCTCCCCGGCCGGTCCTTGCTCCCCCGACTGCAATCGCTGTCCTTTGCCCGAATGCCCAGGGAGGGAGTTCACAATCGGTTCGCCTTGGGATGATTCGGATCGGAGTAGTCGTAAAAGCCATTGCCCGTCTTGCGTCCGTACCACCCCGCCAGTACCAGACGCTTCAGCAGAGGAGGCGAGGCAAAGCGGCGCTCCTTGAATTCCTGATACATGACTTCGGTGATGTAGTAGGTGGTGTCGAGGCCGACGAAATCGAGCAAGGTGAACGGACCCATGGGATAGCCGCAGCCGAGCTTCATGGCATTGTCAATGTCCTCGATGGACCCCACGCCTTCTTCATAGGCTCGAATGGCGTCGAGCAGATACGGCACCAGGAGACGGTTCACGATGAATCCAGTCTTGTCATGGGTGCGCACCGGGACCTTACCGAGCTTCTTGGCGAGCTCGTAAGCGGCGTCGTATACGTCGCTGGCGGTGGCAATCGTGCGCACCACCTCCACCAGCTTCATCAACGGCACGGGATTGAAGAAGTGCAGGCCGATGAAGCGGTCCGGGCGATCGGTAGCATTCATCAGCTCGGTGATCGAGATGGACGAGGTGTTTGAGGCGAAGATCGCCTCTTTCTTTGCGATCTTATCGAGCGCCGAGTAAACCTCCTTTTTCTTCAGCGCGTTTTCGATGATGGCTTCGATGATGATGTCGCAATCCACAAGGTCCGCGAGCTTGGTGGTGCCGGCGAGATGGGCCATCGCCTCCGCCTTCTGTTGCTCGGTGATACCACCTTTCTCCGGCGGCCGTTCGGCGAACCGATTCAGCGACTTCTCGATTCCGGCGAAGCCTCGGTCGAGGAGCTTCTGCTCGACCTCCAAGACGGTGGTATCGAATCCCGCCATGGCCGAGACTTGCGCAATTCCCGATCCCATGAGTCCGCAACCGAGTACTCCAACCTTCTTAATTTCCATTTCGACTTCCTTCCCGGGTACCGCCCACGGCTTGAAATCTTATCTCACCTGAGACAGGGAGAGTCACGGTGAAAACCGTGATCCCGAGGATGATCCTGACTCTCTGCAGGCGAGAGGGGGAGAGCGTCCGGTCAGTCGGGCCCACTCGGATCCGGGGGCCTTTTGTCCCTCGACACGCCTTAGCTGCGCCTCCGAACGAGTCTCAACTCACATGGCCCCTGCTAACTCTGCGGCTGAACCGGCTATTCCTGTGTCAGATCCTGCGCCCGAACCCATAATGCTCCCGTATATGCATGTTTTGTTACAGTTCCACAAACCTGCGGTTGACGCTTTCGTTTGCGAATTGATATATTTGAACAGTTCCGCGAGTACACCTTGGATTGCCCTTACGTGTGTCCCTGTTCCGCGTTGGCGCGCGGCTGGATACCGGAAAGCAGTTGAGGCTTATAGAAACAACGTCTTGAGCGTATAGGTGACTCAAGACGCCCTCGCTGAAACGCCCCGCGAACCGCTCCCGGCAAGGGAGATTATGCGGAGCGACGCTGGCGAAACGGAGCGCCTCCCAGATAAGGGGCTTGGGGCCACCGTCGTCAGACCTGTCAAGGTAAAACAAAATTCCGGCACAATTGCCAGGCCGGAAGTATGGATAGTGGTCCTATCCAGTCGAATCCTGGAAGCGAACCGGGAACAGTTGAATGCACCCCTGTCTGCGCAGAAACCTGTGCGGGCGGGGAACAGCAGTGTCAAGGAGCAGGAAAGAGTGCCTACTTTTAATCAGTTGGTGCGGGCAGGACGTGAGAAGCCTCGCTACAAGACGGCCAGTCCGGCGCTGCAGTCGTGCCCGCAAAAGCGCGGGGTCTGCACGCGCGTGTA
>Ga0134128_10004517_pt1 | contig 17016 bp, 14 predicted proteins | sample KB31754_FD_96462 | JGI IMG/M metagenome (GOLD analysis project Ga0134128, IMG submission 96462) | Terrestrial soil microbial communities with excess Nitrogen fertilizer from Kellogg Biological Station, Michigan, USA - KB3-175-4 | ecosystem: Environmental > Terrestrial > Soil > Unclassified ...
ACCTGGATGCGCTGGCACATGTCCAGGTGCATGCCCAGGCTATCGGCGAGAATGGACTTGATGACATCGCCGTGCGAGCAGATGACATAAACGGCTTCCCGCCCCAGCCGCTCGTTCCAGTCCCGCACCGCGCCGACCGCGCGGTCCTGCATCCCGAGCATGGACTCCCCGCCGGGGAAGCGGACCGCGCTCGGGTGGGCCTGCACCACCCGCCACAGCGGCTCCTTGGCCAGCTTCTTGAGCGGCTGGCCGGTCCACTCCCCGTAGTGGCACTCCCCCACGCGCTCGTCGAGCTGGACGGTCAGCGGCGGTCCCTCGTGCGCGGCCGCGATCGCCTCGGCGGTCTGACGGCACCGGTCGAGCGGGCTGGAGATGATGGCGTCCAGCGGCACCCCGGCCAGCCGGGTGCCGAGCGCGCGGGCCTGAGCGCGGCCCCGGTCATCGAGGACCACGCCGGGCATCCACCCGGTCAGCGCCGTTCCCGTCGAGGCCGTCAGGCCGTGCCGCACCACCAGGACCAAGGTCACGCCAAGACTCTATGGGGTACGGGGACCAAACGCGCAGTCCGCCCGGCTCTATTGGAGGATGGGGCCTCAGGCGCGGATCGGATAGCCGATCGGCCCGGTCACGCAGGCCCCGGGCGGCTGCCCGAGCACGAACGTGGCCATGCCGAAGCTGACCAGGTCGCCGGGGCGGACGTGGACCGGCCCGGTGATCCGCCAGCCGTTGAGCCGGGTCCCGTTGGTGGAGCCGAGGTCGGCCAGCCGCCACCCGCGCGGCCCGCGGCTCAGGTCGGCGTGCCAGCGCGACACCGTCTCGTCGCCGATGAACATGTCGCAGCCCAGCTCGCGGCCGATGGTGAAGCGCATGCGGTCGTCGGGCAGCGTCAGCACCGGCAGCGGGTGTTCCAGGCGCGGCAGGCGGGCGGCGGCCGCGCGGGCCGCGGTGCCCAGCTCGCGGCCGAAGTCACGACTCAGCTCCCGGCCGCGCTCGGCCACCCGCTCCAGCACCGGCCGCGGCGACCGGGGCCGGCGACGCTGCCGCATCCAGGTGGCCCTGGGCGTCGGCAGGTCGGCGACCTGGGTGTTCAGCTCGTCCCGGTGCCGGGCGCGCAGCGTGGCCTCGACGCGGAACACGAACGTCTCGTGGCTCAGGCGACCCTCGGCGAAGCCGTCGCCCAGCTTGTCCAGGACCACGTCACGCTCGGCGTCGGACGCGCGCGTCTGCTCGGGCAGAGCCTCTGGCGTCCAGGCCATGCCTGAAGTATGGACGCGGGGCGCGCCGCCGACAAGTACCCCGCATAGCGGACACCACGGGCGCGCCCCGTGACCGGCTTACTGCGCCGTAGCCGAGGTCGAGGTCTGCGCGGTGACCACCGGCTGCAGCGGGAAGTGGCAGGCCGCCGCGTGCCCGTTCATGCTGAACGTGTTCATCGGCGGCTCCACCTCGGCGCAGATCTCCTGGGCCAGCGGGCACCGGGTGCGGAACCGGCAGCCCGACGGCGGGTGGATCGCGCTGGGCAGCTCGCCCCGCACGCCGCGCTCCTCCTTGGCCTGCTCGGCCTGGGGGTCGGCGACCGGCGCGGAGTCGATCAGGCCCCTGGTGTAGGGGTGCGCCGGGGTCAGGTAGACCTCGTCGGCCGGGCCGACCTCGACCAGCTTGCCGAGGTACATCACGCCGATCCGGGTGGACAGGTAGCGCACCACGGACAGGTCGTGCGAGATGAACAGGTAGGTCAGCCCGAGCTCGCGCTGCAGGTCGCGCATCAGGTTCAGCACCTGGGCCTGGATGGACACGTCCAGCGCGGACACCGGCTCGTCGGCCACGATCAGGGACGGCGACAAGATCAGCGCCCTGGCGAAGCCCAGCCGCTGGCGCTGCCCGCCGGAGAACTCGTGCGGGTAGCGGTCCACCGCGCTCAGCGGCAGGCCGACCTGGCCGAGTATCTCCTCGACCTTCTTGCGCTGCTCGGCGCGGTTGCCGATGCCCTGGACGACCAGGGGCTCGCGCAGGATCGCCCCGGCCCGCATGCGCGGGTCAAGCGAGGAGTAGGAGTCCTGGAACATGAGCTGGATCTTGCGGCGCTCCCGCCGGTACTCGCGGCCCGAGCTCTTGCTCAGGTCCTTGCCCTCGTAGGTAATGGCGCCGCTGGTCAGGCTCTCCAGGCCGACCAGCAGCCGGCCCACGGTGGTCTTGCCGCAGCCCGACTCGCCGACCAGGCCCAGGGTCTGGCCGCGGCCGATCTCGAAGCTCACGTCGGCCACCGCGCTGACCGAGCCGACCCGGCGCTGCATCACCGCGCCCTTGGTCACCGCGAAGTCCTTGACCAGGTGCTGGGCCGAGAGCAGCGTCTCGGCGGCGGGCGTGGCGACGGCCGGCGCCGGCTTGACCTCGGTCACGCTCACCACCGGAAGCTCCCCGCGCTCGGCCTGGCCGACCGGGTAGAAGCAGGAGTACTGATGGTCGGGCTGCTCGCCGCGCAGCACGGGCCCCTCGGACCGGCACCGGTCGGTGGCGTACCGGCAGCGCGGCGCGAACCGGCACCCGGCCGGCGGGTTGGTCAGGTCCGGCGGCAGGCCGGGGATGGACAGCAGCCGCTCGCGCGTCTCGGCCGCCTTCTCGGGCAGCGCGTGGAACAGCGCCTCGGTGTAGGGATGGCGCGGGTTGGCGAACAGCGTGGAGGTGCTGGTCGACTCCGCGATCTTGCCCGCGTACATGACCACGACCCGGTCGGCGCGGCCGGCGATGACCCCGAGGTCGTGCGTGACCAGCATCACCGACATGCCCAGCTGCTGGCGCAGGTCGTCGATGAGCTCCAGGATCTGCTTCTGGATCGTCACGTCCAGCGCGGTCGTCGGCTCATCGGCGATCAGCAGCTTGGGATCGCAGGCCAGCGCCATGGCGATCATCACGCGCTGCCGCATGCCGCCGGAGAACTGGTGCGGATACTCGTTGATCCGCTCCCTGGCCCGCGGCATGCCGACCAGGTCGAGCACCTCGGCGGCCCGGTCCATGGCCTGCTCTTTGGTCACGTCCCGGTGCAGCTGGACGGCCTCGGCGATCTGCCTGCCGACGGTCATCGTCGGGTTCAGCGAGGTCAGCGGATCCTGGAAGATCATGCCGATCTCGTTGCCGCGGACGTGCCGCAGGTCCTCGTCGCTGAGCTTGCTGATGTCCTTGTCGTTGAGCCGGATGCTGCCGCCGACGATAGAGCCGCCGGTGGGCAGCAGGTTCATGATCGACAGCGCGGTCATGGTCTTGCCGCAGCCCGACTCGCCGACGATGCCCAGCGTCTCGCCGGGATCGACATACAGCGAAATGTCATCCACGGCGTGCACCGTGGAGCGCTTCAGCCTGATATCTGTACGCAGGTTGTCAATCTGCAACAGCGGAGCCACCAGATCACCAACCCTACCGGCGCTGAAGCCGGGTCTCGAAGGCGTCGCGGAGCGCGTCGCCGATGAAGTTGAACGCGATGCACGTGATGATGATCGCGAGGCCCGCCGGATAAATCAGCCACCAGTAGTTCGTGCCGGACTGAATGTACTGCAGCCCCCCGGACAGCATGTTGCCCCAGTCGGTCGCGGGCGCCTGCACGCCCAGGCCGAGGAAGCCCAGGCCGGCCAGGATGATGATCGAGTCGGCCACCGCGAACGTGCCCTGCACGATGATCGTGCCGATCGCGTTGGGCACGATGTGGCGCACGATCGCCCTGGTGCTGCCGCCGCCGACGACCTTGACCGCCTGCACGTACTCCCTGGTGCGCAGGCTCAGCGTCTCACCGCGGACCAGCCGGGCCACGCCGAGCCAGTAGAACACCGCGATGATGAAGATCATGACGAGCGGGCTCGGGCGGAAGACCACCGACAGGATGACGATGACCATGATGTACGGGATCGAGAGGCCGGCGTCGACGATGCGCATCAGGAACGAGTCGACCGGACCGCCGATGAACCCGGAGAAGGCTCCGTACAGGGTGCCGATGAGGACCGCCACGATAGCGGCGGCGACCCCGACCTCCAGGGAGGTCTGGCCGCCGACCATCAGCCGGCCGACCTGGTCATAGCCGAGGTTGTCGCAGCCGAGCAGGTGCTGTCCGCCCGGCGGGCACAGGGTCTGGCTCAGGTTCGTGTGTACCTGATCGGTGTGGTAGATGTGCGGGCCCACGAAGCAGAACAGCACCATGAAGACGATCACGCCGAGGCTGACCAGCGCGAGCTTGTTCTCGGCGAAGACCTCCCAGCCCCGGCGCAGCAGGCCGTGCGGCTTGCTGGCGGGAGCGGCCGTGTCCACCGCCCCTGGTGGCGCCTCGGGCAGGAGCGCGGTGCCGGTCTCTACACGATCGCCGGATCCAGGAATGATAGCCATCAGTTGTACCTCACCCTCGGATCGAGCACCGCATATCCGATGTCAGCCAGCAGGTTCCCGACGATCGTCGCCAGCGTGGCGATGAGCGTGAACCCGAGCAGGACCTGGTAGTCAACCTGGAGGGCGGCGTTGTAGAAGGCCAGCCCCATGCCGGGATAGTTGAACACCACCTCGATGAAGATCGCGCCCGCGACCAGCGTCGGCAGCGAGAGCCCGAGCAGGGTGACGATCGCCACCAGCGAGTTCCTGAAGATGTGCACCCACAGCACCCGCCGCTCGCTGGCGCCCTTGGCCCGCGCGGTGCGGACGTAGTCCTGCACCAGGTTGTCCATCACCGAGGAGCGCATGTACCGGCTCCAGAGGGCGTACAGGACGAACGAGTAGGCCAGCACCGGCAAGATCAGCGCGCGAGGCTGGGACAGGATGGACCCGACCGTCTGGCCCTGCGGGGCGAACGGCGGGAACAGGTGGACGTCGATGGAGAACCACTCGACCAGCAGCAGCCCGACGAAGAACGTCGGGGTGGCGTAGCCGAGGAACGAGACCCCGGTCAGGACATAGTCGCCGGCCGTGTAGCGCCTGACGGCCTGGTAGAGCCCGAGCGGGATGCCGAACACCAGCGATACCACGGTGCCGAGCACGACGAGGATGACCGTCTTGGGCAGGTCCTGGGCGATCAGGCTGGTGACCGACTGGTTCAGCTTGGCCGAGAAACCCAGGTTGCCGTGCAGGATCTGGCCGACCCACTTGAAGTACTGGATGTAGAACGGCTGGTCGAAGCCGTACAGCTGGTTGTAGTGGGCGACCTGCTGGGCGGTCGCCCGCGGGCCCAGCAGCGACCGGATCGGCCCGCCGGGGAACAGGTGCACCAGGGCCAGCGTGAACACGGTCACCAGGAACAGGACGAGGATGGCCTGCAGTGTCCGGCGGATCAGGAACTTGGTCATCGCGTTACCACACCGCCTGCGGAACACTCACCGCGTCGCGCCACCCCTGTCATGACTTTCCTCCGTTCCCGCCTGCCGGTCCCGCCGCGTGCACTCGGCCCGAGGCTGCCGCCGCACCCGCGGGGTGGCGGGGCGGCGGCAGCCATGGGGCCTTGTTACTGCTTTCCTACTACGTCACCGGCTACTTGGTGAAGTGCCAGTACTCGGGAAGCAGTGTGTACAGCGCGTTGAAGGTCACGTTCTTCAGCTTGCTGCTGACCGCCTGGATCCCGTACGGAGCCGGGGCCCAGATGAACGGCAGCTGCTTCGCGCCGTACGTGGCGTAGGTGTCGAACGTCGACATGGAGTTGCTGGTGTGCGTCGCATTGATCAGCTTGTCCATGGTCGGGTCGGAGTAGTTACCGGAGTTCGAACCCGCGCCGGTCGCGAACAGCGGCTCGCCGGTCGGCTCGAAGCCGGGACCATTGAAGTTCCAGCCGCCGAAGGCGAACACCTGGACGGCGCACTTCGGGCCCATCGGGGAGCAAGGCGCGCTCTGGCCGATGATCGTGTTGAAGGTCTGGCCGACCAGGTTGATGTCGATGCCGGCCTTGCTGGCGTCCGACTTGTAGGCCTGCCAGCTCGCCGTGACCGACGCCTGCCCGGTGGAGTACAGGTAGGTGAACTTAGCCTGCTGGCCCTTCTTGATGCCGGTGCCGCACTTGGCCGGGTCCTGGCAGGTCATGACGCCACCCTGCATGGCCCAGCCGTGGCTGGTCAGCGCCGCCTTGGCCTTGGCGATGCTGAACGGGTACGGGCCCTGCTCGTTGTTCTCCTGCTGGATCGCCGGCTGCCACTGGTTACCCGGCGGCGTGTTCGGGGCCGGCCCGGAGGTCGGGACGGCGTACCCGCGGTAGATCGCCTTGTCGATGCCGGGCTGGTCCATGACCTCCTGCAGCGCCTGCCGAATGTAGAGCTGGCGGATCATGAAGCCGACCGTCGGGTTGTTGAAGTTCGGCTGGGCGTAGATGATGCCGAACGAGTAGAACGGCTGCAGGTTGTAGCTGCTGCCCAGCGGGTTGGTGGCCGGCAGGACATCCGTGCCCGTCCGCGGCGGCAGGTCCTGCGACGGGACATACCCCACGTCGACCTGGCCCGACTTCAGCGCCGTGTACTCGGTCGAGTCATCGGTGTACGGCAGGAACTTGAGCGTCGCGATCGACGCCTTCGGGGCGCCGGAGTAGCCCTTGTTCGGCACCATCGAGACATTGCCGGAGGCGCTGTAGCTCGACAGCTTGAACGGCCCGTCGACGACCTGCCACAGCTTGCTGGTCGCGTAGGTCGCGGACTGCTTGGACTGCGCGGTCAGGAAGGCCCAGACCGCCTTGCACTTGGCCCACTTGTCGCCCGCGGTGTCCTTGATGCAGCCGCCGCTGCCCGGCGCGCCGCTCAGGCTGGTGACGTCCCAGGCCTCGGGCATCGGCGTGAGCTCGGCCAGCTGGTTATAGGTGTACCAGATGGAGGAGTACGCCTTGTTGAGGTTGAACTGGACCGAGTCCGCCCCGGTGGCCTTGTAGGAGGTCACGTTGTCCGGCAGCAGGCCGGGGGTGGTGGCGTACCAGTTGGCCTTCTCGGCCTCCACCATGTTCATGTAGAAGATCAGGCTGTTGGCGTCGACGGACTCGCCGTTCGACCACTTCCAGCCCTTCATGGTGACCGTGACGGTCTTTCCGCCGTTGGAGTACACCGGCGCCTTGGCCGGCGAGAGCGGGTAGTTGATCGCCACGTCGTTGTTGGTGTTGTTACCGAACATGTACAGCGGCCGGTACATGAGCCACTGGAACTGCTCGGAGTTGTACACGCTGGAGTTCGTGATCGCGTAGAACGGGAAAATCCAGCTCAGGGTGACGCCGGGCGGCAGAGCCACGGTCGCCGTTCCACCCTTGACAGCTGTCCCGCCGCCGCTATTGGAGTTGCTACCTCCGCTGGACCCGCAGCCGGCCGCCGCCAGGGCGAGCGCCGCCACAGCGGCGACCCCGGCCAGGCGTAGCCTTTGTCTTCCTAGCTTCATAACGCTCCTTCTTGGTGACGGCCGTCACCTGCGCACAGGCCGGCAGATCGCTCTGAGCGTAATGACAGGCAGGTTGTTGGTTGGGGCAGGATCCATCACGAATTGCTATCGATATGAGACGAAGACTCGTCAAAGACTCCAGTCTCACCCCGATACGTCGTGCTTGGGAGGATCACGCGCCCATAGCGTGGACGCCCCCGTCCACGTGCACGATTTCCCCGGTCGTGGCCGGGAACCAGTCCGATAGCAGCGCCACGCAGCAGCGGGCGGCCGGCTCGGGATCGGACAAATCCCAGCCGAGCGGGGCCCGGCCCGACCACAGTTCGTCGAACTGCTCGAACCCGGGGATGCTTTTGCCCGACATTGTCCGCAGCGGCCCGGCCGACATCAGGTTGACCCGGATGCCCTGCGGCCCGAGGTCGCGGGCCAGGTAGCGGGCCGTCGACTCCAGGGCGGCCTTGGCCACGCCCATCCAGTCGTAGGTCGGCCAGGCGCGGCTGGCGTCGAAGTCCATCCCGACCACCGCCCCGCCCTTGCTCATCAGCGGCAGCACCGCCATGGTCAGGGCCTTGAGGGAGTAGGCGGACACGTGCATGGCCACGGCCACCTCCTCCCACGGCGTGTTGAGGAAGTTGCCGCCGAGCGCGCCCATGGGGGCGTTGGCGATCGCGTGCACTACGCCGTCGATGCCGTCGAGGTGCCCGGAGACCCGCCCGGCCAGCGACTCCAGCTGGGCCGGGTCGGTGACGTCGAGCTCGAGCACCGGCGGCGGCTCGGGCAGCCGCTTCGCGATCCGCTCCACCAGGCTGAGCCGCCCGAACCCGGTCAGGACGACGGTCGCGCCTTCCTGCTGGGCCAGCCTGGCCACGTGGAAGGCGATGGAGGCCTCGGTGATCACCCCGGTGACCAGGATCCGCTTGCCGTCCAGGATGCCCATGTCGTTCCTCTCGCTCCCGGCCGCTCGGCCGCTAGTGGCCCATGCCCAGGCCGCCGTCGACCGGCAGCACGGCCCCGGTGATGTACGCCGCGTCCGGCCCGGCCAGGAACGCCACCGCGCCGGCCACCTCGTCGGCCGCGGCGTACCGGCTCAGCGGGATGCCGGCCAGGATGGCCTGCCGCCGGTCCTCGGGCAGCTCGCCGGTCATCTCGGTCTCGACGAAGCCGGGCGCGACCACGTTCGCGGTGATGTTGCGCGAGGCCAGCTCGCGGGCCAGGGACCGGGCCAGGCCGACCAGGCCCGCCTTGGACGCCGCGTAGTTGGCCTGGCCGGGCGAGCCGTACAGCCCGACCACGGAGGAGATGAAGATCAGCCGACCCCGGCGCAGGCGCATCATGCCGCGCACCGCGCGCTTGGCGACCCGGTAGGCGCCGGTCAGGTTGGTGTCGAGGACCTCGGCGAAGCTGTCCTCGCTCATCAGCGCGAGCAGCTGGTCGCGGGTGATCCCGGCGTTGGCCACGACCACCTCGACCGGGCCGTTGGCCTCCTCGGCCACCTTGAACGCCGCGTCAACCTGGGCCGCGTCGGTCACGTCGCAGGTGGCGACCGTGAGCCCCTCGATCGGCTGCCCGGACCGGGAGGTCACGGTGACGGCGTCGCCGCCGGCCGCCAGCCGCCGGGCGATGGCCAGCCCGATGCCGCGGTTGCCGCCGGTCACGAAAACAGAGCGACTCATCTGCGGGGTTACCTCCGGCGGGCATCAGCGGGCTGATCGTGCGAGCGTACCGGTACCGGACAGCGACCGGCGGAGCAGCCCGGGATAGGTTGACGCCCCATGGGGGACATTGACGCAGAGTTCACCGCCTATCCGCTGCGCGTCATGGCCGACGCCGCCCTCCAGCGCGCGGCCGGGCTCGGCGCGAGCCACGCCGACTTCCGAGCCGAGCGGATCAGGAGCCAGCAGATCGGCCTGGCCGACGGCGCCCTGGAGACCCTCAGCGACGGCGATCAGCTCGGCCTGGCCGTGCGCGTCGTGGTCGACGGCACCTGGGGCTTCGCCGCGGCCGATGAGCTGACCCCGGAGGCCGCGGCCGCGGCGGCGGCCGAGGCGGTGGACGTGGCCAGGGTGGCGGCGGCCATCAACACCGAGCCCATCGAGCTGGCCGGCGAGCCCGCCCACGGCGAGGTGACCTGGGTGTCGGATTACGAGACCGACCCCCTGACGATCAGCGTGGCCGACAAGGTCGCCCTGCTGGCCGGCTGGAGCGCCGGGCTGCTGGCCCACCCGCGCGTGGACCACGTCGACGCCTCGCTGCTGCAGGTCCGCGAGTCCAAGTTCTACAGCGACGGCGCCACCACGGCGCTCCAGCAGCGGATCCGGCTGAACCCGGAGCTGACCGCGGTGGCGGTCGAGCCCAGCGGGCGGTTCGAGACCATGCGCACGCTGGCGCCCCCGGCCGGCCGGGGCTGGGAGTACCTGACCGGCACCGGGTGGGACTTCCCGGCCGAGCTGGCCCAGCTGCCGGAACTGCTGGCCGAGAAGCTGGCCGCGCCGTCGGTCGAGCCCGGCCGCTACGACCTGGTCGTCGACCCGTCCAACCTGTGGCTGACGATCCACGAGTCCATCGGGCACGCCACCGAGCTGGACCGGGCGCTCGGCTACGAGGCCGCCTACGCGGGCACCTCGTTCGCCACCCCCGACAAGCTGGGCACGCTGCAGTACGGCGCCCCGGCCATGCACGTGACCGGGGACCGGACCGCGCCGCACGGGCTGGCCACCGTCGGCTACGACGACGAGGGGGTAGCGGCCCAGTCCTGGGACCTGATCTCCGGCGGAGTGCTGACCGGCTACCAGCTGGACCGCCGGATCGCCCGGCTGCGCGGCCTGGGCCGGTCCAACGGGTGCGCGTTCGCCGACTCCCCCGGCCACATGCCGATCCAGCGGATGGCCAACGTCTCGCTGCGGCCCGCCGCCGAAGGCCCGTCCACCGAGCAGCTGATCGCCGGCATCGAGAACGGCATCTACGTGGTCGGCGACAAGAGCTGGTCCATCGACATGCAGCGCTACAACTTCCAGTTCACCGGGCAGCGCTTCTACAAGATCACCTCGGGCCGGCTGGCCGGCCAGCTTCGTGACGTGGCTTACCAGGCCACCACCACGGACTTCTGGAACTCGGTGGCGGCCATCGGCGGGCCGCAGACCTACGTCCTGGGCGGCGCCTTCAACTGCGGCAAGGGCCAGCCGGGGCAGGTCGCCCCGGTGAGCCACGGCTGTCCCGCGGTGGCCGTGACCGGCGTCCGGATCCTCAACGTGGCCCAGGAGGCCAGCGCATGAAGCAGCAAACCGCTCAGGAGGCGGTCGAGCGGGCCCTGGCCGCGGCGGGCGGCGATGAGTGTGTGGTCATCGCCGACGAGGTGTCCTCGGCCAACCTGCGCTGGGCCGGCAACACCCTGACCACCAACGGGGTATCCCGGTCGCGCAGCCTCACGGTGATCATGCTGTGCGCCCGGTCCGGCGGCGTGGCCGCCGGGGTGGTGTCCCGCTCGGCCGTGCACGACGCCGGCCAGGTGGCGCAGGTCGTGGACCAGGCCCGGCAGGCGGCGCGGGACGCGTCGCCCGCCGAGGACGCCCAGCCGCTGCCGGACCCGGCCGTCCTGGCCCGCCAGGACGGCGGCGGCGACTGGGACGCCCCGCCGGACGCGACCCAGATCGGCGTGTTCGGCGACTTCGCCGCCGCCCTGGGCGACGCGTTCGAGGTGGCGCAGGCCGGCGGCCGCAGGCTCTACGGCTTCGCCGAGCACGGCGTGACCTCCAGCTTCCTGGGCACCTCCACCGGGCTGCGGCTGCGCCACGACCAGCCCGACGGGACCGTGGAGCTCAACGCCAAGTCGGCCGACTTGACCCGCTCGGCCTGGGGTGCCGCCGCCACCCGCGACTTCTCCGACGTGGACGTGGTCGCCCTCGAGGCCGACCTGGCCCGGCGCCTCGGCTGGGCGGCCCGGCGGGTCGATCTGCCCGCCGGGCGCTACGAGACCGTGCTGCCCCCGTCGGCCGTGGCCGACCTGATGATCTACCTGTACTGGTCGGCCGGGGCCAGGGACGCAGCTGAAGGCCGGACCGTGTTCAGCCGGCCCGGCGGCGGCACCCGGGTCGGCGACGAGCTGGCCAGCGTGCCGGTCTCGCTGCACAGCGACCCCCGCGAGCCCGGCCTGGCCTGCCCGCCGTTCGTGCTCGCCCACGCGTCCAGCCGCCGCTCCTCGGTCTTCGACAACGGGCTGCCGCTGGCCCGCACGGAGTGGATCTCGGGCGGTCGCCTGGCCGCGCTGACCCAGACCCGGCACTCGGCCCGGCTGACCGGGCAGCCGGTCACCCCGGCCATCGGCAATCTGATCCTGGACGTGCCCGGCGCCGGCGGCTCGCTCGCCGAGCTGACCGCCGGCACCCGACGGGGCCTGCTGCTGACCAGCCTGTTCTACATCCGGGAGCTGGACCCGCAGACCTTGCTGCTGACCGGGCTGACCCGCGACGGCGTCTACCTGATCTCCGGCGGCGAGGTCACCGGGGCAGTGAACAACTTCCGGTTCAACGAGAGCCCGGTGGGCGTGCTGGGCCGGATCGCCGCGGCCGGCGCCAGCGTGCCCGCGCTGTCGCGGGAGTGGAGCGAGTACTTCCCGCGCACGGTCATGCCGCCGCTGCGCATCGGGGACTTCAACATGTCCTCGGTCAGTCAGGCCAGCTGAGCCAGGGCGGGCGCCCGGCTCACGCGGGTCAGTCGGCGTCCTCGAGGCGGAAGCCCACCTTGAGCCCGACCTGGTAGTGCGCGACCTCGCCGTCCACGATCTGGCCGCGGATCTGGGTGACCTCGAACCAGTCCAGGTGGCGCAGGGTCTGCCCGGCCCGGTGCAGGGCGCTGCGGATGGCGGGCTCGACCCCCTCGGGCGAGGTCCCGACGATCTCGGTGACCCGGTATGTGCGCTCGCTCATATGTCCTCCATCTATTCTCAGGCCGTGAATCCTGACGCTGTTTTTTCTGACCTGGAGCGGCTCGAGCAGCAGGCTCGCGAACTGCTGCCCGCCCCGGTCTACGACTACTATGCCGGCGGCTCGGGTCGCGAGCGGACCCTGCGGGCCAACGAGCTCGCCTGGTCCCGGACCTGGCTCGCGCCGCGGGTGCTGCGCGACGTCAGCGCGGTGGACACCGGGACCGTCCTGCTGGGACAGCCGGCGGCCACGCCGCTGGCCGTCGCCCCGACCGGGTTCCACCGGCTGGCTCATCCAGAGGGCGAGGTGGCCACGGCCGCCGGGGCGGCGCGGGCGGGCGCGCTGTTCGTGCTGTCCACCCGCAGCACCCGCCGGATCGAGGACGTCGCCGAGGCCGCCGGGACCTGGTGGTTCCAGGTCTACATGATGGTGGACCGGTCGCACACCGCCCGGCTGGTCCAGCGCGCGGCGGCGGCCGGGGCCAGCGCCCTGGTCCTCACCGCGGACACGCCCGTGGTCGGCCGCAAGCGCCGGGACAGCGACGACCTGGAGATCCCGGACGAGGATTACCTGGCCAACCTGGGCCAGGTCGATGACCTGTCCCAGACCGGCCAGGGCACCGACGTCACCTTCGCCGATATCGCCTGGCTGTCGGAGGTCAGCGGCGGGCTGCCGGTGGTGGTCAAGGGGGTGCTGCGCCCGGACGACGCACTGGCGTGCGCGGCCGCCGGGGCGGCTGGGGTGCTGGTCTCCAACCACGGCGGCCGCCAGCTGGACGGCGCGGTCCCGACCGCGGCCGCGCTGCCCGGCATCGCGGCCGCGCTCGCCACGGCGCCGGCCGAGGTCCCGGCCTACGTGGACGGGGGCATCCGCTCGGGCGAGGACGCGCTGGCCGCGCTGGCGCTGGGCGCTCAGGCCGTCCTGCTCGGCCGGCCAGTGCTGTGGGCACTAACCTGCGGCGGCGCCGACGGGGTGGCGGAACTGCTGACCAGCCTCACCGACGGCCTGGCCCACGCCATGGCACTGGCCGGAGCGCCCACCGTGGCCGACGTGGCCGGAGTGGCGCAGGCGCCCGCAGTGACCAGCGAGGCCGCGGGCGCGGACCTGGCCGGCGCGGCCGCCGTCGTGGACTAGCCGTCTGGCCCCGGCCCGGTCCGCTGACCGGGCGAACAGGGATTACCGTGGAGTTGTGAGAGAAGCCCAGAATCCGGGGAACCCAGGGAACCCGGGCCGCCGCCAGCGGGCCTACATGGTGACCGAGGCCCGGCCGTCCATGTCGGCCGACATCGCCTACCGCCAGCGTCGCTACCTGATCATGATGGGCATCCGGGTCGTCTGCTTCGTTATCGCAATCATCCTGTTCGTCAACCACCTCGGGTGGCTGACCGCGATCCCCCTGGTGGGTGCGATCGCCATTCCCTATTTCGCGGTCGTGTTCGCCAACGGCGGCCGCGAGCCGACGGTGGCCCGCGGCTTCCGCGCCTACGAGCCGAACCTGCCAGCGCGGTACTCGCCGCCCGCGCACAGCGGACCGGGAACCGGCCAGGGAACCGGTTCCGGAGCCCCGACAGATCCCGGCACTCCGGGCGGCAACGGCGCGCCTCGGCAAAACACCTGATCGGGGTAGACAAGAACAGGTCGTAAAGGTGCACCAGAGGCCGACTCTCCCCGCTCCATCGCGAGATTCACTTGTAATCCGGTCTTGACGCACAAGGGGGGAGTTCGGTGTAACATGATTGTCGGTGCTCTGGTCCCCCGCTGGGGCACCGTTGCCGGCGTTCCGGGCCCCCGTCGGAGCGCCGATGAATGCGACGCCGGGTGGTTTGCCCCCGTAGCCACCCGGCGTCGCTCTATCTCTGGACATCCGCTCTAAGTCGCTCGACAGCGGTCCCCCAAGCCCCGGAACACCGCCCTGACCTGCCGTGCCCGGGCCCGGCTGCAATCGTGTGCGGCCTTCTAAACGCCTCGCCCCGCGCGGCCCCTGAACACGCTCTGTACTTGTTCTCTGAACACGCTCTGTGCTGATCGCCGGGCCGGCTCCGGGTCTTGGGCAAGCACTGGTTTACGACCGCCAGCATGATGGCGGGGCGCTCGCTGATAGGGCTTCACGCCGGCCGGCCGGGCATCGCCGGGCGCGGGGGCGTCACATCCGAGCGCGGCGCTAAACATTTGCTCTGAGCTTCCTCAGGAAACGCCGGAAGGTGCCTATTCGGTCTTGCTGAACTCCGCGATTGCGATGGCCATCAATCCCAGGCCCATTACCGCCACCATTGCCAGTGACAGCCACAGCGGGACCTGCCAGCCGCCCCAGGTAATGTCCGGCGCCAGCACCTTGCTGAACGCCGGCGGAAAGCTCAGATGGCTGAAAACCGCGTGCCGCATCGGCCCGACCACGTACGTGAGCGGGTCGATCCGGGTCAGCACGCTCAGCCAGGCGGGCAGGCCGCTGAGCGGGTAGAGGGCCCCGGACAGGAAGAACAGGGGCATCACGAGCATCTGGGTCAGCGCCATGAAGGCCTGGAACTGGCGGATCCGGGCCGCCATCATCACGCCGAACGCGGTCAGCGTGAACGAGAGCAGCAGCAATTCGCCGATCAGGGTGAGGATGAGCAGCGGGTTGTAGGGGACGTGCGCGAAGCCCGCCAGGATCAGGAAGATCACGCCCTGGAAGGTGGCGATCGTGGCGCCGCCGAGGCACTTGCCGATCACGATCGAGGCCCGGCTGACCGGGGCGACCAGGATCTCCCGCAGGAACCCGAACTCCCGGTCCCAGACAATCGACGCCGCCGAGAAAATAGCCGTGAACAGCACCGACATGGCCAGCACGCCGGGGTAGATGAACGTCTTGAAGTCCACGTGCGGCGGCATGCTGCCGCCGGCCAGCCGGGACAGGCCGGTGCCGAGGATGAACAGGAACAGGAACGGCTGGACCAAGGACGTCACAGCGCGTAGCCGGTCCGTGCGGAACCGGATCAGCTCGCGGCGCCAGACAATACTCACCGCACGCAGGTCGTGCCGCAGGCCGCGCTCGGGCACGGCGACCCGGATGCGGTCGGCTACCGACGTCACGCCGGCGGCGGCCGGCAGCCCGGCCGGCTCGGTCTGGGTGGCCATGACTTACCGCCCTCCCCGGATGCGCGCCATCTGGCGCATGGCATCGGTGCCGGACGCCTCGGCGTCCCTGATGGTCGTGCCGGTGTAGGACATGAACACGTCGTCGAGGGACGGCCGCGACACGCTGACCGACTTGATCGCGATCGGGAACTCGGCGAACAGCCGGGGCACGAACTGCTCGCCGGCGGCGACTGGGAAGGTGACCGCGCCCTCGTGGATCCCGGCCTCGATGCCGAAGCCGCGGGCCAGGGCGGCGATGGCGGCCTGGTTATCCTCGGTCTGGATCTGCACCCGGTCCTTGCCCACGCTGGCCTTGAGCGCCTCCGGCGTGTCGATGGCCACGATCTTCCCGTGGTCGATGATGGCGATCCGGTCGCAGTGCTCGGCCTCGTCCATGTAGTGCGTGGTGAGGAAGATCGTGATGTCCTCGCGCTGCTTGAGGTCGTTGATGTAGGCCCAGATGGACGACCGGGTCTGCGGGTCCAGGCCCACCGTGGGCTCGTCCAGGAACAGCACGTGGGGCGCGTGCAGCAGGCCCCTGGCGATCTCCAGCCGCCGCTTCATGCCGCCCGAGAACGTGCCGACCAGGCTGCCGCGCCGGTCCCATAGCCCGACCATGTCCATGACCTGACGCATTCGCGGCGCCACCGCCGCCCGCGGCACGCCGTATAGCTCGGCGTGGAAGCGCAGGTTCTGCTCGGCGGTCAGGTAGCTGTCCAGCGTGGTGTCCTGGAAGACCAGGCCGATGTTGCGGCGGACCGCGTCGCGCTCGCCGGCGGTGTCGTGGCCGGCCACGTAGGCCCGGCCCGCGGTGGCGTTGGCCAGCGTGCACAAGATCTTGATGGTCGTCGTCTTGCCCGCCCCGTTGGGGCCCAGGAAGCCGAAGGTCTCGCCCCTGGCCACCTCGAAGTCGATGCCCCTGACCGCCTCGACCTCGCCGTAGCGCTTCGTCAGCCCGCTGACCGTGATCACCGGCTGCGGCGGTCCGGCCGGGAGGCCGCCGGGGAGGGTGTCCCCCTCGGTCCTCCCGGCGGCCGCTCCGCCGCTGGCGTCCAGTCCCGTGCCGGTGCCTGCCATCACCTGCGCCTCCCTGGCTGGCCTGATCCGAGCCTAGCCGCGCCGGTGGCCCGGTTACCGGTCACGGTCACCGGCGGTCGGCTCGCCGCTGGCGTCCTCGCCATCGTCGGCGTCGTTCCCGCCGGCCGCCTCGTCCTCGTCGGCAGCGAGGATCCGGTACAGCGACTTGCGGGCGTCGGCCAGCACCTTGCGGGCCTGCGCCTGCTGCGTGTCGGTGCCCGCGCTCACGACCTGGAACGCGGCCATGCTGAGCTGGCCCAGCAGGGTCCGCATCTGGATCGCGCCGCCGGCCCCGCCGGCCACGTCATCCCACGGCGCGCGCAGCTCGGCCTGGTGGGTCTCGGCGTAGTGCTGGCCCTCCTCGGTCAGCACGTAGCCGCGCCGGCTGCCGCCCTCGCCGGGCTCGGCCCGGATCAGGCCCTCGTCCTCCAGCTGCTGGAGCGCCGGGTAGACCGAGCCGGGGCTGGGCCGCCAGACTCCCCCGCTGCGCTCGCCGATCTCCTGGATGATCTGATAGCCGTTCAGCGAGCGCTCGGCCAGC
>Ga0134128_10004518_pt1 | contig 17015 bp, 12 predicted proteins | sample KB31754_FD_96462 | JGI IMG/M metagenome (GOLD analysis project Ga0134128, IMG submission 96462) | Terrestrial soil microbial communities with excess Nitrogen fertilizer from Kellogg Biological Station, Michigan, USA - KB3-175-4 | ecosystem: Environmental > Terrestrial > Soil > Unclassified ...
GCCCCATGCCTTCAAGTATTTGCCGTCCTTATCAAACTTCACCCCGCGCGTATTGCCATAGCCGTCCGTCACGAACATGGTTCCGTCGGGCAACCAGTTGATGAAGGTGGGACGGTTGAAATGTTTGTCATCCTCGCCGGGCTGGTAAGGAGTGCCCAGAGTTTTCACCAATTCTTTTCCATCGTGCGTGAATTCGTAAACCGCGTGACCTTGATCATCCACTACCCAGATATGTTTCTCCGGATCGTAGGGATTCATCGTGATGGAGTGCGGGCGGCGCAGCACCTTGTCCCATTTCGTCCAGTCTTCGATCAGGTTGCCATTTGCGTCGACCACCACGATGCAGTGCTCCCATCGTGCATCCACGCCCAGCGTGCCTTTCCACACCGGGTTTCCCGCGGACGTTACCGGTCCGACCGAAGCGTTTCGCCACGGCACCTGGGCCACAGGAAACGAAATGCTCGGAGCAACCGAGGGGTAGGGAATCTCTTCGGGCCGCTTCATTGCAGGGATTTCGCCGCGTTCCAGAATGAATACGCGATTTGGGCTTTCCGCAAAGACGCTTTCCACTGCTCCATAAGTCCACTTCTCGTGGCCGGGCAACGCGGTGATTGGTTTTGGCCAGTTGGGATCGACCTGGTAAGGCCCGTCAACATCCTGGCCCACGCGCTCTCCGGCAAGCGCCGCAACTCCGTATCCCGGCTTGGTCTGGGCCTGTACCGGAATCATTTTGCTGGTGGCAATCACGCCGGCGACAAATGCAATCGCGGCCACGGCTGAAATGAGAAGCGTCAAGTTGCGTTTCGTCATAAGTTTAAATCTCCCGAAAAATCCCAATCGAATTCTGAATCGCCTAGCTTTCGAAAAGTAATATACACCTGTCCGTGCGCATTGGTCGCGGAAGCCCGAGGCCCGAGTTATGCGGTTGGGAATTTGACGCGAAGCAGCAGGCAGGCATGCGCGTTGTGCTTTTCAAACCATTCCCGCAGCCGGCTGTGCGAGTAATAAAAAGGCCGGACGATAAGTTCTTCTCCCGGCCTTTCCGTGAGCCTTGAAAAGTTCTTTATTTTGTCCAGGCCGCGCGAATCGGCTGGCCAATCAACAGTTCCGGGTCAGCGCCCTTGCGCGGAACAAACTTCTGCGGACGCCCGCCCCACACTTCAGCCGTGTAGAGATTGCCCTCCTGATCAACGCCGAACTGGTGCGTTCCCCACAAGCCGCCTGCCTCCGGCGTCATCGTGCCCCACGTGTACAGTAATTTTCCATTGAGGTCATATTTGTAAAACTTGAAATTGCCGTGACCGTCGGACATCCAGAGGTGTTGGTCCGCGGTCATAAAAATGTGATACGTCGCGGTAGGTCCATCTCCGAGGTACCATTGATTCAGAAATTTTCCGTTTTCATCGAAGATCTGAATGCGCCGGTTGCTGCGATCGTTAATGTAAAGGCGGCGCTGATTATCGATCGCGATCCCGTGCACGGTATTGAAATAGTTTGGCCGCATTTCATGGCCGCCGGGCGCGCCCCTCTCGCCCCAAGCCATCAGGAATTTTCCATTTTTGTCGAATTTTACGACGCGTGTCTCTTCATATCCGTCAGTGACATAAAATGTGCCGTCCGGCAGCCACGCGATATCCGTTTGGCGACCGAAAGTTTCACTGGGCGGCCCGGTTTTCTGGATATACGAGGGTCGCGCGGTATTGCCGGTCATCTTTGCATTGCGTTCGGTCGTGGTATTCAGCGTACCTATAGTCTGTAACAATTTCTTGCCGTCGTTGCTGAATATCCGGATCACTTCGTGGCCATCGTCAATGGCCCATACACGTTTTTCGGGATCATAGGGGCTGATCAGTATCTTATGAACGCGGCCCTGCGACAATACGTTCGGATTGTCAGGCTTAAAGAGCGAATCCCACTGAGTCCACGCCTCTTTCACATCTCCCTTGCTGTCGTACACGGTAATGACATGCTTCCAGCGGTAGTCCTTTCCATCGACTCCCAGATAATCATCGGACGCTTCGCCAGGACTGGCGTACGGGCCCACGGATGCATTCCTTCCATACATGCCGCGGCCGGGAACTTCGACGTGCGCCTTCAGTCCGAATGCGGTTTCGAGCTCCACATAAGCCTTCTTTACGTTCGTTAAATCGGGCAACTCCCCGCGCATTACAACGAAAATCCGATCAGGGTTCTGTGCGAACACGCCCTGCACGGCGCCCCACGTCCAGCCTTTTTCTTCCGGAAATAATGTGGACAAAGGTTTCGGCCAGTTCGGATCGACACGGTACGGCCCATCCACGAGCTCGTCGCTTGGATTTGCGGGATCGACCCACTGACCGGTCTGCGCCGCGCTCATCCTTTTCGTATTGACCCAGCTCAGCAAAATTGTAGCGCCCATCATGGCGCCAACCATCGCTCCGACAATCATTGTTCGGCTGGCGAGTTTCATCGGGTCCTCCTTTGTTCCGCCGCGCGCAGCTACTTATCCTCGTGCCGGAATATAAGCCGCGCCGGTCGCAAACTCTTTTGTTTTTGACGCAAACTCTTTTGTTTTTGAAATGACAGTTAAAAACCGGAAATGCCGCCAAGGGCTTCCCGTCTCGCCGATAACATACACCGAAGTTGGCAACTTTTGAGCCGGTTATTTACGCAGTATTTGTTTTCACGAGTAAAGGACGAGTCTGCCTGTTTGGACTCGTAATCCACTCGTACCGTGAATACCCGAGACAGATGGCGGAGGTTTAAGGCGGATTTCCGGTTAAAATATAGAAGTCTGCCCAGCGAGGGAGCGCCATGAAATCGAGGACCTTCTGGATTTTTGCACCGGGTGTTTCGCTTCGTCGTAGGGTGGCGTACAGTCTGGCCATTGTAAGGCTAATACTTGCACCGGTCATTCTGCTGGCAGTCTACTACCTGTTTGAGATGGGCTGGATTGTCGATCGCATCGTGAGTGTGGACGCACCATCGGCAACACTGGCGCAGCAGGCTTCGATCCAAATGCTGGAAGCGCGTCGAGCGGAACGCAACTTCTTCCTTCTGAATGATCCTGCCGACGTGAAGGCGAATCATGATTCGCTCGCGGCTGTGTCCGGAATTCTGCGCCAAATCCGCGCTCTGCACCCGGAAGAAGAAGTCACGATCCAAACTGCCTTGAACTCGCTTAACCTCTACCAGCAGCGATTCGACGAAGCGGTTTCGTATTTGTCGCAGCCTGGCGAGGCACAGCGCGACCGTCTCGAAACTGTCTTACGGAACTACGAGTCAGATTTGAACACTCTGGTGCGGCAGGACAATCGCAAGAGCCGGGCCAAGCTTGTCGAACAGCTTCGTGCGCAGGTGGACTCGTTTGACACGCAAGTCATGTCAACGATTCAGGCGAACGATCCCAAATTGCGGCAAATTACAGGCGCTCTGGAAGCAAACAGTCACGAATTATTCGGTTTAACGTCCGCGCTCGAAGGTGAAAATTGGGAGCGCGTCCAGGGAGATCATCAGCGAGCGCAAAAGCTTCTGCATCGCGCGGAGTGGGTCTTGAGTATCGTTTCGGCGATTACAATCTTCCTCAGTCTTTGGGTAAGTCTGGTTCTACCGCGGCAGGTGATCCGGCCGCTGATGATACTCAAGGAGGCCGTCGATCACGCCATTTCTGGAAATTATCAGATTCAATTCGAGCTGCAAGGAAAAGGAGAAGTTGTGGAGCTTGCGAAAAGCATTCGCAGCCTGATCGCGCATCTTCATGCCCGGCGGCAAACCGCGTAATCCCCGCAAGAATCAGATTCCGCAGGCTGAACCCAGCAACACTAAGTGCTAATCCTTACTCGTAAAACTGCGGCGACTTCTTCAGCTTTGCATTACCCGCGAAATCATGTTGAATCCACAGCTGCGAATTCGTTTTCTTCAAAAACGCATCAACCTCTTTCCGGCTGGCGCGAGTCAGTTCCGGGTTGAAATCGAACGTCGGAGTGCGGTCCAAAGTTTTCTCGGCAGGATAATGATAAAGATCGCCAGAAAGCACAATTCCGCCAGTCTTAGCCAGTTTTACGTAAAGAACCTGGTGACCCTGGGTGTGGCCGGGAGCGGACTTGATGATGACCGTGCCGTCGCCGAACACATCGTACTCATTTTCCTTAAGGATGATCGTCTTGCTGTTTTTCAAGGCGGAAAACGTGGCCGGCCATAGTGAGCCATAAACTTTTGCGCCGCCGAACATCACGTCATGCTCCACCTGCGGCACGAGCCACGTAGCGCTCGCAAATTCATTGGCGTTTCCGGTGTGATCGTAGTGATAGTGCGAAAGCGCCAGATAATCGATGTCGGCGGGGGAGTACCCAATTTCCTTCAACTGGTCGCGAAGATTTTTGTCCACGTCCGCCTCGCGCGATGAGCCGTCGGGTAGAGAAACGTGTTGCGTGATCATCGCGCCTGTCGGTTTCCAGGAGTCATCAGGAATCGCGCCGGTGTCCCACATCAGATTTCCCTTCGGATGCGCGATCAGAAAGCACGCCATCGACATATCGCTCGTCGTGACGTCTTCATTCTTCAAATTAAAACGGCCCATATCCGCGTTGTGCAGCACGCCGCAATCGAAAACGTAAAGCCGGACAGAGCGCGGGGCTTTCGCCTTGCCTTGCGGTGACGGAGCCCTTTGCGCGCTTAGGTTCGCCAGACTGGAAAACGAAAATGTCGCAACCATGGCCGTAAGAAATAACCGCATCATCGCGCGTTTCATTTTTTGGACCTCGCTCTCTCTTCGACCGTTGAATTCATGAACCGTGAATTGTGGGGCATTGTATACCGGCTTTCTCTCGATTGGCAGGTTCGAAAAAATTGTGTTGGCACGGTGTCCAAAAAGCGTCCAGGTTCTGCGATGCTGGCGGTTTCGTCCGGAGATGCACCGCAAAACCGCAGGCGAGACGCCGGCGCCACAAACTGCTTTGTACCAACGCGCTCAGCGCGGCCATTTGCTTAAAGTTTGGCCAGGGCAAATTGTTCACCTCAGGGTCGGACTCGCAAATCGTAAGTTCAACAGTGTAAACTTCGGGTGGCAATAATCGAAAAGGAGACGGCCTTTGTCGCGCGCGGCGAAAATGAAATCCCGGTTTGCAATCATGGGAATCGTTGCGATTTCGCTGTGCATGGTTGGCTCATTAACAGCCAAGGCGCGCCGAAAGCTCTATGTTTTTCACTATGAAAATGTCCTTGGCACATCTCTAGAATTAAAAGTTTCAGCCTGGTCCGAAGCGCAATCGCAAAAGGCGGACCAAGCGGCGCTGGCCGAGATCGATCGAGAGGCGCATATCCTCAGTTCCTGGGATCCGCAGAGCGAATTCAGCAATTGGTTTCGCACACGCGGTCAGCCAGTCCATGTTTCTCGCGAATTATTTGAAGTGTTTAGTTTGTTCGATACGTATCGCGGAATGACGGGCGGCGCGCTCGATCCTTCCGCGGAGACGATCACACGGGTCTGGAAACATGCTGCCGCGGAGAAGCGCATCCCCTCGCGATACGAATTGGACGCGGCCATCGCAAGTGTGCGCAGAGTTCATTGGACGCTCGATCCCCTGAATCAGACGGCGACGCACACGAGCGATGCGCCGCTCGCGCTCAACTCGTTCGTGAAAAGTTACATCGCAGGGCGGGCCGCCGATGCGGCGCTCCATGCGTCGGGCGCGCAGGGATTGGTTATTAATATCGGCGGAGACTTGATCGTGCGGGGCGATTGGCAGGAACCGGTTGATGTATGCGACCCAAAATCGGACGTGGAAAATGGAACGCCCATTGCGCACCTCATCATTCGCGATCGCGCGGTAGCCACTAGTGGAGACTACCGGCGAGGAGTGGAAATTGGCGGGCGCCGCTACTCGCATATTGTCGATCCCAGCACTGGCATGCCTGCGAACCAAATCATCAGCTCAACAGTCATTGCGCGGTCGCCGGCGGTTGCGGGCGCGCTGGCCACGGCTTTTTCCGTTTTAACACCCGCGCAAAGTGCTCGTGTCGCGGCTTCGGTGCCCGGCGTGGAATATTTGCTGGTGGATAAAAACGGAAACAGGATCGTGAGCGCGGGTTGGAGTGCGTATGAAGCTGCGCCCGTGCCACGCATGACGATGCGCACTCCTGCCGCGACGTTCAAGACGATTTCCGCGCAATCCGGGGGTGCGCAATGGGATCCCAAATACGTGCTGACCATTTCCATTGAACTGAGTTTGATTGAGGGTTACCGGATCCATCGGCCCTACGTGGCTGTGTGGATTGAGAACGAAAACCATGCTCCCGTGCGCACGGTTTCCGTATGGTTTGGGAAATACAAATATCTGAATGAATTGCGCGCATGGAGCCGCGACGAGAACACGCGGTCCACGAACGAAGACACTCACATCCTGAATTCTGTTTCGAGCGCCACCCGCCCTCCTGGGAAATATACGTTCCAATGGGATGGCAAGGATGACGCCGGCAATCTGGTTAAGGCGGGCAAATATAATGTAATGATCGAAGCGGTGCGCGAGCACGGCTCTTATCAATTGCTTCACCAAGAGATGGATTTTAACGGTTCGCCCAAACAGTTTCAGTTTCCGGGCGGGATAGAGATTGCGTCGGCCACCATTGATTACCACAAAATTGCCCAGTAGCCCTGGCGGAAACGAACCCGGCTCTCTGCGTCGATCGTCCGTCGATCCACGTGATTTGCACTGGAAGCGCCGCTTCGCGCACATCGCGCGCTGGCTGCACACGTATTTGTCCATGGTCAGTTTCACCATTCTGCTGTTTTTCGCGGCCACGGGCCTCACCTTAAATCACGCGGAGTGGTTCGATAGTCATGCGCGACCCGCCATATACCATGGCACTCTGGACAAGGCGTGGGTGAACGCTAGCGACCCGGACGGCGTGGCGAGAGACGAACTCGTAAAATATTTTCGTCAAACTCATCGGACCAAGGGCGCTCTCTCCGATCTTCACGTGGATGGAGAGCAGTGTGAAATTTTATTTAAAGGGCCCGGCTACGAGGCGGACGCGACCATCGATCGCACAACCGGAAATTATGATTTAACGATCAGTCCATTCAGCCTGGTGGCTGTATTGAACGATTTACATAAAGGGCGGGACTCCGGAAAGATCTGGTCCAATGTAATTGATTTCTCAGCTGTTCTGATGACGCTGGTTTCTCTCACTGGCCTCACACTCATTTTCTTCCTTCATAAGCGGCGCTTCTCTGGTTTATTGCTCGTGGCCGTCGGCGCGCTATTATGCTGGCTGGTTTATACTTTTTGGGTTTCGTGATTGACGTCGAATTTTCAATGCCAAAAAATTTTGCACCACAGCAACGTTGCGAAAGTTCTCAAGTAGAAAACGGAATTTCAAAAGCGTTTCTTCCCGTCGCCCATGTGCCAGGGTTGTGCCGGGGCGCAGAGAAGCGTACGATGCGTTCAATAAATTTCTAAATTCGGACCGCGATTTTTACGCGGCTCATTTAACCGGCAAATAAGAGGGAGTGGTCACATGCGGAATCGGCTCGCAACAGGAATCTTGGTGGTCAGTGTGGTGTCGAGTCTGGCGGGCGCCGCTCGTGGACAAGGCAAGCCTCAGCAGGCGCCCGCGCCGCCTACCACGCCAAACGCAACTAGCGCGTCCGTCGCCATGGACATTACCGGCATATGGGATGGGATGCGCGGCAACTATGACTTCGCCTCCTTCAGCAAGGGCGATCCTCCAATGACTGCGTGGGGAAAAGCGCAATTCGATGCCGCCAAGCCTTCGCAAGGACCGCGCGGCGTCTCATTAAAAGAAACGACTGACAGTGTTTATAAATGCTTTCCGCCGGGCATGCCGTATATCTATCTGCAAATATTCCCCATGCAAATCGTGCGGACACCGAAGGAAGTTATCGAAATTTTTGAGTATGACCACAACGTGCGCCATATCTACATCGACGGCCGCAAACATCCGGATGATTTGACGCCCACCTATAACGGCCACTCGATTGGCCACTGGGAAGGCGATGCGCTGGTCGTAGACACGGTCGGCCTGAACGGGAAACTTTGGCTGGATCGCCTCGGACATCCGGAGAGCGACCAGATGCACATCGTCGAGCGCATTCATCGTGTGGATGAAAAAACGTTGCAGGTCGACTTCACGTTTGACGATCCCAAAGCCTATCCGAAGCCGTGGAACGCCGTGATGAAGTTTCGCTCGCGGCCGGATTGGGACATCATGGAACTGATCTGCGAAGATAATATTGATTTCGAGAGCTTCGAGAAATAGGCCAATCTTTCGGTCGAAATCACACAGTTTCGCGAAAATCGAACGGCCTGTAGTGGCGCCACTTGCCTGGCTGTGACACTGTGCCAGGGATTACAACTCACGGGAGAACAAGATGAATCTCAAGAATGCGACAGCATTAATTTCCGGCGGAAGCAGCGGAATCGGGCGAGCCATCGCGCAATCGCTTGTGGCAAGCGGCGCGCGCGTCGCAATCACTGGACGCGACGAGCGGAAGCTCGCGGAAGTGGCCAAGCACTTGGGCGTGCTTGCGATTCATGCGGATGTTTCGCTCGAGGGGGATGTCGAGCGCACCTATAAGGAAGTTATGCAGAAATTTGGGGACCTGGATATCCTGGTAAACAACGCGGGCAGCGGCGTCTTCAAGAACCTGGTGGATATGGGCAAAAAAGAATTTGAAGATGTGTTCGCCACGAACGTCACGGGCGCGATGCTGATGGCGCGTGAGGCTGCGAAACTTTTCGTGAAGAAACAGCGCGGAAACATCGTGAATATTTCTTCCACCGCCGGACTGCGTGGAGCGCCGAACGGCACAGCGTACTACGCCAGTAAATTTGCGCTTCGTGGCATGACCGAATGCTGGCGCGCGGAATTGCGAAAATACAATGTGCGCGTGATTCTGGTCAACCCGAGCGAAGTGGTTACCAATTTTTTTCCGACTGCGGGCTTGCCTCAAAACGCAAATGCCACGAAGTTACGCCCGGAAGACATCGCGTACGTCGTGAAATCCATGCTGGAAATGGACGACCGCGGTTTTGCGCCCGAAGTGTCCATTTTCGCAACGAATCCACAGGATTAATTTCTGCCCGGCAACTAATAAAATTAGAGGATTTTAAGTGGCGCGGGCTTCCGCCTGCGGAATTTGGTCCTCACGAGGACTAAACTCCTCAGCCGGAAGCCCGCGCTGTAAAAGCCAAGCCTTTTGCTACTTAATGTTATTTTCCTTGCCTTCCTTCACGTAGGCCACTGACGTGGCGATGTGATTCCGGCTGTGAATGGATTTTTTCTTCGCCAGGTGCGCAAACATCTGGATTCCAAAGCCTCCATCCAAATCATCCGTAATTCTTTTTTTCCACGGACGCCTGATAATTTGCGTGGTCAGCCGGCGCGTGATGCGCGGTTGCGTCATAATATGGGTCGCAAGTTGCTTTGCGCGGTCGAGAAGCCTGTCTCGCGGGACGACCTCATTTACCAGCCCATATTCGAGCGCTTTTTTCGCGTCAATCGCTTGGCCGGTGAGCAGCGCATAGGCTCCGCGCTTCGTACCCAGGAGCTCCAGGAAGCAGCTGTGAATGCCGTCACCCGGAACGGAGCCGATGTCATAATGCAGATCGAAAATGACGGCGTCTTCGCTGCAGATCGAGATATCGCACATGAGACAAATTTCCGTGTGAAAGCCCGGACCGTTCAGCACGCCAATCGTGGGAATCTCCAGGTCATTCACCAATGAACTGACGTTGATTCGCCCATCTTTGTACGCGTATTCGTAGGCCCAATGCTGCAAATCCTCCTGCTCCAGCTTGAACCCTTCGGGATCCGCATCCATCATGAAATCTTCGCCGGATCCGGTGAAGATCATCACTTCATTTTCAGGATCCGCCCCAATTGTTTTGAACAACTGGCCCACTGAGCGATGATTTTCGACGCTCAATTGAATCGGCCCACCCGCCGTGTGCGCCTCCACGACGATTACTCCTTCCTTGCTGCGCTCCATTTTGTAATGCTGCTTGAATCGTTCCTTGTAGTCCTCAAACTTGGGGGTAGGAATAAAATCCACGATTGACATATCCGCATCTCCTTCTTGCTTGCCTGCGACGGATTTTTAACGATCCGGCGAATCTAAGCTCTCAATGAAAGGCCAGACCCACGGGCACTGAATTACGATTTTGCTTTCAGTCCGGCGTTCCGAGCTACGACTTGCGTCACACTCGACCAGTCCATCTCACCCTGCCCCTGCGCGAGCCCAGCAAGCAACTGATCGTGAAGAAGGCTGGCGAGCGGCATAGGAGAAGCAACCTCCTCGGACGCGGCCAGCACCAGGCGAACATCTTTCAGTCCCAGCTTTAGGGCAAATCCAGCCGGCTCGAATTTCTCCTGGGCAATAATGCGCCCGTAACCGGTAATCACTTGCGAGCCGAAAAGAGAATGCATAGCGTCCAGGAAGATCTCAGGCGCGACGCCCGATTTCCGAAGAGCCGCATACGCCTCGCCCAGCGCTTCAATCGCGCTGATCACCATGAAGTTACCGCATACCTTGGCGACATTCGCCTGCCATGGCTCCGTACCGATAACGAATGTTTGGCGCCCTATGGCGTCAAACAGTGGACGGCAGCGTTCGACAAGGTCAGCGGGTCCTGCGGCTATCACGATCAGATTCTTGCTTTCTGCGGCATCAGGTCGTCCGAATACGGGCACACTGAGAAAGCCTTGCTTCCGTTGGGCATGCTCCGAAGTCAGTCGGCGAGCCATGCCCGTGCTGATCGTGCTGTGCGACAGGTGAATGCAGCCTGCCTTCATGGCGGAGGCAGCGCCATTTTCGCCGAAAATAATCTGCTCAAGCGCGTAATCGTCCGCGACCATGCTCATTACGGCGTCGGCGTCCCGCGCCGCATCCGCCGGCGAAGTCGCGACGCGCGCTCCGTCTGCGGCCAGCGCCTCAGCTTTCTCGCGGCTGCGGTTATAAACGGCTAACGAGTGGCCCGCACGGATCAAATTACGCGCCATTCCGGCGCCCATTCTTCCCAACCCAAGAAATGCAATTTTCATAGCCGCCAGCATAGCGATTCCACCTGGCAGAACCAAGCGATTTTCATCGATCGTTTCTGACTGCGGCTATGATGCAAGATCAACTATGTTGCTGTTGAATTAACTTTTATTTATCCATGCTTTTATCAGGTGAAATACCGATGGAAATCGATCTGAAAGTTTTTTAAGAATGGGGGCGGCCTGCTTCGTTCTATTGGCCATCAAAGCGGTTCCTTAAAGCGTGCCTCCCCCAGACCCACGCGCATTGACTGAGCTACGAAGAATGGTCTATTCTCCGGACAAACATATCGATTGTGACGAGGTGAACGGGCGCTGCCCGGAATTTAAGCTGAACGGGGATTTGGATTCGCCCAGACCTTTCCATAGTGCAAATTGCCGACGGTTGGCGAACTTTACTTTCCACGGAAGCCGTGCGAAGCGCTGGATTACCCGTGATTCGCCTTCGCCGTTCGGAGTATTAATCGTCATTCTTGACCAGGTTGGTCGGAGGTCGTGGCTATGAGGTTTCATCGAGCCTTCTTCCTTTTTGTTCATTGCGTCTTTCTGTGCTTACTTCTGGCGGTTTTGTCCGCCCCCGTGGCCGCAGCTTCTCCCAATCCTGCACAAAAATCTTCTGCCAAAACACTTCATTCTGTGGACGAAGCTTCCATCCCTGGGCCGATGCGCTCGTTCCTTCGGATGGCCGCCATTAGCCAGGAAATCACGCCAGACGAATTGTTGCCGCTGCTTGCGCGCAATGTCGTTATGAATGGTTACGAGGTGGGTAGGCCTACGCAGTACCTGGTCCTCGTAAATTGGTATCTCGACCAAGCCAGGGAACTGGAAGCGCTCGCCGGAAAGGGTGAAGTCATTCATGTTTCAAATTGCGAGGATGCTAAGCCTCTTCTCGCGATTCTCGGTTACAGATTGCAAAAGACCTGCGGTCCCGACGCCGCATTAGAGACTGCGGATGCGAACCGGGCGTTTCTTACGGTGAATTCCGGATTCCCTTTGGCTGATTTGGAAGACGCGTTGCGGGCAGGGAAGCCTTTTGACACTGCCTATGGGCCCACGCAAGTGCCTGTGCTCTACAAGACTTCGGATTGGATTTCCGCAAAGAAAAATTCGAATCGCAGTGTGGTCGACTCGATCTTACGGGATCCCAATCTGGCTCGCCTCTACTGGGCGATGTCCCGTATGGACTCGGAAACCAGCCAATTTTTGTGGCAATCCCTAGGGCTAAAGAAACTCATCTCAGTCGCTCCCGTGCTGGACTTTTACGGCTGCCAAATCAGCGTCCGGTCCGGGCGAGTTCTTGTGCCGGGGGGAACACAGGCGGAATCCGCCTGGAGGGATGTGGTCGGCGTGAGTCCGCGCTCCCCTGCGGATTTCATCTTCAAGCTACTTACCAAGGATGGAGGATGGGTGGCGTCCTACTACGACACGCTTTCACGGGTGGACTCATCCCAACAGGCCTATTTCGTTTCGCCTCGCCGAATACAGCGTTTGTATGACGCGCTTCGCGGGCGCGACATTAACCCGCCGCCCACGAAGCATTCTTTCCGGCCTGATCCTGCCCTGTTTCTGCTGGAGACACGGCTTCTCCTCAATCCCAACGGCGAGCCGCACATTCCCGGGAGCATTGATGTCTGGAAGGAAGTTCTGCGCCGAAAAGTGGATTCCAAGCTTGTCCGGGAGTGGGGAGAGAAAGCAAGCAGCTGGAATAATCCCGAACAAGTGATCGAAGGAATGGTTGCGGTGACACGCTATCCAATGCCGGATGGGCCAGTCTTCAACTTCTTAATGCTCACGGAAATCGATCGCAACCGGCCGGCGAATGAGCAGCTTACGATTCCCACCGCCCGGCTGCTCGCGGAAAAATTTCCGCTTTTTGGCGATCAGTATCCCATGTTTGCGGAATTTCCCGCATTAACCAATGAATCCATCACGCGCTTTCTGACGGTGGCCGAGGGTCTGAACCAGATTCCCGATCACCTTGCCCGCACCGATGCTCTGGGAATCATGCAAGCCAATATTGGCCTCTGGGAAATTCTTGCGCGGCAAGGTGAAATTCCAGATGCCCAACTGAATGATTCCTGGCAAAAGGTCCTCATTCCTTTCAGCACACTGCATTCTTCCGATCAGGTCTATCAGGCGGGGCGCGCGTCGCTTGCGGAACTTTTGCGCGCCGCCTGCGGAAAAACATTTTTGCCGCAGGACCAACTCTTTGCGTTGCTCGCGGGTCCTGAACAGTACACCAAAGAGGGACAGCAGCTTCGATCACAAATGGCCCGGAGGATGCACCAGGTGATCGATGACCAGCGCCTGGTTTCACTGGATACTGTGATTGCGCTGGGTGACGGCTTGGACCAGATGGCCAAAGGTAAGGACGTCGCCGAGTCGTTGCTGCCCCTAGCCGGGGAACTGCGCGAATTCGAACTGCCGAGACCCCTTTTCACCAAAAGTGAAAGGAATGAATTTGCCGGAGGGCTTTACAGCAATCGCCACACGGCCTTGCAAATGAGGACTGACTTAATTCGAATCATCAAATCGCCCTCCAGCCCCGCGGAATTGGTTCAAGCCCATGCCTTGCTCACTCCATTTTTACGGGACACCCTAGTGGGGCTCAATTACGCCTACTACGAACCGCCCGGCGCACAAATGATTCACCATAATCCGCTCTTCGTTCGGTCACATGATTTTTCCGGCGGCGATTATTCCGGTGAAGCTGCGACAGCCATGGATCAAATTTGGCGGTCTCCACGCATATTTGGCCGCGGATGGACGGCCAGCGGCGGCGCGCATTTGATCGGGTCCATGGCCGATTTGCCTTATGCGCTGGCCCGCGTGGAACAGGACTTTATCGTTCCCAAAAATGTCCAGTCGCTTATCTGGGAAGATTTGGTTCCCGGACTTATCACCAGCGCGGTATTGCCACGATGGTGGAGCGTCAGCCGAAATGAAATGCACGCCGTGGCTCTCTACCAACGCACTGGCGAAGAACTGTTGAGCTCCGCCGCCAAGGATGCGAAGGTGCGTGAGCAGGTCCTCAACATTATTTCCGAGCGCCTGCTTCCCCAAAGATTGGAACAAATTGAGGCCGCTCTGCGCGCGGGACAAGAGGAAGACGCGCTGTCGCTGCTTGCTCCGTCAGATACTTTTTTTCTGGCCGCTGAATTTCGTCGCAATCATTCATCGGAAAGACAAGCTTGGGGGCCGGCGGGAAACGAATTGGACGAAGTGCTGGCGCGGTACCCGATCGAAACTAATTTGGACCGCATTTCTCAAGATTTCGGAGTTCCGCACCCGGCAATCGCGCAAACCTACCATCGAGAGCTGATGAACATGAAGCCCGTCCCCACGTTTCTCTATTACTCGAGCCGATTAATGGCTGAGTCTTGGGATTCGGGGAACCTCTATTGGGGCCGGTTGGCGGATGAGATGGGATATTCGCCCATGATGCTAAATATCCTCGTTCCGGAATTGACGCGCCGCATGGTGGAACAGACTTTCGCTTCGCATCTGGAAGATTGGTCCGCCGTTTTGCGCGCGATGCGGGAGACGGGAGAAGAATTCCGGCAGGGAAAAATTGCTTCCTTAGCCAAGAGGAGCCCGTCGGCAGGACTTTGAAGTTCTGGCAAGCAGTCGTCTGAAATTCCAGGGGCCGAACCGAACGTGCGCGGGCTAGTGGAGAGATTTCGAGGGGAAATATGGCAAAACGATACGGGATTGTCGTCTTAATATTTTTGATTTTTCTGCCCATTGGCGTGGTCTGGCTCTTCGCGCAGGACCAGAATCAGGACCAGAACCAGAATAACAGCAGTGACGGAAGCGTCATTCACGTCGTCGTCTCCATGGTGCAATTGAATGTGGCGGTGAGCGATGAAAAAGGGAATTACATTACGACTCTACACCCCTCCGATTTCACCGTGACTGAAGACGGCATTCCACAAAAAATGGCATCGTTTGAAGAGGGAAATGCAGCGCCCGAAACGATTCTTAACGCTGCGCAGGATTCCGGCCAAACCATGCCGCCTGACAAGACGGCGTCAAATGAATTGCAACCAAATGGGGTAATCCGTGGAGGAACTCAATCTGGCTCTCTGGATGCCATCGCGTCTTCGGCCAGCGGGTCCAACGTCTTCATCTTGTTTGACACTAGCAATTATATGTTTCACGGACGAGGTTTCGTATTTGCTCAGGACTCGATTGCGGAATTTGTGAGATCGCTCGATCACCCCTACCAGGTTGCGTTTTATTCCTACAGCCGCAACTTCTACCGCGCCGCGTCGCTTACTTCGGATCGGTCCCAGGTCATTCGCGGTGTGCGCCAGACCACTAACGGCGACGATTCCGCCCTTTATAACGCCCTGCTCATGACCCTCAAAGATGCCGCTCAGCACACCGGCAGAAAAGTCGTAGTCGTGTTTTCCAATGGCCCGGATAATTCCAGCATGGTTTCCCCGGAAGACGTGGATGAACTGGCGCAGTCCGAAGGCATCCCGATCTACATCATCAGCACCCGGGAAGCGCAACTAAATGCCGCTTCCGCCGCCGTTTTCGCGCGCATGACAGCCAGTACAGGTGGCGAAGCTTACTTTGCGAAGAGTTGGAAAGATCAGCGCGATGCCTTCAGCTCCATTCGCGAGGATCTGGCTCATCTCTACTTCATGAGTTATTATCCGCAACCTAATCCAAATCGCGGCTGGCGCGCCATTTCCGTGAAACTCAATAATCCAAAATTTAAAAAATATCGCATCCGCACGCGAAGCGGCTACCGCCCGATTCCCGCTCGCATTAATACGGAAAACTTGCCTTCTGAACAATAAATGGGTTCATGGGTTCGCGTTTTCGAGGCTACGTTCCCGATCTTTCCCCGTTATGCAATACATAATTGCCCTGAGAGTTGCTTGTGTTGCCTACTGTACTTTCGTCCAGTAGTAATTTTCAGGGCATATCCCTAAGCTATCTGTGATTCGTGAATTGCACCGGGTGCCGGCCGTCATCCGCGCAGGGAAGAGAAATCTATATGGAGAGAAGGAAATCGGCGATCTTGGCAAGTCGTGGAACCGCCCCAGATGGCTCCAAGGCGGAAAGAAGGAAAAGCCACCGCTTCCCGGTTGCGGTGCCGATTGAAGCAAGTTGGCGCAATTCAGAAGGCATACCTGTCCTGGTTCAGGCCATTGCGAAGCAAGTGAATGCGAATGGCGGCTACCTGGAAATGTCGATCCATCCCAGCGTCGGTGGCCGTATTACTCTTACCAATTTTCTTTCCGCGGAATCAGCGGACGCGCGTGTGCTTGCCACGCCTAGCTCACGAGAAGGCGTTTCGCACGGAATTATTGTGGAGCTGATCACGCCGAGCGATAGTTTCTGGGGCGTAAATCTCCAGGTTAAGAAGACGAGCGTCGAGCTCCAACGACTCGAAAAAGCGCTTCAAGCCGAGGGCATCGATTTCCGGTTGCTGAATGAATTCCGCGATACGGTCGATTCTATCCGCACCACAGCGCTTGCGGTTCAGCAACTGAGGGAACTGCAACTGAAGGGCCGGGATGAAAGCGAGATTACGGCTTTGCTCATCTCAGAGCGCATTCGGCGCACCACAAATCTTTGCCGCGAATTGGTTGCTGATCTGGACGCTGGCCACATGTCCAACTCCATTAAAGGCGTGGATGCGCTTTATGAATCTCTTGAACAAGCCTGTGACCGCTTAAGGCATCTTTTGAAGAGTCGCCAACCGGATCGCTATTTAACCACGCGAACCTAAGCGCCAGATTGGCCGCATTGCTCATTTATTAAAGTAATGCCTAGAACCGAAACACGACTCCCGTGGTTATTCGTACGCTGTGTTGTAAACCTCCGAAGTAGTGTGTGACCACGTCATCCACCTGAATCATGCGCCAGGTAAGCAATGGCGCAATGTGCCTGTCAAGACCTCCACCGAGTGCTGCCGCATACGACGAGCTGGTAAGTCCATTGTCATGGATACTCCC
>Ga0134128_10004519_pt1 | contig 17011 bp, 14 predicted proteins | sample KB31754_FD_96462 | JGI IMG/M metagenome (GOLD analysis project Ga0134128, IMG submission 96462) | Terrestrial soil microbial communities with excess Nitrogen fertilizer from Kellogg Biological Station, Michigan, USA - KB3-175-4 | ecosystem: Environmental > Terrestrial > Soil > Unclassified ...
CGTTCGCCTCGGCCTGGCCGAAATGCCCGCCCATGTAGACCTTGTCGTCGCCCGGCTTCTCGAGCTCGGGATTGACGACGAACGTGCTGATGCGGTCGGAGGCGCACACGTACAGTAGGTGCGTCGTCGGATCGTACGAGCTCGGCGGCCAATTGGCCCCGCCGTTGGTCGAGGGCTTGACCATGATCTCGTGCGTCCAGTACGGCGTAAAAATGCGCCCATGATTCGGGATATCGCCCGTGCCGGGGATGAGCGGTGCGCCCTCGGGGACGATCGTGATCTCCTGGGGCACGATCGCATCGCCGATCGGATATGGCTGAGTCGGTGAGGTTGCCTGCCGCGGCTCCTGCGGGACCGGCCGCTCGACGATCCCGATTAGCGGCTTGCCCGTCTCCCGATCGAGGATGTAGGCCCAGCCGGTCTTGGAAACCTCGACGAGCCCCTTTCGGATGCGCCCGCCGACCTTCGCGTCGAACAGAATGACGGGGTTCGGGGAATCGTAGTCCCAGAGATCGTGGTGGATCTGTTGGAAATGCCAGCGGTACTTTCCCGTCTTCGCATCGAGCGCGACGATCGACACCGTGAACAAATTGTTGCCCGGTCGGATCGAGCCGTTGAGATTCGGTCCGGGATTACCGGTCGAGAAATAGAGCATCCCGAGCTCGGGATCGACCGCCGGCGTCTGCCACACCGCCGCCCCGCCATGCGTCCACGCATCCGAATTCTTCGGCCAGGTATCCGAGCCGATCTCGCCCGGCGACGGCACCGTGTAGAACGTCCAGATGAGCCGGCCGGTCTTGGCATCGTAGGCTTTCACACGGCCCCGAACGCCCATCTCCCCGCCGCTGAAGCCGATGATCACCATGCCGTCGTAGTAGAGCGGCGCGGCCGTGATGCTGAAGCCCTTCTGCCAGGGCTCACCCTGCACCGACCAGGCGACCTTGCCCGTGAGTTGATCGATCGCGACGACTTTCGCGTCGAGCTGGCCGATGTAGACCTTGCCCTGCCCGAGCGCGACGCCGCGATTGGAGCGTCCGATGGGGTTGCCGGCGTGCGGATCGATGTTCGCGTGATAGGCCCACCGTATCCGACCTGTCGGCACGTCGATCGCAAAAACATCGTCGGCGCCGTTGGAGACGAAGAGCGTGCCGCCGTACTCGAGGATCTGCGTTTGACCCGAGTTGCCGGGTCCCGCGCCCGAGCCCATCGACGTGCGCCACAGTGCTTTGAGCCCTGCAACGTTGGTGCGGTTGATGAGCGCAAGGGGCGAGTAGCGCTGATTGAAGAGGCTGCCGCCGTTTGTGATCCAGCCCGAGCGCGGCTGCGCCATCAGTTGCCGCGCCGTGAACGCGGGCGCGCGCTCGATCCCGTCGGCGCCGAGCGCCACGCTGGCTGCCGCAAGCGCCCCGATCCCGAGTGTCGTCAAACCGCGCAACATGCGCCGCAGGCCGCTGCTCACTCGAGCTCCGTCTGTCCCTGCGCATTGACAGGGTTGCGGTTGTTCTCCTCGCAAATGAACTCGAGAAGGTTCTGAGTGCGCGAGCGGTGGTAGGTGTAGGTGCTGTGCCACGGCTTGGCGAGCGCGAGAGGATCCTCGACCGTCATCTCGTCGAGGAGCGTGTTGGGGTCGCCCTTGACGAGATGGATGCGCTCGATGATGTGCATCTGGTCACTGTGATTCATCCCCATGCCGAGAGCGGTTGCGGTCTTGAAGCCGATGGTGTCGACGACGAGCGTGTCGCCCTGCCAATGTCCGATAGAGTTGCCGTAGAAGGTGGGATCGAGCTCATCGGCAGCCGGATGCTTGCGCCCATCGGTGAAGATGTTGCGCCATTGCATCCATGCCTCGAAATGCATGGTCACCCGCCCGGGCGTAAATAGGAACTCGACGGGGTACTGGCCGACTCCCATGATGCCCGGCATCCCAGGAGGCCTGCAGTACGAGGCATAGTGCGGCACATTCCCCTGCGTCGCCTTGACCTGCTTCTGCCACTGATCGTATTCCGCGAGATACTTGCCCTTGAGCTCCGGCCGCTCGCGCTTCACCCCGGGTTTCGGAGGGAATTCGAGATACCAGATCCCGCCCCAGTCGGGCAGACGATCGAGCGCCGAGTAATGACCCTTGGGGAAGGCCGCCGGATAGGCATGGCCCGATTGCGCGGAAGCATCCGAGGAGTCGCCGGAGGTCTGATCCGGGGCGGTTGCGGCCACGGACGGTGCGGCGACGGCTGCCGCCAGAGTGCCCGCGCATGCCGCGCTCAGAAGCGCTGCCGCAAGCCGAGATCGGAGTTTCATGGAGGCTCCCGTCCGACGATTTCGTAGCCTGAGGGTGAAGGGAGTATAAGTCGAATCGAATCCGGCCTGTCGCGCGGCCGCGGCGCGACTCCGCCGTGCGGCTGGACTCGAGGGCCGTTACTCCCCGTGCGGCTGGACGCCGAAGGCGGTATCCCTTGACATGTCATCGGGGACACCGTACATCACGGTCATTATGAACGAGCTGGAGTGAACCGATGAGACTGGGACTCGCCGGATGCTTGGCCGCCATCGCGCTCGGCGCAAGCGGAGTCGTCCTCGCCCACCACTCCTTCGCGATGTTCGATCAGGCGCGCATGCTGCCGCTCACTGGCACCGTTCACGATTTCCAGTGGACCAATCCGCACGCCTTCATCGATCTCGACGTACCGAATTCGGCCGGAGGCGTCGATCTCTGGAAGGTCGAGCTCAACAGCCCGAACAATCTCGAGCGCCAGGGTTGGCACATGCACACCATGCGCCCCGGAGACAAGGTGACCGTCGTCATCAATCCACTGCGCGATGGGGCGAAGGGTGGACTGTTCGTGTCCGTGAAGCTGCCGAACGGTCGGGTGCTGCAGGACCCGACACGCCGGGGCCACGGACCCATCAATGTTCCCCAGGCGCATTGACTCGGAACGCAGTCTGTCGGTGATGCGGGTCTGGGGGCACACGACGGTTGCGGCGTGCGCGACACTCGCGCTTGCCGGCTCGGCCCTTGCCACACTCGCCGCACCTGCGCGTGCGGCACCCGCGCATGCGGCACCTGAGGCCGCTGCCGATCGCACCGCGGCCCGATGTGACCGGACCTGTCTCGAGGGCCTCGTCGAGCAATATCTCGGCGCGCTTTTCGCGCACGATCCGGCGCGGCTTTCAATGACTGCGGACGTACGCTTCACGGAGAACGGCCAGCAGCTCGAGCTCGGGGAGGGGCTTTGGCGCACGGTGAGCGGCAAGGGCACGTTCCACCTCATCGTTCCGGATGAGGCAGCCGGCGAGGTCGCCTGGCTCGGCTCGATCCGCGAGGCCGGCACGCCGGCGATGCTCGCCCTGCGTCTCGGTGTGCGCGGGCGGCGCATCGCGGAAATCGAGACGCTCGTGCAGCGCAGCGACCGCTCGGCGCTCGGCTTCGAGAAGATCGGTTATCGCTGGACCGAAGTCATTCCGCCGGCCAAGCGCATGTCGCGCGACGATCTGGTGCACATCGCAAACCTCTACTTCTCCGGCGTCCAGTTGAACGACGGCAAGGGCGTCTATCCGTTCGCGCCGGATTGCAATCGGATCGAGAACGGCACGTTCACGACGAATGCCCCGACGCCCCCCGGACAGAAGCGGCCCGACCCGCGCACCGCGAACATGTACTCTGCCCAATGGAGCTGCCTCGAGCAGTTCAAATCGGGGCTGATTCACTTCGTCACGCGCGTACGCGACCGCCGCTTCGTGGCGGTCGATCCGCAACATGGCGTCGCATTCGCGTTCGGCTTCTTCGATCACGCGGCGGGCGACACGCGCACGTTCCAGACTCCGGACGGGCGCACCGTGACCGCAGGGCCGAAGGTGCCGTGGACGTGGGAGCTCGCCGAGACGTTCCGGATCGAGCACGGGAAGATCCATCAGATCATGGCGATCATGAACCACGTCGAGTACGGCATGAATTCCGGCTGGAGCACGTGGGAGCAGGGTCGCTCCGACCGCGCGCGCTATCTCGGCCAGAACTACTGACATGCTCCATCCCGCGGTGTGGCTCGCCGCCGGGCTGGGGCTGATCGCCGCAGCTCTGCCACAGCTTCCAGCGGCCGAGGCCGCAAACGATGCACGCGCGACGGAGACGAAATCCGCGGCTGCGATCATGCACCTCGACATCGGTCTTACTGCGCGCCACACGCTCATCGAGGGGGTCTCCGTCCCCGGTCGCGCAGGCTCGACCGCAGTCGTGCTGCTCATCGGAGGACTCGCCGGTCGCGATGCGAGCGTCGCGACGGTGCGTGCCGCCGTCGCCTCTTACGAGCGTGAGCCGCGCCGGCGGCGCGGCTTCCGGCTGCTCGCCATTGCCCTTGCAAATCCCGACGGCACGGCGCTCCAGTTCCCACCGAAGGGCACTGCCTACCGCGATCAGCGCGAGTCGCATGTGCTCTGGCGCTGGATCGGTGTGCACGCACCCGACCAGGTGCTCGTGGCAGGCCCCGACGCTGCCGGCCTCGCCACCGCGCTCTCCACACAAAGCGTGGCCGAGGTCGGACGCATTCCGGCACGGGCCCTCGACAGCGGCGATCTCGGAAAAATCGCGGCCGAGCCGATCGAGCCCTCCGAGGCTCACCGGGAGATCGCGCGGCGTCTCGCGCGCACGCCGCTCGAGCTCGCCGAGGAGCTCGCGCGGTACTACGGGCACGATCTCAACCAGGTGTGGTACATCCAGGCCATCGCGCTCACCGCGCAGCTGCGGCTCGGTCATCTGAAAGAGGTCGAGCAGCTCGCGGAGCCGTACGTGAACGGCACGCGCGACAGCCTGGCCCATCCCAACTCGCTCGTCTTCGCCGGCCATCTGCTCTTCGGCGAGCTCGCGCGGCGTACGGGCGACCCGCGCTATCTGGCGCGCGTGCGCGCCGCGGCCAACTACGGGTTCGAGACGGACGGGCGCATGAAGGAGGCCATGCCCTTTCACAACGGCTTCAGCGACTCGCTCTTCATGGGCACGGACATCCTCGCGCAGGCGGGCGCGCTCACGGGCGAGCGCCGCTATTTCGACATGGCCGCGCGCCATATCGAATTCATGCGCCGCCTCGATCTGCGTCCCGATGGCCTGTACCGGCACCATCCCGGCACGGAGGTCGACTGGGGGCGCGGGAACGCCTTCGCGGCGATCGGGCTCGCCATCGCGCTCTCGGATTTCCCGCCTCGGCATCCTGCATTCGCGCGCATCCGCGACGAATACCGCGCGCACATGGCCGCGCTCCTTGCCCAACAGGATGGAGACGGGATGTGGCGCAACGTCGTCGATTTGCGCGGCTCGTACTCCGAGCTCTCGGCAACGGCAATGATCGCCTTCGCGATCCAGCGCGGGATCGAGCGCGGCTGGTTGCCTGAGCGCCGCTACGGACCAGCCGTCGAGCGCGCATGGCAGGGCGTGCTCGCGCGGGTCGGTCCCGAGGGCAGCTTCGTCGATGTTTGCGAGTCGACTGCGCGAGCGCAGACGCTCGAGGACTACATGACGCGCACCGCCATCCTCGGCCCGGACCCGCGCGGCGGCGCGATGGTGCTCCTGCTCGCGACCGAGCTCGCGGGTCTCAAATAGCTCAGCGCGCGACCTGCGCCGGGCCCGTCACCGGACGCAGTCCTTGAGCGGCTGCGGCATGGGAGGCCCCCGCCGCGACCTCTCCGGTGATGATCGCGTTCCTGAACTGCGCGAACAGATCGCTAAGCGCGTTCGGGGTGTGCGGCATCATGATCGTGCTGCTGCGGTTCGTGCCGGCGACTTCCTTCATCATGTCGAAATACTGCGTGAGCAGCACGAGCGCCATCGCGTCCTGGGCGGTTGCGCCCTCGACGGCCTCGGAGAACTTCGTGATCGACTCGCGCAGGCCGTCGACGATCGCCTTGCGCTGATTCGCGATGCCCTCTCCTTGCAGGCGCTTGGATTCGGCCTCGGCCTCCGCCTTCTTCACGAGCAGGAGTTTCTCCGTCTCCGCTCGCGAGACGGTCGCTTCGCGCTCACGGGCCGCCGCGTTGATGTCGTTCATCGCCGCCTTGACCTTGTTGTCCGGGACGATGTCCGTGATCAGCGATTTCACGATGCCGTAGCCGAAATCCTTCATGGAAGCATCGAGGCTTTTTTCCACATCGACCGCAATCTCCGCCTGCTGCTCGAAGGTCTGGTCGAGTGTGAGCTTCGGCACGTGACCCAGGATCACGTTGTATACGAAGGACTCGATTTGCTTGATCGGATCGGAGAGCTTGTAGAAGGCGTCGTACACCTTGTCGGGATCGACGCGATATTGAATGGAGATCGGAATCTGTACGAAGACGTTGTCTTTCGTCTTCGTTTCGACCTTCACGTCGAGCTGCTGCACCTGCAGGCTCAGGGTGTGCACGAGTGAGTCGATGAACGGGACTTTGATGTTGAGACCGGGCGCGGCGATGCGCGAGAACTTGCCGAGCCGCTGGATGATGCCCGCGTGCGCCGTCTGGATGGTGAAGAAGGTGCCGAAGAAAACCGCCAGCACGATCAGAGCGACGATGATCACGCCCGCGATCACGAAGTCCGCCATGGAGCCCCCGTTTGGCAGTGCCGCACCAGCATGTCGCGCGACAGTATAGGCGCGCCGCGCAGGCTGCGTTAACCTTCGCCCGCCGCCACTCACCCCGCCTGTCCCCAAGCGATGTGGCGCATCCCGGAGAGATCATGCGCAGACTACCGCTCATCTTCGGCTGGATGCTGATCCTCGTCCCGACCGCGGCCGCATGGGCGGCGGGCGAGCGGACCATGCAAGCGATGGTGCTCGAGCAGGGGAGGCTCCACCTCGCCTCCGTTCCGGTTCCCGAGCCGGGCCCGGGCGAGGTGCGCATCGAGGTGCACGCGGCCGGGGTGAATCCCGCGGACTGGAAGATCGCGCACAGCGCCTCCGACCCGCGCATGGCCGCGCGCTACGGCGCCCATCCGATTCTCGGGCTCGAAGCCGCCGGCATCATCGATGCGGTTGGACCGTCCGTGACCGAATGGCGTCGAGGCGAGCCGGTGATTGCGATTACCTTCCCGCCGCACGGCTCCTACGCACAGTACGTGGTCGTTTCGACCGCATTCGTCGCGCCCAAGCCCCGCTCGATGACGTACGAGGAGGCCGCCGGCATTCCGATCGCCGGCGTCACGGCGTGGCGCTCGCTGATCGAGGTGGCGCATCTCACAAATGGGCAGCGCGTGCTCATCGATGGAGGTGCAGGCGGCGTCGGCTCAGCGGCTGTCCAGATCGCCAAGGCGCAGGGCGCGTACGTTGTCGCTACTGCTTCAAAGCGACATCTGGGATTTCTGCGTTCGATCGGAGCGGACGAGGCTATCGATTACACGGCGGGGCCGTTCGAGCAGAAAGTCAAAGACATGGACGTAGTGCTCGAGACCGCCGACCTGCAAAACGGTATTCGAGCGATGAGCACGCTCAAGCCCGGTGGGTTGCTCGTCTCGGTCGTCGGAGCGATGCCGGAGGCCACGTGCAAAGCCGCGCGCATCCGCTGTGCCATCCCCGGCTCGAGCGGCGGGCAGCCGGCGACGGCCTTCCTCGAAGACATCGGCCGGCTCGTCGAGGCAGGCAAGTATCACGTGAGCGTCGAGCGGGCGCTGCCGCTTCGCGATGCGGCGCAGGCCTGGCGCTCGAGCGAGCAGCACCACACCCAGGGGAAGCTGATCTTAGTCGTGCGGTGAACTGTCGGCGCGCGGAGCCGGCTTCAGCACCTCGAGCGACAGCAAGGATCCGCTCGGGGCCAATTGATGCGGGACGCAGTGCTGCTTGAAGCTCACGTTGCGGGTGCTGAAGAGCGGCAGAATCTCCTGCTTCACCTGCTCGACGAGCTCGCACTGCCCCGCCGAATCGAGGCCCCCCGTGCCGACCCGCACGTCGACAGGCCGCCAGGCTGCCTCCGTCGACTGCCCTGCCGGGCTCGAGCCGGGCTCGAGAACGTAGAACGTCCCGCCGACCGAGGGCGAGGGCTCCGGCCGGCCGATGCTCCGCGTACAGCCGATCGCGTGCACATTGAGATCGGACCGGCGCGCGCCGAGCTCGAGGAGCACCTCACGCACTTTGTCGCGTAATCCTTGACACGAATAATGAGTCGTAAATCCTTGATAGGTAAATTTAAACTTTTTCTGGACCCAGTGAGCCGGCTCGCTCGTGCCCGCTTCACCGCTGCCGACGGCCGCGCCGGCCGCGGCGGCCGCGCGGCTCGAATGAGTCGCCGCGCCTGCAGCGGCGAGCGCCAAGATCAAACTCGTCGCGACGGCACCGAATCGCGAGGCTGCGCCTCTGCGTCTCGACCCCGGTGCCTCCGATTCCATCATCGGCTCTATCCCAGTGTGCTCAGTCCGCAGCGCTCGCCACGTGCGAACGTGCGACGGGCTTCAGAACCTGCGCCTGCAGAGTGGAACCCTTGATGGTCACCTCGTGCGGGAAGCAGTTGGATTGGAACTTCACGTCGCGCGCGGCAAAGAACGGCAGGATCTTCGCCTTCACCTGATCGATGAGCTCACAGTCCCCTGCATGCTCGCGCGCGTTCCGACCGACCGTCACGTTCACCGTCTGCCATTCCGCTTGAACCGAATGGGAGGCGCCTTCCGAGGTCGAGGTGCTCGAGCCGGGCTCGAGCACGTAGAACGTGCCTGACACTCCCGGGAACGGCGAGGGTACGTTGGGACCTCGCGTACAGCCCGTCTGGCGCAGCTTCATGTCGGACTTGCGGGCGCCGAGCTGGTGCAGCACGCTGCGGACCGTATCCTCCAAACCTTGACATGAGTAATGCGTCGTAAAGCCTTGGTACGTAAAATTTATTTTCTTCTTCACCCACGTCGCCGATTCCGCGGCGAACGCGGGTGACTGCGCGGCCAACACGAGCGTCGCAGCCGCAAGCGCGCTGCCGATGAGCCGCCAACCGTGCCGAACCCTCATGGGACACCTGCCTTGCGATCGGTTGCCGTACCGGTGAGTACCTCGGTTCGCATCTTTTGGACCTGTCCCGGCATGCATCGTTCGCGGCGCGCCGGACCGCTCGAATCTTAGATCGAGACCGGCACGGTCCACCAGCTTCTCACACCGATCCGCCGGAGCCTCTGACTGTCCTTCACGATCGCCGCGCTGCCCAGCCAGCACGTGCTGCCCTGGATGATCGCGAGATAGCTATCATTTGAGCATGGTCGAGCCGCACGTTTCGCGGGAGCCCGTTTCGCGGGAGCACGAGCATCGGCACAGCCACGCCGGGCACGCGCATTCCACAGCGGCAGGCGATGAATGGCGCATCGCCTGCGCGTGTCTGATCATCGTCGCGTTCCTCGCGCTGCAAATCGTCGGCGGCGTGATCTCGGGCTCCCTCGCACTGCTCGCGGATGCCGGTCACATGCTCTCCGATGCGGTCGCGCTCGCGATGAGCTGGGCGGCCTTGCGCATCGGGCGGCGACCGGCGGACCCGCTACGCTCGTACGGCTATCGCAGGCTCGAGGTGCTGGTCGCATTCGCGAATGGGTGCGCACTGTTCGTGATCACGGCCTGGATCGTGTTCGAGGCGGCCTGGCGACTCGCCACGCCTCACACGGTTCTCGGGTTACCGATGCTGGCCGTCGCGGCCGCGGGACTCGTCGCAAATGCAGTCGCCTTCCTGATCCTGAGCGGCGGCCGGCGCGAAAACCTCAACCTGCGTAGCGCCTGGCTGCACGTGCTCGGGGATCTGCTCGGCTTCGCGATCACCGTCGTGGCGGCCACCGTCATCCTCGCAACCGGGTGGGCACGCATCGATCCGGTGCTCTCGTTGATCGTCGCCGCGCTCATTCTGCGCAGTGCGCTGCAGATCGTGCGCGCCTCCGGCCACATCTTGCTCGAGGGCACACCCGCCGGGCTCGACTCCGCGAGCGTCCGCGACGACTTGATGACGGTGCTCCCGGACGTGTGCGACGTACACCATGTGCACGCGTGGTGCCTGACACAGGAGCAGTCCTTCATCACACTGCACGTGCGGGCCACGCCGGGGGCGGACCTCGATGCGCTCGTCCCGGCCATCACCCGGCGCCTCGAGCTTCGCTTCGGTATCGCGCACTCGACGATCCAGGTCGACCACGCCGAGTGCGAGGACGAGCATCACGCCTGACGGTTTCGGGGGGACAGGTGCGACGATTCAAAAATAGAGTTGCTGAGGCACTGGTCGCCGCGGCGGTGGGGATCGCCGCGACCGCAGCGGCGCCGACGGCGGCCCCAGCGACGGCAGTGCCAGGCGCCAACGCGGCTGTCGGTGGGACGACGGCCGCAGTTCAGGCCCCCCACGCCGCAGGTGCCGTCGATGACGCGCGACTCAGCCGTGCGCAGGAGGAGCCCGGCAACTGGCTCATCTATGGCGGCAGCTGGCAGGAGCAGCGCTACTCGAGGCTGAGTGAAATAAACCGGACCAATGTGGGCCGGTTGGGGCTCGCGTGGTCGTTCGAGTTCGACACGACTCGTGTGCAGGAATCGACGCCGCTCATCGTCGATGGAGTGATGTACGTCACTTCGGCATGGAGCAAAGTCTTCGCGCTCAATGCCCGTACAGGACGGGAGATCTGGCGGTTCGATCCCCACGTTCCCGGACCGGCGGACGTGCCGACGTGCTGCGGTGTTCCGAATCGCGGCGCGGCGGTCTATCACGGCAAGGTCTATGTCGGCACGCTCGATGGCCGGCTGATCGCGCTCGATGCGGCGACCGGGAAGCTCATCTGGAGCGTCATGACGGTTCCCGCGACTCACCGCTATACCATCACGGGCGCACCGCGCGTCGCGCGCGGCAAGGTGTTCATCGGCAACGCAGGCGCGGATTTCGGCGCGCGCGGCTACATCAGCGCCTACGATGCCGAGACCGGACGACTCGTCTGGCGCTTCTATACGGTGCCCGGCGATCCGCGCGCCAAGCCCGACGGCGCCGCCTCCGATCGGGTGCTCGCCACGGTCGCGCGGCCCACGTGGTCGGGAGATGGCGATCGCTATGGCGGAGGCGGAGGCACCGCCTGGAACGCTTTGGTCTACGACCCCGACTTCAATCAACTGTATTTCGGCACCGGCAACGGATACCCCTGGAACCGGAGCTTCCGCTCGGCGGGCCGCGGCGACAATCTGTTCGTCGCCTCGATCGTCGCGCTCAACGCCGATACCGGCCGCTACAAGTGGCACTACCAGGAGACACCGGGAGACTCCTGGGACTACGACTCGATCGAGGACATCACGCTCGTCGAGCTCCCGATCGGCGGTCGTCTGCGCAAGGTGATCCTGCACGCACCCAAGAACGGATTCTTCTATGTCATCGATCGCCAGACGGGAAAGCTCCTCTCGGCGGCGCCGTTTGTGTCGGGAGTCAACTGGGCGACGCGCATCGACTCGGTAACGGGGCGTCCCCTCGTGGCGCCCGCGGCCGAATACAAAGATCGGCCGTGGCTCGGAAGTCCTTCGGGCGGCGGCGCACACAACTGGAACCCCGTCGCGTTCAGCCCGAGAACCGGTCTCCTCTACCTCGCGGCGAGCGAGACGCAAATGACCTACCGGCCCGCACCGATGCTCGAGAACGATCCGGCCGTTGCGAACCTCGGGATCAATCTGTTCGGAGCCCCGCCCCGTCCACAAGCGCAAGAGAATGCGCAGGGGCCGCAACGCGGTGCAGACCACGCGGACCACACAAACCACGCCAATCAAGCGGAGCACGCGGGTCACGCAGGCGGTCGCGGGCGAGACTATTTGCTCGCCTGGAATCCGCTCACCCAGCGTGCCGCCTGGCGCGCAGCAGGCGGTGGAGGGGGCGTGCTGGCAACGGCCGGCGGACTCGTCTTTCAGGGCCGAACCCGCGAAGGCGTCCTCGGCGAGTTGGTTGCATTCGGTGACCGCGATGGTGCGGTGCTGTGGCGGCAGCCCGTCCCCGACGCCGCTCTCGCAGGCCCGGTCGCGTATGCAATCAACGGCTCGGAATATGTCGCGATCACCTCGGGCGCTTCGGTGCAAAGCTCGACCGCGAGACCGCGCGCCCGCCACTTCGGCCGGCTGCTCGTGTTCAAGCTCGGCGGTACCGCCGAGCTGCCGCCCGATCCGCCGCTCGCACCGCCCCCGAATCCGCCGGTCGAGATCGCCTCCACCGACCGGGTCACCGCGGGTGCGGGGCTCTACGGCCGTTATTGCGCCCGCTGCCACGGCGTCGCGACTGCTTCCTCCAACGTCGTTCCGGACTTGCGCCGCTCGCCGGCTTTGACGAACCCGGAGCTGTGGCGTGCCATCGTGATCGCCGGAGCGCTCGAGGACCGCGGAATGATCGGCTGGAGCCGTGAGCTCGATGCGACCCAGGCACAGTCGATTCGCGCATATGTGGGCGAGCAGGCCCGAGCCCTTCAAAAGACCGAGCAAACAGGAATCGGTGAGGTTGCGCGGCACCCCTGAGCGGGTCATGCCGCCTCGGGAAAGGTGTTTATCCCCCCTATGAGCCGCGCCCGAGGCCGGATCGCCTCGGAAGCGCTATAGTTGCGCCCGTCAAGTAGTCCCATCCCGGAGATGCGTGATGAACGTTGCTCAAGTGGCCGCCGAGATCATGAAGCGTGAGGGCTGCGATTACCTCATGGCCTATCCCCTCAATCCGCTCACCGAGTCCTGTGCAGCGGTCGGCATCCGCCCGATCATCGTGCGCCAAGAGCGTATCGGCATGCATATGGCCGACTGCATCAGCCGGCAAACCTCCGCCGAGAAAGTCGGTGTCATGTGCATGCAGAGTGGTCCGGGATGCGAGAACGCTTTCGGCTCCGTCGCGCAGGCCTGGTCGGAGGGCGTTCCCCTCGTCGTGATGCCGGGCGGCTATCCTCGCGACACGGTCTGGGTGCGTCCGAGCTTCAATGCGACGCTGAACTATCAGCACGTCGCAAAGACATGCGAGATGATCACGACGCCTCGCATGATCGTTCCCGCCATGCGCCGCGCATTCACGATGGCGCGCAATGGACGCCCCGGCCCCGTCGTGCTCGAGGTCCCCGGCGATATGTGGAACCAGGAAGTTCCGGGTCAACTCGAATACACACCCGTGAAGCGGACACGCTTCGCACCGGACCCGGCGGCGATCGACGCCGCGGCGGAAGTTCTGATCAACGCCAAGCGCCCCCTCATCTATGCAGGCCAGGGCGTGCACTACGCGAAGGGTTGGCCGGAGCTACGCCAGGTCGTCGAGCTGCTCGAAGCGCCGATTTGCACGAGCCTCGAGGGCAAGAGCGCCATCCCCGAGAATCACCCGCTCGCGCTCGGCGCCGGCGGCCCCTCGATGCCGAAGCCGGTCTGGGACCACGTGCAGAATGCGGACGTGGTGTTCGGTGTCGGAGTGAGCTTCACGGCCACGGGGTTTGGAATTCATTTCCCGACGAAGGACAAGACGTTCATCCACAACACCGTCGATCCGATGGAGATCAACAAGAACATCCCGACGGACCATCCGCTCATCGGAGATGCGAAGCTGACCCTCGCCATGCTGCACGAGGCCCTGAAAGACCGCCTCGGCGGCCGCCCGCGCGGGCTCGCGGCCCAGCGCGCCGCGGCGATCAAGGAATCGAAACAGGCCTGGCTCGCACAGTGGATGCCGCTCCTCACGAGCGAGGACAAGCCGCTCTCGCCGTACCGGGTCATCTGGGATCTGATGCACGTCGCAGACGTGCCGAATACGATCATCACGCACGATGCCGGCAGCCCGCGCGATGAGCTCATTCCGTTCTGGAGCTCGATCACCCCGCTCTCCTACATCGGGTGGGGCAAGACGACGCAGCTCGGCTACGGCCTGGGGCTCGCGATGGGCGCCAAGCTCGCGCATCCGGAGAAGCTCTGCATCAACTACTGGGGCGATGCCGCGATCGGCATGACCGGCATGGACTTCGAGACCGCCTGCCGCGACAAGATTCCGATTCTGACGATCCTCTCGAACAATCACGCGATGGCGATGGAAATCCCGCACATGGAGCTGTCGACGAAGAAGTATCGATCCACGGACATCTCCGGAAACTACACCGAGTGGGCGAAAGCGCTCGGCGGTCATGCGGAGCGCGTCACGGAGCCCTCTGAGGTCACTCACGCCCTGCTGCGCGCCATCCACGCGACGAAGGAAGGCAGCCCGGCCTTCGTCGAGTTCATGACCACGCAGAAGAAGGTCTACTCGACGTTCTCGGCGGGCTACCAGAGCCGCGAACGGCCAGCCTAGGCCGATCCTCCCGCGCGCGCTCTTCCCGCGCGCTCCTCGAGCCTATCGACCGACCCGCTCCGGCATGCCCGGGGCGGGGTCGAGTTCCTTTGGGAGTCGACTGGACACCGGTCCTTCCAAAAGATATCATCTTTAGCATCTTTCACATCGGAGCTTCCTCCGTGCCGCCCTCGCCCGCCTCATCGCGGCCTTCTCCCTTCGGCTCCGTTGCAGCCGCACCTTTCGGCGCCGGGCGCGGCGGCTCGCTCTCCTCGCGTATCGTCGCGGAGATTCGCGATGCCCTGTTCACCAAACGGCTCGTCTCCGGAGACTCCCTCGGCACCGAGAGCGATCTCGCCTCACGCTTCGGTGTGAGCCGTATCGTCGCGCGCGATGCGCTCCGGACCCTGCAGGCGCTCGGAATTGCGGAGATTCGCATGGGCAAGGGCGGCGGCGCGCGCGTGGCGCGCGGAAACACGGCGCTCTTCGCCGAAGCGCTCGCCGTGCAGCTCGAGCTTGCAGGCGTGTCGGCCGAGGAGATCGTCGACGCGCAACGTGCGGTCGAGTGCCTTGCCGCCGAGCTCGCCGCCGAGCGAGCGACTGCCGCCGAGCGGTCCCGGCTCACAGAGCTGCTCGCCGAGGCCGAACGCCACATGAACGACCGGGCCGCCTACACGCGCGCCTGCCGGGACTTTCACCTCGGAATCGCGGAGAGCTCGCACAACCGCGTGCTCGTCGTTCAGCTCGCTTCTCTTCAGCACGTGCCATGGCCGAAGGAGAACCGCACGCTGACGCCGAAGGTCGCCCGGCACATCCACGACGTGCATCGGCAGCTCCTCGCTCTGATCGAAAAGCGCGACTCGGGCGGGGCGCGGCGCCTCATGGACGAGCATGTGCGGATGATCCGCGCGCGGCGTTCGGCCGAGCGTGACGGGCCATCCTTCGACTCTCACGGCCGACAGCACATCGCCGGCGCGCGAACACCCATCGAGACCTGTTGTTGAGCGAGCAGCCACACCCTATTCGACCCGGGAGATCTCACATGAGCAAATTCATCATTCAACCGCATTTCCGCCTGCAAGAATGGGTGGCGGAGGAAAAAGGCTACTTCGCCGACGAGGGCCTCGACTATGTCTTCCGCGAGGAAGTGCAGGCGACCGATGGAAAGGTCCACGACAAAGGCGCGAAGGTGGGTGCATACCAATCCTTCGAGGAGGGACGATCGTCGGATGTGAGCTGCGCGTGCCACTGGACGGTAAACGTGGCTGCCGCGAGCGGCCACGGGCGCATCTACACTGGTGCGTACTCGGTCTCACCCGCCGGCGTGTTCGTGCCGCCCGACTCGCCCGTCAAGCATCCCGCCGATCTTGCCGGAGTCCCGATTTCCGTCGGCTATCAATCGGGCAGCCACTATTCGAGCATTCAGGCCCTCGAGCAGTACCTGCCGCGGGATCAGATCAAGCTGTCGTTCAACGACGGCATGCTCTTCAAGCGCATGGAGCTGTTGATCGATCGACAGGTGCCGGCCGCGGCACTCTTCAGCGGGCCGTACTACTTCGCCGAGCAGCTCGGCTTCCGCAAGGTGATCGACACCACTTTCATGATCGCAACCATGATCACCGGTGAGGCCGACCCCGAGGATCTCAGGAAATACTTCGCGGCGCTGCGTCGCGCGCAGCGCGACATCGATCTGCGCCCCGAGCTCTATACGCACTACTACAAACGCGAATTCCCGGTCCGCTATCACGATCTGATGGACACGCGGCGCTGGGGCCCGGGAGAGCGCCTGGTCTTCGAGCCCTATACTCAGGAGGCCTTCGATGCTTCGCGCAAATGGATCGAGTCGCATGAGATTTTCCCGAACGGGGATCTCGGATCGAAGCTCTACGATCAAATCGCGGTGAGCTGACGGAGAGACGACGAGGAGATGACGATGGACGGATCGAGCGGGGGGGAACGGCGCTCGCAAATCACCGCAGACATCAAGGCGCGAACGGGCATCGACGAGGCGATGATCGATCGACTCGTGCGAGCCTTCTACGGCAAGGTTCGAGTGGATGTGTTGCTCGGCCCCGTCTTTGCGGAGCGCGTCGCAGACTGGGAGCCGCATTTCAAGCGCATGGGCGAGTTCTGGTCGTCCGTCGCGCTGATGACCGGCGTCTACCATGGCCGGCCGATGGAAAAGCACCTGCCGCTGCCCGTTGATGGCCGGCATTTCGACCGCTGGCTCGAGCTGTTTCGCCAGTCGGCGCACGAGGTGTGCGCCCCGGCCGCAGCGAATCATTTCATCGAACGCGCCGAGCGCATCGCTCAGAGTCTCGAGATGGGCATCGCGGTCCGACATGGGGTGCTGCTCGGCAGGGGCGAGCGGCTCCGGAGGGCGAATTGCGACGTCCAACTGCCGGCGGCGGCGAGCGTCGCAAGCGCGCCGTGAGCGAGCGGCGCCGCGATCCGCCGCGCGAGTACGCCTCGCCACCCTGTTATTTGCACGAGCTCGAGGAGCCGGCGAAGGCGGTGAGGCGGGCCGCAGAGCCGGCCGGCGCTGCGCAGCCTGCGTGCGCTGCGGCTCCTGCGGCCCCTGCGGCCCCGCCGTCGGATACCAATCCGCCGCCCGATCCCGCTCAGCGTGCCGACGTGATGCGCTGGCGCAAGGCTGAGCGTGCGCGTTTGATCGGTGAGCGGCTCGCCATGCCGAGCCGTACCCGAAGAAACCTCGGCGAGTGTATCGCGCACCGTCTCGAGGAGGCGATCGGAGACCCTGCCGGGCTCATGGTGAGTACGTACGCGCCTTTCCGCGGTGAGCCGGGGATGAGCGCAC
>Ga0134128_10004521_pt1 | contig 17000 bp, 10 predicted proteins | sample KB31754_FD_96462 | JGI IMG/M metagenome (GOLD analysis project Ga0134128, IMG submission 96462) | Terrestrial soil microbial communities with excess Nitrogen fertilizer from Kellogg Biological Station, Michigan, USA - KB3-175-4 | ecosystem: Environmental > Terrestrial > Soil > Unclassified ...
CATAACCTCCTCCTTCAGTGATGATGATTTAACGCAAGCTGTTTGACTGCTGTTCGTCCGGGATTCTGTTTCAAAAACCTCAGTTACGACCCACCCTTAGGGCGGTGTTATAGCTAAGCCCGTAACCTGGACCGTTCATTTGTAGAGTTCGGCACTCGACAAGCTAAAACTATGCGGTTTAGGACTACAGCAAAGTTCTTGAAAGCCTCTGATTCCGCCTGTTACCAGGATTTGTCCGTTGTTCAGTAAGGTAGCAACATGCTCTGCCCGGTCGGCCTGGAGACTCGCAGTTGCCGTAGAACGTGAAGTTTTCGGATCGAATACTTCAGCTGTAAACATCGTGTACCACTCTGGCTGGGCATCGCCGTCGAAGTCGTGTGTATACCCTCCCGCTACCAGCACAGTTCCATCAGCAAGCAGAGTGGCGGAATGGGAATCGCGCGCGACTAGAAGCGTTCCTGCACTATGGAACACGCCTTTGGCGGGATCGTAGAGTTCTGCGCTGTTAAGGGATACGGGCGCGGCGGGAGCCCCGCCCCCACCTGGGGGCATTACCTGTGTACCGCCCAATACAAGGACATTGCCATTCGGCAGAAGGGTCGCTGTATGGTGGGCACGAGCCTGGATCAGTGACCCGGTGGCGCTAAAAAGGCCAGACGCTGGGTCGAAAGTCTCTGCGCTCACCGTGTCGCTGATACTTCCCAGCAACAGCACTTTGCCATTCGAAAGCAAGGTGGCGGTATGTTTTGCGCGCGCCAAATGCATCTTTCCGGTTAGGGTGAAAGTTCCCGTGCTGGGGTCGTACACCTCGGCGCTGGAGAGCAATGTGCCGCCACTATCCTGGCCGCCTGCAATTAGCACCTTGCCGTTTGGCAAGAGCGTTGCAGTTGCACCCGTGCGTGTCTGGTTTAGATCACCAGTCGCGGTGAAGCCCTGTGTGCCAGGATCAAAGATTTCGGCAGTCTTGAACAGATTGCCATTCGCGTCACCGCCGCCTGCAATCAGCACTCGACCGTCAAGTAGCGGGGTGGCGCAATGTCCGGCGCGGACTTGGATCATGGCACTACTGGCGGGTGTAAAACTGCCCGATACCGGATCAAACAACTCGGCGCTGTGTGCAGCGTCCCGGGTTCCTCCAGCGATCAGCACTCTGCCGTCAAGAAGAAGTGTGGCCGTGTGTGCGGAACGGGCAATTGCCATGTTGCCAATCGAAACAAAACCGACACTCATCACCGTCACCTTGGCTCTGGCGCTGACGCCGGGGTTGGCAATCGAAGTAGCAATCAGGTGAAAGCTGCCAGGGCTGCTGGGGGCGGTATATAGCCCATCAGCGGTAATATTTCCGCCGGCTGCTCCCTCCTCCAGGCTCCAAGTGACGTCATATTGGTTCACCGTGCGATCAAAGGCACTGAATTGACGCTGCCCCCCGATGCGTAAGGTGTCGCTGGCTGGAGAGATGGAGATTGTGCTCGGAGAATTGGGGTTCGGGTTAGGGTCATTAGGGTTGAAGCCGCTACCCGCTGTAGTTACCCTCGGGCCGGGACCGCCACTGCAACCTGTAGTCGCCACCAACAACACAAACAACGCAAACACAAGTGCGACCCCGCTGATGCGCAACATAGACTCTCCTCTCACCCGACCCAACAGATGGACTTGATCACGCTACAATGATGGCGCAGTGACCTCGAAACAGGGCTCGCTCGACCTCTGCTGTTCACAGCCCCTGTTCTCATCTGGTATCTAATGCGGGAAATCGTCGGAAAAGCTGCAACGGTACGACCGGCTTTGTTAGTTTCGTTTGGTCGTGTAAAGCCTGGGGGCCTGTGGTAATCTCCTCAACCATTAGAGGGGCGTATGAGTGCCGCTCGGGGGGAACCTGCGCCTGCATCTGTTAGCGAAGTAACCCGCCTGCTGCAAGCCTGGGGTTCGGGGGACCAGGATGCTCTTCAGCGGTTAATGCCCTTTGTTTACAACGAACTACATCGCCTTGCCCACCATTACATGGCGGCAGAACAATCCGCTCAGACTCTTCAGACGACCGCTCTTGTCCACGAGGTGTACCTTCGGCTGGTGGATGTCAAGAATGTCGATTGGCAGAACCGCGCCCATTTCTATGGCCTTTGCGCGCGGTTGATGCGACGCATCTTGGTCGATTTCGCCCGCTCGCGAAATTATCAAAAAAGAGGCGGTCATTTCGCGCATATAGAGTTAGAGGAGGCTGCGACCGTTTCCGCCGTTGTGGGATCCGAACTCGTGGCCGTGGACGAGGCGCTGAAGCAACTGGCAACCGTCGATGCGCGCAAGAGCGCAGTGGTGGAACTGCGTTTTTTCGGTGGTCTAACAGTGGAGGAGACTGCTGCCGCCCTGAGTGTCTCCGTCGAGACTGTGCTGCGTGACTGGAAGCTGGCTAAAGCCTGGCTCTTGCGCGAACTCGGCTCCGAGACATGATCATGAACTCCGAACGTTGGCAGATTATCGAAGCGCTGTACCATTCCGCCTCGGAGCTTTCCGGTGACCAGCGCAACTTCTTTCTTCGGCAAGCATGTGGTAAGGACCACAAGCTTTTTCAGGAAGTTGAATCCCTGCTCAGGCACGGGTCCACACCGCAAAGCTTCTTAGATACGCCCGCGATCACCGTCCTGGCCAAGGCCATCGCCGTCGATAAGTATCAGTCCTCAGCACCGTTGTTGGACGGGAAGACCATCTCACATTACCGCATCCTTCACGCCATCGGCCGAGGCGGCATGGGAGTGGTTTATGAGGCAGAGGACCTCAACCTTCGCCGCCACGTTGCTCTCAAGTTGCTCCCCCAATCCCTTGCGGGGGATCCGCAGGCTCGCGCGAGGTTCGTGTGTGAAGCCCAGGCAGCGTCCGCCCTTAGTCATGCCAACATCTGCACGGTTCATGAAATCGGTGAACACCAGGGCCTGCATTTCATCGTAATCGAAATACTGGAAGGGGAGACATTAAAAGAAAGGATTGCCCGCGGTCCCCTCAGTGTCCCGGACATTCTCCCCATAGCCATAGACATTTGCGACGCGCTGGAGGCTGCTCACACAGCGGGCATCATTCATCGCGACATAAAGCCTTCCAACATCATTCTTACCAAACGCGGAACCGCCAAGCTGCTCGATTTCGGCATCGCCAAGCGCGTTGGAACAGAAGTCCTCGAGGAAACCCAGAGTCTTTCACAGCTGCTGCCGGCGCATTTGGATCTTCGTTTGACGACTCCAGGGACCGCGATTGGAACTGTCGCTTACATGTCCCCGGAGCAGGCCTCAGGCGGGCAGATTGACGCTCGCTCAGACCTTTTCTCTTTGGGCGCCGTTGTGTATGAAATGACCGCCGGAAGGAGCCCCTTTCCGGGCAAGGATGTAGCTGATGTCCTGCGAGGAATTCAGGAGGGACAACCTCTTCCTATAGAGAAATTGGCCGGGAAGATCCCGTCGAGGTTGACCAGGGTTATCGATAAGGCGCTGCAGAAGGACTGCTCTCTCCGTTATCAGAGTGCGACGGAAATGAAGGCAGACCTGCAGGTGCTGGGCCGCCGTTTGGAGACTGCGAGAACCACGCGGAAGACATTGATGGGGCGTGCATTGGTGGCGATGGCCTTTTCGATAGTGCTTTTTGTTTTCATGCGGCTCGTGCGAGTTCGCCAATTCGTTTTCGGTGAACCTTCCACTGGGGTGACTCGCACAATCAAGTCGCTTGCTGTTCTGCCGCTTGAGAATCTCACGGGCGACTCCTCTCAGGAATACTTCGTGGATGGCATGACCGAGGCCTTGATCACGAACCTGACCAAGGTCGGCTCGCTGCGTGTGATCTCTCGCACCTCTGCCATGCACTACAAAGGAACCCGTAAACCGCTGCGTGAAATTGCGGGCGAGTTAAACGTGGCGGCAGTTGTAGAAGGTTCCGTATTCCGCTCGGGGGATCGCGTTCGCATCAGCGCCAAGTTGGTCGACGCAACCAACGACCGAAACCTCTGGGCACGAAACTACGACGACCGCGAGGTAAGGGACGTCCTCCAATTGCAGAATGAGTTAGCAAATGCCGTTGCGCAGGAGGTTGCCGGCAGGTTGACTCCCAATGAAGAGTCACGTTTTTCGACAAAACCCCGACAGGTAAATCCAGAAGCTTATGATGCGTACCTTAGAGGAGAATATTTCCTTGATAAATGGACTGTCGAAGGCTTTGCAAAAGCCAAGGACTACTTCACGCAATCCATCAACCTCGATCCAAGCTATGCCGACGGTTATACGGGGTTGGCGGAGTATTACGGCACAGTTGCTTTCATGGACGTGGTGCCTCCGCGCGAGGCGTGGCTCAAGGCCGAGGGTCTCATTGCGAAGGCCCTGAAGATGGATAACAATTCCTCTAGAGCCCACGCCCTGCTTGGGATGATCAAATTACAATTCCGCTGCGACCGCCCGGCCGCCGAGAAGGAATTGAACCTCGCTCTGGAACTCAACCCCGGCGACATGAGGGCGCTTGACTATCATTCGTATTTCCTTCTCGAAACAGGGCGCACTTACGAAGCCATTGCTGAAAAAAATAAAGTCCTCAAACATGATCCGCTCAGCGTGATCACTAACGCAGAGTTGGGAGGGTATTTTTTGGATACACGACGGCCCGACGAGGCCATCGCACAGCTCCAGAAAACTCTGGAACTCGATCCGAATTATGCTGCTGCACACATGCGTCTTGGAATAGCGTACGAAAACAAGAAACAGTACGGTCAAGCCGTTATGGAGATTCGGAAGGCAATTTTGCTGGACAGAAAACCGGATAGGCTGGCGCACCTAGGCGAGCTATATGCACGTACGGGTAGGAGACAAGAAGCATTGGAAATGATTGGCGAATTAGAGCAAATGTCAAAGGAACGTTACGGAAGTCCCATGCTGATTGCGCTAGTCTATGCCCGCCTCCATCTTAATGACGCAGCTATCGCCTGGCTGGAGAAAGCCAAACCAGACGATAATCCAAGGATATCCGAACCCGTCTTCGATACCCTGCGATCGGATCCGCGCTTTAAGATCCTGGAGGCGCGGCTTAAGCCAGAGCAACCTTGTCCGTACTGATTTTGGGAGAACCGGCCGATCACTGATGATGTGGGAACTTGCGATGAACCCACGCATTCACAGCCCGTTATTGCTGTTCTCAGCTCTGCTGTTGGCGCTGACAGCTCACGCGCAAACGTTCACCGGTGCTGTCCTCGGACGTGTGTTCGATCCACAGCGCGCAGGAATTGCCAACGCAGATGTCACCCTCCACAGCATTGACAAAGGCTTCGACCGGCGCACCCTGACGAATCCTCAGGGTGAATACTACTTTCCGCTTGTGCCCCCGGGAAGGTTCGTGGTTAGCGCTAAAGCTAACGATTTCGCTGCTTCGACGGTTAACGTCGAGGTCGTGGTGGCAACTCCGGTTCGTGCCGATTTGATCCTACGTGTCCAAGAACTTAAGCAAGAGGTCCGAGTCCTAGGTGAAAATGGCGTGGCGGTTCAGACGGAGAGTGCCGACCTGGGACGTGCAATTAACCCGCACCAAATGACCGAACTTCCCTCGTTGACACGTAGCCCCTACGATTTTATGGCGCTCATGCCGGGAGCAACCCTCTCGGATGACTTATTGGGGGTCGGGTTCGCAGTAAACGGCAGCCGTACTCAGAGCGCCAACTACCTGCTCGATGGCAGCGAGAATAATGACACGTTCATGTCAGCGCCGGCGCAAGATGTCCCCCTGGACTCTATCCAGGAGTTCAGCGTCCAAACCAACTACTACGACGCCGAGTACGGCCGCAACTCCGGCTTTACAGCGAACATTATTACGAAGTCCGGTACCAATGAGTTTCATGGCTCAGTTTACGATTACGTTCGTAATTCGGCATTGGCAGCCAACACCTACGACAACAATGCCCACGGCTTTCCCCGGCCGATTTTTAATCGACATCAGTTTGGAGGAGCACTCGGCGGCCCCATACGGCAAAACAAGGTGTACTTCTTCGGTTCCGTAGAACCGATACGGGTCCGGAGCAGCACCACTGAGACATTCTACGTACCTACTCTGCAATTATTGGAGAAGAGTGCCCCCGGAACGCAGGCCATCTTTCGTGCTTACCCTCTGCCCAGAGGTTTGTCCGCGACGAACGTGTTACCGCGAAAGATTTGCCCATTCGGTTCAACATGCGATTCCGCGACGGGGGTGGGATACGTGACCCTTCCGGCGTTCGCCTTCACGTCCCGTGTAGGACCGCAAGATGCAGGAGCCGGCCCCCCGCAGAATACGACCTTGGCGACCGGCCGCGTTGATTGGGTCATAAACTCCAAAATGCAGGCGTTCGCCCGCTATGCCCTGGAAAACCAGGACGTATTTGCCACCGTCCTGCAGCCTTACTCCAGCCAACTGGACGTGCCCGGATCGGGGCGCAACCAGAATATTGCTCTCGATCTCATCGGTGCCTGGTCGCCGCGGCTGACCTCTGAATCCAGAATCGTGTACAGTCGCGCGGTTGGAGTATGGGAACGCATCGGCGGCAATTACGCCAAAGTCATCCCGTTTCCCTCGTTTTCCTTTCAGACAGACCCAGCTGTGTTGCCTTCCGGCACTGGCGCGTTCAACGGGGTGGGAGCCTTCTATCAGTTCTTCCAGACGGTCACGTGGGCCCGTGGGCATCACCTGCTGAAATTCGGCGGTCAGTTTGTCGAGCTACGAGACAAGCACACCTATGGCATCGGACAAACCGGCGATGCCACGTTCGGGGACGTGCAAGGATTTGTCGACGGTGTGCTCCGCTTCTACGAAATTGCCTTAAATCCCAAGGGGCGGTTTCCCGGTCAACCTGTGCCACCGCCCTTCGGGCCGCCCAGCTTTACACGTCATTTCCGCTACAACGAGCCGGCGCTGTTCCTCGAAGACACATGGAAAGTCACACCCCGGCTGACCCTGACTCCTGGGCTGCGCTGGGAGTATTTCGGCGTATTGCACAGCCCGGGATCGGAACACACGCTGGACTCAAATTTTTACCTTGGCCCAGGTGACAATTACCTCAAGCAAATCGCTAATGGGCACTTTCTTCGCACAGTGGAAGCTCCCGGTGATCTGCGCGGCCATTTCTATTTGCCTGACTATAAAAACTTCGCTCCCAGGTTGGGCCTTGCATATGACCTTTTCGGCGATGGAAAGACGGTCATCCGAGCTGGTGCGGGCATCTTTTACGACCGCAGAGTCGGCTGGGAGATGTTTCGAGTCTTCCTCAATCCGCCGAGTTATAGCCTGGCACAGCTGACCGACGTTCGGATGGGAAACGACGTGAACCTGCTCGCCAATCCATACGCGGCTTTCCCGCAGAAGACTGCTATCCAGCTAAGCCAGAGTGACGCCAAGCCTATCGCCACGAACCTGCGCTCGGCCTACACGAGCTCATGGAACGCAACTATCGAACATGAATTTCGGAGTCGCTTCGTCGCAGGAGTATCTTATCTGGGCTCGAGCGGCAGCCAGCTCTATTCCATATCCAACGTAAGCCGCAGTGGCAGTGGAGGCCTCCTTAACCGCAGCTGTGTGGGGACACGCTTTGCAGCTGATAAAGTTACGCCGCTTGGACCAGAATATGCGAAGTGCCCAGGGCTCAATCCGGATGTTTCCGCTCTCATCGTTCGCGGGAATGGCAGTCACTCCAGCTATGAAGCACTCCAGCTACGGCTCGATAGCCGGCATCTTACGAGCTTGGGGGCGGAGGTCGGCGTCAATTACACCTGGAGCCATTCGCTCGATAATAGCAGCGTAAGTGGCCTCAGTGGATTTCTTGGGGGTACGACGGGTAATTACCTTAATGCGTTTCAACCCGGTCTTGATCGCGGGCCTTCCGACTTCGATGTTCGGCACCGCTTTGCCGCCAACTGGATCTGGGAAATCCCATTCGGCAGGAACTCACAAAATTGGAAACGCTACTTGCTCGGCGGCTGTGAAATCAGTGGGATCCTAGGTTATCAAACCGGCCAGCCACTCAACATTATTGACTCTGGAGTGCCGGATCTCAGTAATGGTGTGAACACGCGCCCACGGCTCACCGGGACTCCGCCTCGTAGCGGCTTTTTGACTCCCGATCCAGTTTCCCCGAACAGGTTTCTCTATCTTCCGGTCAACCCAGTCTATGATGCGAACGGCAGCTGTATCGCCAATACGGTACCGTTCGCTTGCGAAGTATCCGTAAATGGGCCTTTCGAGGGGACTCTCCCCCGCAATTTTTTCCGCCAGCCAGGAACTTATTATCAGAACACGGCTGTGCTCAAGAACATTCCTCTTGCGAGCGAAGGTATGAAGCTGCAAATCCGCGCTGAGTTTTACAACCTGTTCAATCATCCCAATCTCTACGTAAACTCTGGGACGGTTGACGTAAATGCATCCTCATATCATTCCAGCGATGCGAATACCATTCCGGGAGTCACGGCCTCCTTCCGGGACAGCCGACAAATTGTCGTAGCGCTAAAACTGCTCTTCTAGCATCTCCCCAGAATTTGCACCGGCCCCAAACTGGAGCCGCTCGTAGTCAGGGGAAAAAAAGGTTACAGCGCCAATAACTAAAAGTGGTCCAGGGGCGGAGCTGATGTGTGGTCGAAACAGCTGAACAGGAATTCCTGCGGGCTTGACCGGCCGCCAAGCCGAGTAAGTGGCACCCCTGGTGCAATGTTCGCCTGCTAAGTTACTGATTGTGCAGAGCTGAAATGAGAAACGATGGTTCTTAAGTTCTCTCCTCAGAGCACGCCAAGACGAACTTGGGCGCGGCATTTCACGTCCACCGAATCGCTGTAGAGCGGTTCGGGCGTCGCTTTTCAACGCTTCTTAGCTGTTGCTGACTACAGTTTTTATCGACAATTCCCGCATTAGTTATCAGAGACAGAATGCTCCGGCTCTGAATGCCCGAGTGATCTGCCGGACCAGCCATTGCTACCGTCACTGTGCGGGAATGCTCATTTACCAGGAGGCCAGTTATGAAGGTATCTTCAATTGCACTGGTCCTGGTGTTGCTCGGGCTGTCTTGGGTCCAGATGACCGCACCCGTGTTCGCTAGTACAGGGGCACAACAACCCACCAGGCATGCTGCCTTGAAAACGAGTGGGGTGACTCGGGCTCACCCCGGCAAGTTCAACTTTGCCGGCGTGCCTCTCACTTTCGAGAAAAACGTGGGCCAATTGGATGAAAATATTCAATTCCAAGCACGCGCTAATGGGTACAGCCTATTTCTAACTGCGACCGGGGCCTTAGTGGCGTTTCGCGTGCCGGTACCGGCTCTGATGATGCAGAGCCATCGTCCACCACTGCACCCGCAGGAAAACGTTAGGTGGAAATACGAGTCTTGTCTTGTGGAAATGCAATTTGTAGCCGCAAATGCAAATTCTCGAGTCATTCCCGGGCAATAGGTGGAGAACAGTAGTCCGGCGATGACGATGCAAGTACCATGCCAGAAGGGAATTCGCCACCTCAGCCCTACGCACGTTTGTATCGACGAGCGCTCTATGATGGCGAGATCGCCTACGCCGACTCCGCTGTACGCCAGCTAATGATTCAGCTGAAGCATCGTGGTTTATACGATGGCTGCCCTTATTGTCATAGTGGGCGATCATGGAGAGAGTCTCGGCGAACATGGCGAAAAGTCGCACGGTATCTTCCTATATGATGCGACGGTCCATGTGCCTCTCATTATCAAACTTCCAGGTCAGGAGCGTGCAGGGACCGTGGTTAAGCACCAAGCCCGAACGATCGATATTTTGCCCACTGTACTGGATTTACTATCCATACGTGGAGACAATCGCTTTGATGGAGAGTCACTTCGCCGATTAATCTTCACGGACGAAACCGATGAACGGCCGGTGATCGGTGAGAGCAATTATCCACTTCACTTCGGATGGGCGTCGATCCGGTCCATACGCAAAAACGGCTTCAAATTCATCGAGGCGCCCCGCCCAGAGCTCTATAACGTAGCTGCCGATCCGGCCGAGCTAGACAACATCTACGAGGTTCGTCCCGCGACCGCAAGAACTCTACGTGAGATCTTAGTTGCAGAGCCGGTTGCCTCGGTATTGAAGCGGACGAGGAGAATGGATCAGGAAAGCATTGAGCAGCTTCGTGCCTTGGGCTATCTCGGACCAGACAGTTCTCGCGAGATTTCTGGACGGTCAACCTTGCCCGACGCAAAAGACGAAATTCGTAAGCAGAAATGAAGATAAGTGTCGTGGAACCGAAAAGCAAATAAGCTGGGCCTGTTTCCTATACGGTTCGGTCATGTCCACAACAGACATCGGAGCAGCTTACATAATTGACCTCTCACCAGGCTGGGGCTGGTCAAATTCCTCCTGTGTTCTTAAAACCGCCGTTCCCGAGAGTGGACACTCAACTTCGAGACCCCCTCTTCTAAAGATCTCAGGCGATAGGATACCGTGCGGCTGGCATGTCCGTTATCGACGTTGCTGCCTGATCTTCGGCTCCTTTGAAGTGCGATAAAATCTCGCAATCATGTACCGTCTGCTCAGATCCAAGCGTAGCCTGAAGTATGCTGCCATTGCCGTTGCGTTCTGCACTCCAGTGCGAACCACCACGCTTAATTCCCGTCCTGCGGGGCGACCGACGCGGCCCCACATCACCGGAATCGATTACGTTCGCGTTTACGTCAGTGATATCGATAAATCCCGCAAGTTCTATTCCGGTGTTTTGGGATTGACAGTCGGATGTCCGCAATACACAAACGGCGAGACCTGTTTTCTCGTGCGACCGGCTGCCCAGCGATTGCTACTTAAACGAGCACCGATCGAAGCAGGAAATAGGACCCTGCGAAACTGGCTCGCCGACATCGCCTTCGTCACTGACAGCCTCAAGCAGATGCGACTATACCTGCTTGCCAACAACCAGCTGCCCGGCGCCATTCACAAAGATGCCGATGGCACAGAATATTTCCGAGTCCGCGATCCCGAGGGACACTCCATTGTGTTCGTCGAAAAATCGCCATCTAAGGTCGCATACATGCCTGCAGCCAAGCAGGTCGGGACACACCTGCTCCATGCAGGTTTTGTCGTCAAAGACATGGCCGCTGAGAATCGTTTTTACGTTGAGGTTCTTGGTTTTCGCCTCTACTGGTACGGCGGATTCAAGGACAACAGCGTCGACTGGTACGAACTCCAGGTTCCGGACGGCACCGACTGGATCGAATACATGCTCAACATTTCTCCCAATGCCGACCACAAGGAACTTGGGGTGCAAAATCATTTCTCTTTCGGCGTTAAAGACGTTCATGCTGCCGCCAGGCAACTTCGCTTCAACGGCTTGCAAACCTTCGATGGCCCAGAGATCGGCCGCGATGGTAAAGACAGCTTGGATGCCTACGATCCAGACGGCACACGTGTCGAAGTTATGGAGTTCGCGCCCACCCAGAAACCCTGTTGCCATCCCTATACAGCGCGCCATCCCGAACCATGACTCCGGGCCATCTCATACCATGACCCCCCATTGTTTGCCGTCCAGTGTGATGAAATTCGTCCTGCCGTATCGTCCTTTTGTATTCCGCATTACAGCATTACCCGGTTTCTCTGTGACCGTAAAACGGGTATGAGACAGGTTTGTGGGGTACGACTAGGACGCGCTAGGCGGGTGCAGGCGGCTCCCGCAGGGGTGGGGCACGGGGGTAACAGGTTCACACCAGGAAGGCTCCCTCAGAACGGAAATTTGGCTGATTTCGGTGTATCCCCTTCGAAAATAACGACCCTAAACTCATTTCGGTGGGATTCAACAGGATCATCTACAAAGTTGCGACGAAGCAATTCTCCGCGGCACGCTGCCAACTTCCGAGTTGCCCGTCATCCAGACACAATTCTGAAGGAGAGAGAAAACAGCTCTGCGGTAGTTTGCTATTAGCCCTTTACTCGTGCTGGGCTGATGAGCGCGCATTGTCCTCTGCCGCTGCAGGTCGACGGACGGCAAATCATGGGTCAGGGAAGGTCAAGGTCCAGACTGTAAAGCTCGCTGGCATTGACCGTGCAATGCAACAACGGCGAGCCATCCAGGTCAACTCCGCCGAAGCCACACGTCATGAGCGTGCCCCGGGTGACGGCGGCGAAATCGAGGAGGCGTTCTATACGCCCGTCGCGCAACCGGGTCCGCGATACATTGTGACCATTATGCTCGCTTTCAAAGTAGACCCATTCGCCGTCGGGGGAGAGGGCCAACTGAGCGGCGTCATAGGGAACCAACTCCGACCATGCGCGGCTGGCGAAGTCGAAGCGCATCAGGCGGTTCCAGTTTTTGTGGGGCATGGTAACAACAAAGCGGCCGTCCGGCGTCCACACAGGAGCAAACATACCGTCTGAACCGGGAAGGGTTGTGGTTTTTCCGCTCTTCAACTCCAGGAGGTAGATGGCTTTGGGCATGCCCTGCTCGCCCAGCACGTCGGGAGGCCGGCCGAACATGATGGAGCCTCCGTCTGGTGACCAGCTCGGATCTACCTCTTGACGATCGCCTGGTATCAATTGCCGAACACCGCCGCCGCTGCTGGCGACCACGTAAAGCTTGTAGGGGCTACCCGCCGTGTGACCGATGAAAGCGACCTGTTTCCCGTCCGGCGACCAGGATGGCCAACCCGCTTGTAATGGTGGGGTGGTGAGCTGGAGGGCTTCGCTTCCGTCTGGTCGCGAGCGCCAGAGGGTCCGAGAAGAGCCGTCGGTGTAGGCCATCCACCTACGATCCCGCGAGAAAGCCGGAAAAACAGCTTCGATTGCATAGGGTTCGATCTGACGGCGCCCAGGGTGGAATCTGATCACTTTTTCACGTGCTTGCGGACTGACCGCCAACAACCTCTTCCCGTCCGGACTGAAGATCACACTGGCGAAGTTCAGTGGCCCGGAGGTAAGCCGGACAGGATCTGACCCGGTGGTCAAAAAGCCCTTGGACTCTCGCCTCATCCAAATGTCTGACCGTCCGTTTTCGTACGCCAAGAAAACAAAGTGTCGTCCGTCGGGCGACCATTCTCCGCAGCAGGGCAGCGCTCCGTTGCGCCAGCCAGGGAGAAGGCGCCGCAGTCCGGATCCGTCGGCACGCAGCTCCCAGAGCGACGTGCGGAAATTACGGTCCGCAACGGTAAAGCGCAGGGCAGTGCCATCGGGCGCCCAGCGAATCCAGTAAGCCCGCCCGGGAGTGGTTGCAAGTTTTCGTGGATTGCTCGCGTCCCACCCGGCAACGTACAAATCCTGTCCATTTGCAAAGACGAGTCGCTTGCCGTCGGATGACCAGGCGGCGTCGTGCGCCAACACATCTCCCAGCCGGAACGGGGTTTGTCCGGCAAGCGGCAGTGCCCATAGTAGACCTTCCTGCGCATCCAAGCCGAGCTTTGTTGTGTTTTCCTGCAACAGAAGTTTGGACCCATCGGCCGAAATGCCGTGGAGTATTTGCCGCCGGAATGGGGTTGACACATCGGCTATCCGCCCGCCGGCTACGGGGGCATGCACGAGCTTTTCCCCCCAAGAAGGGTCTGTCCCGCCCTGACTGAAGTAAACCCGCGCGCCATCGGTGGCCAAGCCGGGAAACTGCATGAGGTACCGGTCGGGGAACATCACGCGACCGGAGCGAGTAAGCGCACGCGATTCGCTGACGGCCTCCGGTCGCAGCCACCACCAGCGCCAGGTACCCCAGGCCGCGACTGCCAGCATGACGGCCAGCGCTACCAGCAACAGAGCAGTCTTGCCGCGCCGCGCCGGTACTGCATCCGTGGGCTTTATCGTGACCTTTAGCGATGCCGGCGGGTTAGCGACTCCCCAAGGCAAGGCTCGGAAGGATACCAGGTATCGTCCCTTGGGGACTTCAATCAGGACCGAATCTCTAGGGCCTTCGGTTCGGTAATACTCGTCAAGTCTGGAGCGCAGACGACGAGCCTGGACGCGGACAATCGTGTCAGCCCGCGGATCGAACGACACCCCTCGACCGAACACATCCACCCCCAGCGAATACTCCTTCAGGTCGGCTGTTCTCCCGTCGAGGGTACGGTCCACGACATAGCGCAACATTTGACTCAGGACAGGTGCGCTCTTGAAGGCTTGGCTTTGGAGAATTTTGACAAGTTGTGCCCGGGCGGCATCTGCAGACACTCCGTCCCTGGGAGCACCAGGATCGCTGGCGACGATGTTAGGCCGGACAGCCACGACCACCCCAAGCAGTATCAGAAGCATAGCGCAGGTAGGTCATGGCCGCAACCTATTGAGCGCGTTGGCTGTTCACCGTGAATTCACGCCGCTTCACTTGTGGCTGTATTAGGGATGGCTTACACCCGTTGCGCAGTGGGGGTGGCCGCGCAGTGATTTGTAGCCCGAATCGTGATGCCGACCGGCGCCTGCGACGAAAGTCGTAACGTACTTTGCGCCACCGGCATGCTGCGCTTCGCATTCACAAAGGATTAGCCAGAAGCGACTGCCACGACCCCAAGAACGCTAAAGACTAGTTTTGGCGACAGGCCCGAAATCTCGCGAAGCTCTCACTCGACACGGGTGCTTCCGCGCTAACAAGTCCAAAGGGGGCATTTATGAATTTCCAGCCGCTCATAGTGGGTCTCATGCTGCTAATTAGCACACTGAGTTGGGCGCAGATCACCATCGAGAATCCACATCATCTAGACATCCCCGAACAACGGGTACAAGCACTGCACAAAATAATCTGCCACGTGGTTGCAGAGGACCTCCGTGTCCGGGCCGGGGAAACGTGTGGTCCGGTCACCGTACTTCTGGGAGAGCTGAAGGAAGGCATAGCTGCGGACGAGCTTAATGGAGCCTTCACCATCTATCTCGATCATTGGGGAGAGGTGAGGTTCGCCATGGCAGATATGCGGTTAGCGGTGCAGCGTTTGGGGTTGTCCCAGGAGCGCTGGACGCGGATGGCACGCGAGATCATCAAGCGTGTGAACCAGGTGACCCCGGTGAGTGCACAGGGCTTGCGAGAAGCGCAGGTTCCAGTTGCACCCAGTCACGACCAGGACAGGTGCGCGCTGAACGGACGCGAGGACAAGAATCCCTGCGCGAGTGTTTCCGATTCGCAGCGACCATAAGTGACGGTCAGAATTGAAGAGAGCCATGCTCGCGCGAAACCGCGGCATTGTGTTGGTCTGTTCAGGCGCTGCGGAGCGGATTGATGTGAAGGGAGGCTCCATGAAAGACACGACGCGCATCTCACTTTCTACACCACCGGCGCCGCAATTTGCCAATTATTACGAGACAGCACGCGTCCTTGTCCCCGACGATGAGATCGAGGGCAGAGTTTGCAGCAGCAGGACCGGAGATCGTTCGCCTCCCACCAATCATCCTGACGCCTCCTGGAAACGCCCCACGATGGTGTGGGAAAGCGTCTCTCTAACAATTCTATTCTGCGTCACATTAAAAGAAGGGAGCCCAGTCATGAATAAGACAGCGAAGTTATGGCTCGTGTTCGTTCTCCTGCTCGTATTCTTGGCACCGTCCGCCGCGCGAGCGGACGACGTCACCGATTGGAACCAGATCCTCATTCAGGCAGGCGTGACCGACCGCACTCCGCCGTACATACTCCCGAGGTATGCGGCTATCGTCGAGTCGGCTGTGTTCGACGCCGTAAACGGAATTAAGGGGAAATACACGCCGGTCCACGTTGTCCCGGGCGCACCTCCTGGAGCATCGGCACGCGCCGCAGCCGTGCAGGCTGCCTACACCACCCTGGTGGCTATTTTTCCGAAGCAAAAGAGTACGTTCGACGAGAAGTATGCCAGTTCGCTGGCCGGCATCGCGAGCGGTCCCGCAGCCGAGCACAGCGTATCGATCTTACTCGGCCTGCAGTGGGGTCAGGCGGTGGCGAACGCAATCCTCGCCTGGCGCGCCACCGACGGTTTTAATGCGGTCTTTCCTCCCTACCCCGGCGGCGACCTGCCTGGACAGTGGCGCCCGACACCACCCGCGTTCGCCTCCGGCGTCGCTCTTCAGTTCGTCGCCATGCCTCCATTTGTTCTACAGTCACCCTCTCAGTTCCGCCCGGGGCCTCCACCGGCACTCACCAGCCAACAATATGCGACCGATTTCAACGAGACCAAAACGTCTGGCAGCGTCGACAGCGTGGTCCGCACGGCGGATGAGACGCTCTATGCTCAATTCTGGCAAGATGCGACGGTCACGTATTTCTGGAACCGGGTGGCGCTACCGCTCTCCGCTCAGCACCATTTGACCCTGTATGAAAACGCCCGACTGCTAGCGCTTCTCAATCTTGCCGAGGCCGACGCGATTATCGCGACCTTTGATGCGAAATACAGATATTCATTTTGGAGACCGGTTACCGCGATTCGCCTCGCCGACACGGACGGCAATCCGGCAACCGAGGTGGAGCCCGACTGGACGCCGCTTATCGTAACCCCTGCCCATCCGGAATATCCGTCAGCTCATGCCATTGTCAGCAGTGCAGCGGCGGGTGTGCTCGCGGCGTTCTTCGGGGACAACACAGAATTTTCCGTTGATTCCAGCGGGCTGCCCGGCGTGACGCGTTCCTTCTCCAGCCTCTCCGCGGCCCTAGCGGAAATCAACAATGCCCGAGTCTTCGGGGGAATCCACTACCGGAATTCCTGCAACGTAGGCCAGGCAGTTGGGACTCAGGTGGCAAACTATGTTTTGAGCCATGCCCTGCAGTCCGTGAACGGGGAGCGCAACGGACAATCGCGTTGAACCATTCAACCGCTTGCGTTATGGCTTTTCGGAACATTGAAGATTAGCAGACAGTGGTTTGGGGTTCGGCGGGGACGCTGGGACGCGCGGCGTTTGATCGGCTCGATCATGAGATCATTTACCTCTCACGCCCAATTATAGTCGCAAGGAAGAGCGTCGCATCGCATTGTGGATAGGTAGTCGGCAACTCGGAAGTAATCGCCGGTTGCCGGATTGCCCGTCAACCACCCACAACCATAGCGCGTACCCACACCTAGCCAAGCAGTCCGCTTGATCTGGCGGCGAAGCAGA
>Ga0134128_10004523_pt1 | contig 16994 bp, 14 predicted proteins | sample KB31754_FD_96462 | JGI IMG/M metagenome (GOLD analysis project Ga0134128, IMG submission 96462) | Terrestrial soil microbial communities with excess Nitrogen fertilizer from Kellogg Biological Station, Michigan, USA - KB3-175-4 | ecosystem: Environmental > Terrestrial > Soil > Unclassified ...
TCCTCGTTCTCGAACACCTCGCTCTCGATCCAGTCGAGATTGACCTTCACCTTGTTGGCGATGCCGCCATGGGAGAGCGCTTCGATCAGCGACTTATACGCATCCTTCATGCCGGTATATTTGCCGACGATGGCGATGGTGACATCACCTTCGGGATTGCGGATGCGCTCGTTGATGGTGTTCCAGCTCTGCAGCGCCGGCGGGATCCTGGGCGTAATCCCAAAGGCCGCCAGCACCTCGTCGTCCAGGCCGGCGGCGTGATAGGCCTCGGGCACGGCGTAGATGTTGTCAACGTCGCGCGCCTCGATGACGGCGCTTTCGCGCACGTTGCAGAACAGTCCGAGCTTGCGCCGCTCCTCCTTCGGGATGGGACGGTCGGTGCGGCACAGCAGGATATCGGGCTGGATGCCGATCGAGCGCAATTCCTTCACGGAATGCTGGGTCGGCTTGGTCTTCAATTCGCCCGCGCTCGGGATGTAGGGTAGCAGCGTCAGGTGGATGTAGATCGCGTGATCGCGCGGCAGCTCGTTCTTGAGTTGGCGGATCGCCTCGAAGAACGGCAGCCCCTCGATGTCGCCGACTGTTCCGCCGATCTCGACCAGGACGAAATCATAATCGTCATTGCCATCGAGGATGAACTCCTTGATGGCGTTGGTGACGTGCGGCACCACCTGGATCGTGGCGCCGAGATAGTCGCCGCGCCGCTCCTTGGACAGGATATCCTGATAGATGCGCCCGGTGGTGATGTTGTCGGCCTTGCTGGCCGGCCTGCCGGTGAAGCGTTCGTAATGGCCAAGATCAAGATCGGTCTCGGCGCCGTCGTCCGTCACGAAGACCTCGCCGTGCTGATACGGCGACATCGTGCCCGGATCGAGATTGAGATAGGGGTCGAGCTTGCGAAGCCGGACCTTGTAGCCGCGAGCCTGCAGCAGCGCGCCCAAAGCCGCTGATGCCAGACCCTTTCCGAGCGAGGAAACCACGCCGCCGGTGATGAAGATGTACCGCGCCATGGGACTTTACCTTTAAGGCCAGCGGGCCGATTCGCCAAAACGATTCGCCGCGCGCGCCAAAGTTTCTGCGCGGCTGTGGGTATGCGAAAAATGAAAGCTTCATCAGAGACTTGATGGGGATTCCGGGTGCGGGGAGCCAGCCCAGGTTCCCGCATGGCCACACTGCTTTATTGCGATTGCGGCGCCTGCGGCGCCGCGGGCGCCTGCTTCTGCTGCTGTTCGGCCTTCTTTAGCGTATCGAGCACGCCGCCTGATGTCGGCGGCGTAACGGGAGTGGCCCCACCCGGCTGGGTCTGCGACGCCGGCGTCTGCGTACCGATGATCGAGGTTGGCTTGCGGTCGTAACCGGCAAGCCACGACAGAAGCAGGCTGGTTGCGAAGAAGCCTACCGCCAGAATAGCCGTCGTCCGCGTCAAGAGGTTGGCCGTACCGCGGCTGGACATGAAGCCCGCCCCGCCCCCCATGCCGAGGCCACCGCCCTCGGACTTCTGCAACAGCACCGCGCCGATCAGCACGGTGACGATCATGAGGTGAACTACGATAATGACAGTTTGCATCTCGACCTTCCGTCACAAGCCGGCATGGCCGGCATCCGGCTCGAGGACTTGCAGGTTTTCGTGAAGTCGCGCGGTGTTACACGATCGCACCGGGATTTGTCACCCCCGACATAGGCGCGATGCGCTATCGCGCAAGCAGCTCGGCGCGTCCGCATTTCCGACCTTGAACATACGCGAAGAGTTCTACTATACTAGACGAGTGGATCATATAGTAGACGGTTTGAGTCAACGCCTCGCCCAGCGCTTGCGCTTGGAACGCGACAGCCGCGGCTGGTCGCTGGCCGATCTCGCCGAGCGCTCCGGGGTTTCCAAGGCCACCATCAGCAAGATCGAGCGGGCGGAAGTGAGCCCGACTGCGGTCGTGCTGGTGCGGCTCGCCAGCGCCTTCGACCTCACTTTGGCCGGGCTGATGCTCCGCGCCGAGGGCCGGGGCGGACGCCTGTCGCGCGCAGCAGAGCAACCCGTGTGGCGCGATCCCGAGACCGGCTATCTGCGCAAACAAGTGTTCAGCCGGCCGGATCATCCCGTCGAGATCGTGCGGGTGGAATTGCCGCCGCGTCAGCGCGTGACGCTGCCTTCCTCTTCCTACGCCCACATCCGCCAGCTCGTCTGGGTGCAGAGCGGAAACCTCGTTATCACCGAGAGTGGCGAGCGGCATGCGCTCGGCCCGGGCGACTGCCTCGGATTCGGGCCGCCGGTCGACACCACCTTCGCCAACGAAACCAACGCGGCGTGCGTCTATGTCGTCGCGTTGGCGCGGAGCTAGGAATGAGAGAGTTTGCGATCGCACCTCTCTCCGATCAGCCGGAGATCAGGCGTGCGCTGAGCGAATTGCTGGTGGAGACGGTGGCGAGCGGCGGCTCCGTGAGCTTCATGCATCCGCTGCCGCTGGAGGCGGCCGACGCATTCTGGCGCGATTCGCTCGCGTCAGCAGCGCGCGGCGAGCGCACCGTGCTTGGTGCGTTTGACGGCGTTCAGTTGGTTGCGACCGTCACCCTGCTGCTTGACCTTCCACCCAACCAGCCGCATCGCGCCGAGATCGCGAAGATGATGACCAGGCTCACGCATCGCAAGCGCGGCATCGCAGCCGCCTTGATGCGTGAGGCAGAGAAAATGGCGATCGCGCGCGGCCGCACGCTGCTGGTGCTCGACACGGCCGTCGATGAAGGCGCCTCTCCACTTTACGAAAGCCTTGGCTTCAACTTGACCGGGATCATCCCGGATTATGCGCTGAAGCCACGTGGCGGCCTTACGGGCACGATGATCTATTGGAAGAAACTTGCGGCCTAGCGTTTGCGCGCAGACCATGCGCAAACCAGAATCTGGAGCGCGATGGCGTTTCATCCTGATCCATCGCGCTCAGCAGCCCGCCGCGATCGCCAGAAAATCCGCCGCTTTCAGGCTGGCGCCGCCGACCAACGCGCCGTTGACGTCGGCAACAGCCATGAGTTCGGCAGCATTCGATGGTTTGACCGAGCCACCATAGAGGATGCGGATCTTGCCGCCCTCCGCCTTGAACCGGCTGGTGAGTTGATCGCGGATAAAGCGATGAACGTTCTCGACATCCTGCGGCGTTGGCGTCAGCCCGGTTCCGATCGCCCAGACCGGCTCATAGGCCACCACGAGGTTGGCCGCTGTTGAGGCGTCCGGCAGCGAGCCGGTGAGTTGGGCGCCACAGATATCCAACGTCGCGCCGGCATCGCGCTGCTCGCGCGTCTCGCCGATGCAGACGATCGCGGTGAGGCCTGCGCGCCAAGCGGCTTGCGCTTTCTGCCGCACCAGCGCATCGCGCTCGCCATGATCGGCCCGCCGTTCGGAATGGCCGACAATAACCGCTGTCGCGCCGGCATCGGCCAGCATTTCGGCCGAGAGATCGCCGGTGTGAGCGCCCGAGGCCTTGGGGTGGCAATCCTGGGCGCCTACCGCAAATGCCCTGGCTCCCCCGACCTTGCCGGCGAAGGCCGCAATCAGGGTAGCCGGCGGACAGACCAGAAGGTCGGCTTTGGCGGCGACCTTGCCCGCACCTGCAAGCATGGCGTCGAATTCGCCCAGGGAGGCCTTGAGGCCGTTCATTTTCCAGTTGCCCGCGATTAGTGGCCGGATGGCATCGGTCATGGCGCAATTCCCGGTTTATTCAGTGCGCAGCGCTAGCAGAGCCGCCCCGGTAGTTCCAGACCGGCCGCCCGACATTAACGATTGCGCGCGGCATATGGTCGGGCGCCCCTCGCCGAGGCTTAAGGTTGCGACCGGGCGACCGCCACTTTATGATGGACTATCAATTAGGTGACGCCCGTTTGCGAAGTCCGCTATAAGGCGCACCCTTTCCCTCCTTAAGACAAGTTGGACGCATGCTTCGAGGAATACGCAACGCCTCATCAAATTGGTTCGGCAAAGCGATTATGACGGTTGCGATGGGTGCGCTGATCGTCAGCTTCGGCGTTTGGGGTATCGCCGATATTTTCCGCGGCTTTGGACAATCGACGCTAGCGAAGGTCGGGCACACCGAGATCTCGCTGAACGAGTTCCGGCAAACCTATACCGACCGGCTGCAGCAGATCGGCCGTCAGTTCGGCCGTCCCCTGACCCAGGAGCAGGCGCACGCCTTCGGCTTCGATCGCCAGGTGCTGCAACAGACCCTCGCCGAGGCGGCGCTGAATGAGCAGGCGCGCCGGCTCGGGCTGGCGCAGTCCGACGCCGAAACCATGCGCGTGATCTTTGCCGATCCGAACTTCAAGGGGATGAACGGCCAATTCGACCCGGCCCGCTTCGAGGCCGTCATCCGCAACTTCGGCTACACAGAAGCGCATTATCTTGCCGATCAGAAGCTCGTCTCGCTGCGCCGCCAGCTCGCGGGAACGATCTCCGCGGGTCTTTCGCCCTCGAATACGCTGATGGACGTTTTGTTCCGCTTCAAGAACGAGCAGCGCTCGATCGAGTATGTCAGGCTCGGCCCGGCCCAGGCCGGGACGATCGATCCGCCCTCGCCCGAGGAGCTTGCCAGCTACTTCGACAAGCACAAGGCGCAATTCCGCGCGCCCGAATATCGCAAGGTCGCGTTTGTGGCGATCACCCCGGAAGACATCGCCAAATGGTCGAACGTGTCGGATGAGGACGCCAAGAAGCTGTTTGAGCAGCGCAAGGACAAGCTCGGCACGCCGGAGAAGCGCCAGGTCTCGCAGATCGTCTTCCCCAATGCTGCGGAGGCCCAAGCCGCGCGCAACCGTGTCGCCTCCGGCACGTCGTGGGACGATCTCGTCAAGGAGCGCAAGCTCACTGCCGCCGACGTCGATCTCGGCCTCGTCGCCAAGTCGAGCATCCTCGATCCCGCGGTCGCCAACGCCGCCTTCTCGCTGCCATCGGGTGAAATCAGCCAGCCCGTGCAAGGCAGGTTCGGTGTGGCGCTGGTCAAGGTCGGCGTGATTCAGCCCGGGATCACGCCGGACTATGCGAGCGTCGCCCAGGACTTGAAGAAAGAGATCGCGATCGAGCGCGCCCGCGATCAGGTCTCCTCGCTGCGCGACAAGATGGAGGACGAACGCGGCGGCGGCGCAACCGTGGTCGAGGCGGCGAAAAAGCTCGGGCTCACCCCCGTCACCATCGATGCGGTCGATCGTTCCGGCAAGACGCCGTCGGGCCAGCCGGCAGCAAATATCCCGCCCGGCCTCGACGTGGTGTCGCAGGCCTTCAACAGCGACGTCGGCGTCGACAACGACGCGATCTCCTATCGCGGCGGCTATGTCTGGTACGACGTGCTCGGTATCACGCCGCCAAGGGACCGCACGCTGGACGAAGTGAAGGACCAGGTCGAGATGCGCTGGAAGGACGACACGATCGTGACCCGCCTCCGCACCAAGGCGACCGATATGGTTCAGAAGCTCGGCCAGGGCGGCAAGCTTGCCGACGAAGCGGCGGCCAGCGGCGCCAAGGTCGAAACCGCAGCCAGCTTCAAGCGTGAGGACTCGCCGCCCGGCGTGCCCTCCGGCCTGATTGCAGCCGCCTACCGGACCGCCAAGGACGGCGCCGGACAGACGCCGGGCACCAACCCGACCGAATGGATCGTCTTCCGCGTCACCGACGTCACGACGCCGCCGATCGGTCTCAATTCGGAGGATATGAAAAAGCTGAAGGACCAGCTTATGCACGGGCTCGCCGACGAGCAGGTTGCGCTCTATGTTGCCAAGCTGGAAAAGGAGATCGGCACGACCATCAACGAGGCCGCCTTCGCGCAAGTGACCGGCGCCCAGCAATAACCGAGTGAGTTCCGAAAGTACGCGATGGACGACCTTAAATCGATCATTGGAAAAGTCGCAACGGGCGCCACGTTGTCGCGGGAGGAATCAGCTGCCGCTTTCGACAGCATGATGTCGGGCGAGGCGACGCCCTCGCAGATGGGCGCGCTGTTGATGGCGCTGCGGGTCCGCGGCGAGACCGTCGACGAGATCACCGGCGCGGTGTCGGCGATGCGCGCCAAGATGCTGCGGGTGACCGCACCGCCCGGCGCGGTCGATATCGTCGGCACCGGCGGCGACGGATCGGGGTCGGTCAACGTCTCGACCTGTGCCTCTTTCATTGTCGCGGGCACGGGCGTTCCGGTCGCCAAGCACGGCAATCGCGCCTTGTCGTCGCGCTCCGGGGCAGCCGACGTGCTGGCCGCGCTCGGGGTCAAGATCGATCTGAAGCCCGAGCAAGTCGGCCGCTGCGTGAAAGAGGCCGGGATCGGCTTTATGTTCGCGCCGTCGCATCATCCCGCGATGAAGAATGTGGGCCCGACCCGTGTCGAGCTCGCCACGCGAACAATCTTCAACCTGCTCGGTCCCTTGTCCAATCCGGCCGGCGTCAGCCGCCAGATGGTCGGCGTGTTCTCGCGGCAATGGGTGCAACCGCTCGCGCAAGTGCTCAAGAATCTTGGTGCCGAGTCGGTCTGGGTCGTGCATGGCTCCGACGGGCTCGACGAGATCACTCTCACCGGACCGACCTTCGTCGCGGCGCTTGAGAACGGTAGCATTCGTATCTTCGAGGTCGCGCCCGAGGAAGCCGGCCTTACCCGCGTCGGCGGCGATGCGCTCAAGGGCGGCGACGCCGACGCCAACGCAGTCGCGCTGCGGAGCGTGCTCGACGGCAAGCCGAGCGCCTACCGCGACGTCGCACTGCTCAACGCGGCGGCGGCGCTGATCGTCGCTGGCATGGCCAAGAGTCTTGCCGATGGCGTCGCACTCGGCACGCAATCGCTCGACAGCGGAGCCGCGGCCGCGCGGCTGAAACATCTCATCGCGATTTCGAATAGCTAGCGGCAAGGCGGGCGATGTCCGACATCCTGACCAAGATCGAAGCCTATAAGCGCGAAGAGATCGCGGCCGCCAAGCGCGCCCGCCCGCTTTCAGACGTGGAGGCCCGCGCGAAAGCCGCCTCGGCGCCGCGCGGTTTTCTTCGCGCCATCCGGCGCAAGCTCGCCGCCGGCGAATACGCGCTGATTGCCGAGGTCAAGAAGGCTTCGCCCTCAAAGGGGCTGATCCGCGCCGATTTCGATCCTCCGGCGCTCGCGAAGGCCTATGAGACGGGCGGCGCGGCATGCCTCTCGGTGCTGACGGATACTCCTTCGTTCCAGGGCCATCTCGATTTCATGGTGGCGGCGCGTGCGGCGACCGGCCTTCCGGTGCTGCGCAAGGACTTCATGTTCGACCCCTACCAGGTCGCCGAAGCGCGTGCCCATGGCGCCGACTGCATCCTGATCATCATGGCGGCGCTCGACGATGCCGCCGCTAGGGACATCGAGGACGCGAGCCTTGCCTATGGCATGGATGTGCTGATCGAGATCCATGATCGCGCCGAGCTTGAACGCGCACTGCGACTCCGTTCGCCGATGATCGGCGTCAATAACCGCAATCTGCATACCTTCGAGACCACGCTCGCGACCAGCGAGGCGCTGGCGCCGCTGATCCCCAAGGACCGCGTGATGGTCGGCGAGAGCGGCATCTTCGCCCCTTCTGATCTTTCGCGGCTCGCGCGCGTCGGCATGTCCGCCTTCCTGGTCGGTGAAAGCCTGATGCGGCAAGGCGATGTCGCGGCCGCCACCCGCGCGCTGCTGGCGCGCAGCGAAGCGCTTGGCGCTGCGGGCGCGCGCTGATGGCGCGGCAATCCTCCAACGGCCGCCCCGCCCTCACCCATATCGATGCCGGCGGCGAAGCCCGCATGGTCGATGTGTCGGAAAAACCCGCGACCGAACGGATCGCGGTCGCCGAAGGCCGCGTGGTCATGAGCAAGCCGACGCTCAAGCTCATCCAGTCGGGCAACGCGAAGAAAGGCGACGTGCTCGGTGTTGCGCGTGTCGCCGGCATCATGGCGGCGAAGCGGACGCATGAGCTGATCCCGCTCTGTCATCCGCTGGCGCTGTCGAAAGTCACGCTCGATATTTCACCGGACAAACAGCTTCCGGGCTGCGTGGTGCGCGCCACCGTCAAGGTGAGGGGCCCCACCGGCGTCGAGATGGAGGCGCTCACCGCGGTGTCGGTCGCCTGCCTCACCATCTACGACATGATAAAGGCGGTCGAGCGCGGCGTGCGCATCGAAGGCATTCACCTCGTCGAGAAAACGGGCGGCAAGTCCGGCCATTACCGCGCCTGAGCTTTTTGCCCTCACGCCGGCATGATCTCGCAAAGCTACCGCTCGCTCGGCGGGGCTGCCGGCAAAGGCTGCCGCCCCGGCACGGCGCAGCGCGATATCAATGGCACCCCACCATCTGCGTTAACCCCGAATTTACCGAGATTGCTAACACGGGCTCCATCTCGACGTCGTAGCTTCTCGCGCGGGACGGTGCGTCGACGGGCGCCCGGTAGACAAGCCTCGGCCAGACCAGACGCATGATGAAGAATGCCAACGCCTCGATCGACGTGAACGGTTCCGTGGGCGGGGGTCCGATCCGCTGGCTTGTCGTCGGCGGACTGCTTCTGATCGCGGCGATCGCGATCGGCACCACGATCATGGCAGGCAATTTTCGCGAGCGGGCGCTGGAAAGCGCGGACCGGCAGCTCGAAAACACGGTGCTGTTGATGGCCCGTCACTTCGACCAGCAACTCGAGGACTTCATGAGCATCCAGCGCGAGATCGTCGCGCAGCTCGAAGCGTCGCGTATTCCGACGCCGGAGGCTTTCCGGACGCAATTGTCGACCGCCGACTGGCACAATGTGCTTCGCACGCGGCTGCGCGCCTATACCGACGTCGGAGGCGTCAACGTCTTCGATTCCGACGGCGAGCTGATCAACTCGTCGGAATACTGGCCGGTCCCCAATGTGCGGATCGCCGACCGCGATTTTTTCAAGGCGTTCAAATCGGGCTCGCCCTTTGAACGATTCAGGATCGAGCTGGTTCGGGGTCGCTTCCGGCAAGGTTGGTCGACGGTGATCGCCTGCAAGGTCACAGGGCCGAACGGCGAATTCCTCGGCGTCGTGACCCGCGCCATCACGCCGGCCGATTTCGAACGGTTCTTCGCCTCCGTGACGCTGGCGCCGGGTGCGGCCATCTCGATGCATCACCGCGACGGGACGCTGCTAGCCCGCTACCCGCATGCGGAGGGTATGGTCGGGCGGAATTTCAAGACTGGCCCGGTTGACCAGCGGAAGGTGTTCGAGCTGAACGAATATACCGCGCGCCTCAAGAGCCCGATCGACGGCCAGTACCGGCTCGTTGCGTCGCGTGCGCTCAACAACTTCCCGATCGTGATCGTCGCTACCACGACGGTTGCCGCGGCGCTCGCCGACTGGCAGGAACAGATGCGCTTTTTGATCAGCGTCGGTGCGGTGTCGGTGCTGCTGATCGCCGTCCTGCTCTTCATCGTCGTGCGTCGCCTGTCGCGGGACCACGCAGCCTCGCAACAACGCCTCACCCTCGAAAAGCAGCGCCTCGACAAGGCCATCAACAATATGACGCAGGGCCTGTTGCTGTTCGATTCATCGAGGCGATTGGTCGTCTGCAACCAGCGCTACGTCGAAATGTACGGGCTTTCGTCTGCGATCGTGAAACCCGGGGCGAGCCTTCGCGAGATCATTGAACATCGCAGAGCGACGGGATCATTTGTCGGCGACGCGGATGAATACGTCGATACCACGCTGCGCGACATCGGCCGGAAGAAGATTACCGTCATCGAGACGCCTGACGGCCGCTCCGTGCAGATCGTCAACGAGCCGGTAGCCGACGGCGGCTGGGCCGCGACCCACGAAGACATCACCGAGCGCCGGCGCATTGAGCAGCGCGTCACCCATCTCGCACACTACGATGCGCTGACAGACCTTCCGAACCGCGCGCTGTTCCACGAGCGGCTGAAGCACGAGCTGACGCGTATCCCGCCGGGGCAGCAGATCGCCGTCTACTACATTGACATCGACGAGTTCAAGAGCGTCAACGATTCCCTCGGCCATCTGATCGGCGACGAGCTTCTGAAATCGGTCGCCGTCAGCCTCAACCGCTGCGTCGGCTCCGCCGGCTTTGTCGCCCGCCTCGGCGGCGACGAGTTTGCGATCGTGCAGACCGGGGTCAATACCGCCGACGACGTCATCGATCTCGTCACCCTCGCCTTCGAGGCGATCCGCACGCCCTTCGAATGTCTCGGCCACCAGCTCACCGCCGATGCCTCCATCGGCATCGCGCTGGCGCCGGAGCACGGCACCGACCTCGATCAGATCCTGAAAAACGCCGACCTTGCGATGTATGCGGCGAAGGCCGCGGGCCGCCGCACCTACCGCTTCTTCGCGCCAGAGATGGACGCCCAGGTCCGCGCCCGTCGCCAATTGGAGGTCGACTTGCGCCAGGCGATCACAGCCGGCGACCTCGAAGTCTATTACCAGCCCTGCGTCAGCCTGCAGGAAAACCGCATCACCGGCTGCGAAGCGCTGGTGCGCTGGCGGCATCCGGAGCGCGGGATGATCTCGCCGGCCGAGTTCATCCCCATCGCCGAGGAAACCGGACTGATCAACCAGCTCGGCGAGTTCGTGCTCGCCAGCGCCTGCAACGAGGCCGCGACCTGGCCGGACGACATCCGGCTGGCCGTCAACGTCTCGCCGGTCCAGTTCAAGAGCGGTACGCTGGCACTGAGGATCATGGCGGCGCTTGCCGCGTCGGGCCTTGCCGCCGGCAGATTGGAGCTCGAAATCACGGAAGCGGTGCTGATCCGCGACGACGAGGCCGCCCTCGCGATCCTGCACCAGCTTCGCGCCATCGGCGTGCGCATCGCGCTTGACGACTTCGGCACCGGATACTCGTCGCTCAGCTACCTGCAGCGCTTTCCCTTCGACAAGATCAAGGTCGATCGCAGCTTCGTCAAGGACATCACCGAGCCGGACAAGGGTTCGTCCAGCATTGTGCAGGCCGTGGTCAACATCGCCGCCTCCCGTCACATGGAGACGACGGCGGAGGGCGTCGAGACCGAAGCGCAGCGCCAGCTCCTCGGCGCGCTCGGCTGCTCGGAGATGCAAGGCTATCTGTTCAGCCCGCCCAGGCCAGCCGCGCAGATCCGGGAGTTGTTCGGCCCGCGCCGCAGCGTCGCGACGCCGGCCACGCTGACAGAGGACCGGAAGCCGCGGCCCAAAACGGCGTAAGCAAGACGCGTCCTTCAAAAAGCATCAGGGCGGCCTGTGCCGCCCTGATCATTCAAAATCCCGATCGACATTCCCTCAATTCGGCACGGCCTGCTTGGGCTGGGGCTGAACCTTGGCGTTGACGACGACGCCACGCAACGTGTTGTAGGCCGCGGCCAGCGCCTTGTCGTCCTTCTCGACCGGCGGCACGTAGGATTGCGAGCCGCTCTTCTCGGCGCCTTCTGCCGAGAGATGACCGCGCATCGACGCCTCGCCCTTCATGTCGGCGCGGCCCTTCATGTCATCCGGCACGTCCTGCAGCACCTCGATGTCGGGCTGAATGCCCAGCGCCTGGATCGAGTGCCCGGACGGGGTGTAGTAGCGCGCAGTGGTGAGCGCCAGCGCGCCATTGCCGGCGCCCAGCGGAATGATCGTCTGCACCGACCCCTTGCCGAAGGAGCGCGTGCCGATCAGCGTTGCGCGCTTATGGTCATGCAGGGCGCCGGCGACGATCTCGGAGGCCGAGGCCGATCCACCGTTGATCAGCACGACCAGCGGCTTGCCCTTGGTAAGGTCGCCGCCATGGGCGGTGAAGCGCTGGGTTTCTTCCGGATTGCGGCCACGTGTCGAGACGACCTCGCCGCGCGGCAAGAAGGTGCTCGCGACCGAAACCGCCTGGTCGAGCAGCCCACCCGGATTGTTGCGCAAATCCACGACGTAGCCTGCGAGCTTGTCCTGCGGAATTTGCTTCTCGATATCGGCGACGGCCTTATGCAGGCCGTCAGTGGTCTGCTCGTTGAACGAGGTGATCCGGATGTAGCCGATATCGCCACCGTCGGTGTGGTAGCGCACAGGCTTTACCTTGATGATCTCCCGCGTCAGCGTCACGTCGAACGGATCCTTGCCCTTGCGGATGATCTTCAGCTTGGTCTTGGTGTTGACCGCGCCCTTCATCTTGTTGACGGCCTGCTCGAGCGTCAGCCCCTGCACATTGTCGTCGTCGATCTGACTGATCAGGTCGCCCGACAACAGGCCGGCCTTCGCCGCCGGCGTATCGTCGATCGGAGCCACGACCTTGACGAGGCCGTCCTCCATCGTGACCTCGATGCCGAGGCCGCCGAACTCGCCGGAGGTGGTCTCCTGCATCTCACGCCAGGCCTTGTCGTTCATGTAGCGCGAATGGGGATCGAGCGAGGTCACCATCCCGTTGATCGCGCCTTCGATCAGGTTGGTGTCGCTGGGCTTCTCGACATAGTCGGAGCGGACGCGCTCAAAGACCTCGCCAAAAAGATTGAGCTCCGAATAGGTATCGGCGGCATTGGCCGCCGCCTTGGCCCGGGCAATCCAGTGCTGGCTCTCGGGACCCGTGACCAGCAGGGTCAGGCACGCGCCGGTCAACGAACCCACGAGAAATAGGATATTTTTCCGCATATGATGTCCGCCGCCTTCCGCGCTGTTACCCAAATCGGTCGAAACAGGAAAGTCACAATACCTTTCTGGTTTCTTCAAGGCCGACTTGCAAGCCCACCTGATAAGTAGACGGTTTCGTCCCGAATCCGCGCCTGGCCCGTGTCCCGAGCCACCAGCCGAATTGCGGCGGCACGCTCCGGAACGGACCCTCGGCGCCCAATTTCAGGGCAGCGTCCATCGGCCAGTTCGGATTATTGAGGATTTCGCGACCAACTGCGATCAAATCCGCCTGACCTTCCCTTAAAATTTGTTCAGCCTGGTCGCCATGGATGATGAGACCGACCGCCATGGTCATGATTTCGGCGTGGCGGCGGACATATTCCGACAGCGGTACCTGGTAACTGTATTTGATCTCGCGCCCGAGAATCGGCGCCTGGTCGGTGATTCCCCCGGACGAGCAGTCGATCACGTCGACGCCCTTGGCTTTGAGGATCTTGGCCAGCCGGGCGCTTTGCTCAGGCCCCCAGCCGGCGTTGTCCTCGACCGACAACCGGACAAATAGCGGTTTGCGGTCGGGCCAATGGGTCCGCACGGCCTCCGCGATCTCGATCACGAAACGCATCCGGTTGGCTTCGGAACCGCCATATTCGTCGGTGCGCTGGTTGGAGCGTTCGGACAGGAACTCATGCACGAGGTAGCCGTGGGCGCCGTGCAGTTCCAGCATCTCGAAGCCCGCCGCATGCGCTCGCCGCGCACCTTGGCCCCACGCCTGGACCAGATCCTTGACCTCATGGCGTTCCAGCGCCCGGGGCACCGGCCATTTTTCGCTGTGGGCGATCGCGCTGGGTGCAACCGGCGTCCAGACCTCCCAATCCTCGATATCGGGCCGCCGCTGCAATGGGCCATCGCCCTCCCACGGCCGGTTCGCCCGCGCCTTGCGCCCGGAATGGCCGAGCTGGATGCCGGCGACCGCGCCCTGCCCGTGGATGAACGTCACCAGCCGCTTCAAGGGCTCGATGAAGGCATCGTCCCAGATGCCAAGATCGCCCACTGTGCCGCAGCCGCGGCGCTCGACCTTGGTTGATTCGACCACGACGAGACCCGCGCCGCCAGCGGCAAATTTGCCGGCATTCATCAGGTGCCAGTCGGTCGGAAATCCTTTTAGCGCCGAATATTGATGCATCGGCGGCACCACAACCCGGTTCTTCAGCTTCACGTCGCGAATCGCGAACGGGGAAAACAGCATCAATCCGGACATGGCTTCCTCGCGCGGTCTTTTGCTTGCCGCCGACGATATCGACGGCCGCACGCGCCGCAAAGCCGGAAATCCCGTTGCGGCCAAGCGAGCCTCGCCCGCAAGCCATGCAATTTTGGGATGGCGTGAAGCCGCCGGAAGCGATAGGCGAGAGAGAAACAACAGCCCGATAATGTCATAGGGGGGAGCACGCTATGAACGAAGCAATCCGGCCAGCACGCAACGTCGAGCTCGGGGCAAGCAAGGAGACGTTCCAGAACCTGCACGAGTTGGTCCGCAAGGCACGTGCCAACCTCAACCAGAACTCCTGGGACTATATCGTCGGCGCCGCCGAGACCGAGACCACGATGCGCCGCAATCGCATGGCGCTGGATGAGATCGCCTTTCGCCCTCGCGTGCTGCGCGACGTCGCCAAGGTCGATGCCTCCGTCGAACGCTTCGGCCGCAAGATGCGCCTTCCGGTGATGCTGGCGCCCGTCGGCGCACTCGAAGTCTTCGATCCCGCAGGCGCGGCCGCCGTCGTGCGCGGCGTCGGCCGGTTCGGTGCTGCCCACATGCTGAGCTCGGTGTCCGACCCCGGGCTCGAGAAGACCGCGGAAGCTGCCCCGGACGCGCTCCGTCTGTTCCAGCTTTATGTCCGTGGCGATGACGCTTTCGTGGAAGACTTCGCCGCGCGCGCGATTGCCGCCAAATACACGGCCTTTTGTCTGACCGTCGACACCGCCCATTACAGCCGTCGCGAGCGCGACATCGCCAAGCGCTATGTGCGCGAAAGCCGGCTGCGCTCGACCGGCGGCGACTACCAGAAGGGGCTTTCGTGGCGCACGGTCAAGCTGATCAAGGACAAGTTCAAGATTCCGCTGATCATCAAGGGCATCGCCACCGCCGAGGACACCAAGATCGCGCTCGATCACGGCGTCGAATGGATCTACGTCTCCAACCATGGCGGCCGCCAGCTTGACCACGGCCGCGGCGCCATGCATGTGCTGCCGGAGATCGTCGAGGCAGTGAAGGGCCGCGCCAAGATCATGATCGATGGCGGCTTCTGCCGCGGCTCCGATGTGGTGAAGGCGATCGCGGCGGGCGCCGACATCGTCGGCATCGGGCGCCTGCAATGCTGGGCGCTGGCCGCCGCCGGCGAGGCCGGCGTTCTACGGATGCTGGAACTCCTGGAAGATGAAGTCATCCGCTCGCTCGGGCTGCTCGGCCTCACCTCGTTCAGCCAGATCGACAAGGCCTATCTGCATCCGGCAACCGCAACTAGCATGCCGAGCGTGTTCTCGGCCTACCCGCTGCTCGACATCGAACCCTATCGTTATTGATGGCGCGACCGGAGCGAATGGCGTGTCATGATTCACGCCGTTCGGCTCTAAATATCTGCCCTCCCATGACCGCTCCTCCTCTTTCCCCCGGTGACGCCGACGCGCTGCTGTTCGATCTCGGCCGCGTCGTGTTCAAGATCGAATTCGACAAGGCGCTAGCCTGCTGGGCCGGCCATGCCGGCTGCATGCCCGCCGACATCGCCGCGCGCTTTGTGCGCGATGATGCCTATAAGCATCACGAGATCGGTGCGATCAGCGACGAGGTCTATTTCGACAGCCTGCGCCGCGGCCTCGGCATTGCCATCTCCGACAATCAGTTCCTTGAAGGCTGGAACGCAATCTTCGCCGGCGAAATGGACGGAATCGCGGAGCTGCTCGCGCGTGCCGCAAAACATCTCCCGCTCTATGTCTTCTCCAACACCAACCGCGCGCACGTCGAATACTTCACCAGGGCCTATGCGCACACGCTAAAGCCCTTTCGCGAACTCTATTACTCTTCCACGATCGGCCACCGGAAGCCGGATGCGGCGGCCTTCGATCATGTCGTCGGCGCCATCGGCGTGCCCGCCTCGCGCATCGTGTTCTTCGACGACATCGGCGAGAATGTCGAAGGCGCGAGAGCTCGTGGCCTGAAGGCGATCCAGATCAACTCCTCGCGCGATGTCGCCGATGCGCTCGCGGCGCTCGAGATTTAGGCCGACGCAACCCGTCATTGCGACGAGCGCAAGCGACGAAGCAGTCATGTAAGGTGGGCAAAGGCGCCCTTGCGCCGTGCCCACCATTCTCGTGGCATCGAAGACGGCGGGCACGCGGAGCCTGTCATCGGGCCGCGCTTCGCGCGGACCCGTTTGGCTCTGCCCACCCCACCAATCTTCGCTTCGCTCGCAATGACGAGCATCCGCATTCCCGCGGCATGATTTGTCCGGGTTGTGCACCAACATTGGCCCTCGAAGAATTGAGGGCGCGGGGAACACCGGGTGCCGTTGCACCCGCGGTCTCGTGTGCAGCGAAGTGCGCAAAGAACGCACACGAGCACTCAGCAGGTACAACCGAACACACTCCGGCATTCCCCGCGCGATGTTGGACGACTTACTCCGTGCTCTCCTCGGCGTACCGGGCTTTGTAGCCACCGTCGCGCGCAATCATCTTGCGCGCTTGACACCAGCATCGGGGTGTCGGGACCACACGGCTTCGTCGAACGCATCATGCGCGCTTCGTCTTGCGCGTTACCTGCGTCCATCGCAACCCGCCTCACGTTTCGTGACGATTGGCCGTAACGTCCCTCGTGGCGAGGCGGGCTGGGGGACTATATTTCTGATTTTACGATTTCTGCAAGTCGGAAATAGTGCGACAAAATGGCACGACGGGCAATTTGCGCATGGCCCATATGTGCGAATGCCCGGCGCGGGCCAATGCGCCCGATCGGCATGGCCGGCAATCGCGCCTCGGCGTGCCGCCCAGATGTATGGCCGCGGGCTGTTGTAGCGTAGGGGTTCCTATAGACCGAGCGCTTTAGCTGTTCTCAAATTCACGGCCAATTCGAACGTCTGCGGCGCTTGAACCGGCAGGTCGGCGCGCTTGGTGCCGCGGAGGATGCGGTCAACATACGTCGAAGTCTCCATCAGAGCTGCGGAAAGATCGATCCCGTACGTGACGAGCGCGCCTCCCATCGCCCCGCAACGCCCGCCTCGTGGCAAGCGGACCTAATTGGCTGCAGCCGCCGCAAAATCGGTAATGACCAATCCAGTCACTCGCCGATCGATTTTGCTGTGATGCGCGACAGAAGTTGGCTCAATCGTGTGATAATGTTGCGGCTACACATCAGGGAGCTGCCATGAAGCGACGCGACTTCATCACTCTGATAGGCGGTGCGA
>Ga0134128_10004524_pt1 | contig 16993 bp, 14 predicted proteins | sample KB31754_FD_96462 | JGI IMG/M metagenome (GOLD analysis project Ga0134128, IMG submission 96462) | Terrestrial soil microbial communities with excess Nitrogen fertilizer from Kellogg Biological Station, Michigan, USA - KB3-175-4 | ecosystem: Environmental > Terrestrial > Soil > Unclassified ...
AGGAGCGCCGATGTCGATTTCCTCACGATCGGGCAATATCTCCAGCCGACGCGCAAGCACCACCCGGTGATCCGCTATGTCGAGCCGGACGAGTTCAAGTCGTTCGAGGTCGTCGGCCGCACCAAGGGCTTTTTGCTGGTGTCGTCGAGCCCGCTGACCCGCTCGTCACACCATGCCGGCGAAGATTTCGCCAAGCTCAGGGCGGCCCGTCTGGCGCAGCACGCCGCCTAATGCCGAAACTCGATTTCGACCGGCACGTGCCGTATTCGCCCGAGCAGATGATGGCGCTTGTCGGCGACATGCAGAGCTATCCGGCCTTCATCCCCAACTGCCGCGCGATGGAGCTGAAACCGGACCGCATGGCGACCGGCGATGTGCGCTTTGCCAGGATGACACTGAGTTTCGGCCCGATTACGCAGGCCTATACCAGCCGCGTGACCGCCGATGCGGCGAAGCGGACGATCGACGCCCGCGCAACGGACGGGCCGTTTTCCCACCTCGTCAGCCAGTGGCGCTTCGAGCCCGAGGGGCCCGGAACGCGGGTCCACTTCGATATCGACTTCAAGATTTCGAACCCATTGATCGCTGCCGTCGCCGAACCGGCCTTTGCCGCCAAGCAGCGCGAAATCATGGATGCGTTCATGGCCGAGGCGGATCGGCGGTACGGTTCGAAATGAGATTCGAGCGGCTCGATTGCGTCTGCATCCACACCGATAACCTCGATGCCTCGCTGAGGTTCTATGAGGATGTCGGGATGCGGCAGGCGTGGCGCCTCGATCGCACAACTGAAACGGGCGTGCCCTGGACGCTTGTCGGCCTCGACTTCCCCGACTCCACGAGTTCGCAGCTGACGCTGAGTACCCATCCCGACCGGAAGTTCGTTGAGATCGAGATACGCGTGGGCAACGTGAACGCAGCCTTTCGGGACCTGAGCGGCGTTCCCGGCGTCAGTTGGCTCGCCGAACCGTTCGCGATCGAGGCAGGCCACGTTGCTGTGATGGCCGCGCCTGACGGGAACGTCTTCGTGTTGATCGGCGGATAAGCGCTACTTGGCCTTGACTTTGGCCTTCTTGGGGTCGGCAGGCGCAGGCCGCGCTTCAGCGACACCGTTGGTCGCCACGTCGAGGACGAGTTGCAGCGCTGCCAGCACTGAAGCCTGCCGCACGCCGTCCCGGCCGAGATCGCCGAACTGCTTTTCGACGACGCGGGTACCTTCATGCGTCGCGCAGGCGATATAGACCAGACCGACCGGTTTCTTGGCTGTGCCTCCGGTCGGACCGGCAACGCCGGTCACGGCAATGGAAATATCGCAGCGGGCGCGGTTGCGGGCGCCATCCGCCATCGCCCGGGCGACTTGCGAGGATACCGCGCCGTAGTCGCGGATCAGCCGGGCAGGGACGCCGATCATCGCCGTCTTGGCGGCATTGTCGTAGGTGATGAAACCGCCATAGACGACTTCGGACGAACCCGAAATGGAGGTCAGCGCGCCGCCGATCAAACCGCCGGTGCAACTTTCGGCCGTGGCAATCGACATCTTGCCCGCCTTCAGCGCCCCGATGGCGGCCTTGGCTTCAGCGGCAATGGCTGGCGGCATCTTCATCAGGCTAATCCTCCCCTGGCATCTCCACGCTCGCCGTCGCAAGCGCCACGATGCCTTCCCCCCGTCCGGTGAACCCCAGTCTTTCGCTGGTGGTCGCCTTAACTGCTACGCGCGATGGGGAAATAGTGCAAATCTCGCCAATCCGCTGGCGCATCGCCGCAACGTGCGGGCCGATCCGCGGTGCCTCGCAGACGATGGTGAGGTCAAGGTTGACGATGCGACCGCCGCGAGCTGCGACAAGCCCCGTGGCGTGTTTCAGAAACACAGCCGAGTCGGCGCCGCGCCATTGTGGGTCAGACGGGGGAAAATGCGTGCCGATATCGCCTTCGCCAAGCGCACCGTAAATGGCGTCGGTCAGGGCGTGCAGCGCCACATCGGCGTCCGAGTGGCCCTGCAGCCGCTGAGTGTGCGCAATCCTGACGCCGCCAAGCGTCACGAACTCGCCCGGCTCGAACGGATGCACGTCAAAGCCGGTGCCGACGCGGGTTTCCATGAGATTGTCTCCTCGCAACAGGCGCTCGGCGCGGGCAAAATCCTCGGGCAGCGTCACCTTGATGTTGCGGCTGCTCCCCGGCGACAGCGCGACCTTCAGGCCCGCCCACTCGGCAATCGACGCGTCGTCGGTGAATTCCTGCGGCGAGGCGCTCGCCTTGATGTGAGCGGCCAAAATTTCGGCATAGCGGAAACCCTGAGGCGTCTGCGCGGCGAAGAGTGTCCTGCGATCCTCGGTGGTATCGATGCTTCGGCCATCATTGGATCGTTTGACCGTGTCCGTGCCCGGAATGGCCGGCAATGCCCCGTCGAAGGTGATGAGCGCGGCAAGGACGCCGTCGACGAGCGCCATGTCCACGAACGGACGCGCCGCATCCTGGATCAGCACAAGGTCCGGCGCAGCGCTCTCCAGCGCCCTGAGACCCGCGAGGACCGAGGCCTGCCGCGTCGCGCCGCCCGGTACGGCTGGAAGCAGGTTTGGATCCGAAAGACCCAGGGCTGCGTAACGCTCGATGTGCTCAGGGTGGATCACCGGCAGCACCAGATCGACCGCATCAATCTTGAGCAGCGCGACAATGGTGCGCTGCAGCATCGGCACGCCCAGTATCGGTCGATATTGCTTTGGCACCTCGTTGCCGGCGGTTGCGGCGCGCTCGCCCCGGCCGGCCGCAACGACGATGGCGGCAACGCGTTTCTGGCCGGGCATGGGGTCTTTCCGCTGTCGCAAAATCTGATCTACAAGGCTCTCGCCAAGCACTAACGGGCGGGCGAGCGGGCAGCAAGACCCCGCCGAACGCATAGGCCAGGCGCCAAAATAGCAGATTGTATGACCGACAGTTTTGATTATTGTGCAGGCAGATGTTCGAACGTGATGAATTCAAGGGCAATTTGTTGACGAATCGTGCCTTGCCATTGAGCATTGGCGGCCACGTGCTGCCCAATCGAGCGTTTTTGGCCCCGATGGCCGGCATTACCGACCGGCCGATGCGCGCCATCGCCGAGCGTTTTGGCGCCGGGCTCGTCGTCTCCGAGATGATCGCCAGCTCGGCGCTCAGCACGGGCCAGCACGATATGGTGCGAAAACTCCGCAAATCCGGCGCGCTTCCCCATGTCGTGCAGCTTGCCGGCTGCGAGGCCGAGTGGATGCGCCGCGGCGCCGAGATCGCCCATGCCGCCGGCGCCGATATCATCGATCTCAATTTCGGCTGCCCGGCCAAGCGCGTGACCAACGGCTACGCCGGCTCGGCGCTGATGCGTGTGCCGGATGAGGCCCTGCGGCTGGTGGATGCCGTTGTCGCGGCGACGCCCCTGCCGGTCACGGTAAAAATGCGGCTCGGCTGGGACGACGATAGTCTCAATGCGGCCGATATCGCACGCCGCGTGGTGGATGCGGGGGCGCAGATGATCACCGTCCACGGCCGCACGCGCCAGCAGTTCTACAAGGGCAGCGCCCGCTGGCATCTGGTCCGCCCGGTCGTTGAGGCCGTCAATGTGCCAGTGGTCGTCAACGGCGACATCATTGACCTTGCGCACGCCCGCGAGGCATTGGCGCAGTCGGGCGCCGCGGCCGTGATGGTGGGACGCGGTGCGCAGGGGCAGCCGTGGGCCGTAGGGCAGGTAGGCGCTGCGCTGGCTGGCCGCGCCGTGCCCGCCGCGCCCGTAGGCGAAACGCTCGCTGACCTTGTGACCGAGCACTACGACGGCGTGCTCGAGGAATATGGCATTCAGGTCGGCGTTCGCGCCGCCCGGAAACATCTTGATTGGTACCTCGATGCCGCCGGCCTCGTGCCGGGCAAGGATGTAAGATGGTCGCTGCTCAACTCAGCCGAACCCCAGGACGTAAGACGGATGATCCGCGAACTGTTCGCCGTGCCGCTCAGGGCAGCGGCATGAAGCCGAAAGAATTGCCGGGCCTGTCGACCGCCGTCCTGCAGGCGCTGCCGCAACCGGTCATCGTATCGGACCAGAACGGGGCCATCGTCTTCGTCAATTACGCGGCGGAAGCTTTCTTCGGCGCCTCCCTCAGCGTGCTGAGCCGGCAGAAGCTCGATGACCTCATGGCCTTCGGCTCGCCCATCGTGGCACTGGTACAGCAGGTGATCGAGCGGCGCGCGCCGATGACCGAGTATCGGCTCAACGCCGGCTCGTCGCGTTTCGGCGACGAGCGCATCGTGGACGTGTTCGCAAGCCCATTGTCGGACACCGATGGACGCGTGGCGCTGCTGTTTCAGGAACGCACCATGGCCGACAAGATCGACCGGCAACTGGTGTCGCGCGGCGCGGCGCGCTCGGTTTCCGGTCTCGCCTCCATGCTGGCGCATGAGATCAAAAACCCGCTGTCCGGCATTCGCGGCGCCGCCCAGTTGCTCGAGCAAACGGTGACGCAGGACGAAGCGCCACTGGCCCGGCTGATCCGGGAGGAAACCGACCGCATCGTCGACCTGATCGACCGTGTCGAGGTTTTTGGTGACGACCGGCCGATGGAGCGGGAGCCGATCAATATCCACGCGGTGCTCGACCGGGTGAAGCTCCTGGCCAGGAACGGCGTGGCGCGCGGCATTGCCTTCTCGGAGGAATACGATCCCTCCCTTCCGGCGGTCTGGGGCAATCGCGACCAGTTGGTCCAGGTGTTTCTCAATCTAGTCAAGAACGCCGGGGAGGCGCTGGAGCGCACGCAATCGCCGGAAATCCGTTTCTCCACCGCCTTCCGGCCCGGCATCAAGATCTCCGTTACGGGCATCCTCGACCGGATTTCGCTGCCGCTCGAGATCATCATCGAGGACAACGGACCCGGCGTACCGGCCGAGATTCTGCCGATCCTCTTCGATCCGTTCGTCACGACCAAGCAGAACGGCTCGGGGCTTGGCCTCGCCCTCGTCGCCAAGATCGTCGGCGACCATGGCGGCGTCATCGATACCGAGAGCCGACCGGGGCGGACCCGCTTCCGGGTGCTGTTGCCGGTGGCGAGCGGCCCCCTGAGCCTCCCGCCGGACGAGGAGGTCGGCGCATGAGCGGTCAGACCATTCTCGTCGCCGACGATGATGCAGCGATCCGCATGGTGCTGAACCAGGCGCTGACGCGGGCCGGCTATGAAGTGCGGCCGACCGGCAACATGTCGACCATGTGGAACTGGGTTTCGCGAGGCGAAGGCGAACTGCTGATCACCGATGTCATGATGCCGGACGGCAATGCCTTCGACGTCATGCCCAAGATCAAGAAGCTCAGGCCCGATCTGCCGATGATCGTGATGAGCGCGCAAAACACGTTCATGACGGCGATCCGCGCCAACGAGGTCGGCGCCTACGAATATCTGCCGAAACCGTTCGACATCGCCGAGGTGCTGTCGGTGGTATCGCGGGCGCTCGCCGATGTGAAGAAGCCGCCGGCGAACAGTCGCAATGCCGAAGAGCCCGGCGAGACGATGCCACTCGTCGGCCGTTCCACAGCCATGCAGGACATTTACCGGGCGCTGGCGCGGCTGATGCAGACCGATCTAACGGTGATGATCACCGGCGAGAGCGGCACGGGCAAGGAACTTGTAGCGCGGGCGCTGCACGATTTCGGCAAGCGCCGTAACGGCCCCTTCGTCGCCATCAACATGGCGGCGATCCCGCGCGATCTGATCGAAGCCGAACTGTTCGGCCACGAGAAGGGGGCCTTCACCGGCGCCATGTCGCGGTCCTCCGGCCGCTTCGAGCAGGCCGAAGGCGGCACGCTCTTCCTCGACGAAATCGGCGATATGCCGATGGACGCTCAGACCCGCCTGCTGCGCGTGCTGCAGGAGGGCGAATACACGATGGTCGGCGGGCGCACCGCCATCAAGTCGAACGTTCGCATCGTCGCCGCGACGCACCGCGACCTCGGCCAGATGATCCGGCAGGGGCTGTTCCGCGAGGACCTTTATTACCGGCTCAATGTCGTGCCGATCCGTCTGCCGCCGCTCCGCGAGCGCGTCGACGACATCGGCGATCTGGTGTCGCATTTCCTGCGCAGCGGCCTGCGCGACAACGAGGCGGTCAAAACCATCTCGGGCGATGCGATCAAGCTGATGCAGGGTTATTCGTGGCCGGGCAATGTGCGGGAGCTCGAAAATCTCGTCCGCCGGCTCTCCGCGCTTTACGCCGACGAAAACATCTCGCTCGAAATCGTGCAGAACGAACTCAACATCGCCGATCGGCCGAGCGCGGTGGTCAGCAACGGCCCGGTCGATGTATCCACGGCCGTCGAAAGCCACGTCGCACAATTGTTGCGCGAACACGAACCTAACCTGCCGCCCGCCGGACTCTACCAGCGCGTGCTCGACCGCGTCGAGGCGCCGCTGATCGCCATGGTGCTCAACGCCTGCGGCGGTAACCAGATCAAGGCAGCCGACCTGCTGGGGCTCAACCGCAACACGCTCAGGAAGAAAATCCGGGCGCATTCCATTGAAATTGTGAAGCAGTCGAGGCGACAGGGGTGAGTGTTGGGCGCCCAGCAGGCAAGCATCTTTTGCGGGCGTCGCGCCTTTCGAGCACAGCTCTCAAGGCCGGCTCGCCGTAAATCGCTCCACCGGAGCGATTTCCCCGGCAATGGCCGGGACGGCTCGCCGTGTCACATTTTGGCAACAATTGACTTGAAGGGTGCCTAAATCTGGGTCAGACTCTAGCTGCGCTTCCCAGCGGATACCAATTGTTGTGACATGAACGACACAGCGCTCACCAGCGACGGTGCGATTGGCGTACCCGGCGTGCCGTCCGGCGCAGCGCGGCGTTCGCTTATCAGCGCGGCCGGGCACCGGGCCATCCGGCGGGTCGGCCTGTTCGTCGTGCTCGCCTCGGTGCTGGTATCGTCCGGCTCGTTCCTCATTCTGATCGGCGCGACCAACATCTCGCCATCGCCGGAAGTCTGGACCGTTATCTGGATCGCCAATGGCGTCCTCGTCCTGCTCGTTATCGCGCTGGTGGTGACTGAAGCATACGTGCTCATCAGCGCCCGAATGCGGCAGCAGGCGGGGGCAGGGCTGCAGATCCGCATGGTCGCGATGTTCGCCATCGCCGCCGCGGTGCCGGCCGCGATCGTTGCGGTGGTCGCAACCATTTCGCTCAACCAGGGCCTCGATCAGTGGTTCTCCGAGCGCACCAAGACGATGGTCGAGAGCTCGCGGCTCGTCGCCCGGTCCTACATGCTGGAACACGCGCAGGTGCTGCGCGACGACATCATCTGGGTCGCAACGGAACTCGAGCAGGCGAAGCCGACTTTCGAGTCCGATCGCGACAAGTATCAGCGTATCCTGACCGCACTCGCCATCACCCGATCGCTGCCCTTCACTTCGCTCATCAACGCCGATGGCGACACGCTGATGCGGGCGCAAATCAACGTCCCAGGCGCGCCGCCCAAGCTACCACCCGGAGTCACGCAGGGTGTCGGTGAGGGGGCACCGACCGAGATTGCGCCGGGCTCGACCAATCTCATCGGCTCGGTGGTGAAGCTCAGGGGATACGACAACGTCTATCTGTTCGTGGCGCGGCCGGTTGATCCGGAAGTGCTCGAATTCATGCGGCTGACCGACGACAACATCACCGAGTACCGGCAGTACGCCTCGAACCGGCTGGTGTTCCAGATCACCTTCACCATCATGTATCTGGGCCTGGCGCTGATCCTGCTTCTGGCGGCGCTGTGGATCGGCATCGCGCTGGCCAACCGTTTCCTTGATCCGATCCGCAATCTGATGGTCGCTTCAAACCGCGTGAGCCAGGGCGATCTCGATATCCACGTACCGGCCTCGGGCAGGCGAGGGGACCTGTTCGACCTGATCGGCGGTTTCAACCGCATGACCATGCAATTGAAGTCGCAGCGTGAGGCGTTGGTCCACGCCAGCGAAACCAACGAGAAGCGCCGGCAGTTCACCGAGGCGGTGGTGGAAGGTGTCTCCGCGGGGATTGTCGGCCTCGACGCGTTCGGCGCCATGACGCTGGTCAATGCGCGGGCAGCCGAAATGCTCGGCCGCGATGAAATCGCGCTAATCGGTGAAAAGATCGCCGACGTCATTCCGCAGTTCGGGCCGATCTTCGAGCGCACCAAAGCCTCGCGCCGTGGCCAGACCCGCGATCAGATCGAACTCGGCGCGGGCCCGGACTACCGCACCTATCAGGTACAACTGACGCGCGAAGGCACCGTGGCAGAGTCGAAGGGCTATGTGCTGACGCTCGACGACATCACCGACCTGCTTTCGGCGCAGCGCACCGGCGCCTGGGCCGATGTGGCGCGCCGCATCGCCCACGAGATCAAGAACCCGCTGACGCCGATCCAGCTCTCGGCGGAGCGCCTGCGACGGCGTTATTCGGGCAGGCTCGCCGACGATCTCGACATCTTCGAGAAGTGCATCAACACCATCATCCGGCAGGTTGGCGATATCGGCCGGATGGTCGACGAGTTCTCATCCTTCGCCCGCATGCCGGAGGCGACCCCCGTGCTTGGCGATCTGTCCGAGACGGTCAAGCAGGCGGTGTTCCTCGAAAGCGTCCGCCTGCCGGAGATTTCGATCAAGACCGTGATGCCCGACGAGCCGGTTCACGCCTATTTCGACAGCCGGCTGCTGGCCCAGGTGCTGACCAACCTCATCAAGAACGCCGTCGAGGCGTTTGAGGGGATCAGTCTCGATCAGCTCAGGGACCCGGCGATTACGGTGACCCTTGAGAAAGAGGAAACGACGGCCCGGATTTCAGTTTCCGACAATGGCAAGGGCTGGCCGAAAGAAAATCGGCAGCGCCTGCTCGAACCGTATATGACGACACGCGAGAAGGGCACGGGGCTCGGTCTTGCGATTGTCGCAAAGATCATTGAACAGCATGGCGGCAAGGTCGAGCTGACCGACGCCGAGCCGGACGCCGGCGGGCGGGTGGGGGCCTGTTTTACCTTCACCCTGCCGCTGAAGGCCGACGACAATTGGGTGGATGACGCGATCGCGGGGGCGAACGACGAAACCGATAAACCCAAAGTAGAGGAGCCGCCCGTCGAGGCGGTGGCGGACAAGTAATGGCGCTCGACATATTGATCATCGACGATGAGGATGACATCCGCGACCTTATCGCCGGCATCCTCGAGGACGAGGGATATGAGACCCGGCAGGCCCACGACGCCGACTCCGCCCTAAACGAGATAGCAAGACGGCGGCCGAGCCTGGTTTTCCTTGACATCTGGATGCAGGGCAGCCGGCTCGACGGATTGCAGCTGCTCGATGAATTCCAGAGCCAGCACCATGAAATGCCGGTGGTGATGATCTCCGGCCATGGCAATGTCGAAACCGCGGTGAGCGCTATCCGGCGCGGCGCGTATGACTATATCGAAAAGCCCTTCAAGATCGACCGGCTGCTGCTCATCACACAGCGGGCAATGGAGGCGACGCGCCTCAAGAACGAGGTCGAGGAGCTCAAAGAGCGCTCGACCGGCCACGGCGTCGACCTCGTCGGCACCTCGCCGGCGCTGCAGCAGGTGAGGGGGGTGATCGAAAAATCCGCCCCCACCAATTCGCGCATTTTCATCTCGGGCGCCTCGGGTACCGGCAAAGGCCTCAGCGCCCGCCTGATCCATCAGCGCAGCACGCGCGCAGACTCCCCGTTCATCGAAATCAATGTGTCGCTCTACGCGCCTGATGAAGTGTCGGTCGTGCTGTTCGGCCGCGAGGTGCGGGAAAAAACCGGCACGGTACGGACCGAGGTCGGCGCCTTCGAGCGCGCCCATGGCGGCACGCTCTATCTCTCGGAAATCAGCACACTGCCGCCGGCCGCACAGGCGCAGTTGCTGCGGACGCTGGTCGAAAACAAGTTCAACCGCGTCGGCGGGCAGGTCGCCGTGCCGGTCGACGTCAGGGTGATTTCCTCGAGTTCGCAGAACCTTGCGCAATTCATCGATGATGGAACGTTCCGATCGGACCTGTTCCACCGGCTGTCGATCGTGCCGCTGCATCTGACGCCACTCAAGGAGCGGCGCGAGGATGTGCCGCCACTGGTCGATCTTTTCCTCGACCAGATTTCGCGCATGCACAGCCTGCAGCGGCTCACCATCGGCGAGGACGCCGTCGCGGTCCTTCAGGCACAGGATTGGCCGGGTAATGCGCGCCAATTGCGCAATTCCATCGAGCGGCTGCTGATCCTGGTGAAGGATCAGGCGCCCGAGAACGGCACGATCACCGCGACGCTGTTGCCATCCGATATTGGCGAAGTGTTGCCGACCGTTGGCGACACCGATGCCTCGGCGCATCTGATGAGCCTGCCGCTGCGCGACGCCCGCGAAGTCTTCGAGCGGCAGTATCTGCTGGCGCAGATCGAGCGTTTTGGCGGCAACATCTCAAAGACTGCCGAATTCGTTGGCATGGAGCGCTCGGCCTTGCATCGCAAGATCAAGTCGCTGGGCCTCTGAGGCAAGCCCCGCAAATTTGTGAACACCGCCCTGCCGCCAGTGAGGGTATCGCCGGGTAGGCATGACTTTGGTTCTATGCCATAGTTGCCGCCAATGTGATGTTTTCAGCAGTTTACGGGCGGGGCCGCGGCGGTCTTTGCCCTGATCGGCCCGGGCGCGGAATCTCCCTTCCATCCCTTGGACCAACATCAAAAGAGGCCAAAAATGCCCGGCGAGAAAGCACAGAATCTCCAGGATTCTTTTCTCAATCACGTTCGTAAGCAGAAAATCCCGGTGACAATTTTCCTCGTGAATGGCGTCAAACTACAGGGCGTCATCACCTGGTTCGACAATTTCTGCCTGCTGCTGAGGCGCGATGCGCAATCACAACTCGTTTACAAGCATGCAATCTCGACCATCATGCCCGGCGCGCCCATCCAGCTCTTCGATCCCGAGCACACGGGCGACGGCGAGTAAGACGGCATAATGTCCGATGATCCTGACGACGGGGACCACAAGCGTGGTCCGCAAGGCTATGTCGACCAGCGTTCGCAGCCGACGCGGGTAGGGCTCGTCTGTCCCGATGTACGGGGGCAGGCGAGCCGCCACTCGGTCGAGGCGCGGCAGGCCGAGTTCGAAGGCCTGGCCCATGCCATCCGGGTTGAAATCGTCTTCTCCGATATCGTGAAAGTCCGCGATATCAAGCCCGGTACCTTCCTTGGCGCCGGGCAGGTCGAAACGATTGCCCAGAAGGTCAAGGACGGCGAAGTCGAGCTGTTGCTGGTTGATGCGGCGTTGTCGCCGGTGCAGCAGCGGAACCTCGAAACCGAAACGAAGGCCAAGGTGCTCGATCGCACCGGGCTGATCCTCGAAATTTTCGGCGAGCGGGCGGCCACGCGCGAAGGCGTGCTGCAGGTCGAACTGGCGCATCTGAACTACCAGAAGGGCCGGCTGGTTCGTTCCTGGACCCACCTCGAGCGGCAGCGCGGCGGCTTTGGTTTCCTCGGCGGCCCCGGCGAAACGCAGATCGAAACCGACCGGCGCCTCTTGCAGGAGCGCATCGCGCTGATCGAGGACCGGCTCGACAAGGTCAAAAAGACGCGCGCCCAGCAGCGCGGCGGCAAGGATGCAGCGAAATACCCACTCGTGGCGCTGGTCGGCTACACCAACTCGGGCAAATCGACGCTGTTCAACACGCTGACCGGCGCCGAAGTTTTCGCCAAGGACCTGCTGTTCGCGACCCTCGACACGACGTTGCGAAAGCTGGCGCTGCCGCACGGTCGCGAGGTCATGCTGTCGGACACCGTCGGCTTCGTTTCAGAGCTGCCGCATGATCTCGTCGCGGCCTTCCGCGCGACGCTCGAAGAGGTGGTCGGCGCCGATCTGATCCTCCACGTCCGCGATGTCTCCAACCCCGACCACGCGGCGCAGGCACTCGACGTTATCGGCGTCCTTGCGGAACTCGGTGTGCCGGCCGACAAGCCGGTCATCGAAGTCTGGAACAAGATCGATCTTTTGCCGCGAGAGACCGAGAACGGCGTCGGCTTCGTTGTCGCCGCCGAGCCGGTCGGCAAAGTGGTGGCCGTCGTCCAGACCTCGGCGGTGACGGGCGAGGGGCTTCCAACCCTCCTCGACACCATCGAGGCCTCGCTCGGCCAGCAGGCCCGCACCTACCGCGTCCACGTGCCCTATGCCGCCGGCGCCGATGTCGGCTGGCTCTACGGCCACGCCGAAATCATCGCCACCGAAGAACCGGACGAAACCGGCACCACCTACGAAGTCCGCGTCGATCCGCGTTTCGGCTCGGCGTTCGCGGAGCGGTTCGCGGGGCGGATCGCGGAGTAGGGGCGGGACGCTCTGGGGTTGTGGCCTCCCCCTCATCCGGCGCTTCGCGCCGCCTTCTCCCACAAGGGGAGAAGGAAGAACAGGCAAAGTCTTCGTAGCGACTTCCCTTCTCCCCTTGTGGGAGAAGGTGGATCGGCCGAAGGCCGAGACGGATGAGGGGTGGGCCACAAACACCGCCGCCGCGTCTTCACTCGGCCGCCTTGTCCTGCGCGCGGATTTCATTCCAATAGCCGTCCATGCGCTCCAAGCCGGCATCCTTGAGCGCGACGCCATCCTCGCGTGCCCGCGCTTCGACATAGGCGAAGCGCCGGGTGAATTTGCCGTTGGCGTCGCGCAGCGCGGCTTCCGGGTCGACGTCGAGGTGCCGCGCCAGGTTGGCGATGGCGAACAGCAGGTCGCCGAGTTCTTCGGCGATGGCCGCCTTGTCGTCCGCCATGATGGCGCTGGCGACTTCGCCCAGCTCCTCGTCGGCCTTTTCGAGTACCGCGGCAGTGTCCGGCCAGTCGAAGCCGACGGATGCAGCTCGCTTCGCCAGCTTCTCGGCGCGGGCGAGTGCAGGCAGCACATGCGGCACGTCGTCCAGCAGCGAAGGCGGCGGCGCATCGGCAGGGCGCTTTGCGGCCTTCCTTGCACGCTCTTCGGCCTTGATGGCATCCCAGCGGTCCTTGGCAGCGGCCGCATCGTTTGCCGCGTCCGGCCCGAAGACGTGGGGATGCCGCCGGATCATTTTAGTCGTTACGGCTTCGATCACATCGCCCAGGTCGAAGAGGCCGCGCTCCGAAGCCATCTGCGCATGATAGACGGGCTGCAGCAGGAGATCGCCGAGCTCATCGCGCAGGTCGTCAAAATCCTCGCGGTCGATCGCGTCGGCCACCTCATAGGCCTCCTCGATCGTATAGTTCTTGATCGTCGAAAAATCCTGCTCGATGTCCCATGGGCAGCCGGTCTTCGGATCGCGCAGCCGCGCCATGATCTCGACGAGCCGGGAAAGTTCACGGGAAGGCTGCATGGCGGTCTCGCTGCTGAAATGAGGGCCGAACGATAGCGCAGTGGAAACCCAAACCCAACCGCTCGCAGTCTCGTCCGCACCCATATCCATCATTCGCATAAGATATATTATGGAACTAACAGACGGCAACGGACGATGCGGCCGCGCCGCTGAAAACGCCGGCCGCGCCCACATCGGGAACTGCGCATTGATATAATCAGCGTTTCTGATACATACCGAAAGAGCCATTGATTTCCGTCGTTTCAGCCTCTTTCGGAATAGAACATGTCCCGCAATTTTCTGGTCGTTGACCCCGAGGAAGGTCTCGATGTCCTCAAGGGGCTTGCCTCGGCCGTGCGGGTGAAAATCCTGAAACTCCTGCACACCAACGGGCCGCTCAACGTCAACGATATCGCCGCTGCGCTTGGCCTGCCGCAGTCGACGGTGTCGTCCAACGTGCAGATTCTCGAAGATGCGAGCCTCATCCGCACCGAGACGCAGAAGGCGCGCAAGGGCAACCAGAAGATCTGCCATTCGACCTTCGACGAGGTGATGGTGATGTTCAAGGACGACATCAAACCGCTGCGGTCGAGCGAGATCGAGGTCTCGATGCCGCTCGGGCTCTATACAAGCTGTGATGTGTCGGCGCCGTGTGGCCTCTGCTCGGTGGAGAGCATCATCGGCCTCCTCGATGTGCCAGACACTTTCCTCGATCCAGACCGCATGAAGGCCGGGCTGATCTGGTTCACCTCAGGCTATGTCGAGTACCAGTTTCCCAACAACGCGCGGCTGGCGAAGAACCTGATCGAGTCGATCGAGTTCAGCCTCGAGGTGAGTTCGGAGGCGCCCGGCACCTCGTCGGACTGGCCGTCCGATATCACTTTTACAGTGAACGGCACGGAACTCGGCACCTGGACCTCGCCCGGCGATTTTGGCGACCAGCGCGGCGTTTACACGCCCGATTGGTGGAAGCTCAAAGGCAGCCAATATGGCAAGCTCAAGACCTGGCGTGTCAATTCGAGCGGCACCTATGTCGATGGCATGCGCATCTCAGACGTGACGCTCGACAAGCTCGATGTCGACGCCCATCGCTCCGTCCGCCTGAGGATCGGGGTCAAGAAGGATGCCGCACATCCGGGCGGCGTAAACATCTTCGGCAGGGGCTTTGGCAACTACGATCAGGACATCGTGCTGCGGCTCAACACCAGGCGCTGAGCACCCTGCCCTCGTGGCATTTCCCGCTTCTGTTGTCGGCGCGCCAGCCTCGCCAGCAATCGTGCTTTTCCCGACCTCTTGGCGCTTGACGCCGACGAACCCGGCAGGTCTATATCAGCCTTACGCGATATGGATCAAAATATCGGGAATGAATGGAGGGCTCGATGAAAGCCAAGGTTTTAGCGCACAAAGATTTCACGATCAGCAAGATCGACGACCGCGTTTATGGCGCCTTTCTCGAGCATCTCGGCCGGGCCATTTACACCGGCATTTACGAGCCCGGCCACAAGACCGCCGACAAGAACGGCATGCGCGGCGACGTGGTCGAACTGGTAAAAGAGCTCGACGTGCCGATGGTGCGTTACCCCGGCGGCAATTTCGTCTCGGCCTACAATTGGGAAGACGGTATCGGGCCGCAGGACAAGCGCCCGACGCGCCTCGACCTCGCCTGGCACACCTCGGAATCCAACAAGGTCGGCATCCACGAATTCGCCGATTGGGCGGAGGCCGCCAATACCAAAATGATGCTGGCGGTGAACCTCGGTTCGCGCGGGCTCGATGCGGCGCGCAGTTTTGTCGAATATGTCAATCATCCCGGCGGCAGCTACTGGAGCGACCTGCGCAAGGCCAACGGCCGCGCCGAGCCCTGGGACGTGAAACTATGGTGTCTCGGCAACGAGATGGACGGGCCCTGGCAGGTTGGTCACAAGAGCGCCGAGGAATACGGCCACCTCGCCAACGAAACCGCCAAGGCGCTCCGCGCCTTCGATAGCTCGCTCGAACTGATCGTCTGCGGTTCGTCGCACGCCCGCATGCCGACTTATCCGCAGTGGGAAGCGACTGTGCTCGATCAGACTTATGAGGCGATCGACTACATTTCGCTGCACATGTATTTCCGCAACCCGGAGAAAAACACCGCCAATTTCCTGGCGCTGAGCCATGAACTCGACAACTACATCGGCACGGTCGCCGGCGTCATTCAGTTCATCAAGGGCAAGAAGCGGTCGAAGAAGGATGTCTATATCTCCTTCGATGAGTGGAATGTCTGGTACCACTCGAACGCGCAGGACCGTGCCATTCTTGGTGGCAAGGAAGGCTGGCCGCACGCCCCTGCCCTGCTTGAGGATGCCTACAATTTCGAAGACGTGCTGATGGTCGGCCTGATCGTCAACACCTTCATCCGCCGCTCGGACGTGGTGAAGATCGCCTGCATCGCGCAACTCGTGAACGTCATCGCCCCGATCATGACCGAAGAGGGCGGCGATGCCTGGCGGCAGACGATCTACTACCCCTACTACTTCGCCTCGCGCTTCGGCCGCGGCACGGCGCTCGATCTCAAGATCGACGTGCCCGGCTACGATACCGACGCCGCCAAGAACGTCGGCTACGCCGACATCGCCGGCGTCCACAACGACGATGGCACGGTGACGCTCTTCATGGTCAACCGGCACGGCAAGGAAACGATCGACGCCGAAGTTTCTCTCGATGGTTTCGGCAGCCTCAAGGTCATCGACCATCAGGTGATGACCCACGCCGATCTCGAAGCGACCAACACCGCCAAGGCGCAGAACAACGTCGTGCCGAAGGCCGGTAGCGGCGCGTCGATCAGCGGCGGTCTGCTTACGGTAAAGCTGCCGCCCTACTCCTATCAGATGGTCCGGCTGAAAGCCTGACCTGACGCCAGACGTTCTCCCTGACGACTGGGCGCACCCAAGTGGTGCGCCTTTCTTTTGGGGGCGCGTGTTGCGCGACGGCAGGGCAAGACGACGGCATTTCCATCACCGGGTCATTCCCGCGAAAGCGGGAATCTCTGTTTCTCGCAAACACCAGGCTCGCACTGAACGGAGATTCCCGCTTTCGCGGGAACGCTGTAGGGAAAAGGGAAGGCCGGGACCTAAGGCAAGCCCGTCGCGGCACGTCCGCGATCTTGGCCGCCCGGCCCTACGAGCATAGCTCTCCGGGCGTTCGGGCCTAAAATCGATCCACTGGATCGATTTTGCGCCGCAGAGCGGCGCCGGCCCTCACCCCTTGATGCCCGCCGACAGCATGATGGCCTGCGTCACGCGACGCTGGAAGATCAGATAGACGATCGCCACCGGCAGGCCGGCAAGGATCGCCGTGGCGAGATCGCGGGCGTATTTGACGCCAAACGCATCGAACACCTGAGTGATGCCGACGGTCACATTCATCTTCTCTTCGGAGGTAACCGCGAGGAAGGGCCAGAGGAAGTTGTTCCAGGCGGCGATGAAGGTGATGATGGCGAGCGCCGTGGTGATGCCCCAGTTCATCGGCAGGTAGATTTTGAACAATAGCTGGAAGTCGTTGGCGCCATCGACGACCGCCGCCTCGCGGAATTCCTTCGGCACGGAGTCGAAGAACTGCTTGTAGATGATGACCGTTACCGGGGCGAGCAGTTGCGGGCCCACCACCGCGGTCAGCGTGTTGATCAGGTGGAACTGGCTGAACAGGATGAAGTG
>Ga0134128_10004526_pt1 | contig 16985 bp, 13 predicted proteins | sample KB31754_FD_96462 | JGI IMG/M metagenome (GOLD analysis project Ga0134128, IMG submission 96462) | Terrestrial soil microbial communities with excess Nitrogen fertilizer from Kellogg Biological Station, Michigan, USA - KB3-175-4 | ecosystem: Environmental > Terrestrial > Soil > Unclassified ...
GCTATCGCACGCGCAGATGGCACAGGCGGCGGATTAGCCCGCCTGCATCCTGTTGCGGCAGATGCTTTGGCGCGTTGTTTGATCGCGTGATTCACGTCTCCGGCGATGCCGCCTGCGACGATCACGCGCTACTCTTTGTTTGATCGCGTGATTCACGTCTCCGGCGATACCGCCTGCGACGATCACGCTTGAGCGTCAGTGGCCAATCCAGGCAGTGAACCGCTGACGCAGCTTGGCCAGATTGTCGTGCCAGAAGCCGGCATCCATGCGCAGGGACTGCGACAGATTGGCGGGATTGGTGGGTGACCCAGCCTGGATATCCGGCGGCAACCCATCATTCAGCCCCTTCGCCAGACCCGAGGCGCCGCTCAGGCGCAACAGGCGTGCCTCGATCGCCGGCGTGCCGATGAAGTACAGGAACTGCTGTGCCTGCCGCAGATTCGGGCTGCCCTTGAAGATCGCCCAACTCTGCACCTCATAAAGACTTGCACCCCACTGGATGCCGAAATTGCGGTGCTCCGACCAGTTTGCCGCGGCAATATATCCGCTCGATGCGCTGGTCATCAGCACGTCGCCGGAACCCAAGATCTTCGCCGCCTCGTCCTTGGTCTGCCACCAGACGATATACGGTTTCAGTTGATCGAGTTTGCGAAAGGCCCTGTCCACGCCTTCGTTGGTTGACAGGGTCTTGTAGACGTCGGCCTGCGCGACGCCATCGGCGAGCAAGGCGATTTCCAGGTTGGCGCGCACGCCCTTCCGCAATCCGCGCTTGCCGGGATATTTCGCCACGTCCCAGAAGTCGACCCAGGTGGGCGTGGCCGGAAATTTATCCTTGTCCCATGCCAGTACTGTCGTGGTGACGGATGCACCCACACCGCAGTCGCTGACGCCCTGCGGCAGATAGTGATCCTTACCGCCAATCGCCGACCAGTCCAGCTTTTCGAACAGGCCTTCGCTGCACCCCGTCGCCAGTTCTTCGGGATTGACCTCGATCAGGTCGTTCCTGTTTTCGGTTGCTTTGGCACGGCCACGCAGGTCGTCCAGTCCGCCTTTCCAGTCTTCCAGTTGCACCGGGATATCGGTCGCTGCGACAAACGGTTGCACATAGGCGTGCTGCACCCCCGCCTGGATCGAATCCTTGCGCGTTACCACGGTCAACTCGTTCGCAACGGCGACGACGGGCCACGCGGCCAAGAGCGCCACGACGGCAAGGAGCGTGCGGGCGGGCATAGATGATCTGATCCGGCTTCCTGCTGTTGGCCCGGACGCTACAATCCACCGCTCCGCTCGGCAACGACCCCTCGACATAAAATCCCGGCGTTTCGCACTCCCTGCGGAGGCTAGCTGCCCAGGATCGTGCCCACGGCAAGGCCGGCTTCCGCGGCGGCTATCTTCTTGCCGCCGTCCCAGCGGACCCGGTGCACGTCGATGAACCCTCCCTGGCCATGGATGGTGATGCTGCCGTCCTGTTGAGCGACAATTTCGCCGATCTTCTTGCCCTTCACTTCGGAGAACGTCCTGGCAATCCGCTTGCTGCTTTCGAACAGGAACAGCTTGCGCCCCTCATGCGTCGTCCAGGCGCCAGGCGCGGGATTGCAGCCTCGGATCAGGTTGAAGGTAAAATCGACATGGCTGGCCCAGTGGGTGCGGGATTCGGCCTCGCGGATAATCCCCTCATAACCGGCATCCGGCTCGTATTGGGCGACAGCCGGCCCCCTGCCGGCCACCACCATGTCCGCGGCCTCCAGAAGACCGGCCACGCCCAGGGGGAATATCTTGCCGAAGTAGAGCGAGCCCAGCGTGTCTTCCTCCTCGATCCGTACGACGCGGCTGAGAATGACGGGGCCCTCATCCAGCCCATCGGTCGGCCGGAAGATGCTGAACCCGGTTTCCTTGCGGCCGAGGATGATCGACCAACTCATGGACGACGCGCCGCGATGCAGCGGCAGCAGGCTCGGGTGGAACTGGATCGTGCCGAATGTCGGGATGCTGCAAAAATCCTGGGGTACGAACTGCGTGACATAGGCCATGATTCCGATATCGGCACCGGCGGCGCGCAGCGCCTCCTGCGCCGCAGGGTCGGTCAGTTTCGGCAGCTGGTGCACCGTCACCCCCCTGGCTTCGCCAGCCAGGCGAAGCGGGTCCGGACGACCCTTTTCGGGTGCGCAGAACACCGCGGAGACGGTGTCACCCCGAGCCAGGAACGCTTCCAGGACCGCCTTGCCGAAATCCTGCTGGCCGATAATGGCGACGCGCATCCCGCTCCTCCCGTTCGTTCGTCGCGGGATCATCGCCGCCACCCCGGCGCCTGTCGAGGGTGGCGCCCCCTCTGCCGCCGCGGTAGAGAGCGGCCGAAACCAGGAAAGGGCGTGCATGACCCCGGAAGATACGGTCATTACCCGGCGCGACGGCCGGGTAGGCCGGATTTTGCTGAACCGTCCCAAGGCGCTCAATGCGCTCGATCTGGACATGATCGGTGCCTGCACGCGCGCGCTGGTCGCCTGGCGCGACGACCCGCACGTTCACGCCGTGGTGATAGAGGGCGCCGGGGACCGGGCGTTCTGCGCGGGCGGCGATATCCGCGCGCTGCGCGATGGCCAGTTGTCGGGGGACCGCACCGGCGTCGAGGCGTTCTTCCGGCAGGAATACGACCTGAACCTGATGATCTCGTCCTACCCGAAGCCGTATATCGCCCTGATCGACGGTATCTGCATGGGGGGCGGGATCGGCCTGTCGGTGCATGCGCCCTACCGCGTGGCAACCGAGCACGCCGTGTTCGCGATGCCGGAGACGGCAATCGGCTTCTTTCCGGATATCGGCGCGACCTTCTTTCTACCCCGGCTACCCGGGCAGCTCGGTACCTACTACGGCTTGACAGGATTGCGGGTCACCGGCGCCGATGCGGTCCATTGCGGTTTCGGCACGCACTTTGTGTCCCGCGCCCGGCTGCCGATCCTGTCGGCGGCGCTGGCGGAATACGGCGTCGCCGCACTCGCACGCTTCGCGGAGCTGCTACCGCCGTTCTCGCTGGCAGACCATGCCGCCTCGATCGATGCGTGCTTCGCGGCAAGGTCCGTCCCCGAGATCGTCAGGCAACTCGAGATCGAGACCGCAGAATGGGCGGTCGCGGCGACCAAGGCATTGCGCACCGTCTCACCGACCGCGCTGAGCTTCACGCTGGAGGCGTTGCATCGCGGTGCCGACCTTACTTTGCCCGATTCTTTGGATGCAGAGTTCCGGCTGACCCGGACCACCATGGCATATCCGGACTTCGCGGAGGGCGTGCGCGCCATGGTCGTCGACAAAGACCGCAAACCGAAATGGCAACCATCGCGCATCGAGGATGTCGATCCCGCGGTGATTGCCAGGATGTTCGCCTGAATGCGTGCTGCCGGCAGATGAAACGGTCGCCGCGCTGGCGTTTTGAGCGTGATCGTCGCAGGCGGAATCGCCGGAGACGTGAATCACGCGATCGAAGCTGAGCGTGATCGTCGCAGGCGGAATCGCCGGAAAAGGGTTCAGATCCCATTCGGTGCCTCTAATTTGCACCGAACGGGCTCAAAAAACCGGACAGCAGAGCGGAGGACTGAATGCCTGCATTCATCTGCGTGAATTGCGGCGTGCAGTACGCCGCCACGGAGAGCCCGCCCGGCCGATGCATCATCTGTGACGACGCCCGCGAATCCGCAGCCTTGTCGGATCAGTCCTGGACCACCCTTCCGGCGATGCGGCGGAACCATTTCAACACATTCCGCCGGCTGGAGCCCGGTCTGATGGGCATCGGCACCGCGCCGGATTTTGCCATCGGCCAGCGTGCTCTGCTGCTGCGCACACCGCAGGGCAATATCCTCTGGGACTGCGTCAGCTTCCTCGACGACACGACCATGACGATCCTGAGCGCGCTCGGCGGCGTTGCAGCGATCGCCGTTTCCCACCCGCATTTCTACGGCGCGGTGATCGAATGGAGCCACGCCTTCAACAGCGCGCCGGTCTATCTACATGCGGCGGACCGCAAGTTCGTCACCAGGCTCGACCCGGTGATCAGCTTCTGGGAAGATGATGCGCAGGAAATCGCGCCCGGCATCACGCTGCTGCGCTGCGGCGGCCATTTCGCCGGGAGTGCTGTGCTGCACTGGGCACAAGGGTCCGGTGGCAGTGGCACCCTGCTGACGGGTGACACGATTCATGTCGGAGCCGACCGGCACGTCAGTTTCATGCGCAGCTTTCCGAACCTGATTCCGCTCGATGCCGGCACGGTGCAGCGCATTGCCGACGTCCTGGCACCGTGGCCGTTCGACGGCATCTATGGTGCTTTCTGGGATCGGACGATTCCGTCGGATGGCAAGGTCGCGCTGGCGCGATCGGTCGATCGCTATATCGGGGCGGTCAGCGGGCCGCCGGACGATTGATCACGACGGCGGTTGGGTAAACGATCAGCTTCCCAGCACGATCAGCAGCACGCCGCCGACCACCAGTACGAGGCCGGCCACGTCGCCGCGCTTCAGCGTCTCCTTCAAATAGAAGCGGCTGAACAGCAGCGTGAACACGATCTCGATCTGACCGACCGAGCGGACCAGCGCGACGTCGGTCAGGGCAAACGCGGTGAACCAGCAGGCCGATCCGCAGGCGGACAGGGTGCCGGCCCACATCGAGCTTCGCCAGGTGGTGAACGATTTGCGCAGTTCGGCTCTTTCCCGCCAGAGCAGCCAGGAGCCCTGCATCAGGGTCTGCAAAGTGTTGGTTACGAACAGCACGAACAGCGCGCGCACGAACACGCTCGGGCTGACGATCGCCTGGGTCGCCATCTTGATGAACACCGTGGTCAGGGCGAACAGAAACCCAGCCCCCAGGCCGCACAGCGCGGCCGGTTGCACCGTGGCGGCGAGCAGTTCGCGCGGTTTCAACCCCCGTCCGGCCAGCGACAAGGTCATGACGCCGCACAGCCCCAGGCTGATGCCGATCCAGGCGAGGGTACGCAGCACCTCGTGCAGCACGACCAGCGCGATGACGGCGCTCTGCACGGTGTCGGTCTTCGAATAGGCGGTGCCGACGGCAAAGTTGCGGTAGCCGAATGCCATGATCAGCAGGTTGGTGGCGAGGACCTGGCAAAGTCCGCCGGCCATGCAGAGCAGCACGAAGGCGGTTGTCGGCGGTGGCAGGGGAACGCCGGTGACCGCCAGTGCGGCACCCAGTAAGACGAGCGCAGTCGGCGCGCCGTAGAGGAACCTGACGAAGCCCGCGCCGTTGACCGACAGAATGTGCCGAAGCTTCTGCTGAAGGGCGGTGCGCCAGCATTGGAACAGGGCCGCCGCGACGGTGACGAAAATCCATAAGGGCATGCGGGGGTATCCTGTTCCGGGCGCCTGACGTCACGTGTGCCCGGGTCCGCCGGTAGCTCTCGTGACCCGCGATGCCGGGACCCGCCCGATAGGAAGGCCGAGCGTCCGGAAGGCGGGGCGTGATCCAATCGGCGGGGGGCTAGGGTGTCAATCCTGTTGCCGGCTTCGCACGGCGATTTCGGCGATGTCGGGTTGAAGCCTTGGACCCGACTGCCCCTGGCGACCCCTGGCCGGCGCTCCCTGCATTCGAGGAGCCCGATTCGCGACTCGACTCCCGTCGCCGTCGATTCTATGTTCTATATATGTTCTCAATTTCCGCAACCCCATTGCCCGGTTCGCCGAAAGCCGGGCAGGCCGAGGTGAGGCTGCGCGATCTGCGGGATCGCATCGCTGGCATCGAACGCGCCGGCCGGCGCGTCGGCGGAGCCAGGTCCATCCCCTTCGCCGTTCCGGCCATCGACAGCGTCCTGCCCGATTCCGGCCTGGCAGTCGGGGCGTTGCACGAAATGGCAAGCGGAGGCGCGGACACCGCCGAAGGTTCGGCCGCCGCCCTTTTCGTGGCCGGCATCCTGACCCGCATGGAAGGGTCCGTGCTCTGGGCCATGGAGCACGGCGACCTGTTCGCTCCGGGCCTCGCCGGTGCCGGCCTGCATTCCGATCGTGTGGTGTTCGTCGAGGCTGACCGGCATGTCCTGTCAGTCATGGAAGAAGGGCTGCGTCATCCCGGGCTTGCCGCGGTCGTCGGTGAGATCACCGGCCGCCTGACCCTGGTCGCCTCACGCCGCCTGCAACTGGCCGCCGAGGCGACAGGCACACTGGCCATGGCGCTTCGCCGCAGTCCCAGGTTCGACGACCCGGTTTTGCGGGAACCGACCGCCGCCGTCACGCGCTGGCGGGTAGCGCCGCTCCCCTCGCCGCCTCCCTTGCCGCATGCGCCGGAAACGCCAGGGCTGGGACGGGCGCGCTGGCAGCTTGATCTCGTTCGGTGCCGCGGCGGCCAGCCGGGGTCCTGGATTGTGGAGGCGTGCGATGCGACGGGTGGTCTCGCTCTGGTTGCCGACATGGCCGACAGACCAGATCAGGAAGCGGGACGCCGCACCGGCGTTGGACATGCCGCTGGTCACATCGCTGCATGATGGTCGCCGTCGGGTCATCGCCGCGGTGGACTCAGCGGCAGAAGCTGCGGGGCTGTACCCCGGCATGGACCTGGCACAGGCGAAAATCCTGATTCCCGGCCTGGCAGTCCACGAAGCCACCCCGGCGCTCGATGAGGCCGCCCTGCAGCGGCTGACCGAGTGGTGCCTGCGTTATGCGCCGCTGGTCTCCGCCGCTCCGCCCGACGGGGTGTGGATCGACATCACCGGCACCGCGCATCTGCATGACGGGGAAAAGGCTCTGCTGCATGGCCTGGTCGCCCGCCTCGCCATCCACGGCGTCACCGCCCGTGCCGCCATTGCCGACACACCTGGCGCAGCCCATGCCCTGGCCCGGTTCCGGATGCGTGACGCAACGGTCGCGGCATCCGGAGAGACCGCCGCCGCCATCGCATCATTGCCGATCGAGGCGCTGCGCCTGACACCGGACATCCTCAGCGGACTGCGGCTGCTGGGTTTCGAGCAGGTGGGAAAGCTGGCCGCGACCCCACGCGCGCCCCTGGTCCGCCGCTTCGGTCCGCTGCTCTCCCTGCGGCTGGATCAGGCTTCGGGGGCAGTCTTCGAGCCGATCGTTCCGATTTTCCCGCCCGCCCTGGTGCAGGCGAGACTGACCTTCGTCGATCCGTTGATGACGGCCGAGTCCTTCCTTGCCGTCATTGACCGCCTGGCCGGCATGACCTGCACCGACCTGGAAAAAGCCGGCCAGGGCGCGCGCCGGCTGGATCTGCTGTTCGAGCGCGTCGATGGAACCATCCAGGCTGTTCGCGTCGGCACCGCCCGCGCATCGCGCAACAGCCGGCACCTGGCACGCATGCTGGCCGAAAAGATCGAACTCATCGATCCGGGGCTTGGTGTGGAGGCCATGCGGCTGATCGTGTCGCTTGCCGATCCGCTGGCCTATGTCCAGGACGCCGTGCACCTGACGCAGGACGATCCCCCGACAAAGGATCTGGCACCGCTAATAGACCGGCTCGCCAATCGCCTCGGTGCTCGTCGGGTTTTCCGCGATATCCCGGTGGAGAGCGACGTGCCGGAGCGTTCCGTCCGCCGCGTGCCCGCCCTCGCGCCCCGTCGCGGAACCAAATGGCCGGCGGAGCTGCCGCGGCCGGTACGTCTGCTCGACCCGCCTCAGCCGGTGGATACCATGGCACTGCTGCCGGATTACCCACCGGTCGCCTTCACCTGGCGCCGCGTCCGCCATCGCATCAGGCGCGCAGACGGGCCGGAACGCATCGCCGGCGAATGGTGGCGCCATGATGCGGAAATGCGATTGGTCCGCGACTACTTCCGTCTGGAAGACGAGGACGGCCGCCGCTTCTGGCTGTTTCGCCGCGGCGATGGCGCCGACACCGCGACCGGCGACATGCGCTGGTTCCTGCACGGGTTCTTCTGAAAACCATGAAGGACCCTGCCGCCTATGTCGAACTGCAGGTCACCACCAATTACTCGTTCCTGCGTGGTGCCTCGCATGTCGAGGAACTGCTCGCCCAGGCCGCTCTCCTCGGCATGCCCGCTCTCGCCGTCACCGACCGCAATTCCCTGGCCGGCATCGTCCGGGCGCATCAGCGCGCCCAGGAAGCAGGTGTGCGGCTGATCGTCGGCTGCCGCCTGGACCTGACGGAGGGCTTGTCGGTCCTGGCCTACCCGACCGATCGGCCGGCCTATTCGCGGCTGACCCGCCTGCTCACCATCGGCAAGGGACGCGCCGGCAAAGGCGCCTGCGATCTCGGCTGGGACGATCTTGTGCAACACAATGACGGGTTGATCGCCATTCTGTGCACTGGGATCACGGCGGAAAGCCTGCAAAGGCTGCGCGCCGATTTCGGCGACCGGGGCTACGCCGCCCTGACCCCGCGCCGCCGCCCGGATGACGCTGTTCGTCTTCGCACCACCGCCGATCTGGCCCAGGTGGCGCGCGTCCCCACCGTCGCGACCAACGACGTTCTCTACCACGTGCCGGAACGCCGTATCCTGCAGGACGTCCTCACCTGCATCCGTGAAGGCTGCACCATCGATGAGGCCGGCTTCCGGCGTGAACGCTCGGTCGATCGCCATCTGCTTCCGCCCGATGAGGCGGCCCGCCTGTTTTCCAGGCATGCGGATGCCGTCGCCCGCACGCAGGAGATCGCCGATCGCTGCCGGTTCTCATTGGACGAACTGCGCTACCAGTACCCGCACGAGACCAGGATTCCCGGTCTGACCGCACAGCAGACACTGGAACGCCTGACATGGGAGGGAGCTGCGCATCGCTACCCCGGCACCGTGCCGGAAAATGTCGTGACGCAGCTTCGGCATGAACTCGGACTGATCGACCAACTGGGCTACGCACCCTATTTCCTGACAGTCCACAACATCGTCCGCTTCTCCGAGTCCCAGGGCATCCTCTGCCAGGGCCGCGGTTCCGCTGCCAACTCCGCCGTCTGCTACGTGCTCCGCATTACCGCCATCGATCCGGTTCGCAGCGGCCTGCTGTTCGAGCGCTTCATCAGCGCCGACCGCAAGGAACCGCCCGACATCGACGTCGATTTCGAGCATGAACGGCGCGAGGACGTCATTCAGTGGATCTACAAAACCTATGGAGCCCAGCGCGCGGCGCTGTGCGCCACTGTCATCCGCTATCGCAGCCGCGGCGCGGTCCGCGATGTCGGCAAGGCGCTCGGCCTGACGGATGACGTGACCGGCGCACTCGCCTCACAAGCTTCGGGCTGGAGCCAGGAAGGAGTCGCCGAGGAAGACGCCGCTGCCCTGAACTTCAATATGCAGGATCGCCGCCTGCGCCTGACCCTGGAACTCACCCGCCAACTGATCGGCTTTCCGCGCCATCTGTCGCAGCATCCGGGCGGCTTCGTGCTGACCGAGGACCGCCTGGATGAGCTTGTGCCGATCGAGCCTGCTCGCATGGCGGACCGGCAGGTCATCGAGTGGGATAAGGACGATATCGACGCCTTGCGTTTCATGAAGGTCGATGTCCTTGGCCTTGGTATGCTGGGCTGCATGCGCCGCGCGTTCAACCTTCTGGCGGAACATCGCGCCCTTGACCTGAACCTCGCCACCATTCCGGCCGAGGATCCGGCAACCTATGACATGATCTGCAAGGCCGACACGCTGGGAACATTCCAGATCGAATCGCGTGCGCAGATGTCTATGCTGCCGCGGCTGAAACCGCGCCTCTTCTATGACCTCGTCATTCAGATCGCGATCGTGCGCCCCGGGCCGATCCAGGGCGACATGGTGCATCCCTATCTGCGCCGGCGCGAAAAACTGGACCCTGTCACCTATCCCCAACCTGAACTGCGTAAGGTACTCGGCAAGACCCTGGGTGTGCCGCTGTTCCAGGAACAGGCGATGCAGGTTGCCATTGTCTGCGCCGGCTTTACGCCGAGCGAGGCAGATGCACTTCGTCGCAGCATGGCGACGTTCAAGGCCACCGGCGGCGTCTCGCATTTCCGGGAAAAGCTGATCGCGGGGATGACCAGGCGGGGTTACGATCAGCAGGTCGCAAGCAGGATCGTCTCGCAGATTGAAGGCTTCGGCAGCTACGGTTTCCCCGAAAGCCATGCTGCCAGCTTCGCATTGATCGCCTATGCCTCGGCCTGGATAAAATGCCATCACCCGGACGTGTTCTGCTGCGCGCTTCTGAACGCGCAGCCGATGGGTTTCTACGCGCCCGCGCAGATCGTGCGCGATGCACGTGAACATGGTGTCGAGGTTCGGCCGGTATCGGTGAACTACTCGGTGTGGGACTGCACGCTTGAACCGTCCGACGGACCGATGCTTGCCGTGCGACTGGGTTTTCGCATGGTGAAAGGTTTGGCGGAGACACACGCCAAAAAACTGATCGACAACCGAGGGACAGGCTACCGGTCGGTCAGAAGCCTGTGGCAGCGGGTTGCGGTGCCGGTTGCCGCACTGGAGCGTCTGGCGGAGGCGGATGCGTTCGGGTCTCTCGGAATGATACCAGCAGCCCGCAGGGCTGACTGGTATGCGCGCAGGGTTGCCCAGGGGGTAAGGTTCGCGGCTGCGCGCGAAATCAATGACATACCAGCGGCCCGACAATCGACCGACGAATCAAGATTGCGGGCCGCTGGTATGACGCGCCGCGAAGCCCTATGGGCGATCCGCGGCCTGTCGGATTTGCGGCTGCCGCTGTTCGATGCAGGCGCGCCATCCGACGGCGATGAGAATGACGGCGAGGCCTCCGTCAATCTGGCCCCCATGACTGCCGGCCGCGAAGTCGTGGAAGACTATCGCAGTGTCCGGCTCAGTCTGCGGCAGCATCCGGTTTCCTTCCTGCGGGGCGATCTCGACGCACAGCGCATCGTCCGTTGTGCCGATCTGGCGCGGATGGACGACGGCATGCGCCTCTCCGTCGCCGGCATCGTACTGGTGCGACAGAGGCCCGGTAGCGCCCGAGGTGTGCTGTTCGTCACCATCGAGGATGAGACCGGCCATGCCAATCTGATCGTCTGGTCATCGGTGTTCGAGACGCAGCGCCGCCTTGTCCTGTCAGCGCGAATGCTGGCCTGTCGCGGCAGGCTTCAGCGGGAGAGCAACGTCATTCACGTTATCGCCGAACATCTGACCGATCTGTCCGGGCTTCTGCAGAGTGTCGAGCAGAGGGGTCCAGACTCTTCCATGGCCGGCAACCGCAGCGATGCCGTGCAGCGTGCCGGCAACGCAGATCATGGCCAGAGATTCGGAGCGCGCCACGTCCGCGTCGACAGACAGGCGGAGCACGAGAGCATGTTGCGCGGAATCAAGGTATCGACGCGCGACTTCCGGTAGGCGGTATGATTGCCTAGCCCGCGTGCCCGGGGGCCGATGCAATGTTCACTGGCCGGCCATCCGGAATCCAACATCCGAAGGAGTCATTTTCTCCAACTGGTTCAGCGGCTTGCCCAGGTATTGTTCCAGAAGTTCTCCCGCGGGGCCATCGCCCTGCACGCGTCCCTGGTCCAGCCAGAGTGCGCGCGTGCACCATTTCTGTATGATATCTGCCTGGTGGCTGGAGAGGACCAGGATTTCCGCACCGCGGACCATTGCCTCCAGCCGATGGCGCGCCTTTTCCATGAATGTCGCGTCACCCGCCAGGAACCACTCATCCATGAGCAGGATCTGCGGCTTGATTGCGGTCGCCAGCGCAAAGCCAAGCCGTATGACCATACCGGCGGAGTAGATGCGCACGGGGAGGTCGATGAAATCGGCCAGTTCGGCGAATTCGGCCACGTCTTCCTCAAGACGCGGCAGCATGGAGCGGGGCAGACCATTATAGAGGCCGCGCAGAAGTATATTCTCCCGCCCGGTCAGCTCCATGTTCATTCCCAGGCTCGGGTCCAGCAATGCGTTCAGGCTTCCCTGCACGCGCACCCGCCCGGTGACCGGTTCATAGATTCCCGCCAGCACACGCAGCAACGTCGTCTTGCCTGCGCCATTCGGTCCGATCAGGCCAAGGCGATCACCGCTGTTCAAGGTCAGGTTGATATCGCGCAGCGCCTGGACCACCACACGATGCTGCTGGTCCTGCCCCAGCCGCCCCGACGCAGCGGCCACAACCAGCTTTTTCAGGCTGCGGGAGCTGCCGTGATACAAAGGAAAGAGGACGGACACGTCCTGCACGTCGATGCGCGCATGATGGCTCATTCTCTAAATCCAGAACGTGATTCGGCCGCGCGCACGGACAAAGAACGCCCAGGCAATGCTGCACAAGGCCAGGCTATAGACCCCGGCGCCGATCCAGGTCGCGGCCGACGCATTTTGTCCAAGCAGCGGGCCGCGCACGATTTCAATCAGGTCGTAGAACGGATTGAACGGCAGCGTGCTGGCAGCCTTGCCGAGCTGCTCCGGCTTCCAGATGACCGGTGTGACGAAAAAGGCGATCTGCATCACGCTGTTCACAATCGGCAGGATGTCCCGGAACCGCGCGCAGAACGCCCCCAGCAGCAGCGTCAATAAAAGCGCATCGACAATCCAGACCAGCAGTCCCGGCATGATCATCAGCCAGTTCCAGCTCGGCCACTGCGAAAACACCACGAAGACGACCACGATCACCAGAATATTGTGACCCAGCACCATCACGTTGCGGATCAGGGTCCGCAGAGCAAACACGAAGAACGGCATGCGCACGGACCGGACCACGGCTTCCGCCTCGGTGAACGCACCGCACGATTCCGACACCATCGACGCCAGGAATGCCCACAACACCTGCGACAGCGCGAGAAATGGCAGGTAGTCGTGAACGTCCATGTGAAACAGCGTGGCGTACAGAACGCCGAGTGCCGCCACCATGACACCGGTGGAGATCGTGAGCCAGAACGGGCCAAGCATCGAGCCGCGATAGCGCAACCTGATGTCCAGCCAGCCTAGCGCCCAGGCGAGGCGCCAGAGACGCAGCCCCGCCTTGACGTCTTCGACCGCCAGCCGCAGGCGCGTGCCGATCGACATGGCGGCGTGCAGGTCCAGCACCGCGCCCTTGGCGGCGAGAGTAACCGTGTTGCTCATGAGCAGCAGGGCGATAGACCATCGGCTCGCGGGCAGCAACCGGTTCGCCGGCCCGAGAGGCCCAGCAGGCGCCTGCTGCCCGGACGCTAAATTCCCGGCCGAGATGACTTGCAAGAAAGACTGATTTGGGTTAGGGGGTTAGGAACCTTTCCTGACTGCCTACCTGAGCGGTTGCCGGTAACGGTAGCCGCGTTCGTTGGTTTTAGCGGACCGCATCGTCATGCGGGACCGTGGGAGGCCGATGTCCGAGACGGAGGAAACCGGGTGCGCCGTTCCAGAACACGTGTACTCAGCGTCATCGGGAACCTTTCGCTGATCGCAGCGCTGGCCGCCTGCAGTAGCCACGGCCCCCATCAGAGCGCCACCCAGGCGGCTGCCCGCTATATTGCCCATGCGCGCGGTAACTACATACCGCCTGGACCGGCCGAGGACCCTTGGGGACCGTATATACGTGAGGCTTCCACCCGATTCGACATACCGGACGTGTGGATACGATCCCTGATGCGGGTCGAATCCGGCGGCAAGGAGTACCTGAACGGGCAACTGATCACCTCGAGCGCCGGAGCCATGGGGCTCATGCAGGTGATGCCCGGCACGTACGAGGAACTTCGCGACCGGTACAACCTCGGCGATGACCCGTTCAACCCGCACGACAACATCATGGCCGGCGTAGCCTATATGCGGGAGATGTACGACATCTATGGCTCGCCTGGCTTCCTGGCGGCCTACAACGCCGGCCCTAACCGCCTGGACGACTATCTGTCGAACAACCGGCCGCTGCCGGACGAGACCCGGCGCTACGTGGCCATGATCGGGCCGAGCCTGCTGGGGGTGTATCCGCATGTCCGGTCTCCGGCAGAGCAGTACGCGATGAACGCGTTGCCCATCAACATTCCGCCGGGCATCCGCTACGGACGGGCCTCCCGGTACGCCGACAACAATGGCGGCGGCCGGGTTCCGCAGCGCCGTCCGATCGAGGTCGCGCAGTTGCCTGAGCCACCACGGGCGCAAAGCCAGGGCTCTCACCAGCAATACGCGGCCCTTGTCACACCGCCGCCCCCCGCCCCGCAGCCACGGGTGTCCTTCCGGTTCATCCCCTCCGCCAACGCGGCCGAGGCCGTGCCGATCCATCGTGCGGGCGGCGCCGCAGGCCAATGGGCGATCCAGGTAGGCGCCTTCACCTCTCACGCCCAGGCTCAGGCCGCGCTCGGCATCGCGCGGCAGCAGGGACGCGCCGCCCTCGCCTCGGCTCATCCCTCGGTGTCACCCGTTCGGCAGTCCCACGGCGTGCTGTGGCGTGCGCGCATGACAGGCTTGTCCCGTGAGTCGGCCGTTCAGGCCTGTGGCCACATCGCGCACGGCCGGGCGAACTGCATCGTGCTTTCGCCGGACGCACAGAGCTAACCCCGGTACCACGCCGTCGGGGCGAAAAGGCCTCGAACTGCCGCGACCTCGTAACTATGTGTTCGGCCGTGCGGCTCGTGGCCCCCGCGTTCCTCGACTTGCGCTCGCGGCACAACGGGGGTCATCAAGCGCATGCGCGGGTGGGCAGCGCCTGGCTTCGTGACGGAAAGGGCCAGCCGCGAACTCTCTGGCGTACGACGGAGGTTGGAGCGCAGGACAGGATAGTGAACGGAGAGGTATCGTCTTGACGTCCCCGGCGCCTGCGGCACCCCCGCCAGACTGGCAGATTCGCCGAACCAGTGAAGGCAATGTCCTCGTTCTCAGCGGGGACTGGATTGCGCAGTCCGGCCATGTCCCGGCTTTTTCCGCCAGTAATCTGACCGATATCAGGGTCGGGGACACGCTCAGGTTCGATACGGCCCGCCTGGGCCGTTGGGACAGCGGGCTCGTCTGCTTCCTCTGGGACGCCAAGCGCGCCGCCTCCGGCGTGGGGCTTGCCCTCGATAACCAGACCTTGCCCGACGCCGCCCGGCGGCTGTTGGCCCTGCTGCCCGAAGCGTTGCCGGAACCGCAAAGGCCGCACCGGCGGCGCATCCAGCCGTTCAACTGGTTCGGCGGAAAGACGATCGGGATGTTCGCCGAGATCGGGGCGGTCACCCAGATGGTGGCGGCGACGGTCGGGGGCAGCCTGCGCGCCGTGATTGCGAAGGCGTTGATCCGGGCCGTCGATCTGTTCGCCGATATCCGCGCCGCCGGCCCCTCCGCGCTGCTGATCGTCAGCGTGGTCAACTTCCTGATCGGTGCCATCCTGGCTTTCGTCGGCGCGGTGCAGCTTCGCAAATTTGCCGCCGATATCTTCGTTGCCAACCTGGTGGCGATCGCCCTCGTGCGAGAAATGAGCGCGGTCATGACAGCGATCGTCATGGCGGGGCGAACCGGGGGCGCCTATGCCGCGCGCATCGCGACGATGCGTGGCAACGAGGAGCTCGATGCGCTGGAGGTCGTGGGCATCCCGGCCTCCGACTATATCATCCTGCCGTCGGTCCTGGCTCTCGTTCTCACAATGCCGCTTCTCTACCTATATGGCTGCCTGGTCGGGATGCTGGGCGGCTTCACGGTTTCCATTTCGATGCTGGACGTAACGGCGCTGGGCTTCCTGAACCAGACGATCGACGCTGTGCCCTTCGATCAGTTCGTATTCGGCTTCGTCAAGACGATCGCATTTGCCATCATGATTGGCGTGACAAGCTGCCGGATAGGCCTGAAGGCAGGGCGAAGCGCGGCGGATGTCGGCACGGCGGCGACACGCGCGGTCGTGGTCGGCATCGTCGGCGTCATCGCGATGGATGCGATCTTCGCTGTCATCGCCGATACCATCGGGATCTGACGATTGAGCAGCCCGCACGCCACGTCGCCGAACGAACCGGCACTGCTGGCTGCGCGGGATCTCACGCTCGCCTTTGGGCCGAAGGTCATTCAGCACGACCTGTCGTTCGACGTGCGGCGCGGCAGCATCTTCGCCGTCATGGGCGGCAGCGGCTGCGGCAAGAGCACAGTGCTGAAATCCATGATCGGCCTGCTGCCGCCACGCACCGGCCACGTGATGGTGGATGGCGAAGATTACTGGGCCGGCAGCGAGCAGCGAAGAACCGAGATCGGCCGCCGGCGCTTCGGCGTCTTGTTTCAGAACTCGGCACTGTGGAGCGGCCTGACCGTTGGCATGAACGTCGCATTGCCGATGCAGATGTTTACCAGGCTGGATGAAGACTCCATCCGCCGCCTCGTGATGCTCAAGCTGAGCCTGGTGGGCATGGAGCACGCGGTCGACCTGCTTCCCGCGGAACTGAGCGGCGGCATGCGCAAGCGCGCAGGGCTGGCGCGGGCACTGGCGCTCGATCCGGATATCCTGTTCTTCGATGAGCCTTCCGCGGGACTCGACCCGATCACGTCACGCCGACTCGACGATCTGATCGTCAACCTACGTGACGGCCTCGGCGCCACGATCGTCATCGTCAGCCATGAACTGCCGAGCCTGTTTGCCATCGCCGACGACGGGGTGTTTCTGGATGCGCAGACGAAGACGGCCATCGCGCACGGCTCTCCGTCATCGTTGCGGGACACCTGCGCTGATCCGCAGGTGCAGGCCTTCATGCGGCGCGAGCAACTCGATGCCAACACCGGCGGGCCATAACAGGAACATGACTGGCACGACCATGATCTGGCAAACAGCCGATTTCAGAGAACGATTGCCGTCCCCGCGGTCCCGGCCTGGGCACGCGTGCTTCTATGAGGGGTAAACGACATGGCTGCAGACCGGCAGACGGCCATCGGCGTATTCACGTTTGGGGGTTTGGTCCTGATTCTGGGCGCGATTATCCTGTTCGGCGATTTCCGCCTGTTCAGCAAGACCACCCGCGCCGCGATCGTATTTGAGGATTCGATCAGCGGCGTTTCCGTGGGCTCACCTGTCACATTCCGCGGTGTGCGTGTGGGCGCGGTACAAAGCATCGCTTTGCATTTCAATCCGAAGACCCATACCGCCTACATCCCGGTGATCGTGCAGCTCGAACCGAACCGGGTCCGTATCGGA
>Ga0134128_10004530_pt1 | contig 16982 bp, 14 predicted proteins | sample KB31754_FD_96462 | JGI IMG/M metagenome (GOLD analysis project Ga0134128, IMG submission 96462) | Terrestrial soil microbial communities with excess Nitrogen fertilizer from Kellogg Biological Station, Michigan, USA - KB3-175-4 | ecosystem: Environmental > Terrestrial > Soil > Unclassified ...
CTTTGAGACATTTTCGAGGGCAAGCAGGGGCATGGAGGAAGCCGACTGGTTCAATGATCGACGCCCGAACTCTTGCCGTTCGGATATGCCTCCCTCCCCCTTGAGGGGAGGGTGGCGGCAGCCGGGTGGGGTTGCCGCACACGCGGCGCTTTTGGAACGAACCCCCACCTCAAACCCCTACCCTCAAGGGGGAGGGGAGCCCGATCCGAACCGCCGGTTCGCGCAAGCTGGAATCCGCCTGAGCGGTAAAGATCAGCTCTTGGCGTTGGCGGCGGTGATCAGCTTGGTCGGCACGTAGATGACATGCTGCCTGATGGTCTTGCCGTCGAGAACCTCGGCCACCGCATTGGCGGTCGCGGTGCCGATGCCGGTGAAATCCTGCGCCACGGACGCTTCGAAATTGCCGCCCTTGGCGATCTCGTCGCGGGCCTGCGGATTGGCGTCCATGCCGGTGATGACGATGCCCTCGTTCTGCCGTCCGGCCGCCTGGATGGCCTGCAGCACGCCGAGTGCCGGCTGGTCCCAGGCGCACCAGACGGCGCTGATCGAGCCCGGCTTCGGGTTGGCGGTCAGGATAGCATCCATCTTGGCGCGGCTGTCGGCGATACCGCCGTCGGAGACGTCGGGCGTCACCTTCTGAAGAATCTTGATGTCCGGATAATTGCCGAAGACGGCGCTGGCGACGACGCCGCGCTGCTGGACGGGCGGGAAGGCGTCATAGACGAACATGACGACATTGCCTTTGCCGCCGATGCGGTCGGCGACGTAGGACGACGTCTCGGCCGCCATGGCGTAGCCGTTCGAGGTCACGTTGGTCACGAGCAGGGGATCGGAACCGGCATCCATGCCGAAGACCGGGATATTGGCGGCCTTGGCGTCCTTGAGGCCGGCCTGCACCTGGGATGGATCGACATTGATGACGATGGCGTCGACCTTCTGGTTGATCTCGTCGTCAATGCGCGAGATCACCGCCCCGACATCGCCCTGGGTGTCGATGACGTTGACGTTCCAGCCCTTCTGCTTGGCGGCGGCCTGGAAGGCGTCGACGTAGAATTGCGTACCAGGTTGGGTGAGATAAGGCGTGATCACCGCGATCTTGGCGGCGAAGGCGGCGCCGCCGGACGTGGCGACGACGAGCGAGGCCGCGAGCAGGCCGCGGCGGAGAAGTCTGGTCAGCATGAAGGGCCTCCTGATGGCGCGATTGTTGCCCGCGCTCGGGGGCACTATAGGCAAGCGTGGCCGGCCGGGCTACGGACTTTTCGGAGGGTGGTGTGGGCGAAAGAACGCTGATCGGCATCGATGTCGGCACGACCGCCGTCAAGGCGGTGCTCATCGACCTTATCGGCAAGCGGCTCGCGGAATTCGAGCGGCGCCACCCGATGGCCCGGCCGGCGCCCGGCGCGGCGGAGCAGGATCCAGCCGACTGGATGGCCGGTGTGCTCGGCGCGCTGAGCCAGTTCGAGGCAATGCTGGCGCCGGGTTCGCTCGCCGGCATCGGCATCTGCTCGCAGGTCAACAGCCATGTTTTCGTCGATGCCGCCGGCGTGTCGGTGCGGCCGGCGCTAACCTGGCAGGACGGGCGCGCGGCACCGGATGCCGCGGCGATCGACGCGCGCGTCACGGCGGCCGACAAGCTCGACTGGTTCGGCGGCCCGGTGCCGATCGATGCCAGCCACGCGCTGTCGCGGATCGCCTATGTGGCGCGCACCGAGCCCGAGGTTTTTGCACGCACCCGCCATGTCCTGCTGCCGAAGGACTTTTGTACGCTCGAGCTCACCGGCGAAGTAGCGAGCGATCCGATTTCGGCGGTCGGGCTGGTGAGCCGAACCGGCTATGTGGCGCCGCTGCTCGACTTGGTGCCGCGTGCCGCCGAATTGCTGCCGCCGCTCCATGACTTCACCCATATCGTCGGACCGGTGAAGCCCGGGCTGCCTTGCGCCGGCGCGCCCGTCGTGGTGGGCGCGATGGATGCCTGGGGCGGTATGTTCGGCGTGGGTGTGGCGGCGGAAGGCGACGCCATGCTGCAAAGCGGCACGAGCGAAATCGCAGGCATGGTTTCCTCGACCGTCGTCCCGACGCCGGGCGTGGTGCTGTTTCCGCCCTATCAGGGGATTACCATGCACGCCGCCCCGACGCAGTCGGGGGGCGCGGCGCTGGCCTGGTTTTCTGCCATGCTCGGCCGGGCGCCCGCGGAAACCGCGGCATTGGCGGCATCGGTTCCGCCCTCCTCGGCGGTGCCGCTGTTCCTGCCGCATCTGCAGGGCGAGCGCGCCCCGGTCTGGGACAGTCTTTCGCGCGGCGTCTTTGCGGGTATGGACGGGCGCGCCGGGGCGCCGGAAATGGCGCGCGCGGTGCTCGAGGGTGTCGCGTTTTCGGTCCGCTGGGCGTTCGAGGCGCTTGCCGCCTCGGCCGGGCGGCAGCCGACCGTCATCAATATCGGCGGCGGCGGGTCGCGTTCCGATGCATGGTGCCAGATCAAGGCGGATGCGTTGGGCGTAGCGCTGCGGCGTGCCGCCGTGCCGGATGCCGCAGCGGTCGGCGCCGCTATTCTGGCGGGCATCGGCAGCGGCGTCATGCCGTCGCTCGGCGAAGCCATACGCTCGCTCGTTCGGTTCGACCGGATCTTTGAGCCCGATCCGGCGCTTTCCGGCTATTATGCCGAAAAGTTCGCGGATTACCGGGGACTGTATGAGACGCTCAAGCCCTTCAATGCCGCCCGGAGGGGCCGCTGACCTCTCAACTTGCGGAAAACATCCCGTTCAGGGTTTTTGAGGGCGCGCCCGCCGAAAGGCCCTGGAAACGGCCCTGCTGCAACTCGCGCATGGCGGTCAGGGCGCCGGCCCAGGCAACACGCGCCAGCGCGCCGCCGACGCTGATCCGGCGAACGCCCAGTTGGGCGTATTCGTCGAGGGTGATCTCGGTGTTGATGGCGAGAACGTTGACCGGCTTGGGGGCGACGGCGCGCACCAAGGCCGCGATGTCGGCCTTGTCGGTGACGCCCGGCGCATAGAGGACGTCGGCGCCGGCCGCGGCGAAGGCGGCGAGCTTGTCGAGCGCCGGGGCCAGCGCCGTGCGGTCGCTCAGCAGGCCTTCGGTGCGGGCGACGAGCAGCACGTCGGCACCGGACCTGTCGATCGCCCGACGGGCGGCGGCGATGCGCTCGACGGCAAAGCTCTTGTCGTAGAGGCCGCCTTTCTCGTCGCGATCCTCGATCGAGAGACCGGCGATGCCGGTGGCGATCGCCCTTTCGATGTTGGTGGCGACGTCTTCCGGCTCACGCGCGAAACCGGACTCGAAATCGGCATTGATCGGCAGGTCGACGGCGGCCGCGAGTTCGGTCAGGTGTGCGAGGACGTCGTCACGCGAGACGGCGTAGTCCGGTCGGCCACGGCTCCAGGCATATCCCGAGCTCGTCGAAGCCAGCGCCGCAAAGCCGAGGATTTCCAGCATGCGGGCGCTGCCCACGTCCCAGGGATTGGGCAGGATGAAGGTGCCGCCCTCGTGCAGCTTGCGGAAGGCGGCGCGCTTCTCGGCGACAGTTTTGGTCATGGCGATTTCTCCCAATGCATTGGTTTGTTCCGTGGCGTATCGGCGTAAGCCGCGGCCAGTTCCGGGAAGCCGGGATATTCGGTGGCGTGGCTGCCTCCGTGATTGGCCATGCCCGGCTTGGTCAGCAATCCGCGCGGCTCGGCGAAGCTGGTGATGCGGCGCCGCGGAAACTCGTGCCAGCCGATGTTGAAGGCGGCGAGCTTGGGGAAGAACTGCAATTCGCTATAGGGCAGGTGATCGTGAATCCACCAGGCCATCGCCGGCCAGGTCGTGCCTTGCTCCAGCCGGTCGACGAGCCAGGGCACCACGAGGCTGGTCATCGCACCCATGCCGCCATCGGCGCTACGCTGGTCCCAGATGTGGCGGGCGCGGTCGGCCTCGTTGGAGGCGCAGCTATGATAGCGGCTGTTGCCGAGAGCATTGATCTCGGGCGCCCGGTAGGCCGAGCGGATCGCGAGCCGGCCGAACGTCGCCTGCAGCGGTTCGAGCAGGTTCTCGCATAAGGCCTTGCCGGCGGCGATCGCCAGGTCGGGATCGGCGGGCAGGTTGGTGATGCCGTGAATGTTGCCGATCTCGCTGTAGAGGAAATCGCGCATGAAAAAGGTCTGCGACAGGCGGACCCGCCCGAACGCTTCGGCTGTGCGGACCGACATCGGCCTACGCATGGGCGGCCACCGGTCGGGGGCGATTGCCGGTGATGGTGACGTGGGCGGTGAAGCGCATGCGAAGTCCTTTATCGGGGGCCGAGCATGAGCCTTCCGGCGCGAGTCGCCAAGGAACGGGTATCGGCCGGGGCGGTGAGCCGGCTCGCTCGGCCGGCTGCGCGCCACATACCGAATTGACGAGCCGGCCCGCCATGTGCTGATCCAGACTGGATGGGTCGTGCGTGGCCCGCAAAGTCCCCGGAGCGGAGGAGTTCGGTTGTGGTTGGCGCGTCCAGAAAGGCTGGCAGGACGCCACCGCAGATCGGCGAGCACAATCTGCGGGTGACGCTGGAGGCGGTCCGCCGGGACGGCCCGCTGAGCCGGGCAGAGCTTGCGCTGCGTACCGGACTCAGCGGACCGGGCATCAGCAATATCCTCAGGCGGTTGCGCGAGGATGGACTGGTGGTCGCGCGCCGTCGACGTGGCGCGGGTGTCGGCCCGCCAGTAACCGAATTTGCCCTGATACCGGGCGCCGTCCACGGCGTCGGCGTGGCGGTGCAGGGCGGCGCCGGGGAAGCGATCCTGCTCGATCTCAACGGTACGGTATGCCGGCGGCGGGCCTTCGTCATGGGAGACGATCGCACAGCAGCCATCAAGGGCGCCGTAGAGGCGCTTCTCGACCCCCACCCGGGACGCGTGCTCGGCATAGGTGTCGGTGCCGACCGCCCGGAATTGCTCGACCGGGAGGCGATCGCCAGCGTTTTCCCGGGCCTGCCGGTCGTGGTCGAGCGCGATTGCGTCGCGGCCCTCTTTGCGGAGCGCACCTTCGGGGTCGGTGCCGTCGAGGGGGGTGTCATGCTGATTGTGATCAACGAAGGGGTCAGGGCCGGGTTCATGTTCCGGGGCGTACCCTTCAGCGGCGTGCATGGCCGGGCGGGCAGCATCGGGGCAATGCGTACCGGTCCGGATCGCGTGCCGCTGGATAGCGTCGTGGGGCTCGACACATTGCGGGCGGTGATGAGCCCAAGCGAGCGCGAGCAATTGCGGGCGGATGGCGAGCTGCAGCTCGCGCCCGAAATCCGCGCCTGGATACGTGAGGCGGCGGGCCATCTGGTGGACGCCATCGTGGCGACGGCGGGATTTCTGGCGCCGGGGGCGATCCTGGTCGGCGGCAACCTGCCCGCCAACCTCATCGACGAATTGATCCGCCAGATGTCGGTGGAGCGCGGCGGCACCGCGATCCGGCCGTTCATCACGCCGTGGCTGTCGCCGATCCGGCGCACGAGCTTTGCCGGCGCCGGCATTGCCGTCGGCGCCGCCCTGCTGCCCTTTTTCGGTGTGCTGCTGCCGTCACCAGCGGCGACGAGCCAGCGGCCTCAGACGATCGCCTGATCGGTGTGCTCACGGGCCGAGACGGCGGCTGCGTCCAGCACCTTCTGGATATTGGCGGCGCGTCGGAAGGACGGCTCCTGGGTCTTGCCGGCCCGTACCGCGGCGACGAACCGCTGATAGTTCGTCTCGACCGGTTCCAGCGGCACCTCGCGCCAGGTCGCGGTGTGGACGTCCTCGCCGAGACAGGCACGCAGCGTCGACTTGCCGGTATCGTAGATCGCCTCGATCGAACCGGTTTCGCCGTAGACGCGCAGACGGAGCTGATCCATCTGGCCGGCGCCGGTGCGCGTGGCGAACACGGTGCCGACGGCGCCATTGGCGAAATCCACCGTCATCGTCGCGCTGTCGTTGGCGTCGAGCGTGTATTCGCCGATTTTGTTGGTCGGTGGCGCTTTGTCGAAGGTCTTCAGCCGGGCGAAGACATGGGTGACGTCGGTGCCGGCGCCCAGCGACATCCAGTCGATGATGTGGATGCCGATGTCGCCCAGCGCGCCGTTCGAGCCGTGCTTGGTCGACAGCCGCCAGAGCCATTTGCTCTCGGTCTTCCAGTCTCCCCAGAAGTTACCGATGAGCCAGCTTTGCAGGTAGGATGCTTCCACGTGCCGCACTTTGCCGATGGCCCCCGACAGGACCATTTCCCGCGCTTTCTGAATTGCCGGCGAATTGCGGTAGGTGAAGTTGACCATCCCGACCTTGCCGGATTTCTCGATCGCTTCGGTCATCTCCATGGCGAGCCTGGCATCGGTTGCCAGCGGCTTCTCGTTGAAGATGTGCTTGCCGGCGGCGATGGCCGCCATGGCGGTCGGGTAGTGCATGCTGTCCGGCGTCACGTTGGCGACAGCATCGAATTCGCCCCAGGCCAGCGCCTCCTCGATGCTGCTGAACTGATGCGCAATCTTGTGCTCGGCGCAAAAGGCGGCGAGCCGCTCCGGCACGATATCGACGCCGCCAACGAGCTCGACGCCCTCGATGGCGGCAAAGTTCTTCGCGTGATTGTTGGCCATGCCGCCGGTACCGAGGATGAGAAGGCGCATTTCGTGGCTTTCCTTGAGATGAGGGGACTTGTTGCTGGGCAGATCACCGAGGCGATCGTCGGTGTCGATGGCAGGCTGGGCCGGCCCGTTTGTTTTTCATACGGCGGACGACCCATCAGTCGGCCGGACGGCTAGCCCGAAGCTCGCTCTTCCATCATGTCGGCTCCTCCCGCTATTGACACGATAACAAAGTTACTTAATCTAAAGCAAGCAGCACCGAACGATCTGTGGAGGCAACCGCAACGCAGGCGCTGCAGCCAAGCAAATGGGTGGAGACCCATGAAGATCGGACGTTTCGTCGGCGCTCTGGCGCTGACCACGGCGCTCTGTGCGCCGGTAGCCGCCATGGCGCAGGATCAGGACCTCTCGGCCCCCGACCGCATCGGGCTCGCGAGCGCTCCCAACAAGATGACGGTGCGACTCAACACCGACAGCCCAGGCAATTCCGACCCCAACATCGCCAAGGGGTACACCGACCTGTTCGTGGCCTTCATCAAGAAGCACCCGGACTGGCAGCTGCAGATGCAGATCGAGACGCAGGACATCGGCAACGAGCAGGCCAAGATGCTCGAGGAGGCCAAGGCCGGCAATGCGCCGGACTGCGCTTCGGTCGACTCCTTCGTGCTCGGCCAGTTCAAGGCCAACAACGTGCTTTCCGATTTCACGCCGTATTTCAGCAAGGACGAGATCGCCGATCTCTTCCCCTTCGTGCGTGACGGCATCACGGGCAAGGACGGCAAAATCTACGCCTGGTGGTGGGACACCGACGAACGCGTGCTCTACCGCCGTACCGACATCATCAAGGACGCCCCCAAGACCTGGGCCGATCTCAAGGCTGCCGGCCTCGAATCGGTCAAGCAGGGCATGGAGGGCATTCTGTTCAATGGTGGCCGCTACGAAGGGGCGACCTTCGACTGGCTCGCCAACTACTGGGATCTCGGCGGCACGCTGGTCGACGATTCCGGCAAGCCGAATTTCGGCGATGCCACCAACAAGCCCCTCTTCCTCAAGGCCATGGGCTATTTCCAGGACCTCGTGCAGTCGGGCGCCGCAGCCAAGCGCGTGACCACGATCGCCAACTATGACGATCTCAATGCCGCGGCGGCGGCCGGCACGACGGCGCTCTTCATCGGTGGCAGCTGGCAGCTGGCACAGCTCAAGGCGACGCTCGATCCGGGCGATTACGCCAAGTGGGATTTCTCGCCCATTCCGGGCCCGACGGCGGACGGCAAGACCATAACCGGGACCGGCGGCTGGACGATTGCATCGTTCTCCAAGGACCCGAAGAAGGTCGAGATGTGCGCCGACATCGCCCGTGACATCTATATGGGCCCGGCCAATGCGCTTGAGCAACAGTTCCCGACCCGGGCTTCCCTGTTCGACAAGTACCCGGTGTTCTCGAGCGCGGCGAACAAGCGGTTCGGCGAATACCTCAAGAACGGTCAGGCCCGTCCCGGCGCGCCGGTCTATCCGGCGATTTCGGACCAGATCCAGATCCTGATGGGCAACGTCCTGTCCGGAACGCAGCAACTCGAGCCGGCGGTGGACGCGGCTTACAAGGCATCGCTGGACGCCTACAGCAAGCTCTAGAGCCAACCGTTTCGACCCATCGAAACGGAAGCTTCGGGCAAACTGAGAAATAGCGTTTCCGGCAAAAGTGGTGTCCACTGATGCCGGAAACGGTCCAGCTTAGAGGGCCGACGATGCTCCCTCCCGGCTTCGTCGGCCACCCTTTACCGAGGAGTTGCCGAGCCTAGATGAGTGCGATTCCGATCGAGGGGGCAAAAGTCCGAAGGGCAAGCGCCTTGCGCCGACCGTTCGCTGGTGCGCCCCTGCCGTGGCTGTTGCCCGTCATCGTGGTGCTCGGCCTGTTCTATCTCTACCCGGTCATCGACGTGTTGCGCCTGTCACTGACCGACGCGACCCTCGTGGGCGACCACGATAACTTCACCTTTGCGACCGTCGCCAAGACGCTTTCGGCCCCCGCACTGCCGGACGTCTTGATGGCCACCCTGATTTTTGTCGGCGGCAGCGTCGTTGGCCAGCAGATCCTCGGGCTGATCATCGCCCTGGTGGTGATCCGGGGCGAAAAGCGCCGGCTCATCGGCACCACCATCCTCAGAACGACGGCGCTGGTTGCCTGGGTCGTTCCCGGCATTGCCGGCGGCATCGTGTGGCAGATGCTGTTCAGCGAGGCCCCCTTCGGCGGTCTCAACAGCCTGCTGCGAACGGTGCATCTGCACCCCGTTGCATGGCTGTCGGACCCGGATATGGCGCCGTGGTCGGCGGTTATCGCCAATATCTGGCGCGGCACGGCATTTTCCATGGTGGTGATGTATGCCGGCCTGAAGGCAATCGACCCCTCGCTCTACGAGGCCGCCGATGTCGATGGTGCCTCGCCGTGGCAAAGGCTGCGTTTCATCACCCTGCCGCAGCTCAGGGCGGCGATCATGGTCAATATGATCCTCATCACCATCCAGACGATGAACACCTTCGATGCGATCATCTCGCTCACCGGTGGCGGTCCTGGCCGGGCGACCGAGGTCATTTCGCTCTATACGTTCAACACCGTGTTCCGGAGCTACGACCTCTCCGGCGGCAGCGTCATGTCGGTCGTGATGCTGCTTATCAGCCTGCTCATGGCTCTGCTCTACGCCTTTTTCCTGCCGCGGGCCGAGGAACGCTGATGAGCAAACAGGCTACCTCCAAACTTACCGGGACTCTGCTCGGCGATCTCGCCAGCTACGTCTTTATGATCGTCGCTTTCCTGTTCTTCGCGGGTCCGCTGCTCTGGCTGCTGTCGCTCGCCACACGCGACAAGCGTGAAATCTATCTCGGCGTGGCACGGTTCATTCCGCACAACCCGACGATCGACAATTTCATCAACGTGCTGACCAGCGCGCTTTTTCCGATCTATCTGTGGAACGGCCTGAAACTGGCGACAATCAGTGCCATCGGGGTGCTGATCGTGGCGCTCCCGGCGGCCTATGCCTTTTCCCGCTTCAACTTCCGGGGGAAGGGTCTCTGGATGATGGCGCTGCTGGCCTTCCAGATGATTTCGCCCCTGGTCATCATGGTGCCGCTCTACCGCTACATGAACCGGCTCGGCCTGGTGGATACCGATTTCGGCGCGATCATGGTCTATATCGCGCTCGGCGTGCCTCTTGCATCGTGGCTGCTGAAAGGCGCCATCGACGGCATTCCCACCAGCCTCGACGAGGCGGCCATGATCGACGGCTGTTCGCGGTTTACGACCTTCTGGCGCATCATCCTGCCGCTATGCGGGCCAGGTATCGCATCGGTATTCATCATTACGGTGATCGCCGGCTGGTCGCAGTTCCTGGTGCCCTTCCTGCTGCTCACCAGCACGAACAAGATGCCGATCGGCGTGGGCATCTTCAATTTCGAGGGCACGATGAGTTCCAGCTCGACGCAGGTGCTTGCGGCGGCATGTCTGATTTCGGTCGTGCCGGCGATCGTGGTGTTCCTCGCGCTGCAGCGGATGATCCTCGGCGCGATGACGGCCGGAGCAGTCAAGGGATGATCCGACGCAAGGCTGCGCCGGCCGAGATTCCGCCGGATCTCACCGGTTCGAATGCCGGGCAGGCGCGCGAGCACAATCGGGCGCTGGTGCTGCAGGCGATCCACCGCAATTCCCCGATCTCGCGAGCCGAAATCGCGCGGCAGACCGGGCTGACCAAGCCGGGTATCGCGCGGATCGTCGACCGGCTGCTCGACGAGGGACTGATCCTCGAAGCCCGGCGCCGGCACGGCCTGCGCGGACAGCCGGCGATCGAGCTCGAGATCGACCCGGAAGGGTGCTTTTCGATCGGCGTCGACATCGATCGCGACCACCTGACGATTCTTGCCGTCGATGCGACCGGCGGGGTGCGCGGCCGCGTCCATCACGAGAAGCGGTTCATGCTGCCAGAGGAAGTCGTCGAGCTGACCGCCGATGCAATCTCCTATTTTCGGCGCAGTCACCTCGTCGACGAAGCGCGCGTCGCGGGGATCGGTGTCGCAATTCCCGACTGGTTGGGTGAATTGCCTGTGCTCGGCAAGCCGGACGACTACGTCAAGTGGACCGGCTTCGACCTGCGCGCGGCGCTATCGCGGCTTACCACCCACCCGATCTTCATCGACAATGAATCCAACGCGGCGGCGATGGCCGAGCTCGACTACGGGCTCGGAGCAGAGAGCCGCAGTTTCTTTTACATCTATATCTGCGCCTGCACGGGCGGCGGCCTTGTGCTCGACGGACTACGCCATCAGGGCGCGATGGGCTTGAGTGGGGAAATTGGCTGGATGCCGGTCATCGACGACGCGGGCCCGCAGCGCGGCATGGTGCAGCCGCTCGGCGAACTCTTCTCGCTCTACTTCCTTTACGACTATCTCGCGCAAAACGACGTGCATGTCAGCAAGCCACAGGACCTGTTGACGTTGGACCGCCGGGGCCGCGGGCTCGTCTCGATCTGGCTCAAGCGCATGAGCGCCCACATCGCCGAGGCGGTGACCCATATCGGTCTCATCGTCGACCCGGACGCGGTGGTCGTGGGCGGACGCCTGCCGGTCCGCCAGCTCGACGAACTGCTTCATTACGTGAACGAGCACCTCAACGTCGCCGACCCCAACCTGCCGACGGTGCATCGCGCCTCGATCGAGGACGCCGCGGCGCTCGGCGCTGCCGCGATGTCGACCGCCGCTGCGCTGATGCTCGGCTCGGCGGACCCCGCCCAGCGCACACGCCTGCCTCTCAGGACGCTCCAATCCCCCGTCGCCGCCTGACGACGCGATCTTCCCTTGAACTGTCAGAGACCCACGCCATGAAAATCGGCTTCTACACGTCTACCTTCAACGATCGTCCTGCCGAGGAAGTCTTCGACTTCGCCAGGGCTTCCGGATTCGATGCGATCGAGATCGACGTCGGCGGCCATATCAAGACACCCGACAATGTCGAGCGGGTCGTAAAGGCGGCGCGTGATCGCGGCCTGTACGTGTCGTCGATTACCCTGTTTGGGAATCAGCTCGAACCCGACATGGCCAAGCGAAGCGAGCTCCACGCCCGGACACAGGCGTTCGCCAAGGCGATCGAAGCCGTCGACGTGTCGATCTTCGTGGTTTTTCCGGGCCGGAACAACGGTCTTTCCCCGGATGACAACTACAAGTCCTTCGCGGAGCACGCGATGGCACTCCTGGGTTCGACCAAAAACCTCCAGATCGCCATCGAGAACTGGCCCGGTCCCAACAACGATTTCATTGCCACGACCACGGCTGGCTGGAAGCAGCTGCTCGGGCTGGTGACCGACAGCCGCTTCGGCCTCGAATTCGACCCCTCGCATCTGATCCGGCTCGGCATCGACCCCCATGCCGCCTTCGAGGAGGTGAAGTCGCGGGTCAAGATCCTGCATGGCAAGGACACGGCCATCGACAAGGACCGGCTGCAGCAGGTCGGCTATCACGGGGAGGGCTGGTGGCGGTACGTGCTGCCGGGCCTCGGCCAGCTCGACTGGAAGCGCTTCATCGGGCAGGCCCGCGCCGCCGGCTGCGGCGACCTCATCGCCATCGAGCATGAAGACGCCGCGTTTGGCTGGCCCGGCAAGGATCTCGAGGCCAGGCGGGAGGGGGAGCGCCGCGGCCTCGCGTTCCTCCGCAGCCTCTAGCCGCAATAGAAAGGCTCGTCCCCGGGCCGAATGAATCGGAACGCGGACGAGCCGGCGCGCGGCGCGAAAGCCGGCCTCGTGGTACATTGTCCTCGAGGCCAGGCCATTTTCAGGATGCCGAGCCCAACACTCGGGGCTCGGCCAGACGTCAGAACTCGTTCCACTCTTCCTGGAGGGCGGTATTGCCACGGCTGAGATAGGACTTGGCCGCCTGCTTTACTTTCTCCTGGATCGCCTTCACGCCGCCGCCCTTGGCCACCGGCGAGGGCCGAGCCACAGCGCCAGGCCGGTGCCCGTCCTCGTCCATGGTAAACACGTCGACGATGCGGTCGAGATCGGCCGCCTGGCTTTCCGTCTGCTCGATCGATGCATTGATTTCCTCGACCAGCGCGGCGTTGTGCTGCGTCATCTCGTCCATCTGGCGCACCGCGGTGTTCACTTCGTCGATGGCGGAAGCCTGTTCGCGGCTTTCCCTGGCGATCGAACTCATCAGCGCGCTGGAGCTGCGCGCCGATTCCAGCATGGCGCTGAGCTTGCTGGCGGCGTCGGCAACGAGCCGGCTGCCATTGCTGACTTCGGCCGTCGACTGCTCGATCAGTTCCTTGATCTCGCCGGAAGCCTGCGCCGCACTCTGCGCCAGCCGCCGGACTTCGACGGCGACTACCGCGAAGCCCTTGCCGGCCTCGCCGGCGCGCGCTGCCTCAACCGAGGCATTGAGGGCGAGCAGATTGGTCTGGAAGGCGATGTCATCGATGAGGCCGATGATGTTGGAGATTTTGGTCGACGACGCGGTGATCCGCTGCATCGCCTCGTTCGCCGACCCCACGACCGCCCCGCCCTCCTCGGCGGTCCGCGTCACCCCGACGGCGACATCGCTCGCCTCGCCGGCGCGTTTGGCATTGGCCATGACGGTCTGAGCGAGTTGCTCCATGGCGGCGCTGGTTTCCTCGATCGTCGCCGCCTGCTTGGTGGTGCGCTCGGAAAGGTCATTGGCACCCGACAGGATCTCGCCGGTCGCCAGCTTCAGTGACCCGGAGGTGGTCTTGAGCTTGCCGACGATCTCGGCCAGCTTTTCGGCGACAGTGTTCGTGTCCTGCTTCAGCCGCTGGAAGGCGCCCTGATAGTCACCCTCGACGCGCTTGGCGAGATTCTGCTCGGCGAGGGCGGCCAGCACGGCGCCGGTCTCCGTGATGCCGCGCTCCACCGTTTCGACAAGGCCGTTGACGCTCCCGGCCAGGGCGTTGAGCTCGGCGTCTGGAAATTCAGCATCGACGCGCCGGCTGAAGTCGCCTTGGCGGGCGGCATCCACCACGTCGCCGAACGCTGCCTTGAGATCGCGCATCATGGCGTTGCGTTCCTCGGCGCGGGCGAGAGCGGTCGTCTTTTCAGCTTCCGTCAGCTGCGCCACCTTGAGGCCATTGTCGCGGAAGACCTCGACGGCGCGCGCCATTTCGCCCATCTCGTCGCGGCGGTTGGCGCCCGTCACCTCGACGCTGAACCTGCCGGCCGCGATGTCGCGCATGACCTGGGTCATGCGCTTGATCGGCAGCGCGATGGTGCGCCCCAGAACAATCGCGGCGACGATCAGCAGGGCAGCGATCACCAGACCCTGGCCGACCTGGTGCCAGGTCGAGGCGGCATTTTCGGCGGCCATGTCATCGAGGTAGACGCCGGTGCCGACGAGCCAGCCCCAAGGCTGATAATAACGATAATAGCTGACCTTATCGACCGGCGGCTGGCCCTTGGTCTTGATGTATTGATAGGACTCGAAACCGTCGCCATTGGCCTTGCCGCCGGCAATCATATCGGCCGTGAAATGCTTGCCATTGGCGTCGACGTTGTTGATCGAGCTCGTGCCGACGGTTTCCGGCGCATTGGGGTTGACCAGGCTTATGCCGTTTTCGTCGATGACGAATACATAGCCCGTCCCGGCATAGCGCATGCTGTTGACGGCAGACAGCGCCGCCTTCTTGGCGATGTCTTCGCTGATCTGGCCGCTGGCAGCTTGCTTGGCGAAACCGTCGATGACGTTATAGGCGGCCGTCGTGACCGCCGTCAGCTCGGTGCGGCGCAAGGCGATCCTGGTGCTTGCCAGATCCTGGACGTTGAAGAAGGTGAGTGCCGCGACCGCCACGAGGCACAGTGCGACAAGCGCGCCGACCCGCGCGACAATGTTGAACCGGAAATGCTTTTTCATAGACGTCCGTAGCCCGAATGACCCCTGGCCTGCCGACATGCGGCGGCCTCCATTTCGGCCATCGAGAGTACTGCGAGGATCGGGCCCGACCTTGTCTTGCGAAAAGCGGGAAGGCGACCCGCTCAGTGAGTCTCTCCAAGGACGCGAGCGGCCCGGAGAGGAAATTCAAGACGGCCGCAAGCAGAACTAATGAGCTTTGCTTAATGTTCTATGAAATGCTGCTCTAAGGGGCTGGCGACGCAGCTCTTTTATATGCGCCAGGCAACATTGGAGGTCGGCCCGCAGGCTGCAAAGGCCCCGCTGCCCGGCCTCGTCGATAACCATCTGCGTACCAGGTATCACGTCGGCACTTCGGCGACATGCTGCCGTAGCCCTGACCGCCTTGCCAGCTTGGCAAAAAAGTCCCTGAGGATGGCGTCGCGCCGGATATAGATGACGTAGCGCATGGCGTGGCGGGCACGGTCGATGCTGTACGTGACCTGATCGGTCATGACAGGGGTCGGCACCAGTACCGAGGGCGCCCAGTCCGGGTTGAGCAGCCAGCCGACCGGCGCCATGTCCCAGATTTCCTTGGACCAGCCGATGGTCTCGCCATCCTTGGCGTATTCCTTGAAGCGCGTGGCAAGGAATTTTCCGATCTCGCCACAAGGCTCGACGTAACGCTCGATCTCCGGGATCGTGCTGTGCAGGTGCGAGACCACGCCCATGCAGGGCAGGTTGACCAGCGGCACGCCGGAATCGAACAACACCTGTACACCGCCGACATCCTGCCTGAGGTTGAACTCGCGCTGGTGCGGCCATTCGAGCGCGTGGCCACCCAGCCAGACGACGACGATGCGGTCGGCGATGTCGGGCGCCTTGAGCAGTGCGGAGGCGATATTGCTGATGGCGGCGATGGCGACGACGAAGAGCGGGTTTTCGGGCGAGCCGCCACGGGCGCGGCCGATCAAGTCGTCGACGGCCGGGGCGGCGCGCGCCTGCTTCTGCGGCCCGACATAGTCGGTGACGCCGCGGAAGACGAGGCCGTTCGGCCGCATGTCGAGGCGGTCGAGCAGACGCAGAATTTCCTGATAGGACAGCTCCATGCCCTCGGCCGGGCCCCTGGAGCGGGAATTGTGGAACGGCGCGGCGTAGATCGCCTCGAGATTGATACGCTCGGGCGAAAGGATCATCTGCACGAGCGCGAACTGGTCATCGATCTCGTTATAGGTGTCGGTGTCGAGCACGGCGCGGAGGATGCCGGGGTGCGGCGCCAGCATGCTGAGCCTGGCCTGGTCGGAGACCGGCAGCCTGGCCGGCACGGGAACGGGATCGAAAGCCAAGATCAGGCCTCAGGGGGTGGGACGCGCAGCCATGGCGCGCCGCAGGACGCCGTTGGCCGCGGCGAGAGACGCACGGCCTTCGTCAGGCTCAAGACCGGTGAGGCGGACAAGGACCGCGAGCTTCAGGTCGTTGCCGCAGCGCGCCAGCGCATCTTCGGCCTGCGCGGCGGTGCAGTCGGTCGCCTGCATGACGATGCGCGCCGCCCGCGCCACCAGCTTGCTGTTGCTGGCGCGCATGTCGACCATCAGGTTCTCGTAGCTCTTGCCGATCCGGATCATGCTTGCCGTGCTCAGCATGTTGAGCACGAGCTTCTGCGCCGTGCCGGATTTGAGCCGCGTCGAACCTGCCAGCACCTCGGGGCCGACGACGGGCGAAATGGCGATGTCGGCCATTTCGGCGATCCTGGAGGCCGGATTACAGGAGAGGGCAACCGTCGTGGCGCCGACCTGCCGCGCATAGGCGAGGCCGCCGATCACATAGGGCGTGCGGCCGCTGACGGCGATGCCGACGACCACGTCCCGGGCGGTCAGCGCGATGCCGCGCAGGTCCGCCTCGCCCGCATCGGCGTTGTCCTCGGCGCCCTCGGTGGCGTTGGTCAGTGCGGCCGTGCCGCCGGCGATCAGGCCGACGACCATGGTCGGTGGTACGCCGAAGGTGGGCGGGCATTCGGAGGCATCTAGGACCCCCAGCCGGCCGCTGGTGCCGGCGCCGATATAGACGAGGCGGCCACCGCACCGAAATGCGTCTGCGATCCGATCGACGGCGCGGGCAATCTCGGGGATCACCTTTTCGACGGCTTCGGGCACCAGCCGGTCCTCGGCGTTGATCATCCGCAGCATCGCGCCTGTCGGCATCAGATCGATGTCCATGGTGCGGGGATTGCGCTCCTCGGACACGAGGCGGTCGAGCTCGGACAGGATAGCGGCGTCAGCTTGCAGTTTGCTCATCGAGCGATGTTGTCCCGAGTTCGAGGCGTTCACGTGGCCGGCGGCAGGAATAATCCGGCCCCGGCATTCCAGGAATGCGACATCGTAGCGAATGCCTGGGCATATTGCGTGCCGCGCAGGCATCCACGCAGACGATAGAGCGAGCTGTAATAGTCCATATATGGGAAGGAACTGAGGCCGCGCGCCAGCTCGTATTTGAGCGCTGCCTCGCGCCAGGGCTCGAAACCGGCGGTGAC
>Ga0134128_10004531_pt1 | contig 16982 bp, 17 predicted proteins | sample KB31754_FD_96462 | JGI IMG/M metagenome (GOLD analysis project Ga0134128, IMG submission 96462) | Terrestrial soil microbial communities with excess Nitrogen fertilizer from Kellogg Biological Station, Michigan, USA - KB3-175-4 | ecosystem: Environmental > Terrestrial > Soil > Unclassified ...
CCGCGTCACGCGAAGGTCGAGGAGTTCGTCACGCCCAAGGCGTTCGAAGCTTATGCGGCGATTGCCCGGGCCAAGGGCTTCCTGCTCGTCGCGGCCTCGCCTTTGACCCGTTCGAGCTATCACGCGGGCGACGATTTCAAGAAGATGCAGGACGCACGGATGGCGCAGCTGGAGCGTTCGGCCTCGTGAACTTCCTCCCTGTCGCGAAGCGACGGGGAGGGGAACCGCTCAGCGCAGCTGAGTGGTGGAGAGTCCCCTCCGTCCCCACGAGCTGCGCTCGCAGGGAGGATTGATGCCGCGGCACAGCGAAACCAGGCACTTACCCTATACGCCCGAGCAGCTGTTCGACCTCGTGGCCGACGTCCAGGACTATGACGAATTCCTGCCCTGGGTGGTGGCGGTGCGGGTGCGCTCATCCAGCGAAAAAGAGACGGTCGCGGACCTGGTGGTCGGCTTCAACGCGTTCAAGGAGCGCTTCACCAGCAGGGTGGTCAAGGATCGCCCGCACAGGATCTGCGTCGATTATGTCGAAGGACCGCTCAAATATCTCCACAATGAATGGTCGTTCGAGCGGGCGTCCGATGGCGGCACCAACCTCCATTTCTCGGTCGATTTCGCTTTCCGCTCGCGGCTGTTCGAGAGCCTCGCCGGCGCGATGTTCGACCGGGCTTTGCGGCGCATGACGAGCGCATTCGAGCAGCGCGCCGCGGCGCTTTACGGCATCAGCAAGTCGAGCGCACAGAGCGCCGCCTGAAGGCGGACGCCCGAACGCGTCTTTTCATCGAAGAATTTCTGGTCGGCGACGATCTTCGCCGGGTCGGCATCGCGTTCGGCGCGGGCGAAGACGACGGTTCCGACGGGCTTCGACTGGGTGCCGCCGCCGGGACCCGCGATCCCGGTGATCGCGACGGCGACGTCCGCGTCGGAAGCAGCGAGAGCACCGCGCGCCATCGCCCACGCCGTCGCGACGCTGACCGCGCCGAACGTATCGACCACCTCTTCGGACACTTTGAGCTCACTGATCTTGGCGGCGTTCGAGTAGGTGACGTAGCCCGCTTCGAACACGTCCGACGATCCGGGGATTTCCGTCAGCGCCGCGCTGACCAGCCCGCCGGTGCAGCTTTCGGCGATCGCCAGTCGGCGGCCGGCCGACCGGTTCGCGTCGACGACCTCGCGCGCCTTTTTGACCAACGCATCAGGAAGGAGGAACTCGCTCAACGCACATACCCCGTTCGAATGGTCGCGACCGCCTGGGCGGCAATTCCCTCGCGCCGGCCGGCGAAGCCGAGCCCTTCCGTCGTGGTCGCCTTGATGCTCACCTGTTCGATTCTCAATTCCGCGATATCGGCAATGCGGGCACGCATCGCGTCGCGGTGAGGACCGATCTTCGGCGCCTCCGCGACGATGGTACAATCGACATGGTCGACGATCGCTCCGCGCGCGTGCAGCAGTTTGACGGCATGGGAGAGAAATAGGGACGAAGCCGCGCCTTTCCAGCGGGCGTCCGACGGCGGGAAATGCTCGCCGATGTCGCCGAGGCCCGCCGCGCCGAGCAACGCGTCGGTGATCGCGTGAAGCACGACGTCCGCGTCGCTGTGGCCGGCGAGGCCGCGGTCGTGCGGCACCTCGATGCCGCCGAGCATGAGCGGGCCCTCTCCGGCGAAGGCGTGGACGTCGAAACCCATGCCGGTCGACGGACGGAGCGCGCCGGCGAGCCATTGTTCGGCGCGGTCGAAATCCGCGGGACGGGTGAGCTTGTCGAGCGCCGGATCGCCCTCGATCGCAGCGACCTTCATCCCGGCGGCGCCGAGGACCGTCGTTTCGTCGGTGGGGGAGGGGCCGGACCAACGCTCGTACGCCGACTGGAGCGCATCGAGACGGAAGGCCTGTGGGGTCTGGACGCGGACAAGGCCGGAGCGGTCGACCGGTCCCTCCAGCGTCTCGCCGATGCGCGCGAGCGTGTCGCCGACCGGCAGGACCGGCGCGGCGCCCTCGTAGAATTCGAGGCTGGCGATCAGGCGGTCGATGACTTCCGCCGGGCAGAAGGGGCGCGCGGCATCGTGGACCAGCACCGCATCGCCATCGATCGCCGCAAGGCCGGCGCGCACGGAGTCCGAACGCTCGGCGCCGCCCTCGATCAGCTCGCCGACGTCCAGACCGCTAAGTGCGGCTCTGGCCTGCTCTTCCTGTCCCTTGCCGACCACCACGCGCGCGGATTGGACGGCGGGATGGCGGACCAGCGACTCGACCGCCCAGCGCAGCACCGGCTTTCCGCCGAGAAGGCGATATTGCTTGGGCACTCCGCCGCCGGCCCGTTCGCCTTTCCCGGCGGCGACGATGAGGGCGGTGGTGCTCACGAGCCGGGCCTCTAGGACCGCTGTCCTTGTCCGCCAAGGGCTCTTCCCTTATCTCCCGCCTTCCCATGAGCAGGCTCACGCCCATCAGGATCGGCCCGATCGAGGTCGCGTCGCCGGTCATCCTGGCGCCGATGACGGCCGTCACCGACCTGCCGTTCCGGCGGGCGGTGAAGCGCTTCGGCGCGGGGCTGACGGTGAGCGAGATGATCGCCAGCCAGGCGATGATCCGCGAAACCCGCCAATCGCTTCAGAAAAGCCTTTGGGACCCGTGCGAGGAGCCGGTGTCGATGCAGCTTGCCGGGTGCGAGCCGCAGGTGATGGCCGAGGCGGCGAAGCTCAACGAGCAGCGCGGCGCGGCGATCATCGACATCAACATGGGCTGCCCCGTGAGGAAGGTCGTGAACGGCTGGGCCGGGTCGGCGCTGATGCGCGACCTCAAGGGCGCCGCCGCGATCATCGAAGCGACGGTCAAGGCGGTGCAGGTCCCCGTCACGCTGAAGACGCGCATGGGCTGGGACCACGACAGCCTCAACGCGCCCGAGCTCGCGCGCATCGCCGAGGATCTGGGCGTCAAGATGATCACCATCCACGGCCGCACGCGTTGCCAGCTCTACAAGGGCACCGCCGACTGGAGGTTCGTGCGCCGGGTGAAGGACGCCGTCTCAATCCCGGTGATCGTCAACGGCGACATCAACTCGATCGATGACGCGCGGGAGGCGCTCCACCAGTCGGGCGCCGACGGCGTGATGATCGGCCGCGGCTCCTACGGCAAGCCGTGGTTCGTGGCGCAGGCGATGAGCGACCTTTGCGGGGGAGGGCATCGCCCCGATCCGAGTCTCGACGAGCAGCTCGCGACCATGCTCCGGCAATATGACGAGATGCTGAGCCTGTACGGCACGCAGACCGGCGTGAACCTCGCCCGCAAGCATGTCGGCTGGTACACGAAGGGGCTCCCCGGCTCCGCCGAATTGAGGAACCGCGTGAACCAGCAAGACGATCCCGCGGTCGTGGTTCGGATGTTGCAGGAATTCTATTCGCCGTGGCTCGCCCGCTCGGCGGCGTGAGCGGAATAGCACCAACTCAACTGTGTTGATTCTGCAACGGTCGTGCTAGTGGCGCGCCGAATGGATGCGCGTGCAGCCGACTCGGCGGTGACACTCAAACGGGACAACTGGCTCCAGCGCGAGCGCGCGAGCGGTCGGTTCTACGACCGGCTGATGGCGCTGCTCGGGCTGGTGCTTCTCGGCATGCTGGCGCTCAGCGCTTGGACTCTTAGCCGGAGCGCCGAGCCCGGCACCACGCTCAGGGCGCCCGTCATTGCACTTCTGCTGATCGCGATCCTGCTGCCGGCGATTGCGCTGATGGCTCTTTACGCACGTAAGGTCGCAGTTCAGCGAGCAGAGAGGGGAGGGCTCGGAAGCGGACGTCTGCACGTCCGGCTGGTCGCACTGTTCACTGCGATTGCAGCAGTCCCCACGGTTCTCGTCGCAATTTTTGCTTCCGTGCTGTTCCAGAGCGGGCTCGAGTTCTGGTTCTCCAATCGCGCGCGAAACATGCTCGAGAATACCGTTGAGGTCGCTCAAGGCGTCTACCGTTACGAGCTTGGGCAAGTCGGATCCCAAGCGGTCACAATGGCCACAAACATGTCCGATGGCCTCGCGAAAGTGCCAATCGACGATCCACAAGTCGGCGTGGCCTTGGCAGCTCAGACCTTTTACCGGTCGCTGAACGAAGGCGCGATCGTGAGAATCGCTCCGGGTCGGGACGTCCAGACATTCAGTTTGGCAAATGGCTATGTCGGGATGATCAATTCCGACCGCCTGCACGCCGCGAGTGCAGCTTTGGCCGCTTCTCCCCAAGATAACTATGTAGATGCGCGAACACCCGGCCGCATCGCGGTATTGACGAAGCTGAACTACGGCGACGATTTCTACTTGTACGTCGCCCGAAAAGTGGACCCCGAAATCGCGGTCCAGACAAGCCGCGCGCACGACGTGGTCAATGACTATCACGCCCTCCTGAAGCGATCGCGGATTAATCAGCTGCGCTTCAACGCCGCCTTGCTCCTCGGTTCGCTCATCATCGTCGCTCTGTCGATCCTCACCGCGCTCAAGCTCGCGGATCGGCTCGTCAGGCCTGTGGGTGAGCTGGTCAATGCCGCAGGCCGTATCGAGGCCGGCGATTTTTCGGCGCGCGTTCCGGTATCGAGCAGCGACGACGAGGTCCAGACGCTCGCCACCGCCTTCAACCAGATGACCGAGCGGCTCGAGGAGCAGACGACGGAGCTCAAGACCGCGAACACGCAGATCGAGACGCGCCGCGCCTTTATCGAGGCGGTGCTGTCGAGCGTCACCGCGGGCGTGATCGCGCTGGATGCCCGCCACCACATCCTGCTGCTCAATCGCTCGGCCGAGACGCTTCTCGAGCATGGCGAGGGCATCGAGGGCAAGGCGCTCAGCACCGTTTCACCCGAGCTCGAAGAGTTCATGCGCGGGCAGCAGTCCGAGGCTAACGTGCTGATCGCCGCCGAGGGCGTCCAGCGAACCCTCGCGGTCAAGCGCGTGCGCTACCAGGACGGGTCGGTGCTCACCTTCGACGATATCACCGACCAGCTGACCGACCAGCGCCGCGCCGCCTGGTCCGACATCGCCCGGCGGATCGCCCACGAGATCAAGAACCCGCTGACCCCGATCCAGCTCGCCGCCGAGCGGCTGCAGCGCCGGTTCGGCGAAGAGATCGTGTCCGACAAGGAGACGTTCGAGCGCCTCACCGGCACGATCGTCCGCCAGGTCGGCGACCTCCGTCGAATGGTCGACGAATTCTCCAATTTCGCGCGCATGCCCAAGCCCGTGTTCCGGCAGGAGAATGTCCACGAGATCGCCCGCCAGGCGCTGTTCCTGCACGAGGTCGCGCATCCGGCGATCACCTTCACGCTCGAACCCCCAACCGGCGATTTTCCGATGGTCTGCGACCGGCGCCAGCTCGCGCAAGCGCTGACCAATGTCGTAAAAAATGCCGTGGAAGCCATTGAAAGCAGACGTAATCGCGGGGAGCACAGCCTCGCTGGCGATCGCGTCGACCTGAAGGTGCATGAGCAGAACGGGCTGCTCGTCATCGACGTGCTCGACACCGGCGTGGGCCTTCCCGAGGACCGCGAGCGGCTGACCGAGCCCTATATGACGACCCGGGTCCGCGGCACGGGACTTGGCCTGGCGATCGTCAAGAAGATCGTCGAGGAACATATGGGCGAGATCGCCTTCCTCGACCGCCCCGGCGGCGGAACGCACGTCCGCATTTCCTTCGACGCCGCGAAGCTCGAAGCGCTCGGGAGCGACGAGGCTTCGCGGCCCAAACAAGAACAGGATGACGAGGATGAGGATGCCTGATGGCGCTTGAAGTGCTGGTGGTGGACGACGAGGCCGACATTCGCGAGCTGGTCAGCGGCGTGCTCGAGGATGAGGGCTATGCGGTGCGCACCGCCGCGGACAGCACCCAGACGCTCGACGCGATCGAGGATCGAAGGCCCTCGATGGTGCTTCTCGATGTGTGGCTGCAGGGCTCGAAGCTCGACGGGCTCCAGCTGCTGCAGGAGATCAAGCAGCGCGATTCGACGATTCCGGTGTTGATGATCTCCGGCCACGGCAATCTCGACACCGCGGTCGCCGCAGTGAGGGAAGGGGCGATCGACTTCATCGAAAAGCCGTTCGAAGCGGAGCGGCTGCTCTACCTCGTGGACCGCGCGACCGAGACCGACCGCCTGCGCCGCGAGAACGAGACGCTCCGCCGCCAAACGGGCCAGGAAGACCAGCTCCACGGAAGCTCGGTCGCGATCAACACCGTCCGCGCGACCCTGAAGCGAGTCGCTCCGACCGGCAGCCGAGTGCTGATCTCGGGACCGCCTGGCGTCGGCAAGGAAATCGCCGCGCGCATGATCCACCAGTGGAGCCCGCGGGCGAAGGCGCCGTTCATCGTCCTTTCGGCGGCGATGATGAGTCCCGAGCGCGTCGAGGAGGAGCTATTCGGGAGCGAGGCCGAGGGAAGAATGCGCCCCGGTCTCCTCGAACATGCCCACGGCGGCACCTTGTTCCTCGACGAGATCGCCGACATGCCGCCGACCACCCAGGCCAAGATCCTGCGGGTGCTCACCGATCAGAGCTATCACCGGGTAGGCGGGCAACGTCCGGTCAAGGTCGATGTGCGGGTCCTGTCCGCGACGTCACGCAACCTCCAGGAAGAGATCAACGACGGCCGCTTTCGCGAGGACTTGTTCTACCGGCTCAATGTGGTCCCGGTGAAACTGCCTCCGCTGCGTGAGCGGCGCGAGGACATCCCTGAGCTGGTCAGCCACTTCCTGGCCCGCTACGCGGCCGAGCGACGGATGTCGCCGCCGCGAATCTCGGAAGAGGCGATGGCCGCGCTCCAGGCCCACGACTGGCCGGGCAACGTCCGGCAACTGCGGAACATCATCGAGCGCACGCTGATCCTCGCGCCGGGAGACCGGGTCGCCTGCATCGAGGTCGACCTGCTGCCATCGGAAATCCTCGACAGTCACAATGTCATGGGCGGCGCAGCGACCGCCATGGCGATCATGGGAAGCCCGCTTCGCGAGGCGCGCGAATCCTTCGAACGCGAATATCTGAAGATCCAGATCCGGCGCTTTTCGGGCAACATCTCCCGCACCGCATCGTTCATCGGGATGGAACGTTCGGCCCTGCACCGGAAGCTCAAGGCGTTGGGAATCGGGGAGAAGCGGGAGGGCGAGGAGTAGAGGTCGGCGACTATGGCAGCTCGGTCGCTCAGTCTCCAGGACCATTTCCTGAACAGCGTCAGGCGCGCCAAGCTGCCCGTCACCATCTTCCTCGTCAAAGGCGTCAAGCTCCAGGGCGTGATCACCTGGTTCGACGCATTTTCGCTGCTGCTGAGGCGCGAGGGCACGTCGCAGCTCGTCTACAAGCATGCGATCTCGACCATCATGCCGGCCGAAACGCCGCCCCATCTTGTTGCCACGGTGCCATCCGCTCAGGGGGCGAAGCCGCAGCTCCAGGACGTGTTCCTTGCCGCGGCCGCGCGGGAAAGCGAGCCAATGACCCTGTTCCTTGTCAACGGCGTGATGCTCCAGGGGGCGGTCGCCTCCTTCGACCAGTTCAGCCTGTTGCTCGAACGCGGCGGGCAGGTGCAGCTCGTCTACAAGCATGCGATCTCGACGTTGCAGGCGGCGCATCCGCTCAAGCTCGGAAGCGGCGAGGACGGCGAAGAGCAAGGGACAGCCACCTGAACGCGTTCGACGGCAATGGTGCGATCGACGTCGCTCGCGGCGAGCGCGCGATCGTCGCGGTGCCGGAGCTTCCGCGCGAGGGTTCGCGGCGCTCGGCCGAGGCCCGCGTCGAGGAAGCGGAGGGGCTCGCGGAAGCAATCGGCATCGACGTCGTCGCGGCGCGGCCGCTCCGGATTCGAACGGTTCGGCCTGCAACCTTGCTCGGGAAGGGCCAGGCCGAGGAGCTCGCCGACATGGCGCGTGACAAAGGCGCCGGCCTGCTGATCGTGGATTCGGCGCTGACCCCGATCCAGCAGAAGAATTTGGAGGACGAGGTCGGCACCAAGGTGATCGACCGCACCGGGCTGATCCTCGAGATTTTCGGCGAGCGGGCGGCGACCGCCGAGGGACGCCTTCAGGTCGAGCTGGCGCATCTCGATTACCAGGCCGGCCGCCTGGTCAGAAGCTGGACCCACCTCGAGCGCCAGCGCGGCGGCTTCGGCTTCCTCGGCGGCCCTGGCGAGACGCAGATCGAGGCGGACCGGCGGATGATCCGCGAGCGGATGGCGAAGATTCGCCGCGAGCTCGACCAGGTCAAAAGGACGCGCGGCCTGCACCGCGGCCGGCGCCAGCGCGCGCCTTGGCCGGTAGTCGCGCTGGTCGGCTATACGAACGCTGGTAAATCCACACTTTTCAACAGGCTGACGGGCGAAGCTGTGTTCGCGGAGAACCTGCTGTTCGCGACTCTCGACCCGACGATGCGTGACATCAGGTTGCCCGGCTTCGACAAGGTGATCCTGTCCGACACGGTCGGCTTCGTTTCCGACCTGCCGACGGAGCTGATCGCCGCGTTCCGGGCGACGCTCGAGGAGGTCCGCGAGGCCGATCTGCTGGTCCACGTCCGTAACATGGCGCACCCCGACCGCGAGGCGCAGCGCGAGGATGTCGAGGATGTGCTGGCGGCGCTGGGCCTTGCCGAGGAGGGCGCGCCGCCGCGGATCGAGGCGTGGAACAAGATTGACCTGCTGTCAGCCGAAGACCAGCAGCGGCTCGGCGAGGAGGCCCGCCGGCGCGAGGACGTGGTCCCGATTTCCGCCGTTACCGGCGAGGGACTCGATGTGCTCCGCGATCGGATGTCCCAGCGCCTGAGGAGCGGGGAGCAGGTCCACCAGATCCGCCTCCCGGCAAGCGCGGGCGGCAAGATCGCCTGGCTTCATTCGCGCGGCGAGGTGATCCAGCAGCGGCTCGACCAGGACCAGGTCGAACTGTCGGTGCGGCTTTCGCCCGACAATTGGGCGCGGTTTCAAGCGATGGAGCTGTCCTGAGCCTTCTTGGCCGCGGCCCACAGCTGTTCCTTTTCGTCGAGGCTCATCTGCGCGAACCCGGGCGCCTTCTCGATCGCCCGGAACCGCCGCTCGAACTTGCGGTTCGCTTCGCGGAGCGCGGCTTCGGGTTCGATGTTGAGATGACGTGAGAGGTTGACGACGGCGAAAAGGAGGTCGCCGAGTTCCTCGAACATTCGCTGGTGGCCAGTCTCGGCGTCCAGTTCCGCAAGCTCCTCGTCGATCTTCGCGCGCGGTCCGGACTTGTCGGGCCAGTCGAAGCCGACGCGCGCTGCGCGCCGCTGCAGCTTGGCGGCGCGTTCGAGCGCCGGAAGCGCCAGCGCAACGCCGGCCAACGCACTGTTGTCAGGCGATTTTTCGCGCTCGGCTGCCTTCAGTTCCTCCCAGCCGGGGCTGTGTGTCGCATCGCCGAAGATGTGGGGGTGGCGGCGCTCGAGCTTGTCGCAGATGCGGCCGATCACGTCGTCCAGGCTGAACGCGCCGGCTTCCTCGGCCATTTGGGCATGGAACACGACCTGGAGCTGGAGATCGCCGAGCTCGTCGGCGAGCGCGTCCAGGTCATCGCGGGCGATCGCGTCGGCGACCTCGTAGGCTTCCTCGATCGTATAGGGGGCGATTGTCGCGAAGGTCTGCTCGCGATCCCATTCGCAGCCGCGCTCCGGATCGCGCAGCCGGCGCATGATCGCAACCAGGCGCTCAAGCGGCACGAGGGGCCCCCGCGTTCGTGCAATCTGTAAGTATGATAATATGCATTATGTAAAATAGTAGAGAGATCAGGACACGAGGATCAGCCAGCGGCCTTCGACGCCCCACCGGCTCAGCGACGAGAGATAATTCATCCCGAGCACGTTGAGATCGTCGTTCTCCGCTATCTGCAGCCCGACGTCGCGGCGGACGATGCTGCCGACGCGGAGCTCGTCCGCCCTGCCGCTCGAGACCCGGATGATGCCGTTCCCCGTGCGCACAAACTCGTCGGCCTTGGGCGAAACATGCACCCCGGCCTCATTGGCGGTATCCCGGTCGATCGTCGTCATCGTCGCTCCGCTGTCGACCAGGAACTTGACGTCACGCCCGTTGAGCTGCGCGTGGACCCAGAAATGGCCGTCGATCGCCATCGGGATGCGGGTTTCGCGTCCTTCGCTTACGGGAGAGCCCACCGCTTCGGCCTTGAGACGTTGAGCGAGATAGCCGAAGTCGTCGCGGAACGTGAACAGGATGAAGCCTGCAGCGAAGATGACGGTCCAGGCAAGCGCGGTGGTGACCATCTTCGCCAGCGGCTCGCGCCTCGCCATCAGCGAGCCGAGCACGAGCATGATCGCCATCAGGATGTAGACGCCACCGAGCATCAGGTCGTTGGTCATCACTCGCTCAGCACCAGATAATTGCCCTCGACTCGCCAACTCTTGAGCGACGAAAGAAAATTCATCCCCAGAACATTGGTTTGGTCGCGGTCGTTGATATCAACGGGAAAGTCTGTTCGGCTGATCGATTCGACATCGAGCCTGTCGGCATAGGCCTCCGTCGCCGGAGCCGGGCCGTTGGCCGTGTCCACCACGATTTGCTGCCCGCTGTCGGGCACCCGCGCCTGCTGGGCCAGCGCTCTCGATATCGTCGTTGTCGAAGCGCCGCTGTCGATCAGGAAATGCGCGGATTGCCCATTCACCTTGGCATCGGCCCAGAAATGGCCGTCATCGCTGATCGGGATGCGCACTTCGCCGCCCTCGACGATCGCAGAGCCCAGCGCTTCCGCCTTCAGCCGGCCGCCGATAGCGGAGAAGTCGCTCCTGAAGGCGAAGACGGCAAAGGCCGCGCCGAAGATCAACACCCAGGCCAGCGCCATCTTGAGCGCTTTTCCGAGCGGCAGCTTCATTGCGATGACCGAGCTCAGCACAAGCACGATGGCCATCGCATAATAGACAGCATCGCCCGCGCGGTCCGTCATTGAAGTTCGATCTCCAGCCCGTCGTACGCCGGCGCGGCCCAGTCGGGCAGCTCGGCCACCAGCGTTCGATAATCCAGGCCGTTGCCCATGTGAACGAGATAGAGCTGGCCGACCCCCAAGTCCCTCGCCCAGCCGAGGACGCCGTCGAGATGTGCATGGGTCGGGTGCGGGCGCCTGGTCAGGCAATCGGCGATCCACACGTCGACACCCCGGTAAAGCGCGGCCATTTCCTCGGTCAAATCGCTGAAATCGATGGCATAGCCGACGGATCGGTGCGACTCGCCAAAGCACAAGCCAAGCGACGTGGGACCGCCGTGCGGCTGATCCACGAACCGAACGGTCGTGTCGCCGAAGCGCAGATCGGCGCCAAGCTCTCGCGCCTCGACGATCGGCCGGTAGAAATCCGATTGCTCAAACGCATAGCCGAACCGCTCCTGAAGCTCTCGAAGCACGTCTGCGCGCGCGTGGAGCGGAACCGGCCGGTCGAGGGCTTGCGAAACAGGCCTGAGTTCGTCGATGCCGTGGCAGTGATCGCCGTGCGCGTGGGTGACGATTATTCCATCGAGCCTGTTCACATCGGCCGTAAGCAGCTGCTGGCGAAGGTCGGGGCCGCAATCGACCAGCATCCGCTCGCCAGCGCTTTGGACCAGGATCGACGTCCTCAGCCGATAGTTGCGCGGCTCGTGCGGATCGCACTGGCCCCATTCGTTGCCGATCTTCGGAACGCCTGTCGAAGTTCCGCAGCCGAGAATCCGAACTTTCACGCGGCTTTCTTGAATAGCCTGAAGAAGTTTGCCGTGGTCGCCTCTGCCAGCTCCTCAGGGTCCTCTGCCCTCAACTGGGCCACGAAGCTGGCGGTGTCTGCGACGAAGGCCGGTTCGCACTTCTGGCCGCGGTGCGGGACGGGCGCGAGGAAGGGAGAATCCGTCTCGACCAGCATCTGGTCCGCCGGCAGCCATCTGGCCGTCGCCTGCAGGTCCTGGGCATTCTTGAAGGTGACGATTCCGGAGAGCGACACATAGAAGCCGAGATCGAGCCCCTTTCGCGCAAGCGCGGCGGAGCCGGTGAAGCAATGGAGCACGCCGGTGATACCCCCCCTCTTCACCGCCGTTTCGAGGATCTCCGCCGTGTCCTGCTCGGCGTCGCGCGTGTGGACGACAAGCGGCAATCCCGTTTCGCGCGCCGCGTCGATGTGCGCCTGGAAGCGCTCGCGCTGCGCCGCGCGGTCGGATTTGTCGTAATAATAATCAAGGCCGCATTCGCCGATCGCGATCACGCGCGGGTGGTCCGTCCCCTCGACCAGTGCCGCGGCGCCGAGGTCGGGATGCGCATCGGCCTCGTGCGGATGGACTCCGATGCTCGCCCAGACATCCGGCTCGCGCTCGGCGACGGCGACGATGTCGCCCCATTCGCGCTGCCGCGTGGAGATGTTGAGGAAGCCGGAAACGCCGCGTTGCCGGGCGTTTTGAAGCACTTCGGCCTGGCGCTCGACCAGACCTTCGTAATTGAGGTGGCAGTGGCTGTCGATCAGCCTCATGCCGCTTCCTCCTCTTCGAGCTCGAGCCGCGGGAAGAGCGGCGTTGGCTGCGCAATCGGCGTCCCCCCCTTGCCCGAATCAATCAGCGTGAGGAGCCTGTCGGCGGACGCGGGAATGATCGGAGCGATCGCCTGAGTCAGCTGGCGCACAGCCACCACGAGCGTGCCAAGCACCGCGGCCATCCGCTCGGGATCGGTCTTGCGAAGCGCCCACGGCGCCTGGGTGTCGACATAGGCATTGCAGGCGAACACGGCGCGCAGCCAGGCCTCAATGCCGACCGAGAACGCCAAGCGGTCGAATGCTTCCGGCACTTCCTCGTTCGCCGCCTCGCCCACCTCGGCGAGCAGCGCCTCGTCCTCCTTGGCATTTCCGGGATCAGGAAGAACGCCGTCCAGATTCTTGTAAATCATGGACAATGTACGCTGCGCGAGATTGCCGAAGCTGTTGGCGAGCTCGGCATTCGCACGGTTGACGATCGCTTCGGCGCTGTAGCTGCCGTCCTGCCCGAAAGGCACCTCGCGAAGCAGGAAATAGCGCAGTGCGTCGACGCCGAACCGCTCGGCGAGGACCATCGGGTCGACGACGTTGCCGACGCTTTTCGACATCTTCTCGCCTCGGCTGAGCAGGAACCCGTGGCCGTACACCTGCTTCGGAAGCGCGATCCCGGCGCTCATCAGGAAGGCCGGCCAATAGACCGCGTGGAAACGGACGACGTCCTTGCCGATCACGTGGACGTCCGCCGGCCAATAGCGGCGCCACAGCTCCGTATCGTCGGGATAGCCCAGCCCGGTGATGTAGTTGGTGAGAGCGTCGAGCCACACGTACATCACGTGACTGTCGCTGCCGGGCACGGGCACACCCCAGTCGAAGCTGGTGCGCGAGATGCTGAGATCCTTGAGGCCGCCCTCGACGAAGCGGACCACTTCGTTGCGGCGGCTCTCCGGCCGGATGAACTCCGGGTGCGCCGCATAATGATCGAGCAGCGCCTGCTGGTACTTGGCCAGGCGGAAGAACCAGCTCTCCTCGACCGTCCATTCTACCGGCGTTCCCTGCGGCGACAGCTTCTCGCCGCCCTCGCCTTCGACCAGCTCCTCTTCCTCGTAATAGGCTTCGTCGCGGACCGAATACCAACCCTCGTAGCGGTCCAGGTAGAGGTCTCCCCTCTCCTCCATCGCAGTCCAGATTGCCTGGCTGGCGCGATAATGGTCGGGCTGCGACGTTCGGATGAAGCGATCGTATGAAACGTTAAGAGCATCGCACATGTTCTGGAAAAGGCGCGACATCTTGTCTGCGAGCGCACGCGGCTCGATACCTTCGCCGCGCGCCGCCTGGGCCATTTTCAGCCCGTGCTCGTCGGTCCCGGTCTGGAAGCGCACGTCGCGACCCCGGCTGCGCTGGAAGCGCGCGATCGCATCGGCCGCGATCGCTTCATAGGCGTGGCCGATGTGCGGCGGGCCGTTGGGATAGCTGATGGCCGTCGTGATGTAGAAGGGCTCGCCCATGGCGACGCCCTAGCCGCCCGACCCTAGCGCTTCAAGGAACGCTGCTCGGGCACGGCGGCGAGAATCCCGCCGATCTGGAAGACGGTCGCCGCGGGGTCGAGCGAGACGCGCGGCGCCACTGCGGCAAGCTCGCGCGCCCTCCCATAAGCATCCAGCGCGCGCTCGAGCGAACCGCCCCTCAACCCCCGCGCCTCGCGCGCGATCAGCGAGGGCGCGAGGTCAAGGAACGCGGCGTATCGGTCGGCCGACGCCTTCTTGCCCAGCTCGTTCGCAAGCTCCGCCCGCCATGCATTGGTCGGATCTCCTTCGCGCAGGATCGTCATCGCGGCCGCTTCGAGCTTGGCCAATCCGAGCTCGGCAAATGCGAGCGCCCGCCCCGCGGACCCGAACGACATGTCGACGACCCGCTTGCGCTCGGCGGCGCTCAGCCCGGGCGAGTTCGCTTCGAGGATCGACGTCATGGCGTCATCGTCGAGTGCGTCGAAATGCAGCATCCGGCAGCGCGATCGGATCGTCGGCAGGAGCCGGCCCGGCGCATTGGTGACGAGGAAGAAGAGCGTGTTCGGCGGCGGCTCTTCCAGCATCTTGAGAAGCGCGTTCGCGCCCGAGGGTTCGAGATCGTCGACCGTGTCGATCGCCGCCACCCGCCATGGCGAGAGCGCGGCGCTGAGCGACATGAACTCGCCCAGTTCGCGGACCTGGGCGACTTTGATGTTGCGGTTGAGGTTGCCGGTCTTCTCGTTCAGCTCGCGCTTCAGCCAGCGCATGTCGGGGTGGCTGCCGGCCTCCACCAGCCTCACCATGGGGTGATCGCCGGGCGTTTCGATTCCCGGCAGGTCGAAAGCGGGTCCCGCGGCATCGGCGAGCACGCGCTTTGCCGCCGCTTTGGCGAAGCTCGCCTTTCCCACCCCTCTCGGGCCCGCGAGCAGCCAGGCATGGTGGAGCTTGCGGCTCGACCAGGCTTCCGAGAATTGCGCGACGGCTCTGTCCTGCCCGAAGATCACGGGAGGAGGTCCTGGATGGCGTCAAGCAGGCGATGCGTCACCTCCTGCGGAGAGCCGGATGCATCGATCAGCTTCACCCGCTCGGGCTCTTCGGCTGCGACGATCCGGAAGGCGGCGTCCACCCTGCGATGGAAATCCTCCTCGCGCCCGCCGATGCGATCGCTCGCACCGCCATCCCGCGCGCGGGCACGGTCGCTTGCCTCCTCCAGCGTGAGGACGAAGGTGCGGTCGGGGAACAGGTCTCCGACGGCGGCGACATTGATTGCGCGCACGGTTTCGATCCCGAGGCCGCCAGCACCGCCCTGATAGGCCAGCGAGCTGTCGGTGAAGCGGTCGCAGATCACCCAGCGGCCACCTTCCAGAGCCGGACGAATCGCTTTCTCCACGTGGTCGGCGCGGGCGGCGGCGAACAGCAGGACTTCAGCCCGCGCTCCCCATCGCTCCGCGGGTCCTTCCAGCAATAGCTCGCGAATCCGCTCGGCTCCTTCGCTTCCGCCTGGTTCGCGTGTGACGAGAACGTCGAGGCCCTGGCTGCGAAGCGCGTCGGCCAGCGCCCTGGCCTGCGTCGACTTGCCGACCCCCTCCCCGCCTTCGAGCGTGATGAACCTGCCGCGGCTCACGCCACTAGAGGATCTGCTTGAGGCCGAGCCAGATGCGGCCGAAGAAGCCCGCTCGGCCGACGTCGTTACCCGCGACCAGCGGCACGATCTGCGGCGCGGTGTCGCCGGTCGTAACGACGAGCTGCGCGACTTCCTGTCCCTTGGCGATCGGCGCCATCAGGGGCCCCTGGTAGCGGATCTTCATCGTCATAGGCTTGCTGGTGAGCGACAGCCCGGCAGGAACCGTGACGGCGAGATCGTTCGCTGCGACCAGCGGAACCTCGCTGCTGCTCCCCATCTGCACGCTCGCAGTCCCGACCTTGGCTCCGGCCTTGAACAAGGGCTTGTCGGCCCAAGCGTTGAAGCCCCATTCGATCAGCCGCGTCGATTCCTGAACGCGCTGGTTCCAGCTCGACATTCCGGCAAGCACTTCGATCAGCCGCCGCCCGTTCTCGATCGCGGAGCCGGTGAAGCCATAGCCCGCCTCATCCGTGTGCCCCGTTTTGAGCCCGTCTGCGCCGGGGACATGACCGAGGATCGGGTTGCGGTTCTCCTGGGTGATGTCCTTACCCGAGCCCATGGTCTTGCCCCAGGTGAAGCTCGGCAGGCCGTAGAACTCCTTGTAGAGCTTGGGATGGTGCTGGATGGTCGCCTTGGCCAGCGTGGCGAGATCGCGCGCCGTGACGTAGGTCACGCCATTGTCGGGCCAGCCATTGGCGGTCCCGAAGTGGCTGTTGTTCATTCCGAGCTTCTTCGCCAGCGCGTTCATCTGGTCGGTAAAGGATTGCTCGGTCCCGGCAATGCATTCGGCGAGCACGACGGACGCGTCGTTGCCGGACAATGTCACGATGCCCTTCAGCAGGTTTTCGACGCTGACCTGCTCATTGGGCGAAAGGAACATCGTCGATCCGGCCTGGGGTCCGTGCCATTTCTGCCAGGTTTCCGGGCGCACCGTGCACATCTTGTTGAGCGGAAGCTGACCGCGGTCGATCAGCTCGAAGGCGACCTCGGTCGTCATCATCTTGGCGAGCGAAGCCGGCGGGAATTTCGCGTCGGGGTTCTTGGCGTAGAGCACCGCGCCCGAATTGACGTCATACAAATAGGCGGCCTTGGCCGGCGTATCGAATTGCGGCGCGGCGGCGGGCGCGGCGCTGGTGATGAGGATCGAGGCGGCGGTGGCGAGAAGGACGGTGCGCGGCATTGAAATGGCTGGTTCCCCCGAGTTGAGGCTGATGGTCCTCACTGTCTATCGCCGCGCAATCGCGTCCGCCAGAACCCCGACGGAAATCGCGTAGAAATTCGAGCAATTGTAATCGAGGATCGCGCGGTAGTTGGTCGTCAGCAGGTAAGCGGTGGCGTCGGGTCCATCGGGCTCGATCAGGCTCGCCATCTCATTGTCGGGAAGCGAACGGTCGATCGGAGTCACGCCGAGCGCGCGCCATTC
>Ga0134128_10004532_pt1 | contig 16981 bp, 21 predicted proteins | sample KB31754_FD_96462 | JGI IMG/M metagenome (GOLD analysis project Ga0134128, IMG submission 96462) | Terrestrial soil microbial communities with excess Nitrogen fertilizer from Kellogg Biological Station, Michigan, USA - KB3-175-4 | ecosystem: Environmental > Terrestrial > Soil > Unclassified ...
CAGTCCGGAGGACGAGGACAATATGGTCACTGCTGGCTTCGAGTTGAACCAAAGCCACGAGGAGAGGGCTATGAATTTGTGAGTGCTAGCAAAGGAGGAGCAATTCCTTCAGAATTCGTTATTTCTATCCAAAAAGGAGTGAAGGAAACACTCGAAAATGGTGTTTTGCTTGGCTATCCAGTCGTTGATGTCAAAGTAACTGTTTATGACGGATCCTATCATGATGTTGACTCATCTGATATGGCATTTAAGATTGCTGCATCTATGGCTTTCCAGGCAGCTTCCAAAAAAGCAGACATGCAACTTCTTGAGCCAATCATGAAGGTTGAGGTAACAACTCCTTCTGAATACATGGGAGATGTTATCGGTGATTTGTCCTCCAAACGAGCTCAAATCATGGGAACAGAAGAGCGAAGTCGAGCAACAATTGTGAATGCAATGGTGCCTCTTTCTGAGCTTTCTGGATATGCAACACAGCTTCGAAGTATGTCCCAAGGTCGAGCTTCTTACTACATGGAACCATCCCATTATGAAGTTGTCCCACAAAATATTGTGCAAGGGCTTCTTGCCAAATCCACCTTCACCGGAAGAGTAGAATAAGTCTTCTTTTTAATAAAACTTTATTTCCCTCTTGCAATTATTATAATTTCCTTCTATAAATGCTAATAGTAAAACTATGGGAAAAATAAGAAAAGGTGGAGAAATCCCGTCTGGAAGACAGCCAAGGAAAGATCGTCCACCAATAAAAGGAACTACTCCTGCTGAAGATGACCATTATCGTGCAACAAGAAGGGCTACTAGAGCAGGGAGATCCTTAGATGAAACAATTCGATTAGGAGAGGAAATTATTGCCGATGTAGCATCCGAGGGATATTTTTTGAGGCCAGACCAACTTGCAGAACCTGTCGGAGATGGAAGTTTAAATTTATCTGAAGTACGTGCTCTGAGAGCGAACTTGGGTAAACTGGTAGAAGGAAGGATGAGAACTCATGAAGATAGCAGAAGTGCTGCTTTGAGGAGAGCCGCAAGGCGTCTTAAGAGACAAACTAGTATCAAAGATACCCCTTTAAGTGATAAAGAAGATGCAGATTTGAAAAAGAACTTAGATAAATTAGGAAATAATTATTAATTTATCCACGTATTATTTCGGGTGGATAGGTAAAGAAAAAGAATGAACTCAGGCAGGTTGAGGATTCTCTCGTTTTCTTCTATACTCATACTACTCTATGGCACGGAAAAAATTACCTGAATTTACTGCAAAAAAGCTTCTTTTTGATTATTTAGACATGCCCTATCACGGTATCTCAATTATGGGGCCAACAGAGGAAGAGCTTAAAAAATTGATCCCACTCAAAAAAACAGAAAATTATGTCGTGAAAGTTGACCAAGGAGTGAAAAAACGTGCCAAACAGGGCCTCATTGCCGTTAAGATAAGCCCGTACAAACTCAAACATGCTATGAAGGAGTTTGAAAACAAAGGCTACTCGAGGTTTTTGGTGGAAGATTTTATTCCTCATGATGCAGTGGACGAAAAATATTTTGCCATGGAGCGGACCCGGGAGGGAATTGTTGTCTATATGTCTCAATTTGGGGGGGTGGATATAGAGAAAAATCAGGATAAGGTGACGCAACTTGTCATCCCGAACTCGTTTCGGGATCTTTCTCAAGAGATGCTGAAACAAGTTGCGCATGACAATATATTTGATAATAAGATTAAAGAAATAGCAACATTTCTTGGAATTTCTGAAAAAATGCTGCAGAGGTTTTTCCAATTTTTTGAAGAGCAATATGTTTCATTCTTGGAAATAAACCCACTGGTAGTAAGAGAAAATGAAGTGTATCTTCTCGATTTGGCAGTAGAAGTAGATAGCAGTGGGGAATTTTTTGTCAAAAAAGGTTGGACTGCAAAGGATTTTGTTGAGGACCCAAGTGCGTCTGGAAAAACGGCAGAGGAAAAATTTGTCATACAGCTGAAGGAAAATTCTCAGGCATCACTCAAATTGGATGTTCTTAACCCCAATGGGTCGATTTTTACCATGCTTTCAGGGGGGGGAGCAAGTATTACTTTAGCAGATGAAGCATATAACAGAGGCTATGGCAAAGAACTAGCTAACTATGCTGACTATTCAGGCAATCCCAATTCAGAAGAAACCTATTTGTATACCAAACAGCTTTTAAGCCTTCTTCTTTCATCAAAAGCTCCCAAGAAGACACTGCTGATTGCAGGAGGTGTGGCTAATTTTACTGATGTACGTGTCACATTTCGAGGCATTTTACAGGCATTGGGAGAGGAAGTTGAGCATCTTCAAAAACAAAAAGTGAAAGTATTTGTCAGACGAGGTGGGCCAAATCAGATTGAAGGACTTAAAATGATGTCTGATTTTTTACTGAAATATGATTTATATGGTGGAGTATGGGATCAGACAATGATACTAACGGACGTTGTTAACCGTGCGATAGAATATATAAAGTAAGTTCCTTTTGTCATTCCCGACTTGATCGGGAATCTATAAAAATAAGGAACAGGATGACATGAGAAATATGTTAGATATAGAAAAACTGAGAAAATTAAAGGGTTTGAGCATACTTTGTATCGGGTCTTACCCCAATATTATCCAATCTATTTTGGATTATGATTTTTTGTCTGGGAAAAAGACGCCATCTGTTGTTGGTATTATTGCCAGTGGCCGACAGAACGAACGGTATTTTTTTGGAAAAGGGGAAGTCATGATACCTGTTTTTCCTTCTTTTGAAAGTATCCCCCAAAAATTACGAGAAGAGGTTACGGCATTTTTTAATAATTCGTCTGGAAGGAGAGTGTATTCCTCAACAGCCAAGGCTCTGGACAGCCTTCCAGGGCTACTGCTCGGTGTTATTTTTGCGGAAGAAACTCCGGAAAAACATGCAATAGAACTCTTCAGGAAAGCACGCGAAAAAGAGGTCACAATCATTGGTCCAGCAAGTGTCGGTTTGTTACTCCCAGGTATTGGAAAAATAGGAGCAATTGGAGGAGTGGATGGCAGGCAGCTTACAAGTGCACATGTGATGACACCGGGAAACGTGGCAGTTTTTTCCTCATCTGGTGGCATGAGTAATGAGCTCATTAATTTGGTAACGTCCAGTGGACACAGAATTTCTTTTGCCCTGTCGTTTGGGGGAGATAGATTCCCCATCACCACCCCTCTTGATGCACTCCTGGCAGCACAAAAAGACAAACAGACAGACTATATCGTATATTTCGGAGAACTAGGAGGATATGATGAATATGAGTTTGCAGATGCAATCAAAAGTAAAAAAATCACTAAGCCTGTTATTTGTTATATTGCCGGGTCAGTCTCGGATATGTTCGCAACTCCTCCACAGTTTGGGCATGCAAAAGCTATGGCAGGCAGGAGTGGAGAGGGAGCCTTAGCAAAAAGAAAAGCACTCAAAGACGTCGGGGCATTGGTTGCTGATTCATTTACCGAGTTTGTTAGGATAGTTAGGTCACTCCCCAAAAAAGAATACAAAGAAACAGAATATGCTATGATAGAAAAAGAAATGACAGACAGACAACATGCACTTATTGCAACAACTGTTTCAGGAGATAGAGACGGAAAAGTAATGGTTTTGGGAGAAGAACTTCTTCCTTTTGCTAAGGGAAATTCGTTTGCAAAGATTGTAGGAAGTTTGTTTCTTGGCAAAAAGCTCCGGTCTCGTGATACAGAGAATTTTATTGATTTTGTTCTCCGTTTATTGGTAGATCATGGTCCTTATGTCTCAGGTGCTGTGAACACAATTATTACTGCCCGTGCCGGAAAAGATATGGTTTCCTCTCTTGCAGCAGGACTTCTGACCATTGGGCCACGGTTTGGGGGAGCAATTAATGATTCAGCAGAAAATTGGCTACAGGGAGCCACAAAGGGAGTAAGTCCAGCAGAATTTGTGGAGAATTTTGCGGCAAAAAGACAATATATTGCTGGTATTGGGCACAAAAAATATAGGATAGATGTACCAGACCCGCGGGTGAAAGAACTGCTTCGGTATGCTGTTGGGAAAAAACACTTTACACAGTTTGCCCTCTCTGTTGAAAAAATAACGACAGCCAAAAAAGGCAATCTTATCCTCAATGTTGATGGGACAATTGCTGCCGTTTTGCTTGATTTGCTGTATGAAAAAGAGGGTTATTCTGTTGAAGAACTGCAAAAATTAGTAGACAGTGAATTCTTTAACGGCTTATTTGTCTTATCACGAAGTGTTGGATTTATTTCTCATTTCCTCGATCAAAAAAGGCTTGATGAAGGACTTTTTAGGCTTCCAGAAGAAGATGTAGCTCAGGTCTGAGGTGTTTGTTTTCTTCTCCTTTGTAAAACTCTGCGGATCTCTCTTCTTGTCGTAGCAGATCTTCCAAGCGAATTATTAATTCTTTGTTCAAGATCATGTAATTCTGCTTCTTTAGGTTCTCTTTTGCCGGTAAGCTGTTCTCGTACATCTTCTGCGGTTGGCTTAGTTACAACAAGGGGTTGTCCTTCTGGGCCAAACTTAATGGATACACTTTTCATGGGAGTAATTGAGTAGTACCATGTCTGGTGGAAAAATACAAGGGAAAATTATCTACCTCTTCCCCGAGGGCCTCCCGAGTATGGATGGGGTCGATTAACATAAACATCTCCACCTGGCCCACCCTGAGAACCAGGATGACGTTGTTTTTTACTTCGATTAGATGGTTTCTTTTTTCTTCCTTCAACAAGAGAAGCAGGAGCTGTTTGAGATGAAGGTTCTGGGAATGATGGCTCTCTTCTCCTGCCATGGATTGCCCTATCTACTTGTTCAGGAGTAGCAGTAACTCTCCCTAGCTGATCTACCTCTGGCTGAGGGGTGGGTTGAGGATCGTAAAGATCTTCCACTTGGCGAGTAAGCCTTGCGCGAAGTTGTTCTAGTGGGTTTTGTGTGAGCGTGGGTGGCCTTCCTCCATTTGTTAGTCCCTTAAATCTATCTGTCGACATGTATGTCTCTGATTATAGTAAATAATTTTAAAGAAACAAGCTAGCAAAAGGGGTTTTATTTTTGCTATCATAAAATAGCCCCAAAAAGTTCTGGTTTTCTCCCAAGATAGAAGAACATTCTAAATTCGTCGCTTGCCACCTTGCTCTGTCTCTTGTTACAATTAATAAATGGAAATACTTGTTGGATGGCTTGTAAGCACATTGGCAATTATTGTGACGGCATATCTGCTTCCCGGTGTTCATATAGATAGTCTACTCACAGCACTTACCGCTGCAGTGGTTTTGGGTATTATTAATAGCATTATTAAGCCTATTCTTCTCTTATTAACCCTTCCTATTAACTTTTTAAGCCTTGGGCTTTTTACTTTTATTATTAATGCGTTGTTGGTTATTCTCGCAACAAAAATAGTCCCGGGATTCTTTGTGGATGGATTTTGGTGGGCCTTAGCATTTAGTATTGTGCAGTCTTTGGTCAATTCTGTTTTGCACAACCTTACAAAATAAGAAGCGTTTGTCTGGAATTATTATCTCCATCCTGCAATAAGAGCTCCCATAAGGATAAAGGCAATGAAGGGATACATTGTGTCCAGAAGGAGAGCCTCCATTTTTTTTCCTGAGAAAGCCCACGGAAGCAGTTGGGTTGGAAGAGCAAACCCAAACCACACAATAAGTCCTATGAATGCTCCCGCCTGCCAGGTTGTGGCATTCAAAAGATTCATAAGAAGTGCCAGGATAGAGGCTGTAATGATAGAGGAAATAACAGGAAGGAAATACATACCCGACCTGCTGTCTCGTATTTTCTTTGGGTCGATATTATTTAGCTTGATCCATTTTTTGCCAAAGACAACAGGAGAATACCAGACAAACCCCAAAATGACAGAAAGGATTATGGCAACAAAAATTGAAATATAGTTCATACTTCTATGGTAGGCAAAGAAATGAAAAAAGTAAAGAGAATGAACGCTTAAAAAAAACTGGTATAATCATTGGATGAAACGTCCGGTGCTTGGTATGCTGCTTCTTGTCTTAACCGCAGTAGCAATTTTTATAGCACTTCCTAAGAATAATAGCAGTCCGCAAATCACTTCTCAAAAAGCGACTATTACTCCAACGCAACATCCTTCGCAAAGTGGCCATGTTGAGACTATTTTTGTCCCGTATTGGGGTTTGGATAGTCATTTGAGTACAACAGCATACGATACCTATGTTTATTTTGCAGTGAGTCCTAGTAATAACGGAATTGATACTACAAATGACGGCTATAACGATATTAGTCAATTTACCTCAGATGTTCCGTCAACTGCCAAAAAACTTCTGGCAGTAAGTATGGTTGATAGCAACACGAATGAGGAAGTTATGTCGAGTAAAACGCTGCAACAGAAAGTAATAAACGACACGATCTTCCTTGCGAAAAAGAATGGGTTTGATGGAGTTGTTTTGGATCTGGAATATAGTGCGTTAGCTTTTGATGGAGTTATCAAAAATGTTAGTAACTTTTCTGGTAATTTTTCAGCAGATGTCAAAAAAAACAATTTATCGTACTACCAGATGTTAGCAGGAGATACATTTTATAGGGGCAAACCCTATGACACTGGCTATATTGGGAAGATTTCTGATGGGGTTTTTGTGATGGCCTATGATTTTCATAAAGCCAATGGAAATCCAGGAGCAAATTTTCCGCTTGTTGGTGAAAAAAATGATTATGATTTTAAAATAATGACTCAGGACTTTTTGAAAAATATTCCAATTAATAAAATATCTGTTGTCTTTGGACTTTTTGGCTATGATTGGACAGTTGATAATGAAGGGAATTCAACGGGCCCTGCAAATAGTTTGAGTCTGAAGGATATACAACAAAAGTTTTTAGATGAGTGTGCATTTGTGCATTGTAAATCAGGAAGGGATAGTGCCTCAGCCGAAATGAAAGTGACCTATACCGACGCAAATGGAGATATGCATATTGTTTGGTATGAGGACCAAAAATCTATCGCTCAGAAAGAAGCTTATTTAAAAACCCAAGGTATTACCTCAACTGGACTCTGGGCATACTCCTATTTTTAGTGTTTTTTTGAATCTGTAACGTGAAGGAAAGTGAATAAAAAATAAAAAAGTAACAGTTGCCAAAAAACTATCGAAAAAAGAGTTGTGCTCAAAAACAAAGCAATAAGGGTTCGATGCATGCCGTAGACATCTACTAAAATTCTTCCTAGTCTTCCCATAAGAAAAAGAAAAAGAATACTAATAAATGGTGTAAACATGACTGGAAGAAGAATTGGGCGTCTGCGAATTTGCAGCATAGAAAGATAGGGATGGAAAATAATTCCATATAATGTTTTTAGCCAAATATACAGACTATAGATAAAGAAGGTTTGTTTTTTCATATGCTCCCAAAAATCCATAGAATTATCTCGTCAAATTGTCTATGGTATAGCAGTTGCAGGACAACTGTCAGCAGAAAAGCAAAAGGAATAAGGATTCTCCAAGGATGATTTCCTAAATAATAACTAATTGGCCGGAAAAAGATTGGGAAGTAAACATTTTTTTCTAGTTGTTTGGTTTCCTGTGCCCTTTTTTGGAGTTCTTCTAAAAATTTACGCTCGTTCATAGGCAGTTTTAAATTGTTTGCGAGCCCTAAAAAGTAATGATTCTGTTGCTTTAAAAGTCATATGCAGTTCAATCGCAATTTCTTGCACACTCATACCAAGTTCATAGTGCATATGCAGAATGGTTTGATATTTATATGAGAGTTTATGGAGTGTTGCTTCGAATGTGTCTCTCACTCTATTTTTTTCAAACTGGAATTCTGGTTGGGTGATTTCCTCAGCAAAAATTTGCAGAAAAGGAAGCTGGGAAAGAAGAACAGATTTCATTTTCCGTTTTCGATAAAAATCAACTACTTTATGATGGGCTATACCAAACAGCCAGGTAGATAGTGAACTCTTGCCGGCAAAAAGAGGCAAAGAATCTAGCGCTTCAAAAAAAATATCCTGCAGCACTTCTTGGGCATCTTCTTCTCGGGGAAGCTTATTTTTGAGATAAGACAAGATTTTGGGAGAAAACGTGTGATAAAAATCCACCACTGCCTGCTTGTCTCCTGAAAGGATCTTTTCAAGGATATTTTCCATAGAGGTAGTATACCAAATATTTGTTTCGAATGATTTTTGGGAAAATAACGACTAAATACTATGGCAATAAGAGTAGGAAGAGAAGGCATATTCGGATTTCGTCCTGCCAGAACGAGAGAGCAAGTTATTCCGACAGTGCACGTAGGCTCTTTTCCAGAAGCAGTGGATAGTGCTCTCGCTTTACAAGCTGGAAAGCCTGCAATTGATGTTATTGGCCTCGATCTAGATAGAACCTACGTCCATTGGAAAGATGTTTTCGCTCATCCCTTGCAATCTATTGGAGTAATGGGTGTGAGGAGAGAGCAACGGATAAGGGAAAGGCAAGATGCTTTGCACAGACTACTTGAGCCAAAAGTAGGCCAGCGTGTTTCTAAGTTAGTAGTATGGACTTCACGTCCTGAGTGGGCAGTTCCAAGAGGGTTACGAAGAGAACTTGAGACAATTGCTGGTGAGCATAGTACAACAGTTACTTTTGTTGGGGGATTGGAGAAACTAGGGGCACAACAAAGGTTTAGAAATGCAATGACACGCATTATTGGTGAGGGTGGCTATAGAGAAGTTGCTATTATTGGTAACAGTCGCCAAGAGCATAGAGGATCGCAATGGGTAGCAGATAATCTTGGTGCCCATGTCTATAATATTAGTATTGGAAGAAGAAGGTTTAACTCTTGAACACCCATATTCTACAAAAAAAATCATATTCCCCAAAATATTCTTCTAAAAAAATCCTTATTGATGGCACAGAGTGGCAGTATTATGACCTTGGAAAGGGGAAGAAAACACTTGTTATTTTCCCCAATATCCTTCTTTTTCCCCAGGAATGGCTGGAGTATGTAAAAGTTTTTGATAAAACGTATCGAGTAATTATTCCTGTCTATCCACCTCTTTCTGATTACAGACTCATGGTGAGACAACTCCATACTCTACTTCACCTGCTACAAGTCAAGAGATTTGTTTTGCTTGGTAATTCAATTGGAGGCATGTTTGCTCAAGCATATAGTGTTTCTTATCCAGAAGATGTTGAGAAGCTTATTCTCCTTGCTACCATTGCCCCAAGCAAAGGCTATGGGAGTCTGGTAAGGATGCTTTCGGTCATTGGACATATGGTCCCAAGCACCTTGGTACAAGCATTTGTTGCTTTCGGGATTGCAATAAGTTTGACAAAAAGCGAAGAAAATAGAAAAAAATGGGGTCCTTTATTGAAAAAACATATTTCTCATAAAGGGACAAAGCTTTCCATTCTTTCTCTGGCTGGATGTATCTATTCTTTTTGTTTTGGGCTAAAGGAAGAAATAAAACAAAAAGTTCCTCTAACCATTATTGATGCTCAAAAAGATGCTGTTTTTCCTTTTATTTTCCAAAACTTATCAAAAATTTACCCTCAGGCTGTCTATTATAGTATACCCAATGCAAAGCATTTGGTCGAAATAAATAAAAAAGAATCTCTTGTCCAGATTTTGCAAGCTCTTATCTAGTTTTGGTCTACTACTGAGATTTCCCTAAATAAAAGATACGAATATGCCTCAAAGAAGTGAAACAGTAAAAATAGTCAGGAAAAATAAAGATGTTGTTCTGACGGGACGTGAATATGGAAAACAACAAACAGATCGTGCAACAGTTTTTTTAGCAGGATGGGCAATGAGAGGAGATAGCGGTGCTTTTAGGAGAATAGGACAGGAAATAAGAGCTATGCGTCCAGATGATCGCGTCTTTACTTTGGCAACCCGTTCAGGAAGGAAAGGTAGGTTTGCGGATAAAACTCATTCCTTGACAGAATTCTTGGCAGAAGAGGGGGTAAGAGAAGTAACGCTTATGGGATATTCAGAAGGAGCAACAAAAGCTATTTCTGCTGCAATGGAAATACAAAATGCAGGCATGGTGATTGATGGAATTGTTTTATCTTCTCCACTTGGGCTACATGACAGAAAATTCCTAACACCTTCTCTCCTTGGCGCAATGTTTTTTGCTATTCCGGTAGATACCGTAGGACACATTCTAAAACACCCAAAAGATTGGAGAGCCTTCTTCAGTGCACTCGTGGCAGGATTAGCCGTTTTTCGGGGGGTTGGAGAGGAAGTGTTGGATCAAAAAAGGAAATATATACCCCAATTGAGACGTGACGTAAGGGAAATGAGTCAAAAAAATCCAGAGAGGGATGCTTTGGATGTTCTGGTGGTCGTTATTGCGGGAGAGAAAGATACGGTAGCGAGAAGAAATTCTTTACAGAAATCAGTTGATGAGATGAGAGAAAATGGGGCTCCTATAAAAATGCTAACAGCTGAAAAATTAAGTAGCCATGGATTGCCTTTTTTGAGACCTAGAACTTTTGTCCGGTCTGCATTAGGAAGTTTGGACCGGATGAAAAGAGAGAAGGGAAAATAGTCTACTTGCTCCACCTGGCGAAAATACCGGTAGAGAGAGGCCTTTTTCCAAATTTTTCTTCCAAGATAAGTTCACCAACTTCAATGGTTCCTTTAAGGTGTTTGAGATAATCATCCATAACATTTTGCAGCATCAGAGAAGAGGCAGAAATGGCATAGGCATTTACCACAACAAAAAGAGGATTTGGGGAGAGTAATTTACTCACACTTTCCATAAGACGGGGAAAATTTTCATTAAATTTCCAAACTTGGCCTGTGGGTCCGTGTCCATAAACAGGTGGATCCATAATAACTCCGTCATAGGTTGTCCCTCGTCTTATTTCGCGCTCTACAAATTTCACTGCATCGTCCAGAATCCAGCGGATTGGTTTCTCTTCTAGTCGGGATAATTTTTGATTTTCCCGGGCCCAGGTAATAGAAGGTTTGGAGGCATCAACATGAGTCACTTTTGCCCCGGCTGCTGCTGCTACAATACTTGCAATACCAGTATAACCGAAAAGGTTAAGGACACTTACTGATCTGGAGTCCTGCCGCTCGTCAGCCCCAAAAAGTGCATCATGCTCTTTGTTCACTGCTGAGACTTTCTGTGGCTCCCCGTCTCGCGTCACCCCAATGGTCTTGTTCGAGCGAAGTCGAGAACTAATCTTTTCTGTAATAAAATCCCATTGCAGAGATTGCTCGGGGAAAACACCCGTATGTTTGAAAGAGGTCAGTCTTGTCCAAAAAGAAATATTTTTGTATTCCATTTTCCATTTTTCAGGGATTGCCCGTTTAAATTTCCACACACCCTTGTCATCTCTTGTTCTTTGAAAAAGTACATCAGCTTTCTGCCATTCACTCTGTGGCAAAAATGGTTTCCAAATTGCTTGTGGGTCAGGTCTGACTGTTGTGTATGGGCCAAACCTTTCAAATCGCATACCATTGCCACTATCTAAAAGCTCATAATCAGGCCAACCCGTAGAGGTAAGGATGTTCATAGTTCCTCTATTGTACTATTTCATTTTTGACAAAGGAAGCTTTCTGTTTATTTATTAAAAAAATTGGGTAGGGAATGCTCAATTACTATTGCTATCTATAAAATTCTGTATCAAAATAGACAAATTTTGCTATTAGTAAAAAAAAGGTGTTGACGAAAAATAATAAATGTTGTATCATGCATTTAGTCTCAATAAATGAAAGGTTGAGACATTTATCCCGATTGAATCGGGATTGATTTTTAACAAAATGGCTGATAATAAATTCGTCCGAACAAAACCACACGTCAATATTGGAACCATTGGTCACGTAGACCATGGTAAAACCACAACAACTGCAGCAATTGCAACAGTACTCTCAAAGCATGGTGGCGGAAAAGCAATGAAGTATGAAGATATCGATAACGCACCAGAAGAAAAGGCAAGAGGAGTCACCATTAACATCTCCCACATTGAATACGAAACAGCAAAAAGACATTATGCTCATATTGATGCTCCAGGACACGCAGATTACATCAAGAACATGATTACCGGAGCAGCTCAAATGGATGGAGCAATCTTAGTTGTCTCAGCCCCAGATGGTCCAATGCCCCAAACTCGAGAACATATCCTTTTGGCACGACAAGTTGGAGTTCCAGCAATTGTTGTTTACATGAACAAATGTGATATGGTTTCAGATCCAGAACTTCTCGACTTAGTCGAAATGGAAGTCCGAGAACTTCTCTCTAAATATCAATATCCAGGAGATGACGTTCCAGTTATCAGAGGATCTTCTCTTAAAGCACTTGAAGGCGACCCAGAAGCAGAAAAACAAATTCTTGCACTCATGGATGCAGTAGATAATTATATTCCAGATCCAGTTAGAGCTCTCGACAAACCGTTCCTTATGCCTGTTGAAGATGTTTTCTCAATCAAAGGACGAGGAACAGTTGTCACTGGAAGAATTGAAAGAGGAGTAGTAAAAGTTAATGAAGCTGTCGAACTCGTTGGTATCAAGGCAACAGCACAATCAGTAGTTACTGGAGTAGAAATGTTCCGAAAACAGCTTGATGAAGGTCAAGCAGGAGATAACGTTGGACTTTTACTTCGAGGAGTAGAAAAAGCAGATGTAGAAAGAGGACAAGTTATTGCCAAACCAGGAAGTATTACACCACATACACAGTTTGAAGCAGAGGTATATATCCTAGCAAAAGAAGAAGGCGGACGACATACACCATTTTTCAAAGGTTACAGACCTCAATTTTATATCCGGACAACCGATGTTACCGGTAATGTTACTCTTCCAGATGGTGTAGAGATGATAATGCCAGGAGATAATACAAAAATGACAGTTGAACTTATTGTTCCAGTCGCTCTTGAAGAGGGATTGAGATTTGCTATCCGAGAAGGTGGTAAAACAGTTGGAGCAGGGGTTATTACAAAAGTTATCAAATAATGTCATTCTGGTTTAGCCAGAATCTTTCTAGTAACCGCCTTGGGCGGTTTTTTGATGGTCTTCTCACTCTTTTTGAGTGAATAATATGAGCCAATAACTAAATGCCTATCACCCGTAACTTGACTCTCTATCTGATATACTAAAGAAATGTTGCCTTATTGGTTCCTTTTTATTGGTTTTGCTATTAATCTTTTTGGTGCAGGAGGGTACATTGTTGATATCCTCAAGGGGAAAATAAAACCCAATAGAGTAACTTTTCTCATTTGGCCGATTGCACCGCTTATCACTTTTGCAGCTCAAATCCAGCAGGGGGTAGGCATTGCTTCTTTATTCTCTCTTTTTGTTGCATTCACTCCTTTTTTAGTTTTGATTGCCTCATTTATTAATAAGAAAGCAGCATGGAAACTCACAAAATTTGATATAACTTGTGGTGTTTTATCTCTAGTTGGGCTTATTTTATGGCAAGTAACAAAAGTAGGAAATGTTGCTATTTTTTTTAGTATTCTCTCTGACGGGCTTGCTTCTTTGCCAACCATCGTGAAGGCATACAGATACCCGGAAACTGAGGTTGCATGGCCTTGGCTTACCTCTGTTGTGTATGCCATTTTGGCACTTTTAACCATTAGTGATTGGCGTTTTGCCTCAGTTGCATTCCCTATCTATTATCTTTTTGATGTTTTTGTTATCTACCTTTTTGCTCGGACTAAAATAGGGAAAAAGAACGCTTTTTTGCATCTATTTAAGATATAATTTGAAAATGTTTACTGTAAAACCGGGTCTTCCAGAACTTCTTGAAAGAACAGATATTATCCATTTTGACGATTTTTTAGTTAGTGTAAAAGAAATATATCAATTTGCCGTGATAAAAGACTATGACCCAATTCTTGAGGGATATGAAAATGCCAATATGAAACTTTTTACTGACAAAGGTCTTTTTGTAATGAAAATATTTTCAAAAGATGTGGCGCGTTTGGGGGCTGAGGAATATATCAAAGTGACCGAAGAATCAAAAAAGAGAGGAATTCCTTTCCCTCTATTACTTCAAGGGAAAGATAGTTATTTACAGGAGTATCAAGACGGGTCAAAAGTTATTTTTTACTTTCTTATGCGTTTTTTTGAAGGTGAAAACTTTGAGCAGCAAGAAGTAAAAATGGCGGATATAGAAAAAGTAACTTCTTATCTTGCTCAGTTTAATACTCTTACGCTTCCTGTTGAAGAAATATATGATTCGTGGGGGAATAAAAATCTCATAGAAGAGTATGCGAAGAATAAAGGGAAGATTTCAAAAGATATAGATAAGTTTCTTGTACCTGTTGTTGATGAACTTTCTGGAATTGATTTCTCCCAGTTTAGTACTTCTCTTATTCATGGAGATATGCAAAGAAAACATGTTCTCAAAAATAAACAAGGAAAGTATTGTATTTTGGATCTTGGTTGTATGAGGAATGATGCAAAGGTTTATGATTTATCCGTACATTTTGCATGGTTTTGTCTAGCAGAGGATACCTGGGACAAAAAAGAAGAAATTGTCTCGTTAGTATTAGATGCATACACAAAATTGAATAAGCTTACTCCAGCAGAACTTCGTTCGATCCCTTTATTAACAAAAGCTGCTTATGCTGCTTATATACTAAGGACTTCATTATTGATTCAAGCTGGAGACAGGAGCGATGAAACACATGAATGGCATAACCGATCAAAAAAAATGCTTGAGCTAATGAATTCATGGGACTGGAAAATATAAAATGTGCTCATCTGATATAATTCTCTCATGCAGACAACGTATATTATCATTAGTAGTCTGATTGCTCTTATTTCTCCTTTAGTTTATACGAAGGCTATCCTAAAAGGCGAGGCAAAGCCCCATAGAACAACTCGTTTGGTTTTACTTCTTATTACCTCTTTGGCAACGGTTTCTCTATTTGCTCAGCATAATACCGTTGCAATCTGGCTTGCGGGAATTTCTACATTGCAATCAATTCTCATCTTTTCATTGAGTATTAAACACGGTATGGGTGGGTGGGCAAAGACTGATCTATTCTGTCTTAGTATTGCCTTTTTAGGAATCTTGCTGTGGCAAACAACAAAACTTCCTGTAATAGCTTTATATGCCTCTATTGGTGCGGATTTTACAGGAATGGTCCCTTCTCTTGTTAAGACATATCATTTTCCTTATACAGAAATATGGATATTTTATCTTCTTGATGTGATCGCTGCAATTTTTAGTATGTTAGCACTTTCTACTTGGACTATTGACCAATTTGCTTATCCTTTATATATTTTTGCTATTAACCTAGCAATGGTTTTCCTTGTGATAAGGCCTAAATTATCACTGAAAAAGAAAGTTATTCTATAATGCAGACAATTCTTCCTTCTCAAAAGGTTTATCTGGGGAAATCAACAATCCCTCATGCAGGAAGGGGCATTTTTACCTCAAGAGATATACTTGCCGGGGAAGTTATTGAAATTTGTCCTATTATAGAGATCCCAACCTCCGAAATTGAGCTTCTTAAAAAAACGCTTCTGATTAATTACTATTTTGTTTGGGGAAAAGCAGAAGAAAAACGTGCAATTTGCCTCGGGTTTGGTTCACTTTACAACCACGCCTATGAGCCAAATGCTACGTATATGAAGCATTTAGAAAGTGAAACCATTCACTTCAATGCCATCAAAGATATTAAAAAAGACGAAGAAATAACGGTAAATTATAACTATGGCAATCCCAGTGACAAAAGCCCACTTTGGATTAAAGATATCCCCCAATCAGGATGAACTCTTCGAGTCCGCTCAGAGAACAGATAGATTCTGGATGCGTTCGTAAACTCACTTACCAGAATGACGATAAAAGTGTTAGAACCTATGTTCAGACAACAAAAGTCTTGTCAATCTGACCTCTATACTGTATAATTACTTTTACTTAAAGAAAAGTTCTTTAAAAACAGATTATGCCTAAAGGAAGAATTCGAGTTAGATTAAAATCTTATGACGCACGAGTAATTGATACTACGTGTCAGCAAATCTTGGACACTGCAATCCGAACAGGAGCTAAAGTTGTTGGTCCAGTACCACTTCCTACAGATAGATCTCTTTACGCTGTCAACAAAGGCCCTTTCATCGATAAAAACGCACGAGATCACTTCGAAATCCGAATTCATAAAAGACTGATTGATATCATGTCCCCAACAGAAAAAACAATTGACTCCTTAACGCATCTCGAACTCCCAGCAGGAGTTGATATTGAAATTAGAATGTAATAGTGGTTGCCATTCTGAATTTATTTCAGAATCTCACTCACATCATCCGCCATTAGGCGGTTTTTTTATGGCTTTCTGATATAATAAAGATATGAATGAAGAAAACCTTGAGCATATTGGTGTTGTTGTCGTGATAACACACCCCCAAACAAATAAAATCCTTTTAGGGAAGAGAAAAAATGCCTATATGGCAGGACATTATGGTCTTCCTGGAGGAAGAGTTGAGATAGAAGAAACAACGGAAACATCGGCTATTCGTGAGGTTTTGGAAGAAACAAATTTAAAAGTAAGTAATCTTGAATATATTGGTGTGGTTCGAGAATTACAAGATACCTATAATTTTATTCATTTTGGCATGGAAACAAGCTCATTTAGTGGTGAATTACAAAACGCAGAACCTGAAAAATGTGAAGGTTGGGAGTGGTTTGCAGTAGATGAGTTGCCAGAAGATATTCTCCCCGGACACAAAGTAGTGCTTGATATGTTTTTACATCATATTAAAAAGGGAATGGTGGATGTAGGTCATGAACAATCCTTGTAATTTTTATATTATTAGACATGCTCAATCCGAGGCAAACAAAGCTGGTTTAAGAGCAGGGCAAATAGATTTTGATTTATCTGAGGAAGGTCTAAAGCAAGCAAAAGAACGATCGAAAGATTTAAGATCTGTTCATTTTGATGCAGCTTTTTCGTCAGATCTTTTAAGAGCAAAGAAAACCGCAGAAATTATATCAGCGGAACATAACTTAGAAGTTCAATCAAGGAAAGAATTAAGAGAACGCTCATGGGGTAAACAGTTGGAGGGTGGTACTGTCGAAGAAACGAAA
>Ga0134128_10004533_pt1 | contig 16979 bp, 13 predicted proteins | sample KB31754_FD_96462 | JGI IMG/M metagenome (GOLD analysis project Ga0134128, IMG submission 96462) | Terrestrial soil microbial communities with excess Nitrogen fertilizer from Kellogg Biological Station, Michigan, USA - KB3-175-4 | ecosystem: Environmental > Terrestrial > Soil > Unclassified ...
ACTGTTCCTGCTCCGACGTGGTCAGATCCATTGATGTACGTAAATGGTGCAGATAGTGTTGATACGTGTCCTGTATTACCTGTAACTAGTAGATTTGGTACGCCGTTAGTAATGACAGAGCCTGATAGTATGACGTAGGTGCCTGCGGTTCCAAGGTTACTTGTAACTGGTATTGCTGCAACTATGTTAACTGTATAAGTTGTAGTTACCGTTCCCACATGTACCGTCAAGACTTGACCGGTTACAGGTGTTGCACTGTTAAATCCCGTTACACTGGTAGGTGTTACAATGAGATGTGTGCCGTTACTGAATGTTCCATTAATTACCAAGCCTGCAGTATTTATCAAGTCACCTACAGTGTAAGATAGTTTTGTTGCAGGTGTCTGGATTGTGATGCTCGTTAGTGTTACTTGTGGTACAAAGCCTGGGACTGTGATTTTGTCATTAGCATCAACGGTGACTGTGTTTCCAAAGGCCAATGCTCTTCCCAGCCATGTTACATCAGTACCTAGGGTAATTCCTGCAGGATCAATAACTGTTCCTGTGAAATTGCTGGTTGTTCCAAGTGTTGTTGCAACTGGTGTCCAGAATATATCGGAGGCATTTGCCCCGTTGATTAGTGTCATATGTGAATTTGCAAATGTGTTTAGTGCGCCAGAAGATCTAAAGACGTATGTTCCAGGGCCATCAAGAACAATTCCTGCTGTTCCTACAGACTGGGCACCTGTGGTACAATAGACTCCAGGTACGTAATGGCCTAGTGGCTGGTTTGTTGAATTGGTAGCTGCTAGGTCAGTTGCAATAATGAAATTTTGTGTACATGTCAGAGCATTTAAGGTACTTAATGCAGCGCCTTGGTCTGTTCCTGCTTGTGAATATGTACCGCTATTTACAAAAAGAGTTCCATTGACTTGAGCTGCTACTCCTGGTGGATTGGTGTATCCAACATCTCCTGCAACAGAAACTCCTGTTGCAGTGTTGGTAAGTGTACTAGCAAGGATGCCATAGTTTCCTGCAGCTCCCAAGCTTGGTGATGATGCTGCAAAGGCACCGCTTTGTCCTATGCTCAGTGCAGAAAATACCAGTACAAACATTACAAAATAATTTTTAATTGTATTATGATTCATTGTTAATCAATGTAGATGTAATTTAGCTATTAAGTCGCGCTTACTTTTGTGTCGACATTACATACAAATTTGTCAGCATCATGGACTGGTTTGTCAACATCATTGACTGATCTGTCAGTTTGTTTGTTCGTATTAACATGAAAATAGATTTTGAATTTTTTAGAAAAATATTTTTAATTTGATTTGACAATGTAGTGACTTGATATGATAGTGTTATTGTTATTATATAAGAAAAAATTTGCTCCAGTCATGCATATACTAAAATTTCTTTTTATTATGATATAATTGATTATATAGTGTGACTTAAATTCCAGCACTTTTATCATGCTTTCTAATAGGTAAGAACGAACCATAAGAATTTCAGTCCAAATTTTATCCCTTTAAATCTCTTATTTGATTCAGTCTTTGAATACCCAATACGTTTGTTAAAGGTAACTGGCACTTCGACAATTCTTAGATCATTTTCTACAGATAACATGGTCAAATACAATGCAAAAGCTACACCTCCTATAGGTTCATCAGTTCCAGGATAGGTCATATTATCAATAATTTTCTCTAAGGAATTACGTTTCATCAATCGAAACAAGCAACCCACATCAGTTAAATTGATAATTCCCATGTGTGACAAACTAAAATATTTTATTTGAATTAGTTTTGCAATGAGCAAGTTTCCCCAAACATGCATTATACTATTTTGATTACCTTTTTCGGTCAATACTTGAACCTGTCTAGTTCCTATTACCATATCTGAATTATCTAAATAAGGAAGTGCTTTATTCAAATCATACGCATTATAAGTATGATCTGCCTCGGTTGTAACAATAACATTTGCATCCGTTTTTAATGCCTCTCTTAAACCCAGAGCATACGAATGAGCAAATCCCCTGTTTTCTTTTTTTCTGATCACTTTCACATTGCCACATCTTTCTGCTACGTCAACTGTACCGTCTGTACTATTATTATCAATTACAAGAATATGTTTCACATTTTTCTGTTTTTGGTATTCTGTGATAACACGTTCAATTGACATCTCTTCATTATAAGTTGGTATTACTACACATACTATAGGATTAATCAACGGTTCATAGTGTAAATAATGTAAATCCGGATCTGTTTTGTATTTTGTTCGTTTGAAGACAAAAATCAAAGCTGACACAATCCAAATTCCATCGGATAACAAAATCCACTTTAGATAAATGGAGGTATCTATGCTTTCAATAAGACTATTATCATGCAAAACATACTGCACGCTATAAACTGTTACAAAATAAATACTGACAATTACCCAAATTATATTAATTATGAAAAGTATTACAAAAGACATGGTTAATCCAAAGAAAAATATTCGCATTACCTTGAAATCTTATTTTCGGTATAATAAATCGTTTATTAATACATCCAGATAAGTAAAATAAAATGAAAGCAGTAATACTTGCTGGCGGAATGGGTACGAGATTATCGGAGGAAACATATTCTAAGCCAAAACCGATGATTGAAATTGGTGGTAAACCCATTCTCTGGCATATTATGAAATATTATTCCATATATGGAATAAATGATTTCATAATTTGTTTGGGATATAAGGGATATCTAATCAAAGAATATTTTGCTAATTATTTTCTACATATGTCTGATGTGACAATAGAAGTTAAAAACAATAAAATGGACATTCACCAAATAAATGCAGAATCCTGGAAAATAACTTTGGCCGATACCGGTGATGAAACAATGACAGGAGGAAGAATCAAGCGGGTCAAGAAATACATTGATGAAACTTTTTGTTTAACTTATGGAGATGGATTAATTGATGTTGATATATCTAAAGTAATCAAGTTTCATAAAAAAAATAAGACATTTAGTACCTTGACAGCTGTGCAACCTCCAGGTAGATTCGGTGCTTTAGTAATTAAGAAAAATAAAGTAACTAATTTTCAAGAAAAACCTACTGGTGATAATAGTTGGATTAATGGTGGGTATTTTGTATTTGAACCGGAAGTATTGGACTATATTGAAAACGATAAAACTGCACTAGAGCGTCAACCCTTGTCTAAATTAGCAAAGGAAGGTAACCTTGTCGCATACAAACATACAGGATTCTGGCATCCGATGGATACCTTGAGAGACAAGACCCATTTAGAAGATTTATGGACAAAGAATAACGCTCCGTGGAAAAAATGGTAATTCATAATATTATTCGTATTAACGCCGTTTATCATATGGAATATCGGATAATAATCAAATTCCATAACTCGGCATGAAATCTCTTGAATCATACCAACATAGAATTGCGGAAAACACAATTATTAGCAGAGCCGATAGAATTCAGAAGAAAAACTATTCAACATAACCCACTTTGAAGTATGAATTCTTTTCAAAATTACCACTATTAAGAAATCCTCTGCCATCTATTATCACTGGATTCTTCATATGATCTTTCAAGAATTTACTATTAATATTCTGAAACTCTGACCATTTTGTAAATAGGACTGCTAGATCAGAGCCTTCCATACACTCTATTAGACTTTTGGACAATACAAAATTCACGTGTTCGATTTCTCGATTATTTTTACTAATGAGAGGATCATAGACAGAGATTTCAGCGCCTTTTTGCTTAAAAAGTCTTATTGCATCTAGTGCAGGAGAAGATCTCATATCATCAGTATCAGGTTTGAATGTAAGTCCTAGAACAGAGATTTTTTTATCGTGTAAACTACCTAAAATAGTTTCAGCTAGAGTTACAATCTTACTTGGACGATCATTGTTAATCGTTAACACAGATTCTAATAATGGCACTCTCACTTGATTAGATAAAGCAAATTGTAATATTGCACGTACATCCTTTGGAAAACAACTACCGCCAAAACCACAGCCTGGAATGAGATATGTTTGTAGAGACGGTACAATATCCTTGCCATTTATTTTAGTAGTAATTCGTTTATCCATTATAAGAGCATTCAAAACTTCAAGGGAGTCAACTTTTGTTATCTTTTCTGAAATATTTGCTATTTCATTTGCAAATGAAATTAGCATTGAAAAGAATGCATTATTAGTATACTTTATCAATTCAGCTGTTTCGGGATTAGTTTTGATTATTTTTACATTATTTTTAAAATAATCAAAAATTTCCTCAACAAGATTTTGTGACATATTATCTAAACCTCCAATTACAATTTTATCAGGATTCATGAAATCTGATAATGCCTGGCCCTCTCGTAAGAATTCTGGAACAACTGAAAGTAAAAATTCTTCATTGGTCAAGATTTCTTTTAAGAGAGGAAGTATTTTTTTCCTTGTTGTTCCTGGAATGATAGTACTTCTTATTATTATCAGATAATTTGTTTTCTTATTCTTTTTTACGCTAATACCTACTGACTTCGTAGCCTCAATTATCTGTGATAAATCGATTGAGTTATCAGCTTGTGTTGGAGTTCCAACACAAATAAAACTACCTTCTGTAACCTGTATTAATTCATCAACATTGTTGGAAGTAGATAAGCTTCCTGACTCTATAACTTTTTCAAGCATCTCTTGAAGATTAGGTTCATAAAAAGGAGTTTTTTTATTTGTAATTTGCTTTAATTTTGTTGGGTCTGTATCATAAATCGTTATTTTATGACCAATTGAGGCAAGACAAATGGCTGTCGTTAGCCCAACATACCCAGCTCCTAATATTCCTAAATTCAAACTAGAACACTTTCATACCAGCTATAAAGACGTCTGATCCCATCTTCTAATCTTACTTTAGGCATATAACCAATAGTTTCTTTTATTTTTGTTAAGTCGGGACATCTTCTTTGGGGATTATCTTTGATGTAATTTGGATCTGGACTTTCCTGAATTCCTATTTTGATTGATTTGTTCATTATTTTTCTAATCATCTCTGCTACATCTCTTACCGAAATTTCCTCATTGTTTCCTACATTAAATATGGATCCGTTAGGAGCAAGTAATAATATTCTAAAGAAACCACATATTGCATCAGTTACATAACAGAAACTTCTTGTCGGTGTTCCATCGCTGTGAATTATAATTTCTGATTTTTGTAAAGAATTTTTGATGAAATCTGGTATCATTCTACCATCATCCAGATTAAGATACGGTCCATAAACATTGAAAGGTCTTGCAATCTTCACTGGTACTCCATATTCTCTATAATACAAAACAGAAATTGTTTCTGCAATTCTTTTTGATTCATCATAACATGCACGAGGACCAGTTGACGAAACATGACCCCAATAAGATTCGGGCGTAGGAATAATTTCAGGATCTCCATAAATTTCACTACTGCTTAGAAAAAGCATACCATCAACTTTCTTTTCCACTGCAAGATCTAAGAGATTACGAGTACCTTGATAGTTAACATCTATGGTTTTTAATGGATATTTCCTATATACTGGCGGTGATGCGATACTTGCGGCATGTATTATATAATCCAGTTTGCCAGGGAGATCAAACTTTTTAGATATATCATGTTCTATGAATTGCACATTAGTATCATCAAATTTTTCCTTATCTTTTGAGGTAATTAGATTATCTACAACTATAATTCTCAGTGGTTTTTCAAAGGATTTATTTAATTCATTAAGGACCCTCACAAAATAAGTTCCTAGGAATCCTCTGCCTCCAGAAACTAAAATGTGCTTCCCTTCCAATACGGCGGCAAAAGGTCCTATATCATTTAAAATAGACTTAATATCATCTGCTACTATGTCCTGAGATAACATATTTTAAAGGTTCATCCAGATACATAAAATCTCTTCTTTAGTTTCTAACAATTCTGATTCTAGAGTAATTTATATACAATATTTGGTCATTTCGTTTCAGTTGGATGACATTAAGAAATTTTTAGAAAATTCACGATTAGATAATTCGCATGAAGCAGGAGAATTAAGAAAAAAAATAATTGATCTTGTTGCAGAGTATTCAAAGATTTCTCATAACACGAAGTCTTTCATTGCTGGGGAATCTTTTGTTCCTTATTCAGGAAAAGTCTTTGACGAATTGGAGATTCAAATGTTGACTTCTGCTTCATTGGACTTTTGGTTAACTGTTGGTAGATTTAATGATGAGTTTGAGAAACAGTTATCAAATTTCCTTGGAGTGAATTTTGTTCTTACCACAAATTCTGGCTCTTCCGCAAATCTATTATCAGTAAGCTCATTAACATCTGAACAACAACTGGGAGATAGATCTCTAAAACCTGGAGATGAAATCCTAACAGTTGCCGCCGGATTTCCTACAACTGTAAATCCAATATTACAAAATAATCTAATACCGGTTTTTATCGATGTGGATATTCCAACTTATAATATAAAACCAGAACTTATTGAAGAGGCAATTTCAGAAAAAACAAAGGCCATAATGTTAGCTCACAGTTTGGGAAATCCATTTAATCTAGAGGAAGTTATGAGAATAGCAAAAAATCATGATTTGTGGGTAATAGAAGATTGTTGTGATGCTTTAGGTGCAACTTACAAGGGAAAATTAGTCGGAACTTTCGGAAATATATCAAGTCTGAGTTTCTATCCCGCACATCAAATTACAATGGGGGAAGGAGGAGCAGTCTTTACAAATGACCCGAAACTAAAGCGAGCTATTGAATCGTTTAGAGATTGGGGAAGAGATTGTTTTTGTGCGCCTGGAAAAAATAATACATGCGGTAAACGTTTTGAATGGCAACTTGGTGATTTACCTTATGGCTATGACCACAAATATATCTACTCTCATGTAGGGTACAATCTTAAAATTACGGATATGCAGGCTGCTGTAGGATTAGCTCAACTTCAAAAACTGCCATCCTTCATTGAAAAAAGGAGACGTAATTTTGGTCTACTTTATAATTATCTGAAAAAATTTGAGAATTATTTTATTTTGCCTGAGGCAACTCCAAATAGTAATCCTTCTTGGTTTGGTTTCCCTATTACCATCAAAAACGATGCCCCTTTTACACGTGAAGATATAATATTGTACTTGTCTAGAAAAAATGTCGATACAAGACCAATTTTTACTGGAAATATATTAAGACAACCCTATTTTAAGAACAAAAAGTATAGGATCAGTGGAAATTTGGCAAATACTGATCTTATTATGAATAAAAGTTTCATGGTAGGAGTTTATCCGGGACTAAATGATGAGATGATAAAATATGTATCTGATACATTTGAAGAATATGTAAATAATTATGTCATTGTACGTTAATGTTTATTTTCTCAATGGTGCAATTATAAAGATTCATACAATTGTATGTTTTCTTTATACCAATCATAGGTTTTTGATAATCCATCTTCTATGGAATAGAATGGACTCCAAGAAAGCATCTTTTTTGCTTTTCTCATATCGGCGTAACCATTGTTAATCATTTTATCAAATTCATGCGGATTTTGACCATAATTTATTTTCAAATCAGTATTTGTTATCTTTGATATAATTTTAATAATTTGATTAACAGAATGACTTTTTCCACTTCCGATATTGATTACTTCACCCGTGGTAGAAACTTTTGAAGCATTAAGAAGGGCATTGACGACATCATCTATAAAAATAAAATCACGTTTTGGTTTTAAGGAGGATATATTAAGAGTTTTATTTCTTAATGTTGCAAGCATTATATCAGTGATAAGCCTACCAGTTTCTTCATACATACCATAGGCAGTAAAAATGCGCAGTGTTATTGTAGGTAAATTCTTTTGTAGGTAAAAATATCGGGTTAGAATTGTTTGAGTAAGTTTTGTAATGCTATATGGTGTCATTGGCTGAGCAATATCTGATTCTTTAACAGAACCTTGTTTCGGACCATATTCGAAAAAACTACCCACATTGATAAATTTTTTAAGATACTTAGCATTTTCAAGCGCCTGTAATAGTCTCATACTGCCAACAATATTAGTCTCAACCATCTTATCCATATTTTTTTGTGAGGAATATACTCCATAGGTAGCGCAATGATAAACAATCTCAGGTTTAATTTTCTCTATCTTTTTTTTAATCTCATAAGCATCAGTTATATCAATAAAATGCAAATTTAGATTAGGAAGTAAATCTCTTATGCGCCATAGATCAGTTTCTTTTCTGACAAATACACTTATGTCATATTCTCTTGTTTTGTGTATTTTTCGTGCAAGATTTGATCCTACGAACCCACTTGCACCAGTTATTAGGACCTTAACCAACACCAATCATAAACACAGGAGAAATAAAAATTAAGATATAAAATTGAAGAACTATTAAGAAATCATCCTTTAGATTTCCTAGATTTAAAATAATGTTCAGATTTTAATTAAATTTTTTGTATTCTTCTGATTTTATAAAAGTAGAACATAAATGATAAGAATATTATAAAACACATATCAGTGATTACTACTTGGGAGTATTCTAATGATTTTTGTAAAGTTACAGAAACCATTGGATTTCCCCACATATCACCAGCAGAAAAATAGATTGTTTTCCAAAAGGATAATGTAGTGAGACTGTGGCAAATAAATAAAACTGCTATGAAGATTTTTGTCATGTTTGTATCAATGTCTCTAGTGAATCTATAAACGGCATAAGATGAAATAAGCATTAGTGGAAATTGCAATGAAAGATAATATCTCTCGATATAGAATTCTTTAACTATTAATGCTGTAAATATCCCTACGCTTACAAACCATCCTAATAAAAAATATTCCGAGAATGAAGCATTTTTCTTTGAAATTTCATATATCAGATAACCTAATCCGATAAAAAAGAAAATCATAATAGGAATAGTTGTGTACGTTTGCGGTCCGGTCCAACTAAGACTTCTTCCTGACTCTTTTGAGGGCTGATCATAGTAATTAAAAAAATATGGAATAATTGTAGAATGTATTGTTGCCAGAGTTCGAAATACATTATCGTTTTCAAGAGAGGGTGGTGTTATGAATCCTAAACTAAATGAGGATGTTTCATGATGCATTAGATTGACATGTTCCAGAAAATGCGAATAGTTAATCGGGTTTGTAGCATAAAAAGCGATAAAAGTAGAAAAAATAAATAACATAATAAATAAAATACTTTTGTAAACTTTTTTAATTGAGACTTTTTTAATTTCTTCTTTATAATAATAAATTAATAGTGGTATTGAACCAATAATTATTGGCAATATTAGAAAGGCAGTTTCTTTCGTGTTTATGCTAATTCCGAATGATATTCCACTTAAAATAAAAAAAAGTATTTGAAATTTATTTTTATTTTTAAGAGAGTAAATTAGCAAGAATATTGTTAATAACATAAAGAAACTAACGTAGACTTCAGTCATAGCTACCCTACTACTCCATAGCCACAAAGGATGGAATAATAACAATAATGAAAAAACTATTCCAGTAAATTTAGTGAAAATAATTTTACCAATAAAGTAAGCTAAAAGTACTGTTAATGCACCAAAAATGGGAGAAAAAAACCTTCCAGCTGCAAATTCTGATAAAGTAGGAATTTTAGTTTTATCCATACAGTCTGACCAATAACATGACCAAGTATAGAAATCACCAGAATTCGTGCCGGTTGTAATATATTGACCTAACCCAACAAAAAAATTTCGGACTGGTAAATAATTGACCTCCCAACCAGTTCTCGGAGGATTGTAAAGTTGAGTACAACCATCTAGTGTTTTAAGACAGACATTATCAAAATCACCATGCTTTATTTGAGTAAAAAAAACCCCGCCCCATGCATCATAAAGTACTTCATCACCATGCCACGGTTGCCCTTCCAGATTATATGAATAAATTAAATATGCAGATACAAATATGGTGATAGGAATTAACAGTATTTTAATAGGTTTTTGAATTTGGTTTTTTTTCATTTGTGATTTCCTTCTAATGGATTCTTAATCTTTTTCTTTGATCAATTTTATTCATTGGACTTCTTCGAATTGTATCTTTTTCCTATTATGATAAAGTGGGTAGATATAAAACCCAGAATTGTTGCAAACCAGATTGTCGTAATTCTAGAAAATATAACTAGAGACGTTGAAAGAGAAATACTCAAACCCGTAGCTGTTAATAAACCAAGAAAACTCCCTTCAGTAACACCAATACCGCCAGGGAGAAAAGATAGTGAACCATATGCAATTGAAGTGAAATAAAATTGCATAACTTTGAGAAAATCTAGATTTTGACCAAACGCCAAAAAACCAATGTAAACAGCAGTTGCATCTAATATCCAACTTCCAAGACTAATAATAAAACCAAGTATCATGGGTCTTGATCTTGATAAACTAGTAATTGATGTATTTAATTCTGGACCTGGGATAAATTTTTGAAAGAATTTAAATTTCAAAAAGTAATTTGTAATTCTTATAAAAAAATGTGAACTACGAAATATTGTAAAAAGTGTTATAAGCAATAAAGAAGAGATCACCACAATTAACATAGACAACCAGTTATAAGAAAATAACAATGAAACTGCTATTATGAAAAATACTGCGAGTAAATCATGAAATCGCTCAAACAAGATAACTGGTAACGTTTTAGAATTACTATGACCATAATTTCTTTTCATTAATTGTGATTTTATAACTTGTCCACCTCCTGCAGGTGTGGCAACAGCCGCCAAAGATGCAATATAAATTTTTAAATTTATTACAAACGATAATGTAATTCCTATGTTACGTAAAAATTGTTGTTGTCGGATACTTCTTAATAGTAGAGACAGAAACTCAATTATGAGTATAGGTACAATTAACTCAAATTTAATTTTCATAAATTGTTGAGATATCTTATTGATGTCTGAAAAAAATAATATTATAACATAAACTAACATTATTGCTATAACAATTAAGATCTTGTTGTTCTTAATTGTGTAAAGGGATACCATTTCGTTTATTGATTTAATGGTTGAATAATAACTCTTGGATGTATGAAACTATTGGATGTATGAGTAGTTGATAAATTTTGAATAGATCATTTTTGTATATTATTTTCCATTCTTGATATATTCTTTGTAGCATTGAAATAAAATGCCAATATAACCTGGACCCTCTTTAAATAAGTCAAATTTTGAGTATGTGATATCGCGAGAATAATGATTAAGTGGAACTTCAGCAATATTCCTATACCCGTTTATGAATGCTCGTACAGGTAACTCAACAAATATTTCAAATCCTGATGATTTTATTTCAATATTTTTGAGTATGATAGATCGGTATGCCTTAACTGCATTTGTAATGTCGTTTGATTTTATACCGAAGGTGATCCTTATTACAAAATTACAAAGTCTGTTGAAGACGTATTTCTTAAGTGGATAACCTTCAAACTTGACTTCTCTGTAAAAACGATTTCCAAAAACCATATCGTATCCTTCATTCATTTTGGTTGCTAATCGTGGTAGATCTGTAGGATCTTCAGATTTATCACCCATTAAAATGATTATTACCTCTTTTGAGGAATTTTTTATTCCATCTTTTATTGCATTCCCAACACCATGTTTTCCATCTCTTACGACAAGTTTTATTTCAGGATAATCTTTGGTAAGTTCCTTTACAATATCATATGTTCTATCATTTGGGATTCTGTCTATTACAACTATTGTTTCAAAATCAAATTGACTTTGTCTAAAAACAGAAATATTTTCTCTTACTGTTTTCTCTATGAATTCCTCTTCTTTGTATGCTGGAATTATTATAGAAAAAGAGTTTTTCATTTTTTATCAAGTAACTCATTGTTATTCATAAAACATCTTATTGGTCATTTAGTTTTATAGATTGGTGAGCTTTCATATATGATATTATTTCATCCAAACTCTCTGATAGTGATATTTTTGCTTCAAATCCAAGTACTTGCTTTGCCTTTTGTGTAGAAGGGATTCTTTTTTCCACATCATATTCAAATGGTGGATCAGAAACATATCTGAATGGATTGTCTAAATTCACTTTATTCCAAATGATCTTAGCCAATTCCAAAACAGTAGTACTTGTTGAAGTCGAAATATTGAAATCTTGGTTGACAGCCTTTTCATTTTCTAGACACATGCGTATTCCTCTTGCTATGTCTTTTCCATCAGTGTAATGTCGGATCTGGGAACCAGAACCTAATATATGTAAAGGATCCTGTCCTTTCAAACACTTGTTGATGAGATCTGGAACGACATGCGATAATGTTAGCTTAACATTCCCAGATAGTATTTCATGTTCTCCTAAAGCTTCTTCTTCACCAACGCCAATGCAATTAAATGGTCTTACAATGGTATATGGTAATCCATATTGTTCCCAAGCTCCTTTTGCAAAGTATTCACATGAAAGTTTCTGGAAACCATATGTAGAAGAAGGTGGAGGACATTCCGATATATGAGATTCTTCTGTAGGCCATATTGTGGAATTTTCAAAAACCATACTAGAACTTAATATCAAAATTCTCTTTAGTTCCTTTTTTTTAAATCTTTCAAGAGCCAAATCAAAAGTATTGGCTACTATCCGTTCATTTGTCGCTAATAGATCGTATGCATATTTATGAAAATACGATATTCCTCCAATCATTGCTGCGCCTGCAATTATATGATCAAATTTGTAGTCTTTTGTTGCGTCTAAAAATGAGTGCCTTGAACAATCTGTAACTATCAATTCAAAGTTTTTGTGCTTATCATGTCCTCTGTTTACTTTACCATATTTTGAAAAATTGTCCACCCCTAATACATAATAGCCATTGTTAAGCAATTCATTACAAACATAGGATCCAATAAATCCTTGAGAACCTGTAACTAGAACTATCTTTTCGGACATAAGAAGCATCTTTAAAAGTGTCTTTTAATCCTTGCTTGGAATAAATTTAGAATAAACAATCATTTTGAGAACATTTCTCATCGTGCAGTATTTGATATAGTCGATAATCCAGTCTTCTGATCTTATTATTTTACTAGCTCCAGAATTGTGCGTATGATAGTATGACCTGTGTCTTGTGAACCAATTCTATTACTACATCATCTATAAAACATCTTGAACTTGTAAAGCATTTTTTCTGCAAGATCTGATAATGTTTTCTTTAATTAAATTACAAAAGATCTTACAGGGTGTTTGTCTATTGGAATACATTAAACATAAGCCAAGACATCATATTTGCAATAAGACCTATACTGCAAGAATACTTTCTATTTTTTTTAAGTTTATTGTTGGAATAGAATATCTTTTGTTATGACAATATAATTACCAGATACTAGCGATGTAATATAGGAGATGAACAAGGAATATCAAAACTCCAAGTGTTGGGGTTAATTGGAATAGAACAATGTTGTTGTCCAGTAGGATCAAAAACTTTTACCATATCCCTATAATGCATATCGTTGAATGGAGCTAAAGAAAATGCCATGACTGTATTTGTGGCTACAACAAAGAATAGGATTAGAAAAACAACTTTGATTATTTTTGATGTATTTATTTCATATTGCCTTAACAACAAAATGAATAATGAAATTAACAATATGAAAAAATATCTTTCATTTCCCCCCATATTTGTAAGATCTAACCATACCAGAGGTCCTGCCATTGCTGGTCTTAGCATTAATGTAAAGGATATTCCAGATAGCCAAAATGCTAAAAAATAAAACTCTATTTTAGATTTATTCTTTAATGCATTAATAATTATGAGCCCAAAGATAAAGATAGGTATAACGTATGCTAGACTTTTAATTTGAGATATAATTTGATGTGCATCATAATAGAATAATTTTATAGTTCCAAAAACGACTGCATTTACAAATGTAATTATCATATCTTTGGCAATTATTTCATGAGAGGTTAGACTAGAATGATAATTTATCAAAAAGATAACATTAGAAATTATGACTGATGTAGGTACAATAATAAACCAAAGGGATCTTCTTTCTTCTTTTGTTAGAATACGTCTTATTATTACATATACAAGAACTGGAAATAAGATGAGAGTATAGGGAGCTGTGAGAAAACTAAGAATGAGTGAAATCGAATAAAAAAACTTTGTAATATAATTCAATTTTTGATATTGGTCGTATCTAAATGTCAGTATAGAAATAAAGAGTATTACAAACGCAGTTACAAACCACTGTATGTTTGTAATATTACTTGTAATCTCAGGAACTCCTGGTGTGACTATTATAAAAAAAGAACAGATTACTCGTAGAAAGTCACTCTTGATTATAAACCTGAAGTGTTTTGTTGAAAAAAATATTGCACACAAGGATGCGATTATGATGGAGGACACATTCATGAGAAATGGTGCGTTTGCAAGTCCCAGATAAAGAGAAAGATTTGTAATTATTCTAGGTATGAAGTGAAGATATCCTGCATAAGGGATCAATAAACTTGACCAAGAGTGATAGATGGCTTGTTGGAGAAAGATATTTCCATCCTCAGCCCATGGTTGAGACAGAAATATTGCATCTGGTCGTCTCAAGATAATAAGAATACAACTGATTATAAAAATAACCGGTAATAACCATTTTTTATTTGACATCTCAAGTAGAAAAGGGTTATCAAAAATCTTCATGATGTATTAAAAAAAATTATCTTAATATGTATACCTAATCAGAGTTAGTGAATTGTTCAATATTTAATTCATAAGTACATTCATGTGAATATGGAATATTGTCATAAATGAATTTATGGAATAGAGAATGTATAAAGAAATAATCTAACAAAAATAAATATTTTTTATCATTGGACAGCAGATAAAATTCCATTTTCTGATAGCATTTTGATTTTATTATCATATTAAAGTTAAAGAATACATACAACCATCACATCATAATGAAATAAATCAGGAATTGAAAAAAATATGATTGACTTGTAATTTCTACAATCCAGCCAGAAAGCGATAAATTTGTTTACTTACCATGTATAAACGATAGATTCTTGTGTCATTTCTCGCATTGATCTTATGCATATTGAAAAGCTTCCATGAAAAACAATAAGCAATTCCATGATATTATTAATAGACCAATTTTGTGTATTTGAAAAATATTAACAGTTTGCAAGAAGAATATTGTGATAATTTATGTAAGTTTACTACATTCTACTTTTTACAAAATCAATAGAATGTGTTGGAGTTGGATCCTTTCTTGATAGTACAGCACAATAGATACTTGAGTAATCAAGCATATAGACAAGATTGACAATTTTTGAGAGGATGTTTCCATTGACTGAAAATACATCCTTGTAAGGAATTCCATTTTTATTAAAATATTCTTTAACTATCTTCCATAATCTCTTTGTTTTTACATAATCATCTTTTCCTTGGATTAGAATTGGTCTAGCATTAGAAGTTGATTCCCATGACATGATACCATTATGACATGCTTCAATGACATCTTCAGCTATTACATGAGTTTTGACGTTTTCTTGAAGTGAATTCTTGAATCTTATCGCTGCTGCCTCAAGACCAGCTGGGTAATAAATAAGGGGCAAGCCGGATAACCAGTGAGCTAATTCTATTGAAGGATTATTTCTAAGATTTGAGAAAGATATCTGTTCTTTAGTTTTCCCTAGTTGATTTATAGATGCAGTTACATCATTGTTTCTTACAGGAAGTATATCCTGCAATACATTAAGAATTGAATACAAAAAAAGTGGATAAGAAGCTCTTGGTGAGTTTAAAATTGGTATTTTCCTATATTCTAATTTGCTTTTCATGCAATACTCTTCCATTTTTCCCCCCGAGGAGAAGGCTATAATTTTACAATTATTTTTTTTTGCATTTTTTAATACAGTTAGAGTTTCCAGAGTGTTACCAGACGCACTTGTAGCAACAACCAAAGTGTTCGGATTAGCAGATTTGGGTAGATGAAATCCCTTTACTACATCCAAATGAAGACTTGTTTTTGACAATATCGCAGATAGCGTATCTCCAATGGCTCCAGATCCTCCCATTCCAGTGAAAATTATATGTTCAATGTGTCGGAAGTCAATTTTGCTATATGACATGTGAAAATATTGTTCTGCCAATAGAGGCCATCTATCATAAACTTCGCACATCTTACTACTATCAAATTTTTTCAAAAGAGGTTTGATTAACAACATACTTATGTTTTGTCCACATGATATAATATAATGATTTATACAGCTTGATCTACTAACCTTGAAATTTATGAGATAATTTTACTCGGAAATGGAATGAATGTTCCCTAGGTTATCATTAAAAGAAAAATCTCAAAATAGTCAGAGTTAGAAATTATATAAGTAACAAAATTTATGACACTTTCAAATATCAATCAAATTGTTATCCATTTTCAAGATATCTTATCACACAGCATTATTCATAATCGGCATCATAATATTATATCTATACAACAGGAAAAATGCTAAACTCAACAATGGTTCCTAGTAGAATACAAGATTTTTCTGCTAAAGGTAATACTAATTAATTGACTACTCAAATTCAGACTATAACCCAATTAGATTTGTTGTTACATAAAATCAGAGATAGAAATGCTACTGTTTGCATTATTGGATTAGGACGCGTAGGACTACCATTGGCGTCAGTTTTTGCAAATAGAGGTCTGAAGGTAATAGGAATTGACGTAAACAAAGGTAGATTAGATTCAGTAAGAAATGCAAAATGTCCATTTTATGATCCTCCTTTACAGGAGAGTCTGGAAATGGCTGTTAAATCAGGAAATCTTAAGGTCGATGATAGCCTAAAGGGAAAGGATGATTCGATTGATGTTATCTTTGTTACAGTAGGTACTCCAAATGCAGCTGATAATTCGGTAGACTATTCACAGCTATATGGAGCACTAAATGAGGTCTGCGAGATTAATTTGAACTGTAAAATGATCATCATGCGCTCTACTCTGCCACCAAAAACAACAGATGAGATTGTAATACCATTCCTACAACATAAAACGAGTTTAAAACCGGGAGAGGATTTTGCA
>Ga0134128_10004535_pt1 | contig 16972 bp, 20 predicted proteins | sample KB31754_FD_96462 | JGI IMG/M metagenome (GOLD analysis project Ga0134128, IMG submission 96462) | Terrestrial soil microbial communities with excess Nitrogen fertilizer from Kellogg Biological Station, Michigan, USA - KB3-175-4 | ecosystem: Environmental > Terrestrial > Soil > Unclassified ...
GCGCCGAGGTCGATCAGATCGTCATTCTCATGCTCGCGGTTCATGCTTTTTCTCCTTCTGCCGTGTTGGCCACGACCAGGAGAAAGCTATCGCGCCCCGCAGGTTATTCGAAAATCATATTGATCGGGTAAGCGCATTGTTTGCGCATTGCCTGACGGCCCGGGAAAAAATCCGCTTCTTCCCGACGCTTGTCGCGGAGAGACGAGCCCTGTGAACGTTTTCAGCCCGGTTCCCCACATACAAGGGCTCGGTAAGGGGAAATCTAAGGTGCCAAGCGATGCCGATGGCCGACAGCATATGTTGTGGGCCGCATTGAACCACTTGAACTCCGCTCTTGATCTTTTGGACCGCGCCTCCGCGCCCGCCCAGATCGGCGCGCGCGTGGACGGAGCCATTCACGAGGTGGAATCTTTGGTCGCTGCGAGTGGCGAGGTGAAGGTCAGCAGCTCCAGGCACGCGAAGCCGAACTGAGCCAGCCTTATTCGAACCCGAGCCAGGCTTGCTCGAACGTAAGCGGACGCGAAGCGGCGTGCCGCGGGTGAGGAGGTTGTGACCTTATCGAAAGTTAACTGATGGGCCTGCAGGTCAACTGCTAGTGTCGCACGAAGGACACTTGGCGAGGGGGCTGGCCATGGCGACCGTTGCAGGGGCATTTTCGTTCAAGGAACGCAGGCCGGACCTGCTTTCGGGGACTCCGCGCGCGCATTCGATCGACCGGTGGATCTTCGTCGCCATGGCGGCGTGGTTCATCGCCATCGTGCTGACGGGATTCGTTCCGGACGCGATCATGAAGGTGGGGCTGGTCGAGGCGGGGCAGAGGCCACCGTTCCCGATAGTCATGCACATGCACGCGCTTGCGATGGGGTCGTTCATGCTGCTGCTGCTGACCCAGTCGGTGCTGATGGCAACGGGACGGCGCGAGCTTCACATGCGGGTCGGGATCGCGGCGTTCGCGTTCGTCCCGCTTCTGGTCGTTGTCGGGTTCGTTCTTGCGCCAACCATGTATCACCAGGTGTGGAACATTGCGCAGGCCGCTCCGGTGGAAGCGCAGCCGAAACTGCAGCAGCAGCTCCGCAACCTGGACAATATCCTGCTGGCGCAGATCAGCATCGGTGTCCTGTTCCCGCTGCTGATGACGATCGGGTTGAAGGCGCGGGCGGGCAATAGCGGGCTGCACAAGAGAATGATGTTCCTGGCGACGGCGATCCCGCTGCCGGCGGCGATTTCGCGGATCACCTGGCTGCCGAACAATTTCCCGGCGAGCCCGGTCGGAAATGATTTGTGGGTGCTGTTCGCCTTGTCGCCGCTGTTCCTGTGGGACGTCGCGCGCAACCGCCGGGTGCACGAGGCTTATTGGGTGTGGGCGGCGTTCTACGTGCCGGTCGCGATCCTGGTGGCCGAGTTGTGGGACAAGCCGTGGTGGCATTCGACTGCGCGATCGATCATGGGCGTGTGAGAGTTTAGATCAACCGTTTTTTCAGGGCTCCTTCGGGAGCCCTTTTTGTTGGGAGTGACGCGAGCGATGGGTCCTCAGCGTCGGACAGGCGCAGAAGGAATTTACCCACAACGAGAGCCTTCAGGCACTGGATATTCTTGTTGCTGGCGCCGTCGAACAGCCGCCCCTGGCGACACCTCCGGCGTCCCCTGCGATGGGCGACTGCTATATCGTTGCTCCGGAAGGGACTGACGCTTGGGCCGGGAAGTCACAATTTGTGGCCGCATGGACGTCAGGCGGATGGAGGTTCGTACCGCCAGTCGAAGGAATGCTCCTTTATGAACGCACGAGCGGCACCTGGGCGGTATTCCGAAACGCCGCATGGGAGCTTGGATCCGTCCGCGGCGCCGCCCTAGTGATCGAGGGTCAACAGGTGGTCGGACCAAGGGCTGCCGCGATTCCTTCGCCGAGTGGCGGGACAGTTGTTGACGTCGAAGGCCGAGCTGCGGTCGCTGCGATTCTCGACGCATTGCGTCAACACGGCCTGATCGACAGCTAAAAAAATCAAGCCGTCTCAATCGTTTCCATAAACAGCCGGAATCAAACTGAGGCTTTTCGGCAACAGCGGCAACGAATGACGTGCTTGCACGGCAACCGCCCCTCTCATAATGTGTTCGGGCAGTTCTATTACCGGACGCATCTGAAAGGGGACAATTCTATGCGTAAGCTCGGCATTGCGGTGGCGCTCGCATCCACGGCCATGGCGACGCCCGCGCTCGCTCGAGACCACAGCTATTATGTGGGACTTGAGGGCGGCGGCATGCTCGTTGAAAACACGCAGTTCGATCGCTTCAACGCGGCGAACCAGGCGACCGGCGCGTCGAACGGGCTGTTCGATATCAGCCACGATGTGGGCTACGACGTCGACGCTATCGCAGGCTATGATTTCGGCATGGTGCGGCTCGAGGGCGAGGTCTCGTACAAGCACTCGACAAACAACCAGCTCGAAGCCCGTGACCAGGCGTTGACGGGCTTTGGCTTCGGCCAGCACTTCAACGTCGGCGGCAGTGCCCATACGCTGTCCGGCATGATCAACGGCCTGTTGGATTTCGGCGACGATAACGGGTGGAGCGGCTATGTCGGAGTCGGCGCCGGCGTTGCGCGCGTCACGCAGCGCATGGACGCGAATTTCGCTGCTCCGAACCTGGTCGTTGAAGGCGCCAACACTCGCCTGGCATGGCAGGCGATCATGGGTGTTCGTGTCGCAGTGTCCCAAAACTTCGATGTCGGCCTCAAGTATCGCTTCTTCGATGTCGAAAACATCAAGTTCAGCGACGAGACAGGCTTGCTTGGTGGCGATCAGCTCAGAGGGCATTGGCGGTCGCACAGCTTGATGCTGAGCGCGATTTACAACTTCTACACGCCGCCGCCGCCGCCGCCGCCTCCGCCCCCGCCGCCGCCTCCGCCGCCTCCGCCGCCTCCTCCGGCGACGCAGACGTGTCCGGATGGCTCGGTGATCCCGGCAACGGCAGTGTGTCCGGCGCCGCCGCCGCCGCCGCCACCGCCGCCACCGGCGCCCGAGCGCGGCTTCTAAGAGTCAGTACGCAAGTAGAAACCGGTCCGGGCAACTCGCCCGGGCCGGTTTTCTTTTGTGCGCGCCGCAATTAGGGAAGCAGGAGCGCAGGCACTTGAGCCATGGCACTCGGGCCGATTGGGCTAGTTCGAAGCGAATTCCGGCGGGGTCCGGTCCCAACCATAGAGATCGGGCAAGTAACTGATCTTCCCGTCTTTCACTTGTGCGGTAATATAAGTCAGATAGATCGGCGTGGGGCCGGGTAGCTGCACGCGAAGCTCCGGCTCGCTTCCTGGCGAGACCGGATCGTGGCCCAAGAGCCAGCGGCCGAGACGTTTCGCATCTTCCACGCGAACGCAGCCGTTGCTGAGATTGCGGTTGGCTAGCTCGAACTTCGCGTGATCCGGCGTGTCGTGGAGATAAATGTCCTGTGGGTTCGCGAATGGAAATTTGAGGATTCCCATCGAATTCAGCGGCCCAGGATCCTGCTGGATTTTCAGGTGAACCTTGCCTGCGGCCGCGCCCTTCCAGTCGACGGTCGTCGGATCGATGACGGTCGGATGCTCGCTCCAATCGTCGATCACATGATAGCCGTGCGATTTGAGATAAGTCATGCCGCCGTGGAGAAAATTCGGAGCGATCGTCTTGCGCACCAGATGGTCGGGAGCATGCCAGTACGGATTGTAGGTGATGTAGTACATGTAGCTGGCGATCAGTGGAGTCGGCAGCTCGCGCATGCCCGTGATCACCTTCATCGAATCGATTGGCTGACCGTCCTGGTACAAGGTCAGCATCGAAGACCCTGAGTCCACGAGCAGAAAACGCCCCCTTGCCGGAAGCGAACGTACCCGATCGAGATTGGCGAGCAGGCGCGGGTCCGGAGTCATGTTCCCGCTGGCCTGCGCCTCAGCCCAGCCCGCATCGCGCAATTGCTTGTAGATCGAATTCACATCCGAGGTGCTGGCCAGATAGGCAGACAAGGATGGAGCAGCGGCGGCCGTCAGCAGGATCTCATCCGCGCGCGAACCCTGCGGCTTGAGTACCGGATAGGCATAAATCATGCCGGTAGTCGGCCTCTTGATCGCTTCCACATAGGCAACCCAGGCCGAGGACAGCGTGCGCTCAGCCTCGGTAATGTCCCCGGGCTTGCCACTGTTGGCGCGCGCCGCCGCGGCCTGAACCTCCTCAGCCAATTGCGGGCCTTCGGGGAAACCGTCGAAAGGCGCGCGCTGAAGAATCGCGGTTAGCTGCGCAATCGCCGCGGTGTCGGGCCCGTTGCGGAACCAGATCGGCTGAGCATGCCACGTGTCGTAGAAAGCGGCGACCGCGGTCGCGACGGGGATCGCAGCAGACTGGCCGTCAACCGCTGTCGCGGCGCCTGCGAGTGCCGGTTGGAAGGCGAACGCGAGTCCGGATGCCCCGAGTGCAACAATCTTCAGCTTGTTCAAGTTACACCCCACGGAAAACCCTGCTCAGATGTAGCGCCTTATAGTGCCCAGCCAACATGCATTCGCGATGAACCGCACCTCGGAGCTGGCAAGTTGTTGTGTCTTGCCGCTCCGTGCCCTGCGCTCTAGGCGGTCCCTCGAGCTGGCTTGAGGGACTGACATGGACATCAAGGGAGTGGCCGCAGTGGTGACGGGCGGCGCATCGGGGCTAGGCGAGGCGACTGCGCGCGCGCTCGCCGCCCGAGGTGCGAGGGTCGCGGTGTTCGATCGCGATTCCGAACGCGGCGAAAAGGTTGCGAGCGAGATCGGTGGCACTTTCTGCGACGTCGACGTCACCTCGGACGAGAAGGTGGCAGCGGCCTTTGCCAAAGCGCGGCAAGCTCACGGACAGGAGCGCATCCTGGTCAATTGCGCCGGCGTCGCAACGGCGGCGAAGACCGTTGCCCGCGACAAGGAAACAAAGGCTGCGAAGCCCTATCCGATGCAGCAGTTCGAGCTCACCATCCAGATCAACCTCGTCGGGACATTCCGCTGCATTGCGAATTCGGCGTTCGGAATGGTGGGGCTCGAGCCGCTCGAAGACGGGGAGCGGGGCGTGATCATCAACACGGCTTCGGTCGCGGCGCAGGACGGACAGATCGGCCAGGTGGCTTATTCCGCGTCGAAAGGCGGCGTTCTTGCCATGGCGCTTCCGATTGCCCGCGACCTGATGAGCGACGGCATTCGGGTCAACACGATCCTGCCGGGCGTGTTCAAAACTCCGATGGTGGCGATGATGCCGCCAAACGTCCAGGACGCGCTTGGAGCCCAAGTGCCCTTTCCGAAGCGCCTCGGCCAGCCGGGCGAATATGCCGAGCTCGCCTGTTTTCTCATCGAGAACCGCTACATGAATGCGGCGGCGGTACGGCTCGACGGCGCGATCCGGATGGCGCCCCGTTGAACAGCCACTACCGCCGGCTCACCGACGATCTGGCGGTCGCAGCATGCGAAGCGGGCGAGGCCATCCTGGAAATCGTTCGGCGCGGGTTCGAGATCGAGTCCAAGCACGACAGCTCGCCGGTTACCGAGGCTGATCGCGCCGCCGAGTTGATCATCCTGGCTGCGCTCGCCCGTGCAGCGCCCGGGATTCCCGTCATCGCCGAGGAAGAGGTCGCCGCCGGACGAATACCCGCGCACGACCAGACTTACTTCCTCGTCGACCCGCTCGACGGGACCAAGGAATTTATCCGCGGGGGTGAGGATTATACGGTCAACATCGGACTGATCGACAATGGGAGCCCGAAACTCGGAGTTGTGTTCGCGCCCGCGACCGGTCGGCTCCACGGCGGGTGCGTGGGCGAAGGCGCCTGGGTCGAAGAGGCGGGCCACCGAATGTCAATCAGGACTCGGGCGCGCGGTGATCTCGTCACCGCCGTCGCTTCGAAGTCACACCTTAATCAGGCGACGATCGACTATCTCGAGGCGGCAGTGGGCAGGTGCGGCTATGTAGCGATCGGCTCTTCGCTGAAATTTTGCATCGTCGCCGAGGGCAAAGCCGACATCTACCCGCGTGCAGCGCCGACCAGTGAATGGGACACGGCGGCCGGACATGCTGTCCTGCTCGCCGCCGGCGGGCTCGTCGATGGCCCCGACGGCACCCCACTGCGCTACGGAAAGAAGGCATTCCTCAACCGAGCCTTCGTAGCCACGTCAGGTTGGAAGCCGCCAAGCCTGGAGCCTTTCCTCCAGCCTTTCTCAGGCGGTGGAGAGTTGCCGGCGGGTACCTGACGAGCAATCACCTCACGCGGCGCCGGGACGTCAAGCGCTCAGTTTCCACGGAATGTCTTCGCTCCATTCCGGACCAAAATCCTGTCGTCCACCAATCGATCTCCTGAGACGCAGCGACTGGACCTCAAATCGCGCGGCCTCGATCTGCGCTGCAACTTCAAGGGCATCGAAGCGGATCTCCTCGATGGCGAGTTGCTTCACTACTCGGCGCGCCTCGTTCAGGGCCTCGGCGAGCTCTGCGAGCCATCGCGCCCGCTGTGCCGCGGAATCTGCATTCGGTAATCCAACCATTGAGACCCCCCGGTCCTTATGAGCTTCGACTGTACCTTCGGTTGTTAACTTTGCATTAGACCCGCTCCGTTCTGGAGCCGAAATCGCCTCACTTTTCTCCGAATTGCGCGTTATTCCTGGCATGCTCGGTTCTGTTCACATGCCAGGGGACATGTTCATGACCGCGACACAGATCGAGCCGTCCAGCTTGAGCTACGCAGACAAACCTCCGATCCTGATCAGTGCGAGCAGCGACGCCGCGTCGGCGCGGGCTGTGCGCACGATCGAAGCGGCTGACTGCCGAATCGGCGACACGATGAGCCTCGCTGCAGCGCGTGACCGGATGGATCAACAAATTGCTGCCACCGCGATGTGGATCGAACTTGACCATGATGCCGGCGCGGCGATGGACGATGTTCTCGATTACCTCGACACACGGGTCGAGGACGGCCGCTTTGGCGCAGTCGTGTCGACCACGTCGGAGCTGATCGATCCGATCGCCGCCCGTCTCCAAAATCGAGCGATCGAGCTCCTCGTCGACGCAAACGATGCGGAACGCGCCGCCGCGCTGGCGATCGCGACGTCGCGGGTCGGAATGAAGCAGCGGGTGGCCGACATAGCGTCGGACCAGAGCGCGGCCCGTCTTCGCCAGCTCAGCGACGAGGTCAGCCGCATTGCGGCGACCCTCGCACGGCTTTCCGCCGGCCCCGCGGCGGCCGCTCCCGTGATTGAAATGAGCCCCAAATCCGATGCGCCGGAGGTTTCGGCCGAGACCGTCCGCTCGATCATCCGAGCGCGCCGTCTGCGCGCCCGCTATTTCTCCGAAGAGTTGTTCGCTGACCCCGCCTGGGACATGCTTCTGGATCTGCTTCAGGCCGAGATCGCGCATCTTCGAGTACCAGTGTCCAGTCTGTGCATCGCCGCCGCGGTTCCCGCCACAACAGCGCTTCGATGGCTGAAGACGATGGTCAGCAATGGTCTTTTCATCCGGCGCGCCGATCCGCACGACGGTCGTCGCGTCTTCGTTGAGCTCTCCGCTGAGACGAGCATCGCACTGCGCCGCTATTTCGCCGAGGTGGGGAACCCGGCGGTCATTTAAGCAACAGGCCAGGTCCACCCACCCCATCATTATCATAGTCAGACAAATCTAACGAGTCTTTGTCAAGACGTTGTATGAGATGTCTGACATTGCCGAGCGCCCAACCTGCCCGGATATTCCGGCGCATGGCGATTGGGGAGAGTTCGCGGATCTATGATGATCTGATGCGATTCAAGCCGGACGGCATGACCCCCAATGCCTGGGCGATGAAGGCCGGCGTGAGCCGCACTGTGTGGGCGGACATGCGCCGGCACGGCAATCCATCCCGCCGCACACTCCACAAATTGCTGGACGCGGCAGGCTCCTCGCTTGCGGAATTCGAAGCTCTCAGGATCAGCGATGCTGGACGCGCGGAGGATGGCAAGGCTGTGCTGGCGGAGCGTGGCGCGGCGCCGTGGCCCGCGGCGCAGCTGCCTCCACTGCCGCTCGTCGCGACAGCCATTGGCGGTCTGTGGGGAGATCCCGAGAGCAGGATCGAGCTGACCGAGGTTCGCACCGGTGAATTGGTGGCTCGCGTGCCTCGACCGGCGACCCTGGCGAGCGATCACGGCGCCTATGCGATCACCGTTCTGGGCGATTCAATGTGGCCGCGATTCCGCCCCGGGCGTCGCGTCGCGGTTTCCGCGAACGCACCTATCGCCCTTGGCGACGATGTTCTGGTGAAGCTCAACGATGCGAGAGACAAGGATTCGAGCGGCGCTCCCGTCTCGGTTCTGCTCAAGGAGCTTGTGCGCAAGACCGCCAGCGGGCTCGAGCTCAGACAGTTCAATCCGGATGTGACGTTCGAAGTGCCGTCGGCTGAGATCGCTGGAATCGAGAAAGTGGTCGGCGAACTCATTTAACCGCTGCTTGTCCGGACATCTGTGGCATGGCACGGGAGCGGCTAGGGCGGTTAGCTCAGCTGGTAGAGCATCTCGTTTACACCGAGAGGGTCGGCGGTTCGAGCCCGTCACCGCCCACCATCAAAAGGATCGGACCAGCTTTACCGCGACTCCGAGCCAGGGCGGATTTGCTACGACCTGCTGGCGGCCGCCCGCCTCGAGCGGCAGGATCTGAAGCCTTTCTTCGTCACGATTTATGAGGCGTCCGAACATGAAGCGGCCCGCCGGCCGTGGAACAAGGACATCCCGATTGAGCGCTCGGCCATAGTCTTCTGGCTGGAGCGCATCGCACCAGATCTCGTCGCCCGAGCGGTAATCGCCGAGGCTGCCCGCGACGAGAATCGCAATTTGTCCGTCCTCCACGCGCGGGGGGACGACGATCGCCGATTTCTTGGGCGCCATCGCGCCGCCCGAGCCGAGCACCGCCGCTACCTTGAGTTCGGCGGACTCACCGCCCTCGACCAGGTCCTGCGCCTCGACTCCGAGCGCCTTTGCGATGCGGTTAAGCCAGCCGACGGAGACTGTACGCGTGCCGGTTTCGAGGCGGCCGATCGTCTGAGGCGTCGTCGGCGGATCGCAGCGCCGAGCGACATCGTCGAGCGTCATTCCCCGGGCGCGGCGGACTTCGCGAATACGTGTAATCATCGGATTTCCCTCGTCGAGCAGCGAACCATATCGGTTTTTCCTCTGTCCTACAGATTTTCCTTTGTGGCAAGTAGTCGCGACTCGGCCAGGGGAGAAATAGGGAATGGGAATGAAAGCGCAGGCGCGCCTGCTCAGCGAGCGTTCAATCGAGATGGGGATTACGGCAGCCGGCGCGCCGGATGGTGCGCGGCTGACCCGTTCGGTGACCTTCAACGCGGCGGAATCGCCGCTTGGCTGGCTGCTTGCGCGCGGGCTGGTGAGCCGCCGGCAATATGATGCCGGAGAGCGCCTGCGGACAGACTGGGAGCGCGCGCAACTGGCGCCTAGGGTAACCATGTCGTGGGACTCGGCGCCCGTCTCTCCAGGCCGCGGAGGCTCTGTGCCGGCGCCCGACCTCAGCGGCGCGCAAATCGACGCGAAGCAGCGTTTCGACGGCGCGGTCGCTGCGGCGGGGCCGGGGCTCGCGGACATCCTCTGGCGAGTCGTCTGCGCGGGCGAGGGAATGCGCGATGCCGAGACCGCGCTCGGATGGCCGGCGCGCGCGGGAAAGCTGGTCCTGACCTTCGCACTCGACCGAGTCGCCGATTATTACCGGATTCGCTAATCTTTCCGCCCGCCGCGATGATCGGCCGGTGCCTTGGCATGAGAGACATGGCTGCGACGAGAGCGCTTGGTGCGATTCTCGGTCCGGTCGCGGGTCGTCGGGTCATGGATGTTGTTGCGGGACTGGTCGTTGCCGCTGTTGCTGCGCATTGCTTCCTCTCCTAGTGGGCCTCGGGTCAACGGGTGAGGGCGCCGCAATCTCCGCCGCTCGCCGCTTGAGCGGAGGCATTCGCCATGATTCTCTACGGCTCTTCACTTTCGCCGTTCGTGCGCAAGACTCTGGCCTTTGCGGCGGAAAAAGGCGTCGAGCTCGAGCTCCGGCCGACGGGAAGCGCTCCCGGACAGCCGAGCGAGGAGTTCATCGAGGCGAGTCCGCTGCGCAAGATGCCCGCGCTGCGCGATGGTGACTACACGCTCCCGGATTCGTCCGCGATCATCCATTTCCTCGAGGCCAAATTCCCGGAACCCGCCCTGATTCCCTCCGATCCGAGGCTCAGGGGGAAGACGATCTGGTTCGAGGAATTCGCCGACACCGTCGCCTGTGCGGCCGTCGGCAAGATCTTCTTCAACCGTGTGGTTCTACCGCGCTTCCTCGGCCGCGAGGGCGATTTGGAGGCGGCCGCTGCATGCGAGCGCGACGATCTCCCGCCGATGTTCGACTATCTTGAAAGCGTCGTTCCGGACGAGGGCGGCTTTTTCGTTGGCGACCGGCTGACCCTCGCCGATCTCGCGGTCGCAAGTCCGTTCGCGAATTTCCAGCATTGCGGCGTGAATGTCGACGCGGGCCGTTACCCGCGCACGCTGGCTTACGTGAAGATGATCCTGGCCCGGCCGAGCTTCTCGCACTGGTTCGAGCGTGAGAAGGCGTTCCTGGCGAAAGAAGCCGCCTAAGAGAAGCGCCGCGCTCCCGGATAGGCGAGCGCGGCGTGCATTGGCCTAGACGGCGTCTCCGGTTCCCGAGCCGCCGCTTCCTTCCTGCTGATCCTCCTCGTCGCCAGCATCGCGGCGGCCCTGTTCCGCCAAATCACTGCCGCTGTTCGTGGCCGAGCCGGAGGAACTCTGATTGTCCTGCAGATAGTCACTACTGTTGTCGCCCTGCGAGCCGACAAACCCCTCGCCGCCGCCGACGCCGCTGGATCCGCCCGACATCTGATCGTTCCCAACGCTCGATCCGCCGGCGTTGCTGGTCGTGCCTTGGCCGAAATCCGCGCCCTGAGTCAGCGTCGTTCCGGTGCCCGTGGCGCTGTCGTTGCCGCCGATCGGCTGGCCGCTGGTGCCGTCGTCCTGGCTGCGCCCAAACGCTGCGCCTGCGTTACCGCCGCCGGCGATGCTGTTTCCGTTCGAATCCGCCGAGCCGCTCTGGCTGCCGCTGCTTTCGCCGCCGAAGCTGCCTTCGGCGCCGTGGTTCGTCATCGTCTGCTTGCCGGTCCCTGCCGAATCGCTCGCAGGGCTGTTGTCCTGCTCGTTTCCGAAGTCCTTGTCTTGTTCGTCGGCCATGTGGCGAAACTCCCTCGCATCCGCCCCGGGTGCTCCGCCGACTAAACAGGAGGCGCGCTACCCGCGTTCCGGCGCCGGCGGAGCTTTGCGACGAACGGCTCGGCGCAACAGAAAAGGCCGCCGCTCTTTCGAGCGGCGGCCTCATTTCCTGCAAGCGATCGGGCTTAAGCCTGCGCTTCCTCGCCCTCCTCGCCAGTCGGTGCTTCGGCCGCGGGTTCCTCCTCCTCTTCGGCGGCGGGAGCGAGCTCCTCGGCGGCGAGCGGCGCAGCCTGCTCCTCGAACATCTGCTGAAGGACGTCGATGCCTTGCGCCTGGAGGTCCGCTTCTTCGGGGGAGCGGGCGACGTTTACCTTTACCAGCACCTGCACTTCCGGATGGAGCGCGATCTTCACCTCGTGCAGGCCGATCGCCTTGATCGGCCGGTCGAGCACGACCTGGCTCTTGGCGACCTGGGCCCCGACGCCCTCGAGCGCCTCGGCGATATCGCGAGCGCTGACCGAGCCGTAGAGCTGGCCGGTATTCGATGCCTGGCGGATCAGCTTGACGGTCTTCCCGTCGACGCCTTTCGCCTCCTTTTCGGCCTCCGAGCGCCGGTTGGCATTCTCTTCCTCGATGCGCGCCCGGTTCGCCTCGAAAACCTTGCGGTTGGATTCGTTGGCGCGGAGGGCCTTCTTGCGCGGCAGCAGGTAATTGCGGGCAAAGCCGTCCTTCACCTTCACCACGTCGCCAATCGCGCCCAGCTTCTCGACGCGCTCCAGCAGGATCACTTCCATGTCGGGCGCTCCTTATTTCACGATGTACGGAAGCAGGCCGAGGTGCCGCGAGCGCTTGATGGCGCGCGCGAGCTCACGCTGCTTCTTGGAGGATACGGCGGTGATCCGCGAAGGCACGATCTTGCCCCGCTCCGAGATGAAACCCTGGAGCAGGCGCACGTCCTTATAGTCGATCTTCGGCGCGTCCTTGCCCGAGAAGGGGCAGGATTTGCGGCGGCGGAAGAATGCGCGGGCCATTATTCGACCTCCTCTTCACGGGGACGGAAGTTCGGGCGGTCCTCGCGGTCGCCACGATCGGAGCGGCGTTCGCGGTCCTTGTCGCCGCGGCGCATCATCGCCGACGGTCCCTTTTCATGCTCGTCGACCTTGATGGTGAGGAAGCGGATGACGTCCTCGTTGATGTTCGACTGGCGCTCGAGCTCGGCAACGGCCTGGGCAGGCGCGTCGAGATCGAGCATCACGTAATGCGCCTTGCGGTTCTTGGCGATCCGGTAGGCGAGGGAGCGAAGGCCCCAGGTTTCGGTCTTCACGACCTTCCCGCCATTGTCTTCGACGATCTTGGTGGCGTTTTCCGCGAGCGCATCGACCTGGGCCTGGGCGAGGTCCTGACGCGCGAGGAAAACATGCTCGTAGAGCGGCATGTTTGATTTCTCTCTTTTGGCCGATCGCTGACGGGCCCCGATGGCACGTCCCTCCGGCTGTCTTCCAAACTAAACCAGAGCGAAAGGCCAAGCCCTCGCGCCAGCGCGGCGCCTATGGCCGAACGGAGGCGAAATGGCAAGCAAGCGCATGAACTTCCGCTCTAAACGATTGCACTTACGCAATGAGTCGTTCAGCCTTGGGAGCACAAAGGCGGATCCACCGTTTTATTGTGCATCGAGTAAAGGAGTAACACGATGAAGGCTTTCTCCATCAAGCTTGCGGGGGCCTCATTGATCGCGCTCGGGGCGGCCGCTTGCACCACGTCGGGAATCGGGACCGGCCAGGTCGTCGGGCAGAATGTCGGCGCGACCTTCAGCTGGACTGAAACCAATGGAACTCGCGGCAGGATGGTCGCGCAGCTCAGCAATGGTGAGATATTCCAGGGTCCGATGTTCCAGATCACCCAGGAAAGCCAGGTCATGGACTATGGCCCGCTGTGGAGCGGCTGGGGGTTCGGTGGCGGCTTCGGCTTCCATCGCTTCGGCCGTCCGTTCGGCTGGGGCTGGGACGGCTGGGGTCCGTGGGGCCCGGATCAGGCGACCATCACCCATTACACGGGACAGGTGCTGGCCAATCTCGCCGGACCTGGCGGCTACATGCGGTGCCACTTCACGCTGATGAGCCCGAGCACCGGCATGGCGGGCGGCGGCCTCGGCCAATGCCAGCTTCCGACCGGGACGATCATCCAGGCGCAGTTCCCGCCGCACCGAGGCTACTACTAGGTCGCGGGCTGGAGTATCTCCGGATTGCGGTTCGGGGCCGGCTCGTGCGAAACCGGGCCATGGCGACGCAGCTAAGGTCCGTCCAAGGCGCGGCGGCGCTCGACGATCTCAGCCTGCCGGGATGGCTCTATTTCGACCCTGAGTTCTTCGAGGCGGAGAAGAAGGCGTTCCTTCGCGCCGCGCCGCAGGTCGTCTGTCACGAGAGCGAGATCAACGAGCCTGGCGAGTGGCGCAGCCTCGACTATCTCGGCGAGAGCGTAATCGTCATTCGCGGGGACGACGGAGAAACTCGAGCTTTCTCGAACGTGTGCCGGCACCGTGGGTCGCGGCTGGTGGACGGCACCGGCGGCTGCGCGAAGGTGCTGACCTGCCCCTATCACGCATGGAGCTACGGCCGCGATGGCCAGCTCGTCGGGGTGCCGCACCGGCACGAATATCCCGACCTGCAAACGGAAGGTCTTGGACTCCATCCAGTCCCGCTCGAGAACTGGCACGGCTTCCTCTTCGTCACGCTCGAGCCCGGCGCTCCGTCGGTGACCGAGATGATGGCCCCCTACGATGCCGAGGTAGCGCCGTATCGGTTCGAAGATCTTCGTGTGATGGGGCGAGTGACGCTCCGTCCGCGGCCGCTCAACTGGAAGACGATCGCCGACAATTATTCCGATCATTTGCACATCGCGGTTGGCCACCCGGGACTGAGCCGCCTGTTCGGCCGCAACTACCGGATCGAGGCCCGGGAGCATGTCGATCGGATGGAGGGGGACCTGGTTGCCAAGGAGTCGACGAACCCTTCGGAGCGCGCTTACCAGCGCTACCTGCCCAAAGCAGATCACCTGCCGCCGAGCCACCGGCGCAAGTGGCTTTATTACAAGCTGTTTCCGAACGTCGCCTTCGACATCTACCCCGACCAGGTCGATTTCATGCAGTTCCTCCCGGTGAGCGCGACCGAGACGGTCATTCGCGAGATCAGCTACGCGCTCCCCGACGAGCGGCGCGAGATGAAGGCAGCGCGCTATCTCAACTGGCGGATCAACCGCCGAGTGAACGCCGAGGACACCGAGCTCATCACGCGCGTCCAGCTAGGCATGCAATCACCGACCTATCGGCCGGGGCCGCTCGGCAAGAGCGAAGTATGTTTGAGGAGCTTCGCGCGACGGCTCAGGCGGATGATCCCGCAGGCGCGGCTGGAGCAAGCGCCTCCGGACGGGTGGGCCAAAGCCGTCGGCTGACCCAGCGGATCGGCAATCCGGTCAGCGCGAGCGCAATGCCCCAGCAGGTCGCTTTCCACCCGGCCCCGAAGAACATGGCGATCGAATAGAGGATGGCGATCACCGCAAGCAGGGTGCCGAGAGCCCCGCCGGTCCGTTTCAGCTTGATCGCCGCCGCCGAGCACAAAGCGTAAAGCAAGAGCGCGCCGATCGCCGATACCAGCGAGACGAAGGCATAGATTTCGACAAAGCTCGGCGCGCTGCTGACAGTGAGCAGCAGGATCGACGCCACCGTCGAGGCGATGATCGCGGCCGCCGGCACGCCATTTGCCCGCAATCGGGCGAAGGCAGGGGGCAAATCGCCCTGCCTAGCGATCGAATGCAGGATTTCCGCGCCGCCGAGCATCAGCGCGTTGTTCGCGCCAAACGCACTGATCGCGACGACGCACGCCACCAGCACGCCGGCAGCTTGGCCGAGCACGGGCGTGATCGCGTCGGCGAACGGCGCCTTGCTTTGCGCGACCACGGCGCTCGGCAGCAGCCACAGGACCGCGAGCGTCGCGCCGAGGTAGAGCAGGCCCGTGAACGCCACGCCCCAAACTTGCGCCCGTGGAATGTTGCGCTCGGCGTTTTCGGTGACCGGGGCGGTGATTGCGCCGACTTCGAAGCCTGTCAGCGAAAACAGCGTCAGCGACGCCGCGCCGATAATGCCCGCGCCGGTGATCGGCGTTGCCGCCAGCGGTTGCAGTGGGTGGCCGCCACCGACGTGCCCTGCGGCGAAGAGGATGACCAGCGCCAACGGGACGATCTTGATCAGGGTCGAGATCACCTGCACGCGGCCCGCGGTGCGGATCCCGACGAGATTAATGATGGCGAGGATCAGCACCGACCCGGCAGCGAGGATAAATATCCCGCTGGACGTGCCGGTCGCCGGAAAGACGTAGGAAAGCGCGCCGGCCATCGCGAGCGCCACGGCGGCAATGCCCGCCCAGATGGTGATGACGTAGCTCCAGACCGCGAAATAGGCGGGGAACTCGCCGAAGGCGCTGGTCATGTAGCTAACCGGACCGCCAGGGATGCACTTGGCCAGCTGGGCCAGGCAGTAAGCGATGCAGAAAGTCCCGCCGATCGAGATCAGCCAAGCGAACGGAATGTTCGGGCCGTAAGGGGCAAGGACTGCTGGCATCAGGAAAATGCCGGAGCCGATCAAGGTGCCGACCACCATCGCCATGCTCATCCACGGCCCAAGCCCTCTTCGGGGCGGCGTGCCGGTCGGCTGGTGCGGGCGCGTGGTCGAATCGGACATGGATCTCCCCCGAGGCTTGGCAAGGCGGTCCTCCGCGGCCTAGGCCCCGCGCCACCTATACGATCAGAGGACCACAATGCGCGCATTCATTTTCCCGGGGCAGGGAAGCCAGTCGGTCGGCATGGGCGCTGCGCTCGCCGACGCGAGCCGTGCCGCGAAAGACGTGTTCGACGAGGTCGACGAAGCGCTGGGGCACAACCTGTTCCGGCTGATGCGCGAAGGGCCTGACGAAGAGCTGAAGCTCACCGAAAATGCGCAGCCGGCGATTATGGCGCATTCAATCGCAGTGTTGAGGACGATGGGCGTCCGCATCGCCGACGTCGCGAGCTTCGTCGCGGGCCACAGCCTCGGCGAATATTCGGCCTTGTGCGCGGCTGGCTCGTTCGATCTCTCAACGACGGCAAAACTGCTGAAGCTGCGTGGCCAGGCGATGCAGCAGGCGGTGCCGGTGGGCGAGGGAGCGATGGCGGCATTGCTCGGCTCCGATCTCAGCCTTGCTCAACAAATCGCCGAGGCGGCGGCGCAGGGTGAAGTGTGCACCGTCGCCAATGACAACGACCCGTCGCAGGTCGTGATCTCGGGCCAGAAGAGCGCCATCGACCGCGCCATCGCGATGGCGAAGGACATGGGCGCCAAGCGCGCGGTGCCGCTGCCCGTGTCCGCGCCCTTCCATTGCCCGCTGATGCAGCCCGCGGCCGAAGCGATGCGTGATGCGCTGTCTTACGTCGTGCTCGAGGCACCCTCAGTACCGGTGTTCGCGAACGTGACCGCACAGCCCGAGACCGATCCCGATATCATCCGCAACCAGCTAGTCGAGCAGGTCACCGGCATGGTCCGCTGGCGCGAGAGCGTCGCCAATATGTTCGATTCCGGTGTCCATGAGTTCGTCGAGATCGGCGGCAAGGTCCTGGGCTCGATGGTGAAACGGACCGTTCCCGATGCGACCGTGACGAGCGTCGTCACGATCGAGGATGTCGAAGCGGCGGCGAAGGAGATCGCATGATGTTCGACCTCAGCGGAATGACCGCGCTGGTGACCGGCGC
>Ga0134128_10004536_pt1 | contig 16970 bp, 9 predicted proteins | sample KB31754_FD_96462 | JGI IMG/M metagenome (GOLD analysis project Ga0134128, IMG submission 96462) | Terrestrial soil microbial communities with excess Nitrogen fertilizer from Kellogg Biological Station, Michigan, USA - KB3-175-4 | ecosystem: Environmental > Terrestrial > Soil > Unclassified ...
CGACGCCGCGACTCCAGCCGACGCCGCGATCTCAGCCCACGCCGCCGCCACCGAGACGATCGATCTCCAGGGCCGCCTGGTCACGCCGCCCCTGGTCGAGCCGCACATTCACCTGGACGCGGTCCTGACGGTCGGCCAGCCAAGACCCAACGTCTCCGGCTCCCTCTTCGAAGGCATCGCGGTCTGGGCCGAGCGCGTCAAGGACCTCACCTACGAAGACGTCCAGGCCCGAGTCCGCCAGATCCTCCGCTGGCAGCTAGCCAACGGCGTCCAGCACGTCCGGAGCCACGTAGACGTGTGCGACCCCCAGCTAAGGGCACTGAGAGCCCTGGTCGACCTGCGCGAGGAAACCAAAGGCCTGATCGACCTCCAGCTGGTCGCCTTCCCCCAGCAAGGCATCCTCGGCTTCGACGGCGGCAAGGAGCTCATGAAGAAAGCCGTCGAGCTGGGAGCCGACGTGGTCGGCGGAATCCCGCACTACGAGCTCACCCGCGAAGACGGCGTGGACTCGGTGAAGTTCGCCATCGCCCTGGCGGACGAACACAATCTCCAGGTTGACATCCACTGCGACGAAACCGACGACGACCACTCGAGATTCGTCGAAGTCATGGTCGCCGAGACGATCAAGCGCGGCCTGTCGGGGCGAGTCACCGCGAGCCACACCACCGCGATGCATTCCTACAACAACGCCTACGCCTACCGGCTGATCAACAACATCGCCCGGGCCGGACTGCACATGGTGACGAACCCGCTCGACAACGCGGTCCTGCAGGGGCGCTTCGACACCGGCCCGATCCGGCGCGGCCACACCCGCGTCAAGCAGCTCCAGGCCGCGGGCGTCAACGTCTGCATCGGCCACGACTCGGTGATGGACCCCTGGTACCCGCTCGGGTACGGCGACCCGCTGCAGGCCGCGTTCGTGCTCGCGCACCTGGGTCAGATGTCCGGCGACACCGAGTTGCGCCAGCTGATCGAGATGATCACCACGAATCCGGCGAAAGCCCTCGGCATTCCCGATTACGGCCTGCGCGAAGGGGGCCCGGCCGACCTGGTCGTCTTCGACGCCCCCACCGAGGCCGACGCGCTGCGCCTGGTCGCGCCGCGCACCCTCGTGCTGCGCGGCGGCAAGATCGTCGCCCGCGCGACTCCCGCGCAGCACACTGTCGTCTGGGATGGGTCAGAAGAAAAGGTCAACTTCCTTCGGGATTAAGCATTGCGGGCGCCTTCCGCGTAGTCGCGAAAGGCGCCCGCCTGCGCAAGCTCACTAGGTCGTCGCTGGGGCCGGTCGATCCGGGATGTGCAGCGTCTCCTCCTTCGTGCTGTCCGGCTGGAACCGGAAGAAGGCTACGTAGAGCACTGCCGCGAGCACGAACCCGACCTCGAACGTGATGTCGCCGAACGCCGGATGCGCCGCGGGCACCACGCCGGTGTACTCGATCTGGTTCGCGAACAGCCAGATCGACACGCCGGTCGCGACGACCATCGCGACGACGCCTCCCCACGGGTTGTGCTTGCGGTCGAACAGGAACCCATCGACCCGCTTGCCCCGCCGCAGGTACTGGTCGGCGAAGAACACCCCAAGCCAGGGTCCGATCCAGTAGGCGATTACCAGTAGGAAGTTGTTGTAGGTATCTCCGGCATTGTGCAACCCGAACAGCGCCAGGATGAACCCGGCGACGCCGAAGACCAGCGCCACGATCGCCCGCCGCAGCGCCAGCGGCAGCTTGACCCCGAGCGCGAGGAACGACATCGAGCCCGAGTACACGTTCAGCGCGTTGGCGCAGATCGCGCCGAGCGCGATCGCGATCAGGGTGACATCGGCGAGCGGGGTGGCCAGGTGGCTGGTGAAGCCCGCCGTCGGGTTGCCGCCGAACTTGTTGCTGTCGGTGATGGTCGCGCTGGCGGCGCCGACGATCTCGAGCGCGATGCAAGACAGGAACACGCCCAGGGCCGCCCACAGGCCAGTGGCCCTGCGGTCGGTGTCCGGCGGCAGGTAGCGGGTGTAGTCGCTGGCGTAGGGGTTCCACCCGGCTGCGTAGCCGAACGCCGCACCGAAGATGATCAGGAAGCCACCAAGAGTGCCGCCCGTGAAGGGGTGCGAGGGCGCACTGAAGTTTGCCTTGGTCAGGATCACGATCGAGGCGATGGCAAAGACCACCACCAGGAACGGGAACGACCAGCGCTCGAAGACATGCACCAGGTTGTGCCCGAAGAACGCCACCGCGATCTGCAACAGCACGATGATCAGCAGGCACAGCGCCTTAGGCCAGTGCAGCAGCGCGTTGAGCGCGAAGGCCCCGCTGACGCTGTTCACGGCGAACCAGCCGACTCCCGCGACCAGGGAGTTGACCCCGGCCGGGAAGATGTTGCCGAGGAATCCGAAGCCGATGCGCGACAGCACCATCTGCGGCACGCCGTGCAACGGCCCCCGGGCGGCCAGGAACCCCATCGACACCGACCCGACCGCGCTGCCAAGCACGATCGCCAGCGTCGCCATCCAGAACGACAGTCCGAAGAACCAGACGCCGATGACTCCGACGAAGATGGTCGCGAACTCCATGTTCGGCGACACCCAGGTCAAGAACTGCTGATAAGGCTTGCCGTGCCGGTCGGCAAGCGGGATGAATTCGGCGCCGCCCGGCTCGACGGCAGCGACCTTGCTGCCGTAGACGCCTTCGCGTACCTCGGCCTCGATTACCGCCGTCGGCGCGGTGCCGCTACTCGTATCGGTCACTTGGTGTCCACCCTCCCTTTAGGTACGAAAGCCCGCAGGTTAACGATGCAGGCTCGGGAAGGTGGACGTCTAGTGCGTAAACATCCCGATTCAGTGACCAACGGCTAGCTGGATCACACGAACGATCACCAGCACGAACGCCAGGGCGATGTAAGCCCACATGGCGAGCATGGCGATGCGGCGACCGGCCGACATCTTGACCGGGGCGAGCATGGCCAGCGGCGGCATCCGCCAGTTCTCCTTGGTCTTGCGGTCCATGAGCTTGCCCGGGTGCACGGCCGGAGCCAGGCCAAGCTGGCGCCGGCGCCAGCCCCTGACCCCGATGACCGTCGCGGCGACCACTCCGACCGCTACGGCGGCCGCCAGGATCGCCATGACCTGGACCGAGGAGACCGAGCCGAACAGCACGGCCGCCATCAAGATCATCGACAGTACGACCAGCGCGCCGATGACGATGCAGGCTCCGATGTTCGTGGCCCTGCCGTTGACCCAGGGGCCGAGCACTTCGGAGTCGTTGCAGAGCATCAGCAAGAACACGGTGGCGCTGGGCAGCAGCACGCCGGCCAGCACCTGAACGCCGACGGTGAACAGGCCGAGCGGCGAGCCGGGGATCAGCACGACGACGGCGGCCAGCGCGATCAGCGCCGCGTACATCGCGTAGAAGCCCTTGGCCTGCTTGACGCCCCGGTGCAGCGAGTGCTTGAGCCCGAGCACGTCGCCGATCGCGTAGGCGGTGGACAGCGAGACGGCGAACGCGCCGATCATCGACGCGTCGAGCAGCGCGACCGCGAACAGCGCCCCGGCCGCGTGCCCGGCGTACGCGGCTATGCCGGCCGCGAGCCCGGCGGCGTCGGTGAACTGCCCGTGGTGCACGGCGGCGAACGCGACCGCGGTCGTTCCCATCAGCGCGGCGCCGCCAACCACGACGATGACGATCCCGATCCACAGGTCGGCCTTCTCGTACCGCATGAACCTGGGCGTGATCCGCTTGTCGATGACGTAGGACTGCTGGAAGAACAGCTGCCAGGGCGCGATCGTGGTGCCCACGATGCCGATGATCAGCAGCAGCACGGTGGACACGTTGCCCGAGCCGCCTGGGATCGAGGGGATCGCGAACCCGCTCGCCATCTGGCCGACCGGCGGATGCGCGACCAGGTAGAGCGGTACCAGCAGCAGCGACCCGATGCAGAAGATCATCGCCATCCGCTCGAACCGGCGCAGGCTCCCGGTCGAGGCGGCCAGCACGATCACGCCCCCGGCCAGGATCACCGCGACGATCTTGGGCACGCCGAGATAGCTGGCGGCCAGCGTGACTCCGATGAACTCGGTGACGAGAGTCAGCGCGTTGAGCAGGAACAAGTTGATGACGCTGAACGCGCCCCAGAACCGGCCGAAGCGCTCAATGATCAGCTTGGCGTAACCAACTCCGGTCACCGCGCCGAGCCGCAGCACCATCTCCTGGTTCACGTACAGCACGGGGACCAGCAGCAGGAACGTCCACAGCAGCTTGGTGCCGTAGGACTGGCCGGCCTGGCCGTAGGTCGAGAAAGCGCCGGCGTCGTTGTCGCCCACCATGACGATCAGGCCAGGACCTACGATCGCGAGCAGCGTCTTCAGCTTGGCCGACATCGACCGGCGGCTGCCGGTGTCCTCGGTCGAGATCGTGCCGAAGGCACCCTTGATGTCGCCAGCGGGCGGAGCGTCAATGACGGCCCCGCGGCCGTGGGCCATCAGGGTCGGGCTAGTCGTGGTCATGATGACAAACCCCTTTCACCCGCGGCAGTGCGGGATCCGGGGGGCACGCGCATAAGGTGCTTCGGCCTAGCTGCGAGCTTGTCTTGGAAAAAACTGCCCTAGCTAATGACCTGCCTTAGATAGCTGACGCCGGAGCGCGAGCGCGTGCCCGGAACGGGCAAACAGAACGGCGGGTGGGGCCTATCCCGGCCCGGTCTATCGTGTTCCACGACTCGCCTCCTCTCAGCAAGCGCCCGGCTAAGGGCAGCAGCGAAAAGGCACCTTGCCGGGAGGGCGTACCCGGGCAACCCCGGGACAGGCACCTCTCTCGTTAGAGCTTTGGCACTCCACGGCGTAGCGAAAGCCTGCGCAGCCACTTGGCCTCACCCCTTAGGCCGGGGAGAGGTGTCCTGATCCGGAGCGTCTCTCGACGGTTGGGATCAGTGGCCTGTGTCCGTGAAGACGCCTCACCGAACGAGGTGTCCTTCGTCTGAACCAACCACGAGCATGCCCGATCTAGTCCTGGCAAGTCAATTCAGGGTCACGCCAGATCCCGACTATTCGCGACTAATCCACCGAGATATAGCCGGTGATATGCGTCACGATTTCTTGCCCCGATGGGAATCCGGGGGCTCGGCGGCCTCTCTTCGACGCCAGTCGTCGGGCAATGTGACTTCCAGCACGTCATCGACCGTGATCAGGCCGATCATGACCCTTCGCTCGTCCACGACGGGGATGGTGATCAGGTTGTAGTCACTCATCAGCACGGCCACGTCGACCATGTCGGTGTCCGCCCCGATCCGTACCGGGTCGTCGTCGCAGGCTTGCAGGAACTCGGTCCTGGGGTCGGTCTGCAGCAGCGTGACCAGCTTCGCGACGCCGCACAGGCGGCCGCCGGCGTCCAGCCCGTGCACGCTGGTCAGCGCCTCCGCCTGCAGGCTCGACGCCTTCTTGACCGCCTCCAGCGCCTCGCCGACCGTGATGTCGCAGCCGACCGCGAGGAAGTCGACGCCCATCAGGCCGCCGGCGCTGGTCGGGTTGAAGCCCATCAGCGTCAGCACCTTGGTGCGCTGGCCGGCCGGCAGCAGGTCAAGCACCGGCTGCCGGCGTCGCTGGGGCAACTCAGAGATCGCGTCGGCGGCATCATCGGCCCGCATCCTCGCGATCACCTCGGCGATCTCGGCGTCGGTTCGTGCGCCAAGGAGCCGGGACGCCAGGTCTTCGTCCAGCTCCTCGAACACGTCGGCCTCAAGCTCGGGATCGGCGTGTACCTGCCCGAGAATCTCGGTCTCCTCGGCCTTGGACGCCTCTTCGAGCAGGTCGGCGATCTGGGCGGGCTTCAGCCGCCTGATCCGCGCGAACGGGCCGCGTAGCAGGGCACTGCCGGCGTGCCCGATCAGCGGCTCGAAGTTGGCCCAGTCCTCGAACTGGTGCCCGCCGCCTTCGCCCGGCGAGATCATCCGCAGCAATCCGCGACTGCGACGGTGCGTGTCGACGCCGGCCAGCACCCAGTCATTGCCCTGCCCGCGCAACTCCAGGTCGACCGCCTTGATCAGGTGCGCGGTCGGCACGTCGATCAGCCGGTGCCCGAGCACGTCGGCGCGCAACAGCACCTCGCCGTCACGTCGCTCGAACCGGCGCAGGTCAAGCCGGGCGCTGGTCAGCCTGAGTACTTCTCCGTCGAAGCCGCTGGCCTGCTCGAACGGCACGAAGACGTCGCGTCCGCCGACCGCCGCGACCAGGCCGCTGACGATCGGCTGGTCGGCACCGCGCAACCGGACGATGACGTCGGCGAGCCGACCGATCGACTCGCCTTTGCGGTCCGTGATCGGGCGGCCGACCAGGTCGGACAGGTGCAAGACCCGTTCACCGCTCGTCTCCGGCATCTCTACTCCCTACCCAGGATGGGAAGAACACTCGCTGTCGGTCAACCACGGGCTGTTCGGCCAGTCCGAACCGTCTTAACGGACCTGCACGAAAATTGGCCAGATCACGGTGGTAGGAAGGCCACGATCGGGGTCCCAAGGGTATGTCGGGGATTCCCAGCTGGAGCAGAGGAGTCGCAACAGTGGCGGCCGGCAATGAAATTGAGCTACCCGAAAGCCAAGATTACGTAGCCGAAGGCCTCGGCTACGCGATCAAGCGCAGACTGCTCGGTCCACCGCTGGTCACCGAGCAACTCGCCAGCGAGAGGCTATCGCGTCCGCTGGCACTCGGCGTCCTATCCTGTGACGGGATCTCATCGGCCGCCTATGGCACAGAAGAGATCCTTATCGAACTCGTCCAGTTCTTCGGATTCGCGGCCGCGTTCGCGCTACTGATCCCGATGACCGGGGTCGTCCTCTTCGGCATAGCGATCGTAGTGCTGCTCTACCGCGAGGTCGTCTCCGTCTACACCAGGGCCGGCGGTTCCTACGTGGTCGCCAGGGATAACTTCGGCCCGCGCGTCGCTCAGGTCGCCGCCGTAGCGCTGCTGATCGACTACGTCGTAACGGTGGCCGTGCAGACCGCGGCCGGAAGCGCGGCGATCGTCTCGGCGATCCCGAATCTGACCGCGACGGAGCAGAAGGAGTTGCTCACCGGGATCTCCGTGGTCGCCATCCTCCTTATGTGCTACGGCAACCTGCGCGGCATCCGCGAGGCAGGAAAGACGTTCGCGCTGCCGACGTACCTGTTCTCCGGCACCGTCGGCGTGATGATCCTGGCCGGCATCTACCGCGAGATCTTCACCGGGCTGCCGACGGCGAAGCCGGGGAGCGGCGCCTATTGCGTTCAGTCCGCCTGCCACACCCATCCGCAATCCTCGCTGTTCGCGTACGCGGCGATCTTTGTCGTGCTTCGCGCGTTCGCCAACGGCGGTTCGTCCCTGACCGGCATCGAGGCCGTGTCGAACGCGGTCAGCGCGTTGCGACCGCCGGAAGGCCGCAACGCCAGGCAGGTGCTGCTGATCCAGGGCTCGATCGTGGCGTTCCTGATCGCTGGCATCTCCTGGCTGGCTCACGTGATGCACACCGTGCCGAACATCAGCGGCGTACCCACGGTGCTCGCCCAAGAGGCCAAGCTCATTTTCGGCCATGGCGTGCTCGGGTCGATCGGCTTCATTGCGGTGCAGGTCGGCACCGCCGCGATCTTGTTCACTGGCGGCAACACGAGCTTCTCCGGCTTCCCGTTCCTAGCGAGCTTCGTCGCCGAGGACTCGTTCCTGCCCAGGCAGCTCACCAAGCGAGGACACCGGCTGGTGTTCTCCAGCGGCATCATCGTGCTGACCGTGATCTCGATGGCGCTGCTGCTCATCGTCGGGGCCAACGTCAACAAGCTCATCCCGTTCTACGCGATCGGCGTGTTTACCGGGTTCTCTATGGCCGGCCTCGGCATGGCCAAGTTCCACCGCACCCGCCGTGCGCCCGGCTGGCAGAAGCATTTCGTTATCAGCGTGGTCGGAGCGGTCTATACCGGCCTGGTGGTCTTGATCTTCGCCGTAGTCAAGTTCACCGAGGGTGCCTGGCTCGTGGTCGTTGTCTTCCCGATCATGGTGTTCCTGCTTATCCGGGTGAACCGGGAGTACCGGATGGAGTCGGAGGTGCTAGAGAAGATCGGCAGCCAGCGCAGCGTGACCGGCGCTCCGACGGCGCCCTCGTATTCCCGGCGCACCGTGTTCGTCTTCGTCGACGACTACGACCTGGCCACGCTGGCGGGCCTGCGGTACGCGCGCAGCTTGCGGCCGACCAGCATGCGCGCGGTGCATTTCGTGCTCGACAACGTTCAGGCGGCCAAGCTCAGGCAAGACTGGGTACGTGGCAACACCGGAGTTGTGCTCGATCTGGTCGACTGCCCCGACCGGCGGCTCGCCAAGGCCGCGGCCGAGATGGTGCTGGCCGAAGCCAACCTGCCCGGAGTCGGCGTGACCGCGGTCTTGCCCAGGCGCAGCTACACGCCGCTGCTCGGCCGGCTCCTGCATGACCGCACCGCCGACAAGATCGCGAGCGTAGTCAGCCAGATCCCGCACGCCGCGGCCACGATCGTGCCGTTCGACGTGCGCACCAGGGTGGAGCACCTGATCACTAAGGACCGCGAGCGCCAGAACGGGACGACCGAGCCGCCGACCGCGCCGATCCTCCAGCCCGCCGGGGCCAAGACCGCGGACGCGAAGCCGACGGAAGCCAAGCTTGCGGAAGCCAAGCCAGAAGGGGACGAGCCAGAAGGGGACGAGCCGGCGGCGCGGGTCGAGGCGCCGATAGCGCCGGAGCTTGGCACGGCCGCGATGGCCGGGCAGCAGGACACCGCCAAGTACAACCGGCCCGCTCCCTCGGCGGCCGCCACGCCGATCGGGCGGCTGCCCAAGCGCGGCCGGGCCACGGTCGAAGGCCGGGTGCACGCGGTCGAGATCAGGCCGGTCGAGCTCAACACCGTACTGGCCTGTGAGATCGTCGATTCGACCGGCCAGTTGACGGCGATGTTCTACGGCCGCTCTTATATACCTGGATTCGATCCTGGCGCCAAGGTGCGGCTGACCGGCCAGGTCGGCTCGCACGGTCGCGAGGTCGTCATGATCAACCCCGCCTACGAACTGCTAGCCCCAGGAAGTGATGAGTCCCCGCCATCATGACCGAACTGGACCCCGAAGACCCGGACGGACTCAGGAGCTGCGAGCTGCCTGAGTCCGTGCCTGGGGCCGGGCAAGGCCATGCCCATGAGCACGGACACGGACACGGATCCCGGCTGACGCTGACCGGCCAGCATCGCGACTCCCTGGTCGTCGTGCTGCTGATTACGCTGTCGGTGGCGATTGCCGAGGCGATCGGAGCCTGGATCAGCGGCGCGCTGGTGCTGTTCGCCGACGCCGCCCACATGGCGGCCGACGTGGCCGGGATCGGGCTGTCTCTGCTGGCGGTCGTGTTCGCGAGCCGGCCGCCGACTCCGAAGCGGACATTCGGTTACGCCCGGGCCGAGATCCTCGCCGCGGTGGCGAACGCGGTGGTCTTGTTCGCCATGTCTGTGTTCATCATTGCCGAGGCGATCGACCGGCTGATCACGCCGTCCGCGGTCGATTCACCGCTGCTGGTTGGCTTCGGCGTCGCGGCACTGGCTGCCAATGCGACCAGCCTGCTCGTGCTGCGCCGGGGCCAGTCGGAGAGCCTGAACATTCGGGGCGCGTTCCTCGAGGTGGCCTCCGACGCGCTCGGTGCGGCAGCGGTGATCGTCACCGGCATCGTGACCGGCCTCAGCGGGTTCACGCGGGCCGACCCGATCGCGTCGCTGCTGGTCGGCGCGCTGATCCTGCCGCGCACCTGGCGGCTGCTCACCGACGCGCTCGATGTGCTCCTGGAGGCGAGCCCGCGCGGCATCGACCTGACCGCCGTACGGCGGCACCTGACCGGCCTGCCCGGCGTGACCGACGTGCACGACCTGCACGCCTGGACGATCACCTCGGGCCTGCCCGTCCTGTCGGTGCACGTCGTGGTCGAGTCCGACATGCTCGCCGAGGGCCGCAGCGCCCGCATGCTCGACGTGCTCCAGGACTGCCTGCGCGGCCACTTCGACGTAGAGCACTCCACCTTCCAAATCGAACTAATCGGCCACGCGGACCACGAGCAACCCATGCACCAATAGGGCGGCCGGGTGGGGGGTGTAGCGGGGGGACTAGAACATGTTCCTACCGGCGAGTAGCATTATGTTAACCGTGTTAACGCGTCCTGGGGAGCTGCCGTGAGCACCTATGACCATTACGTCACCGAAGTCAAGCCCGGCACCTGGGATGTACCAGCTACCGGATTCACCCGGTTCAACTGGGAATACGACAACGGCCGGACCCGGCTCCTTGACCTGTACCAGCGGGGCAAGGACAAGCAGTGGGACGCGACCAAGCGCATCGACTGGGACCTGCCGGTCGACCCGACCAACATCATGGAGCAGGGCGACGAGTTCAACCCGATCTACGGCTCGAACCAATGGGAGAAGCTCAACCAGGCTCAGCGCGACGAACTCGGAACCCACCTGTCGTCCTGGCTGTTCAGCCAGTTCCTGCACGGCGAGCAGGGCGCGCTGACCGTCGCCGCCCGCATCATCGAGACCGTGCCGGACATGGACTCCAAGTTCTACTCCGCCACCCAGGCCATGGACGAGGCCCGCCACGTCGAGCTGTTCAACAAGTTCATCAAGGACAAGATCGGCGTCTACTACCCGATTAACGACGACCTGGCCACGCTGCTCGGCGAGGCCCTGGCCGACGGCCGGTGGGACTACCCGTACCTGGGCATGCAGGTCCTGATCGAGGGACTGGCGCTGGCCGCGTTCGGCGTGCACCGCGACATGTCCAACAACGCGCTGGTCACGCAACTGCTGGCCTACGTCATGCAGGACGAGGCCAGGCATGTCGCGTTCGGCCGGCTCGCCCTGCGCGACTACTACGCCGAGCTCACCGAGTCTGAGCGCGCAGAACGCGAGGAGTTCCTGATCGAGGGCTGCTACCTGATGAACAACCGGTTCCGCGCCGAGGAGGTGTGGGAGCGACTGGACTTCGACGTGGCCGAATGCGTGGAGTTCACCGACAAGTCGCCGGTCCAGCAGGCCTTCAGGTCGCTGCTGTTCACCAGGATCGTGCCGTGCGTCAGGGACATCGGGCTGTGGGGCCCGAAGGTACGGCATGCGTTCGCCGACCTCGGCGTGCTCGGCGCCGCCGACAGCGACCTCGAACAACTGATGGCCGCCGACGAGCAACTCGCCGAGAAGATCGACGAGGAAAAGTACGCCGCCGAGCTCGCCTCCAGAAAGGCCGAAGTCGACGAGGCGATCGAGGCCGGAAGGTAGTCCGCCCGAGTAACTACACTGGCCCGTCAAGCCTGCTAGACCGACCCCCGCGCCATGGGTGGTGGGTGGTGGGTGTAGTGGGAGGCTAGGTACGCTGATCGTCGCGTACCCAAGAGGCGGGCGGCGTGGGTGAATGAACTTATAGTCACATTCGCTGGCCAGAACTATCGATTCAAGCCTGGCCACACCGTCAGGATCGGTCGCGCTCCGGACAACGCGGTCGTCATTCCTGACTCGATCGTCTCGCGCGAGCATGCCCAGGTGCGCTGGCAGACGGACGGCTGGGTGCTCGATGACCTGGGCAAAGGCCGGACGTTCGTCGGCGGCATCGCCGTGCAGTCGATCAGCGTGCACCATCGGCTGGACGTCCGGCTGGCAACGCCTGCCGGTCCTGAGCTGCGGCTCGAACTAGGCGCCTCGGTGACCACTAGCCCGCCAGCACACGGCTGGTCCGCGACCAGAGCGCAGCCCACGCCCATCAGCCAGAACGACGGCACGCTCGGCTGGGAGGACGTGGCCCTCAGCTCGGCTCCGGCCGACTCGGTCACTCACATCAGCAGCGTCGAGGTTCGCCCGGACGACGAAGACGACGAAGACGAGGAAGCCAGGCACCCGAGCGCCATCCACAGGTCCAAGCTCTGGCGCGGCGATATCTCCGGCACCCACTCCGGCCCGGCCCACCACGCGCGGTTCGAATCACCGGGTGGCGATTTCGCGACCGCCGTGCACATCTTGCTGCCGATCAGAAGCTGGCTCAAGGACACCGGCTGGAAGCAGGGTTCGCGGCTGCTGGTCATCGCCTACGGGTTGCTGCCGTCGCTGTTCGTGGTGCTGTTCTCCCAGACCACCGACGTCAACGTGCCCGGCTGGGCCTACAGCCTGGCGATCGCGCCATTGTGGGCGGTCGCCTTCTGGCTGCTGATCAGGCCGGGCCGGATCACCAAGCTGATCGCCTGGCTGGCGGTCGCTATCGCGGCGGCCGTGCTCGTGCTGCTGCCGGTGATGACCCTGCCGTGGGAGAACGCTCTGGACAACACAATGAGCTCCCGCAATGTGTTGCCCTGGATATATGGGGTTGGTTTTGCCGAAGAGGTCACCAAGGCGCTCCCCATTCTCGTGGCCGCGCTGGCGTTGCGGTGGATCTGGAAGACGACGCTGGACGTGCGAGTCTGGATGTTCCTCGGGACCATCGCGGGGCTGACGTTCGGCGTGCGGGAGTCTGCGCTGTATACGTCGAGCTACCTGATGCAGGGACAGCACCGGGCCGGGCTGGCGATTCCCCTGATCTTGAGCTTCGCCCAGCGGGTGTTCGTGGACGGGTTCCAGCACGCGGTGTGGGCGGGGATCGCGGCGTTCTTCATCGGCATGGGGGTCAACTACCGGCGGCGCCGGATCCCGCTGATCATCTTCGGCATCACGCTGCCGGCGGTCCTGCACGGGCTGAACGACTGGAGCACGCAACTCTCGTCGCACTGGCTGTGGATCTTGATGGAGGCCCTGTCGCTGCTGCTGTTCATCGGGTACACGATGTCGGCGGCGACGATCGAGCGTCAGGTCAGGGATACTCCGCTGTTCCGCGGCGAGTCGATGATCATGGATCGGGTCAGGCTGGAACCTGAAGGCGAGCAGGCACCGTCCTAGTGAGGTTTCGGGGGGTTCAGAGGGGGGTCGTCCCCCCTACAGCCAACACTGCGGTGCTGGCATTACCATCGGCGCATGACCGATGCGCCGATGCCGGATTTTCCCGCCCATTTCCAGTGGGGGGCCGCTACCTCCGCCTACCAGATCGAGGGTGCCGTCGCCGAAGACGGCCGCGGTGACTCGATCTGGGACACGTTCTGCCGGCAACCCGGCGCGATCAGGGACGGCCATACCGGCGATATCGCGACCGATCACTACCACCGGTGGCGCGAAGACATCGCGCTCATGACCGAGCTGGGCCTGACCGCCTACCGGTTCTCGATCGCGTGGCCGCGGGTGCTGCCGACCGGGTCCGGCGCGGTGAACGGCGCGGGCCTGGACTTCTACGACCGGCTCACCGACGGGTTGCTTGACGCCGGGATCACGCCGATGCCGACGCTGTACCACTGGGACCTGCCGCAGCCGCTGGAGGATGCCGGCGGCTGGCTCGAGCGATCGACCGCGGAGCGGTTCGCCGACTACGCGGCGATCGTCGCCGAGCGGCTGTCCGACCGGATCCCGCGCTGGATCACGCTGAACGAGCCGTTCGTCACCACAGCGTTCGCGTATGCGCTCGGGATTCACGCGCCAGGCAAGTCGCTGATGATCGACGCCCTGCCGACGGCTCATTTCCAGCTGCTCGGGCACGGGCTGGCGAACGCGGCGCTGCGGGCGGCGGGGGCGCGCGAGGTGATGCTCACCAACATCTACTCGCCCGCCTGGGCGGCCAGTGACAGCGAGGCCGATGTCGCGGCGACGGCGGCCTACGACATCCTGCAGAACCGGTTGTTCACCGATCCTGTGCTGCTCGGGCAGTACCCGGACCTTTCGGCGTTCGGGCTGCCCGAGGGCCTGTCGTGCGTGACCGGGGAGGACCTGAAGGTCATCTCGGCGCCGATCGACGGGCTCGGCGTGAACTACTACAACCCGACCCGGCTGTCGGCGCTGCCTGATTCGCCGCTGCCGTTCCAGATGCAGCCGATCCCGGGGTATCCGGTGACGGCGTTCGGGTGGCCGGTGGTGCCGGCCGGGCTCTCCGAGATGCTCGGGAAGCTCAGGGAGCGGTACGGCGATGGGTTGCCGCCGGTCTACATCACCGAGAACGGGTGCTCGACCGCCGACGCCGCTGGTAGCGACGGCTCCGTCACCGACCAGGCCAGGATCGACTACCTGGACGGGCACCTGCGGGCCGTGCACGAGGCGATCACCTCCGGCATCGACGTGCGCGGGTATTTCCAGTGGACGCTCACCGACAACTTCGAGTGGAGCGAGGGCTACCACCAGCGGTTCGGCCTCATCCACCTAGACCTCGAGAACCAGAACCGCACCCCCAAGGCGTCGTTCTACTGGTACCGAGACCTCATCGCCAACCAGCGCCAGCGCAACAAGCAAGCCGACTAACTTGTCCGGAGTCCGTAGCGAGGCCGACCCACCGAGCCACGAGGCCGACCCACCGAGTCACACAGTTCTCATCAACACCGTCAGCCACAATCACCACGCCATGATCGACTTGATTTCCGGTGAATCTGCAGATTCACCGGAAATTTTCCAGGTGAATATGCAGATTCACCGGGTCGGGCGGTCCGACGCCTCGATCCCAGCTTTACCTTTTGCCTCATTCGCACCAGCAGTCACAGATCGACGTGCCTTCCTCTGCCGCGACCGAGGTCGGCTAGGGCGGTTTGGGCTGCGTGGTGGCCGCATAGGCCGTGGACGCCGCCGCCTGGCGGGGTGGACGCTGAGCACAGGTACACGCCCCGGATGCCGGTGCGGTAGTTGTTCCAGCGGGCGGTCGGACGGAACAGGGTCTGGCGCAAGGTGGACGCGCCGCCGTTGATGTCGCCGCCGATGTAGTTGGGGCTGTAGCGCTCCATTTCGGCGGCGGTCAGCACGGAGCGGGCCAGGATCAGGTCGCGGAAGCCCGGCGCGAAGCGCTCGATCTGGGCCTCGATCCGGTCGGCGACGTTCATCGTCGATCCTGACGGCACGTGGCAGTAGGCGTAGAGCGTCTGCTGGCCGGCTGGCGCACGGGAGCCGTCCAGCACGCCGGGCTGGACGACCAGGGAGAACGGACGCTCCGGGTGCCGGCCGGCGATCACGTCGGCTTCGGAGCTGGCTACCTCGGCCAGGGTGCCGCAGACGTGGACGGTGGCCGTCTCGCGGCACGCTTCTGCTTGCCAGGGCACGGGGCCGGCTAGGGCCCAGTCGACCTTGCAGACGCCGGGGTTATACCTGAAGCGACGCAGCGACCGCGCGTAGCGCGGCGGCAGGCGGCCACCGGCCAGGTCGAGCAGTTGTTTCGGCGAGACATCCAGCAGCGTCGCGCGCGCCTCGGGCAGGTCGCGCAGGTCGCGGATCTCGCAGCCGGTCTGAAGGCGGCCACCCAGGGAGTCGAGTTCGGCGACCAGGGCGGCGGTAATGGCGTCGCTGCCGCCGCGCGGCACCGGCCAGCCGACATGGTGTCCCAGCAGCGCGAACAGCAGCCCGAACCCGCCGGTGAGCGGAGCGGTCAGCGGGAGCATGGAATGGGCCGCCGCTCCGGCGAACAGGCCCCTCGCCTGCTCGGTCGCGAAGTACCTCGCCAGGGCCGTGACGGGGAACAGCGCAGGCAGGGCGTACCTCGCTATGGCAAGCGGGTGGGCAGGCAGCGACCGCAACGGGGCCAGGAACTGCCTGACGATCGCGTCGGCGTCTCGAACCAGCGGATCCATCAGCCGCTGATAGCGCTTGGCGTCCTGGCCCAGGCCAGCGGCGGTCTCGCTGACCGAGGATCGCAGCGCGGCGGCCCGGCCACCGCCGAGCGGATGCGCGAACGCGACCTTCGGATACAGCAACTCGACGCCATGGGTGGCCAGGTCGATGGTGGCGAAGAACGGTGAGGCGACCGCCAGCGGATGCACCGCCGAGCACACGTCATGCCGGAACCCAGGCAGGGTGAGTTCCTCGGTCCGGCACCCGCCACCTGGCGTAGCGGCCCGCTCGTACACGTCGACGGCGAACCCGGCCCGGGCCAGCGTGATCGCAGCGGCCAGCCCATTCGGCCCGGCTCCTACCACTACCGCATCCGGCGCCCGCTCCACGGCCGCGATAGTAGCCTTCGGCCTAGCCCGGCTCGACTTTGGGCCAGACCTGGCTCAAGAGCAGCATCAGAGGGGCACCGGCGCCGTAGTTTCCCAGAAGCAACTGCGGCCTCTTAGCCCCGGTTGCGCAGTCTTAGCCCCGGTTACGAGACCTTAGCCCTGGTTAGCGACGGAAGAACCGGGATTAATCCGACAAAATTTATCGCTAACCAGGGCTAAGTCTTCGCAGCCAGGGCTAAGACACGCGGACAACTGCAGGACAGCGCCAGGAAACACCGCCAGAGCACGCATTCGTGGTCCTGCCGGCAGCTAAGGGCCGGTGTCGCGGCTTGGGGCACCCCCGGCGTCGGGCCGGGCCGCAGGCGGCGGGTTCCCCGGACGCTACGACATCAGGGAAGCACCCAGAACTTCTGGCCGCCGTCGTTGTACCAGCAGAACGTGTGGCTTCCGTAGCCGTTCATGTGCCGCCAGGAGTAGGGGTGCCCCGGTCGCTCATCAGCAGCGTGACCTGGTGGGCCGATTCCGGCGACAACGTCCGGAAGTCCCACTGCATGATGTGGTCGCGCAGGTGCGTGTCGGCGTGTCGGCGCGGCGCTTCTGGCTGTGGATGAAGTCGGAGAACTTCTGCGGGTCGCGGATGAAGAACACCGGCGTGTTGTTGCCGATCAAGTCGTAGTTGCCCTGCTCGGTGTAGAACTTGATCGCGAACCCGCGGCGTCTGTAGTCGTCAGATTTCTGCGTTCGGTCATCGCTTCTCAGGCCCCCCAGGCACCGCCGCCGTCGACTCCCGAAATAGTTGCACGATGTGATTACGTTGTCACTTATCGAGGTGTCATGTGCGAGGATCGCGCGAGCAGAGCATCAGGCGATTTATCCTGGACTGGTCCGCCTTCCTTGTGCGCGCCAGTGGAGTACAGCCCTGCCATGCCTGACCC